>Ga0265301_10000530_pt1 | contig 54604 bp, 74 predicted proteins | sample AusTroGonzalo_MG_2_FD_193488 | JGI IMG/M metagenome (GOLD analysis project Ga0265301, IMG submission 193488) | Bovine rumen microbial communities from tropical cattle in Woodstock, Queensland, Australia - Gonzalo_04 | ecosystem: Host-associated > Mammals > Digestive system > Stomach > Rumen ... | reverse complement strand
ATAACGAAAGTCGGAGAGTCCACATACCTGGTGGGACCGTGGAGGTTGTTAGGTCCAGCGATGGAAGCTGTGAGGTCGTCAGCGTTTCTGAGGACAGCCCTCGTGATAGCAAATCCTTCGGCAAACCCGATGGTGAAGCGGTACCTGTTGGAGAGTCTTAACAAATGATACACGTAAGTATTATATTCGTCTGTTTATGGTCCGCCCTAATGTTCTGGGGCGGATATTTTGTTCATTGGCTTATTACTCCTAAGGTAGGGTTCATCCATATCGAAAAAGACAACAATTCGGAGTACGACAAGTTCGCTATCGAGTTCACCAAAGATCCGAACGACTTATATTTGATGCGAGAGTGCATGCTCAAGGTCAAAGTAGTCGACAAAAAAGACAACCCTGATAATGACAAGACTTAGAAAGGGAGGTTTGCGCATGGATATTGAGGCGACTCGCGAGGAGTACAATCGGGTGCTTAACGAGCTTAGCAGGATGATGCCTGATGACCCGAACTATGCTAAGACGCTGGAGGCAGCGGAGTCACTGGCAAAGATCATTGGCGAGTACGAGCGCAGAGATCTGGACCGTATCAATTCGAATATCAAGAACGATATTTCGGAGGAAGAGCTTCGAGTTGATATGGCCAAGGTCAAAGCGGATCGGCTTCGTTCAGGAACTGAGGTGGTGAAGTCCGTGCTTTCGAGTGCCGTAGCAATCGGCATGGGTTTCCTGGCGTACAAGAACGAGGCTGTGGACTTTAAGCTCCCGAGCGCTCGGAGCGTCTGGAATCTGGCAACAAGCTGGATCCCGAAGAGGTGAGTCAAGATGGAGAGGACCCAAACAGGTTCTCTCCTCTTTTATATCTGGTTTACATAATTTGCATCTCCATTAATGAAGAGAACAAAAACTTGAATGGAGGTTTTGATAATGTTGTACGTTGAAGATTCGAGAGTGAATTGGAAGAGCGGGATCATGGTCACGTTCGTACGTCTGGAGAACGGCCTGTCTCCGGTCGAGTTCGGCGAAAAGTTTGACATCAGTCAGACGGAGCTGTACGCGATCGAGAACGGGGATATTCTCCCGAAGACGAACCTGATCAACAGGATCGCTGCGGCGACCAAACTGAACTTCGATCAGATGTGCGGCATTCAGAAGAGCACTCGTAAAGAGGCTATGTTCTGCTGAATACAAGGACAGACTGGCAAACAGCTGGTCTGTCCTTTTCATTATATTTACATAGATGTACGTGTCGGAATTTAGTTGAAAGGAGACAATTGTGGCACGGCTTATACCTATCAAAGCAAGGCCGGATCTTCATCAGGAGCGACCGGTAATAGAACTCACAGGCAAAGGGAAACTACTGTGTTATGAAAAATGCGGAGGACGATGGTTCCGATCTAGTTATTGGCATGTGGAGGACGACCTGGCGATCTTTCAGGAACTGTACGAGACCGAAGAATACGTAAGCTTGGCCGACCTTCATGATAATCTCGGGATCACAAGCATTATGAAAGACCACGATTTCGGATGGAACACCGGCCTTCACGGAGCGATCATGATTATATCAATTACGCTTATGGAAGGCGGGTATATGGGCATGGAGGAACCGGTTCTGCTTCTGGAACCAAATGCTTTACCAGAAAGAAATTTTACAGATTTTTAAGGAGGCAATCTGATGTTTAACAAAATTAGTGGATATTTTAAGGACAACGGACCGGCTATCGCGACTGTCGGCTCCATGATCTGCACCGGGCTCGCAGTTATATTTGCAATCAAGAACGCAGATAAGGGCGTCGCTGCGAAGGAACTCTACATCGAAGAACAGAATGCCATCGAGGATCTTCCTCTGGCTGACCGTAAGCCTCAGGACGAGATCCAGAATAAGATCACGTATGGAGTTCGTCTCGTTAAGGCGTACAAGGAGTCCATCATTCTCGGCGGGACTGCTATTGTTCTGACGGCAACGGCGAATAAACACAACGCGAAGACAATCGCAGGTCTGTCTGCTGCTCTGGCTATCAGGGAGGACAAGCTCAAGAAACTCTACAGAAAAGCCGATGATATTTTCGGTAATGGCACAGCGAGCGATCTTAAAGAAGCCGTGAACTGTGATGTTCCGCCGTTCGACGAGGACGAGATCGTAAAGACGACAAAAAGGCGTCGTAAGAATGAGAAGGTCGAAAGATATTACGAAACCCACAGCGGACGAGCATTCGAGGCATATCCGAGCGATGTGGATGCAGCCATTGAACGAGCCAAAAAGAGAGCGGCCAGGGACTTTGGATATTTGAACTATAACAAATGGAGCTCTCTGCTCGGGCTGCCCGATCTGGATATCGGCATCGTTGACGAGTGGAACGCCAATAATCCGTTCGAGGTGGTTCAGAAGATCGTCATGGTAAATGGCGAAGAGTATATCGGATTGATCTATGAGAACGATCCGGTAAGCGAAATGCGTAATTATAAGAAACTTTATTAATAAAGGAGGGTATGCAAATGGCTACCAAAAAGAAAAACCCCGAACCCGAGATCAAGGAAGTTAAGTGCAAGGAACCCGATCTGGAGGCTCTCTTTGTCAAGCATGCTTCCACTCCCCAGGTAGGCAAGAAGATCTACAAGACTCTGTCCGCTCATGGCGGTCGTGAGTTCCTGATGGGTCTGAGCCTGGACGATCTCACTAAGCTCGTTGGTCGCAAGGGCGCAATCCTAGCGGTCGAGGTGGCTTGCGATCTGGCCGGCAAGAAGTAAGATCCATTCTCGGCACAGACAAACTGGGGCCCGGGGTTTCATTCGCTCCGGGCCTCCTATCTACGGAGGGAACATATGGCGAGCGAAATCGTTTATGTATATATCGCCTGGTACACCGAACCCAGAAACGCATTGCACGAGATAAAAGTGTTTAAAAATGCACAGGCTGCATACGATTACAAAGAGTATATTAATCGAACAAATGCTGACGTTTATTGTGAGGTGTACCCGAAAGTTACGGAGGATTGATCATGGTAGGCCTTGCGGAATGGCAACGTTTCAAAAAGAGATTTCCCGAGCTTGCTGACGAGTATAAAACGTTCACTCTGGACAGTCACCATCCTCACGCACTCAAGATTGAGATGAGGAACGGCGAGAAGTTATATTTCGCTTGTGGCAAGACCGAGGGCGATTTTACCCTCACAACGAACGAAGGCGTAATCAACTACATTCGCTTCGGTCGTAAGTGGAAAAAGTAATTATATTTTACAACCACCTTATTGGAGAGCAGTGCGCAGGCTCTCTAATCTTTTTATGGAGGACATTTTATGAAGATCAATTGGAAAGCGATTCCTGAGGCGCTCAAGATCGCAGGTAAGTTTGGGGAGAAACATCTCCCTGAGATCCTGACCGGTCTCGGAGTAGCGGGTTTCGTAGGAACTGCGATCCTGGCAGCCAAGCAGGCTCCGAAAGCTCAGACAGCCATTAAGAAGGCCGAACTGGAAAAAGCGGAGAGAGAGAATCCCGGTGAGATCGAACTTCCTAAAGTCAAGCTCACTCTGTGGGAAACGATCAAAGCAGTCGCAGGATATTATGTGGCGCCAGTGGCTCTTGGAGGGGCATCCACATTCTGCATATTTAAGGCACAAGACATGAGGCTTAAGGATATAACTTCATTGTCGATGGCCCTCTATGGTTCCAGAAAAGAACTCAAAGATCTGCAGGACAAGATCATCGAAAAGGACGGTAAGGAAAAGCTCAAAGAGTACGAAAAAGAGATCCACGAACCTGAGATCCAGAGGTTTATGTCCGATTATGGAGATACGAACATCTATAACACGGGTAAAGGAACCACGATATTCTTCGATCCAACGATAGGTATGGCATTCTATTGCAATCTGTTCACCGTTGAAAAAGCGATCGGACACATGGTTCAAGGATGTAAAGACGGGGATTCCTATCCGCTGAGCGCGTTTCGTCATGAAATCGGCCTTCCAAGAAATGATAATGAGGGGGACTATCATTTCTATTATGAGTTCGTCCGAGACACGATAAGCGACGTGGAGGATCATAACTATAAAGACTATTTTGAGTATCACAGCCTGAATCCTGAAGAAGGAGATAATCGTTCCTGCATCTGGATCACCATCCCGGATTATATTGCACACAAAAGGGAGGACGACAGGGACGGGGTTCCTTTTCGATATCGCTGATTTCTTACCGTTTTGGGAGCAGGTAGATTACTGGTCTAGGATACCTAGCTGGTATATCTACCAGCTCCCCGCAGATTTTACAAACTATCAAATGAGGAATAAACCTTAAAATTAATTATCTGAAAGGAGATATACTATGTCTGATGAGATGAAGAACGAAGGGAACGAGACCCCGGAGGTTCAGACCGAGACCAAGAAGGTTTCGCTCGTCGGGAAGGTAAAGTCAAAGTTTCGGAAGGCTGAGAAGCCTGCTGAGCCTGAGGGCTCCGCGGAGATCAAGCCCAAGAAGTCCTTTAAGCAGAAGCTTAAGGACAACAAGGGAAAGATCATCGGCGGTGTCGTCATCGGCGCAGCGGCTGTCGGAGCCGCTCTGAAGCTCCTGGCTAACGCCAAAGCCGACGGTGAGATCGATCCTGATTTCGAGACCGAACCCGGAGACTATGATCCTGAAGAAGCTGCTCTCGATGAGATGGAATCTCAGGAGGTTAACGAGGGTTAAACTCAATGAGGAACTGTTGGATATTCCAACGGCTCCTCTTTTTTTTTAACGAACGTAAGGAGTGAAGACATGCCAAGATTAGAAGACAATTCGTATGCTTCCAGACAGGAGCGGGAGCGTGCGATACAGCCTGTTGAGCGGGTCACGACCGGTAAAGCCGTAGTCAAAAAGAAAACATTCGGTCGTAAAGTCCTGGATCTGTTCCTGAGCGAAAAGATTGATGACGTTGGAGATTATATTACTCACAGCGTTATCGGACCGGGGATCAAATCGCTGCTCTACGATATGGTAAATAGCGCAATTTCTATGATGTTTTGGGGTGATCCGAATGTCAGACGTAACAGCAGGCGCGATGGTGGCGGAAGCAGAGCAAACGATTATTGGAGAGCTTCTAATGAACGTGGGCGCTCATCCGATCGCGGACGACGGCCTGCATACGACTACGACGACATTATATTTGAGACCAGGGATGACGCCGAGCGCGTACTCGATAGGCTATTTGACCAGCTCGAGCGCTACGGAAAGGCACGCGTCGCAGATCTCTACGAAGCTGCTGGATTATCGCCAGATGGAAACTACACGGTGAATTATTATGGCTGGTACTCGTTGAGGGGTGCCGGCGTATATCCTACAAGCGAAGGGTGGGCCATTGACCTGCCGAAATGTGAATCGTTAAGATAAGGAGGACAAAATGAAACTTGATATTCTGAAGAAAGCAGCGAGCACTGCTAAAGTCGTTGTCTTTAAGCTTCGGGAAGTACGTCCCGAGATCATGCTGGGCGTAGGTGCTGCGTCTGTTCTGGCCGGCACCATTCTCGCATGCAAAAAGACCAAGGAGGCTGAACCAATTGTCGAGCACGCCAAAGAAGAACTCGATGAGCTCAAGTTCGTGTCCGGAACGTACGGTGCGGAAAAGCCCTCCGTTGCTGAGTATGCTCGAGTTATATTCCGTAACGGGGTTAAACTCGTAAAGGTATACGGAAAGTCTACAATACTGTGGGTTGGAGGCATGGTGTGTATATTTGGAGCGCACGGAGAACTTAAGTCCAAGAATACCAAACTGCTCGCCAATACTGTGGCCCTGAAGAAATTATTCGATGATTACCGAGAAGCCGTTCGTGAAGAAATTGGTGAGGAAGCCGAAAAAGCGTTATATTTCGGTGCCAAAGACGAGGAGTTCGAGGTCGAGGAGTACGACGAAAAGACCGGTGAAGTGAAAACCGTAAAGACAAAAGGTAAAGTATTCCGTAAGCAGCCCGGTTCCATGTGGGCCAGAAACTATACCCCTCGTACATGCGACGAATTCGATACCCGTACATACAATGAAGTCTGGATCAAAAAGAAAGTCGAAGGGCTTAATCTGGACCTGAAGTTTCAGCCTTTCGTGACGATCAATGACGTATACGATGCTCTGAATCTGAAACCCGGAAGCGGTCGTTGCGCTGAGGGTATGACTGTCGGCTGGTGCTGGAATCCGAAGATCGACAGAGGAGACAGAGAGATCCGAGTCGAATTTCTTGAAGGCTGGGAGGAAGTCTATGATCCCGTTCTCGATAGGGTGAAGGTACAGCCGTGTCTGCGTCTGGACTTTAACTGCTATCCGCTGGAGGGGCTGATCTGATGGCCCAGAAAACTTCAGATGAATGCCAGTGGTGTCACATTCTAAGAAAACCTTTGAACTCCGCTACAATCGAATGGACAGTGCTTGACGACGACTTTTGTCAGCCAGTTACTAACAAATTAATTCATTATTGCTTTCATTGCGGGAGACGATTAGATAAGGAGGACGAGACATGAAAGTCTGGCAGGGTACACTTATATTCTTGAGCGGGGCCGTGGCTGGAGCTATCGGCTCCCTCTTTTATTTGAGAGGCGAGTTCGAGAAGAAAGTCGAGGAAGAGTGCGCTGTTCGTGAGATGGCCATTAAGGATCTTCAGAAACAGCAGGCAAATCTCGAAAAGGAACTAAAAAATACGTACAATCAAATTGATTCTAAGACATCTAAAGCCATCTCTGAGAGCGAAGGATATTCCTCGGATACTGTAACGGCAATGATCAGAGAACCCCGTACAGAGCGTCCTAGGGCCCTTAAAACGCAAAATACGGGGTCTAAAAACGTCGTTTTCTCTATTGATGAGAATGGAGAGGTAGACGATTTCCCTAAAGAGGATCCTATTGATATTCCGTACGGGATCACGTCGGAGGACTTTCTTGCTACACGGCAGGAATATGACAAAACCACACTAACTTTCTATATGAACGACCAGGTGCTTGCCAACGAGGATGGGGATATTGTGGAGGATCCGCGGTACCTTATTGGTGAGCGGGAGGACTGGATGAAGGAAGTCGGCCATTCTGAAGACAACGTGGCTTATATTCGTAATGAGAAGATAGGAGTTGACTATGAGATCATTTGCGAGTATAAGTCGTATACAGATGACTGGGCGACTTGAGAGGAGCTGACATGTGATGTTTTCTGACGATTACTATTATTGGCTCACGGATCTTCTTCATGACGATTACTTACAGTCCAACTACCAGAAACTGCTGCACCAAATGCTTGAGACTGAGTTCACATGGTCCGTTCCGTATGATAGTAATCGAGCGTCTGACGGGTTATATTTGAGAAAAAGCTACGAACGAGAGACCGGATGCGCTGTTTTTGAAGACGCACCGTGCGCTGTTTTGGAGATGTTTATTGCCATGTGCGTGCGTTGTGAGGACGAATTGATGCACGATCCGGATCTCGGGGATAGGACCAACGTGTGGTTTTGGGCCATTTTGGAGAATTTAGGTCTCGATATTTACGACGATTACTCGTACGATTGTGATTCTGTCGACACAATTTTGGAGAGATTTTTGGATCGAGACTACGAAAAAAGTGGTTTTGGTGGTGCTTTTTATGTGATGGATTCATGTGTTGATTTTCGGAAAAAAGATTTATGGTGGCAGCTTAATGCTTTTTTAGAGGCAAATTATCCTGTTTAGGGGCGGGCTATGCGCTGTTTTATGTGTGGTATGCGCTGTTTTTCTATACCCTGTTTTTAAGGAAAACAACACATAAAAACCTAGGAAATTCAACGTTTTTTAGGCTTATGCGCTGTATGCGCTGTTTTTATTTATACCTTTATGATATAGAAAAAATAAAATATATATAAAAGGTTATGAGAAAAAACACACACATTAACACATAGCCGAAAACTGAGGAAAGGAGGACTGTCTTTTGATGGACTTTTATGAGATCGATTGGCGGAGAATAAAGAAAGACGCACCGCCTGAGATCTATCCGGAATTTCTGGTAACGTCGTCCAAGGATCTTATGATTCGGGGCGGCGATTTTTATGCCTTCTGGGACGAGAAGACTCAGCAATGGTCTACGAGTCAGGACGAGCTGGTTAAACAAATAGATTCGTCCATGTACGAATGGCGAGCCGAACAGAGTAAGACAAAGCCTGATCTTGAGAAAGCCAAAATACTTCTTATGAGAAGGGCGAGTTCCGGCTCGATAGACCGGTGGCATAAATTTGTTCAGAAACAGATGCCGGATTGTTATGTGCCCCTGAACAAGACGCTGGTGTTCTCAAATACACCAAAGGAGCGAGAGTTATATTCCAGCATGTCTCTTCCGTATGCATTGGAAGAAGGAGAGACGACTGCTTGGGATGAGATGGTCGGAACATTATATTCTCCAGAGGAACGTCATAAGATAGAATGGGCTATTGGATCTATAGTAGCCGGAGCAAGCAAAGATATTCAGAAGTTCTATGTGTTCTATGGTGCACCAAAGACCGGTAAATCGACAATCCTTAATATTATTGAGAAGCTGTTTCAGGGATATACTACAGCGTTCGATTCAAAAGCTCTCGGGAGTTCGAATGCTTCGTTCGCTTTAGAGTCGTTTAAGGATAATCCGTTGGTTGCGATCCAGCAGGATGGCGACTTGAGCAGGATTGAGGACAACACTCGTCTTAACTCGCTGGTTTCCCATGAGACTATGACCGTAAATGAAAAGTACAAGACCGCATATTCTATGCGTTTTATATCTACGTTGTTCATGGGGACAAATAAGCCGGTCAAGATTACGGATTCCAAGTCTGGTGTTCTTAGGCGACTGATTGATATTTCACCTAGCGAGCAGAGAATCCCAAGAAGAAGATATGACCAGTTGAATCGTCAGATCGACTTTGAACTTGGAGCCATAGCGTGGCATTGTCTTCAGGTTTTTAATGAAGATCCTGGATATTATGACGATTACACACCGGTTGCCATGATGGGAGCCACTAACGACTTCTTTAACTTCATGGAAGAGATGTTCGATGAGTATCGAGAAAAAGACTCGACGACACTCAATGAGGCATGGACCAGGTATAAGTTATATTGCGAAGAAGCCAATGTATCGTATCCATATCCAAAACGCCTTTTTAAAGAGGAACTCAAGAACTACTTCAACAAGTTTAAAGATCGTTATCATCCGGATAAAGACAATTGGTACTACAACTGGTACGGCGGGTTTAAGATTGAGAAGTTTGGCCTGGAACCAGAGGAGGCAAAGCCCGAGGAGATCCACGAAAGCTGGCTGAAGTTTGATACGACGAGCAGTATATTTGACCGTATGGCTCAGAATTATCCTGCACAGTTAGCCAAGGAGGATGGGACCCCGTCGAAGGTATGGGATGATGTGGATACTGTCCTTGCGGATATTGACACATCGGAACTTCACTACGTCAGACTTCCGATCAAGCATATTGTTATCGATTTTGACAAGAAGGATAAGGAGGGCAACAAGAGTCTCGAGTTGAATATGGAAGCAGCAAGCAAGTGGCCTGAAACCTATGCAGAGCTCAGTAAGAGCGGGTTTGGGATCCACTTGCATTATTTATATACGGGGGATCCTGATAAGCTTTCTCGTGTGTATGAGCCTGAAGTTGAAGTGAAGGTATTTAATGGAAAGTCTTCGCTCAGACGAAAGCTCACCCGCTGCAATGATATTCCGGTCGCGACTCTTAGCTCTGGTCTGCCGTTGAAAGGAGAAACAAAGGTGGTAGCAGAGCAAGTTATCAAAGATGAGAAACATTTAAGGAATCTTATTCAGAAGGCGCTTCGTAAGGAGATCGAGCCGTTCGCCACAAAGACGAGTATCGATTTCATAGACAAGATCCTGAACGATGCCTATGAGAGCGGTATGAAGTACGACGTTACGGATCTGCAGGCTGATATTCTTGCGTTCGCTGCTGCGAGCTCGCACAATTCATTATATTGTCTGGACAAGGTAGACATGATGCCGTTCAAGTCAGATGAACCGTCTCAGTTCGTGGAAGCAGAGAAAGATGAGCTTGTGTTCTTCGACGTTGAGGTGTTTCCGAATCTATTCATCGTTGTGATCAAACCTGATGGTAAGAGCGCGCTGTCTATGATCAATCCGACATCTACGGATATTGAGCAGCTGTGCAAGTTCAAACTCGTAGGGTTCAACAACCGGAAGTACGACAATCATATTCTGTACGGACGGCTTATGGGTATGAGTGAGTTCGAGCTGTATACGGTATCCCAGAACATCATCAACGGCGGCAAGGAGAATTCCGTAAGGAACGAGTACATGTTCCGTGAAGCTTATAATTTGAGTTATACGGATGTGTATGATTTTTCCTCCAAGAAGCAGTCTCTGAAGAAGTGGGAGATCGAGCTTGGAATCCATCATCAGGAACTCGGTCTGCCATGGGATGAACCGGTTCCGGAAGAGATGTGGTCGAAGGTCGCCGAATACTGTATCAACGACGTAGTGGCTACAGAGGCTGTATTCCATGCCAGGGAAGCTGACTTTAAAGCAAGACAGATTCTGGTGGACCTGGCAAACAGCATTGTCGGTCCTGGGAGCACAGTCAATGACACGACTAACCAGTTGACAGCGAAGTTGATCGTACGGAACGACAAGAACCCGCAGGGCATGTTTGTCTATCCCGATTTGAGTAAGGAGTTTCCTGGCTATGAGTACAACAAGTTTGGCATCGACAAGGAACGTTATATTTCTCCCGACGTTATCATTAGCGGAAAATCGTACTACAAAGGATACGACCCTGGTGAAGGAGGCTTTGTATACGCGCAACCCGGTATGTACGGGAGATCAATGTGTTTTGACAGTGCGTCTCATCATCCGTCAAGCCTGATAGCAGAGAATGGATTCGGACCGTATACGGAGAACTTTAAGGCACTCCTTGATATTCGTCTGCACATCAAGCATAAGGAGTATGACGAAGTCAAGAAGATGTTCGGTGGCGTTATGGCACCATACTTAAACAGTAAAGATGACGCCAAGATGCTCTCGACTGCCCTGAAGATCGCGATTAACTCTGTGTATGGTCTGACAGCTGCTCACTTCGACAATAAACTGCGTGACCCCAGAAATGTGGACAACTGGGTGGCCAAACGTGGTGCGTTGTTTATGATCGACCTGATGCTGGAGGTTCAGAAGAAGGGCTACAACGTGATTCACATCAAAACAGACTCCATCAAGATCGAGAACGCGGACATGGATATTTACAAGTTCGTGTACGATTACGGGAAGAAGTTTGGCTACACGTTTGAGATCGAACATATCTTTGATCGGCTGTGTCTGGTGAACGACGCCGTTTATATTTGTAAGTACACGGATGATCCGGAGAACGAAGACATGGGTGGTAAATGGGAAGCCACCGGTGCCCAGTTCGCTGAGCCTTATATTTTCAAGACGCTCTTCAGTGATGAGCCCATTGAGTTTGAGGATCTGTGCCAGACGCAGACAACGTCCGTAGGACTTGGTTTATATTTGGACATGAACGAGGATCTTCCGGATGTGTCCAAGGAAGAGAAAGAGCTCTCCAAGATCCAGAGTAAGTGGAAGAAGCGTCCAGAGCATGTAGGTGCTGAATGGGATGCGGATTGCCAAAGAATGGTTGAGCTCGAAGAGATCATAAAGACAGGGCATGCCTATCACTTTGTAGGAAAGGCTGGGCTGTTCTGTCCTATGAAACCAGGAGCGGGAGGCGGATTGCTTGTTCGGGAGAACAATGGCAAGTTCGGTTTCGCTGCCGGTGCAAAAGGATATCGTTGGATGGAAGCCGAGATGGTGAAAGCGCTCGGTAAAGAAGACGACATTGATATTTCCTATTACGCCATGCTTACAGATAAAGCCGTAGCGGCAATCAATGAGTATGGTGACTTTGAAGAATTTATTCATTAAGAAAGGATTATGAACTATGATGTATTACGATTTTGGTTACAAGACGGTTGATCTTGAGAATTGCGTCATTGTGAATGGCACCCGTAACTTTGGAGGACGCGAGCGGACCGATCGGAGGACTGGCCGCGTTATGAACAATGAAGGACGGAGGAACTTTCTGATAGAGCTGGATCCTGAGGCTTACGAGGAGTTTCAGGAGAAGGGGTGGAACGTTGGACGTTTCGCTCCCAGAGAAGACGGTGAGGAGCCTAACGGATTTCTGAGGGTTACTCTCTCGTACTTTAAGGTTCCGCCCATCGTGCATATGATTTCCGAAGGAAACGACACTCTGTTGGACGAGGGTCGTGTACATATTCTGGACAACGTCAACATCCTGAATCTGGACATGCGCTGCACCGCAGTCAATAAGCAGAATAGGGATGGTGAGTGGAAGAAGTACGCTTTCGTGGACGAGATGTGGGTCACAGTGACTCCGGATCGGTTTGCCACGAAGTATGCCAATCTGAATCACGACGAGGACGAGTAAATGTATCCTCCGCTCGATGACTATCAGATTCGGGCGGTCGATGAATTAAGAAATGGATCTGTGTTGAAAGGCGGGGTCGGTTCCGGTAAAAGCCGGACGGCCCTTGCCTATTATTTTATTAGGATCGGTCATGGGCTTCTGGACGGAACCGAGAGCGGTTATGAAGAGGACCAGGTTCTCATGACCGATCCCATAGATCTTTATATTATCACGACGGCCCGAAAACGGGACGACAAGGAATGGGAAGCCGAGATGGAGCCGTTTCATCTCGACAAGTACCCGATTAAGATTACTATCGACTCCTGGAATAACATCCGGAAGTACGATACGGTCTGCAACGCGTTCTTTATATTTGACGAGCAGAAAGCCGTGGGTTCGGGCCCTTGGTCCAAGACGTTCATTAAGATAGCCAGGCATAACAAATGGATATTGCTGAGCGCCACTCCTGGCGACGTATGGACAGATTATATTCCTGTGTTTGTGGCCAATGGGTTCTATAAGAATCGATCCCAGTTCCTAACCAGGCATGCTGTGTACTCAAGATATTCCAAATACCCTAAGATAGACAAGTTTCTTGAGGAACGTCATCTTCAGTACCTTAGAGATCAAATTCTTGTTGAGATGGACTATAAGAATCCGACCGTACGGCACTATGAGTATATTTCTGTAGACTACGATCGATATGAGTATAAGCGCCTGATGAGTGAACGATGGAACAAGGAGGAAGAAAGGCCCATCGAAAACATCAGCGAGTTGTGCTACCAGCTTCGCAAGATCGTGAACTCTGACGAGAGTCGTCAGTTAGAGATACTGAAGCTCGCAGAAGAGCATCCTCGAGTAATCATATTCTATAACTTTGATTATGAGCTCGAGATTCTTAAGGGGCTTGGATATATTCCGGGTACAGTCGTAGCCGAATGGAACGGTCACAACCATGAGCCGGTTCCGACAAGCGAGCGATGGGCGTATCTGGTTCAGTATGCATCCGGAGCCGAGGCATGGAACTGTACGTCTACAGACACAGTTATATTCTACTCGCCAAGCTACTCGTACAAAGCGACCGAGCAGGCCGCAGGCCGCATAGACAGACGCAACACGCCGTTCAAAGATCTATATTACTACGGCTTCAAAACGCATGCGTCTATTGATGTGGCCATAGCAAGAGCCCTTGCCAGAAAGAAGAACTTCAACGAGAGCAAATTCTTCGAAAGACGACAATAACATAAATTACAACTCCACTAATAGGAGAGGAAAGGTAAGAATGTGATGTTTTTATGTCGCATTCTTATTTTTGTTTTTGGAGTGAGGACACATGAAAGAGAGCGATTTTCAACGAGATCTGATTCACGAGCTTGAGACGCTTTTCCCAGATGCTCTTATTTTTAAGAACGAGTCAAAACAGGGTCTTCCGGATCTGACGATTTTGGAAGGTGACCGTTGGGCACTTCTTGAATGTAAGGCCAGTCGGAAAGCCAAGCACCATACGAATCAGGACTACTATGTTGAAAAGGCTGACAGAATGTCATTCTCGAGATTTATATTTCCCGAGAACAAACAGGAGGTACTTGATGAACTTCAACAGACATTCGGAACTGGAAGGTAAACACGCGTTTCTGTCACCAAGTAAGATGAGCTGGCTTAGGTACAACAAGGACGATCTTCGGAGCGCATATTTCAACGCCCTTGCTGCTGCCAGAGGAACCAAACTTCACTCTATGGCGAAAGACCTCATAACCGAAGGAATCAAAGTTCGAGGCAACAAGCAAACGTTCGCTGCCTACGTGAACGACGCCATCGGTTACGGTATGACTCCTGAGCAGCCTTTATATTTTTCTCAAAACTGCTTCGGTACCACCGATGCGATTCACTATAAAGATGGACTTCTGAGAATTCACGATCTCAAAACCGGTGCCGGTCAAGCGCATATGGAACAACTGGAGATCTATGCGGCCCTTTTCATGCTTGAGTATGAAAGGGCTCTTTCTATTAGGCCGGATACCACAAAGACGATTCTCAGAATCTATCAGAACGACGACGTCATCGAAGAGGAAATCGAGCCTGAGAAAATCAAAGCCATCATGGATATTATTCGCGAACGCGACGAATGGGTTGATGAGCTTAGAATGGAGAGCTGATCATGGGAGAACATCTGGAACACTACGGTACGCTGGGAGAATATCTGGAACACTACGGTACGCCACGACATTCTGGAAGATATCCTTGGGGTTCCGGTAAGAACCCACAGAGAAGCAAAAACTGGCTTCAGAGAGCAGATGAGCTCAAGAAGCAGGGGATGAGCGAAACCGAGATAGCTAAAGCCTTTGGTATGAGCACTACGGACTACCGTGCCCGTAGAAGTATGTATAAGGCCGAGAAGCGGCAGGACGATATTCGTAAGTGCGTTCGTCTTAAAGATACGGGAATGAGTATCGAGGCTATTGCCAAAGAGACAAAACTTCCTCCGTCTACGGTTCGGTCATATTTGGACCCCAATCGTACTTATAAATCCGACAAAACGACAACTGTTGCCAACAACCTGAAAGACCTCCTGAAAGAGAAACCGTATTTGGACGTCGGTGAAGGTGTCAACAGACAGTTGAATATCAGCGAGGAACAGCTGAAGACCGCTTTATCCATGCTGCAGCAACAGGGTTATTCTGTACAGACGATTCCTATGCAGCAGGTGACCAATCCTACTCAGAACGTTACGGTTCGGGTTCTTGCGGACAGAGACGTAACCAGAAAAGAGATATTTGACAACAGGGACAGGATTACCTCTCCTGACGGATTATATTTTGAGGACTACGGAGAGAAAGCGGTTACCAGGCAGCCTGTCAAAAGCATCGATTCCGATAGAGTGCAAATTCGCTATGCTGAGCAAGGAGGCCTTGACAAAGACGGTGTTATTGAGATCCGTCCCGGTGTTGAGGAGCTCGCACTTGGTGAAAAGCGCTATATGCAGGTTCGAATTGCTGTTGACGATTCCCATTACCTAAAAGGCATGGCCGTTTATGCGAACGACTTGCCAGATGGCGTTGATATTCGGTTTAACACTAATAAGCATGAGGGCACTCCTAAAATGGATGTTCTCAAGAAGATGAATGTTGATGAAGACGGTAAGGTCGATCAGAGAAACCCGTTTGGGGCCAACTTCACGCAGCTTAAGTTTACAGACGCCAATGGCGAAGAACATGTTTCCGCTATCAACAAAGTCAATGATGATGAAGACTGGGACAAGTGGAAAAAGAGTCTTTCTTCCCAGTGGCTTTCAAAACAGCCGATACAGCTTGCGAGACGTCAGTTGACGTTGGATTACGAAGGCCGTGAGAATGAGTTCAATGATATTATGGCCATTCCTAATCCTACGGTCAGAAGACAGCTTCTTGAGACGTTCGCTTCAGAATGCGATAGCGCCGCTGTTCATCTGAAAGGCGCCGCTCTTCCGAGACAGGGAACACATGTTATATTACCCGTTACGAGTCTTAAGGATACTGAGGTCTACGCGCCTAACTATGAGAACGGTGAAGAAGTCGTTTTGGTCCGTTTTCCGCACGCCGGACGATTTGAGATGCCTCGACTTAGGGTAAACAATAATAATCAGGAAGCCATAGAGACGATTGGGCGAAATCCGGCCCATGCGATCGGTATCAATAAGCATGTTGCGGATATTTTGTCCGGAGCTGACTTTGACGGAGATACGGTTCTTGTTATTCCAACAAAAGGCCAAAAGATCATGAATCGCGAGCCTTTGGAGGGCCTTAAAAACTTCGATCCGAAAGAGTTATATCGTAAGGATCCTAGTTTGCCGAAAACTGGCGAAAAAGGAGAGGGCTTCAATAAAGGCAAGGAAATGGGCCTCGTTTCCAATTTGATTACAGACATGACTATCAAAGGCGCAGAATGGCCTGAAATCGAAAGGGCCGTTAAACACTCAATGGTGGTCATAGATGCTGAAAAGCATAATTTGGATTGGAGACAGTCATTTGCCGATAATGGTATAGCTGAACTCTATGCCAGGTATGCCAATAGTCCTACTGGCGGTGGAAGCACGTTTATATCTCAGAGAAAGAAAGAGCTTCGAGATGTTCCCGAGAGGAAACCTATATATTCCAAAAAAGAAATGGAAGAGCTCGGTGTCTATGAAGACTGGCTTGCTGGGAAGAACGTCTATAAATACACCGGAAAGACCCATATTGATAAGAACGGAAACGTTGTTCCTAACAAGAACAAAGGGCAGCCCGCATATCAGACACTCGAGGTTGGAGATGCCCATAAACTGACACACGGATATCTTGTAGAAGACGCATATGCCGATTATGCAAATGATTGCATGCGCCTTGCTGAGAGAGCCAGAAGTGAGCTTCGTAAGACAGGTCTTCTCCAGAGAAATCCCGATGCTGCCAAGCAGTATGCAAGAGAGGTTAAGGATCTTAACGATAAACTTGACTATGCTGCACGCAATGCCCCATTTGAGAGACAGGCACAGGTAGTAGCAGGAAAGAATGTTGCCTCTATGATTCAGACAGACCCCTCTCTAAAAGAGAAGGAGAACAAGGATCGTCTTAAGAAGGTAAGGCAGCAGCAGCTCGCCCTTGCCAGGGATAGGGTTGGTGCGCAGAGACACTCCATCCATATTTCAGACAAAGAATGGGAAGCCATTCAAGCTGGTGCTATATCTGACTCCAAGTTACTGCAGATCTTAAGATACGCCGATATGAAAGAAGTCAGACAGTTAGCTACCCCTCGCAATAGACAAGGTATGAGCTCGTCTGCCAAGTCGCTTGCTAGACAGCTGCTTCGTGCTGGCTATCCGCAGTCCGTAGTGGCTGAGCGGTGCGGTGTAAGTGTGACCACCCTCTCAAAGGAGTTCAATAACTTCAATGGATTGGAGGCGAACTGACCCATGGCTATATTTGGGATTACTACAACTGACAATCCATACAACCCGTTCACGCAGTACGATTTGTGGAGCGGCTATGACGAGAATCTGTGTGGCTACTTTACTAGCGCATATTTAGCACGCATTGCTGGTGATACCACAGAACTTAGCGGACCTGATTCAGAGCAAGTGATTGAGAACGCAATAGATGAGATCATTGCTATGAATCTACCCATTACCAGTCCTGTTACGGGGACGCGTGTTCGTTACATTAAGGTGGGCCCATACGATGGCTCTTCTTGACAACCCTGATCGCAAGTGCGATCTGTGTGACTGGCGAACGCTTAGTGGATTCTGTTCGTTGACTACTTGCGCTAGACCGTTTGATAGTAGTTCAACTAGCAACTCCATCTTTATTCGTACCCCAGTAACAGTCCCCGTCACGCTTTCCAATGTTGTGCCGTCCGTACGAGAACCAGAATAAATATCTTTTTCCCGGGACCGGGGCTATTATATTTGATACCGGGGGGTGGGTATATAATTTCCACCCCCACCCCCTATATCGCGGCGGTCTTCATTTTTTCTCCGGGGGATTATATTTTAGAGTGTTTTTACGTGGGCATGGGGTTCAGAAACGCATGAGTGCCTCCTCTCATGTCGGTTTTCCGTGAATGTCCTCCTCATGGTGTCACTCCTTTTCTTCATGACTTACTTATCTCCTTTCAAAAGTCACCCATGTCCACCTGAAAGCATTCTAGAAGGAGAACAAAAGCAGTCTAAAACGGAGGCGAACTTACCAAATGGGACGAAGAAAGAAAGAGGAAATGGAGCCTATCGAGGTAAGGTCGGCTCCGGGAGCCACTGCTGAGGCCCGAGAGAATGAATTAATCGCTCTCGCATACGATTTAGCTGAGCAGAGACTCTTAAATGGTACTGCCACTTCTCAGGAAGTGGTTCATTTTTTAAAGATGGGCTCGATGCGGCAACGCGAAGAGCTCGAAAAGCTAAAGAAGGAGAACGAACTGCTCGTGGCGAAGACCGAGGCAATCCATTCCAGCACTGCAAATGAAAGTGCATATTTGGAGGTCATTGCTGCGCTTCGTTCTTACCAGCCAACCCAGGATGATAGTGAGGATGAGTATGATGATCCGTACTTATACTGAGCTAATGGAGATCCCGACGTTTCTACAGCGCTATCGATATTTGCGAGTGCCAGGAAAGGTTGGGGAGCAGACATTTGAGACTGGACGTTGGTTTAATCAGAAGTTCTATAGGTCGAATGAATGGAAGGACATTCGTCGTGAGGTGATTCTCAGGGATTATGGCTGTGATTTGGCCGATCCGGAGTATCCGTTTGCACCGAATGAGTCAATAGTAATTCACCATATGAATCCTATAGAACTAAGAGACATTCGTGAGCATACAGACATCCTGTTTAATCCGGAGTATCTGATCTCATGTACACCTAATACCCATAGAGCGATTCACTTCGGGGACGAAAGTATGGTTACCCCCTACGAATTCATTAGAAGGACGCCGCATGACACAAGTCCTTGGAGGGAGTCAAAATGAATAAGAGCGATAGCATTCTTAATACTGTCAAGACCATGCTTGGTCCTTCTGAGGACTATGAGGCTTTTGACACTGACATCATTGTGCACATCAACTCTGCGTTTGAGCGGCTTTGCGAGCTTGGCGTTGGCCCTGTTCAGCCGTTCTACATTGAGGATGAGACTGCTATCTGGTCAGATTTCTGGTCTGACGTTACCTGGCAGGTCATCCGATTTGTTGTGCTATACGTAAAGAGGATCTTTGACCCGACAGCAAACGCTACGATCAAACAGGCCTATGACGAGGAGCTTAATAAGCTTGAATGGCTTATGAATTCCGTTCACGAAGTAGGGTACTAACGGTTCATTTGAAAGGAGAGTCAAAATGAATCCGATTTTCGGGCTTAGTGGCAACAATGGGCAGAATACGGTTAGTGCTGTTCCTAATACGCAGTCTGTTGTGATCCCCCAGATCACAATTCCGACCGGGCCTTCTGGTTTTCAGCGGTATTCGCCCCTTGTTGTAAAAGGAAAGGATGCCGCGCAGAAGTTCTATATTCCGCCATCTACAAAGGTCGCCATCTTTGACGAGGACGAGGACGTTTTCTACTTCAAGGAGACAGATCAGTATGGAAACGTCGTTTCGTTTGAGACATACCAGTACATAAAGCGGGTAGAACCTGCTCCTCCTCAGTATGTTACTGTAGATTCGTTTACGGAACTAATGGAGGAGGTCAAAAAGCTTAGGGAGGACATTAACAATGGGGAGAAGTCTGTTCGGAGGCAGGACAAGCAGCACTCCAATAAACAATGGGATGGGAACCGTTCAGCAGAACGCGGCGATTCCTCAAATAAAGTCTCTAATGGAGATGGCTCAGGCCACTAGTAACCCAGCACAGTTACTAAACCAGCTTGCGGCTAGTAATCCGGCTTTACGAGACATTATTAACCTCCTGAATAGTTCGGGAAAGGATCCCAAAACTCTATTCTATGAGATGGCGGCTCAAAAGGGCGTAGATCCTGAGTCGATTCTATCTCAGTTACGTTGATATAAATCCTGCAGGTTTATATAAAACAAATTTTTGGAGGTAGTAAACTATGGCAGAAATGTCGGCCTCTGACGTTGCTCTCATGACGCGTGATAACGACATGTGGGGCGGCGGTGGTGCGTTCTTCTGGATCTTCGCTCTGTTGATCCTCGCCGGCGGTGGTGGCTTTGGCTTCGGTAACAACAATAATGTTGCGACCCGTACCGATGTTGCTAATCAGGGCATCCAGAACCAGCTTCAGCAGCTCTCGGTAGAGACTGCGAACAACAATTATGAGACCGCCCAGCTTATTAATGGGCAGACTCGAGACCTCATGAATCTGACGTATGCAAATCAGGTCAATGTGGTGCAGGGATTCAATGCTATCCAGCAGCAGATCGCTCAGCTTGGGTATCACATGGATCAGTGCTGCTGCGAGATCAAGACCCAGATGTTGCAGAATCGTCTGGATGATGCTAACGCGGCTCTCGTGGCTGCTCAGAACAGTATCTCCAATGCCAACCAGAGTCAGTATATCCTTAGCCAGCTTGGTCGCTTCGTAGCTTGGACTCCGAGCGGAACTCAGGCTAGCACCGGCGCCTAAAAACCTTCTGGGAGGGTGGCTTTCCGGCTGCCCTCCCTTCTTAAGAAAGGAAGATCAAAATGAAAATCATTGAAGATCTGTCCAATATGATCGAGGAAGAGATTGCGGACGCCGGAAAGTATGCCAGGTGCGCACTAACGCATAAGGAAGACAATATTCAGCTTGCTGAAATGTTCTTTAAACTGGCAAATGAAGAAATGGGGCATATGAACACCCTGCATTCACAGGTGGTGTCGATCATTGAAGACTATCGCAAGAAAAAAGGCGACCCACCCCCGGATATGCTCAGGCTGTACGATATTCTCCACAAGAAACATATCGAGAACGCAGCTGCCGTAAAAGGCATGCTTGCACTCTACAAAGGAAACTGACGGAGGATCACAATGAGTGAAGAGTATATCGCCCATCACCAGGTTAAAGGTGCTAGATGGGGCGTAAGGCATGGTCCGCCGTATCCTGTTGTAAGAGGGGCTGGCGGCAAGCCGAAGATGACAAAGGTCATCAAAAGTAAACTTAAGGAAACCATTTCGAAGAGAAAAGAAACCAAGGTCGAGAAGAGGGAAGAGTCCGCTGCTGAAAGGCATGAACGACTTCGTAAAGAAGTAATACGCGATCCTAAAAAGATCGTTAAGAACAAAGACATGTTCTCGAGAGAAGAGCTCGATGAGATGATTAAACAGATCGAGTTCGATCGGAAGCTTCAGGACGTCCGCCAAAAGGAGATCCAGAGGGGTAGAGACAGGTTCGATTCGTTCCAAAAGAATGTCGCTAATATTAAGACCCTTGCGATTAATTCCAAAGAACTCTACAACGTTGTAGCAGATGTGAACAACATGCTTGTAGATGCCGGGAAAGTTAAGGGTAAGAGATTACCTAAGATCGGTGGAAACGACCAGCAGAACAACAACCAGGATCAGAATAGTTCAAACTCATCAAACAACGATGGAAATCAGAATTCCGGAAAGAAAAAGAAGTGATTCAAAATGGCGTTATCGAATACAGCCGTGCCGAAGTATTACGGCGAGTTTCGAGACGCCGTAGAAGCCGGAGAGATCCCTGTAAATAGGGAGATCGCTATGGAAATGGAGCGGATCGATCAGCTTATAGCGGATCCGCGAGTCTGGTACGACGACCAGGCGGTAGAAGGTTGGATTCGTTTCTGTGAAAACGAGATGACTCTGACCGACGGTAGCGATTTGAAGCTCTTGGACAGCTTTAAGCTGTGGGGCGAGCAGGTCTTCGGCTGGTATTACTTTATCGAACGGAGCGTTTACGTTCCGTTTCCCAACGGGCATGGTGGGCACTATGTTACAAAGCATCTCAAGCGAAGACTGATTAATAAACAGTATCTGATCGTAGGTCGAGGAGCTGCAAAAAGTCTGTATGACACATGCATTCATGCTTATGGGCTTATTGTTGACACTTCTACGACCGATCAGATCGTTACAGCACCGACGATTCGACAATCCGAGGAGACGCTGCTGCCTTTTAAGACAGCAATCAGTCGTGCTAGAGGACCTTTGTTTAAGTTTCTTACAGAGGGCTCGCTTCAGAACACTACTGGGTCCAAAGCTGACCGTGTAAAGCTCGCGTCTACTAAGAAGGGTATCGAAAACTTCATCACAGGCTCGATTCTGGAATCCCGACCTATGCGAATAGACAAACTACAGGGTCTTCGCTGTAAGTACGCCACTATTGATGAGTGGCTTTCCGGCGACATTAAAGAAGACGTCGTTGCTCCTGTTGAGCAGGGCGCTTCTAAGATTGATGACTGGCTTATAGTCGCTACCTCTTCGGAAGGTACCGTCCGACACGGAGCCGGAGACACAATCAAAATGGAGCTTATGAAGATCCTGAAGGGCGAATACATCCAGCCACATGTATCTATCTTCTGGTACAGGCTGGATGATGTTTCCGAGGTTGAAGATCCGGCCATGTGGATCAAAGCGAATCCTAATCTTGGCAAGACAGTGTCCTACGAAACCTATCAGCTCGACAAAGAACGTGCCGAGAAGGCCCCAGCCGTTCGTAACGATATTCTGGCGAAGCGGTTTGGCATCCCCATGGAGGGTTATACGTACTTCTTTACGTACGAAGAGACACTTCCGCATCACAGGCAATACTTCAGAGGTATGCCGTGTGCGCTTGGAGCGGACCTTTCCCAGGGCGATGACTTCTGTGCGTTCACTTTTCTCTTTCCACTTGCAGATCAGTCGTTTGGTATTAAAGCGCGAAGCTATATTACCGAAACCACTCTCAATAAACTTCCAAGGGCTATGCGAGAGTTTTACGAGGAACTTATGCGAGAGGGCAGCCTGATCGTTATGCCTGGCGCTGTACTCGATATTCCTCAGGTTTACGACGATCTGCAGCAACACATCGAAGAACAGGATTACGACGTGCGCTGTTTTGGTTACGACCCATACAACGCTTCAGATTTTCTTGACCGCTGGTGTATTGACTATGGCTCCATGTTTATAGTTAAGGTGATCCAGGGTGCGAAGACAGAATCGGTGCCTTTGGGCGAGCTCAAGACGCTTGCCGAGGAACGAATGCTGCGTTTCGACCAGGACATCATGAGTTGGACCATGGGCAACGCAATCACCCTGGAAGACACCAACGGCAACAGGAAGTTGCTCAAAATGCGTCGTGATAAGAAAATCGACAATGTGGCGGCCATGATGGACGCGTACGTTGCCTACAAAGCAAATAAGGATCAGTTTGATTAAACCTACCCTTAGGAGGCCCACAAATGCCAACTATTTTTGAACGGGCTCGAAGGGCCTGGGACGCATTGCTTGGGAAGGACCCGCCCAACAATGGTAACGTTTACTATTACGGGTCCAGCAGTTCATATCGTCCGGATCGACATCGGTATTCCCGTCAAAATAACCGGTCTATCATGGCCCCGTTGCTCAGCCGAATTGCTGTCGATTGCGCCGGCATGACAATTAAGCATGTGCACATTGACGACAAGGGCCGGTACGTCGAGGATATCGAAGACGAACTGAACGATGTGTTTAATCTTTCAGCAAACATCGACCAGTCCGGTCGAGCGTTCCTGAAAGATGTCTACTCGTCTCTTTTGGATGAAGGCTGTATAGCTATTGTTCCGATAAGAGGCGACGTCAACTGGGATACCACGAATCTGACAACGATCTCTGACTGCAGAGTCGGGAAAGTTGTGAACTGGTACCCGAAACATGTGGATGTAGAGGTCTATAACGACGACACCGGCCAGCATGAAACGATCAAACTCCATAAAAATCTGGTAGCAATATGTGAAAATCCGTTTTATGAGATCATGAACGAGCCAAACTCTCTGGCTCAGAGGCTTAGGAGGAAGCTCGTTCTGCTCGATCAGATGGACGAACAGACTGCCTCCGGAAAACTGGATATGATCATTCAGCTTCCGTATACTACGCGGTCCGAGGCTCGTAAAAAGCAGGCTGAGATGCGTAAACAGGAGATCGAGGTCCAGCTTGCCGGGTCAAAATACGGTGTAGCCTATACGGATGCCAGCGAAAAGATCGTTCAGCTTAACAGATCTCTCGAGAATAACCTGTCCCCTCAGATCGAGAAGCTCGAAAAGCAGCTTCAGAACCAGCTGGGCATTGGCGAAGAGATTCTCAATGGTACAGCTACTGAACAGCAGCTTCTGAATTACACAAATAACATTCTGGAGCCGATTGTATCGACTGTCGTAGCCGAGCTTAAGCGTAAATTCCTGACCAAGAACGCTCGCTCTCGTCTTGAGTCCATCATGGCATTCCGCGATCCGTTCCGTCTGGTGCCGCTTAACAACATTGCAGACATTGCCGATAAGCTCAAGTCCGCTGAGGTCATGACCGCGAATGAGATTCGTGGAATTCTCGGCATGGAGCCGTCTGACGATCCGAAATCCGATCAGCTTCTGAATCCGAATGTGAATCCGACGAGTCCTGAAGAGGAACGGATGGGCTATGAGGACGAACTTTTGGACGAAGAGATTCAAAATGAGGAAGGTAACTACGATGAACCGATATAACTTGATCTCATCTGATGAGGTCTCCGTCGCTTCTCTTTACATTGCTCACGGTTTATCGTGGGGCAAGCACCGCTATGTAAAACGTGAAGGCTCAGCCGGACATTATACCTATATTTATCCAGAGGATCTTAAAGCCAGAAGAGAGTCTAGGAATGAAGCCGGTGCCACGTTGTTTGGCGATAAATATAGGAGACAGTGGGCCATTAGTGCCAAGCAGCAGGTAAAAAAGCTTAAACGCGCCGAAACAAAAGCTAATAAGAATGCCGAAAAAGCTACGTTGAAGGCCATTAAACTTTCTACGCAGCTTAATGATCCCTCTTTGTCTAAACGGCAAAGAGCCAAACTGAGTAAGCGTGCAACCGATGCAAACGTTAAGGCCCAGGTGCAGAGAGCCCTCGCAACCAAGATAAGTCAGGCTCGTCTTAGTGCCGAAGAAGATGCCAGGACCAAGCAGTTTTACTATGATCGCACTCGCAAGATCGACGATATTCCTGCTAATATTGCTGACCTTGGAAAAGCTTTTATCGGATCTATTCATAGAACGGTTTCAAAAGTTGTTAAGACAGAGAAGAAAGTTAGTAAACCCAAGTCCATTAAGACTGACTTTGGGCAGAAAGCCTCCAGATCATTTAAGGATTACTTTACAACTGGCGTGATTAGGCCAACACCGATAAAAACAAGATTTGGCAATAAGGCATCCGACTCATTTAAGAGCTATTTTTCTAATAAACGAAATGGGTAAAAGTATTCTTGCCGAATATTCCTTAATCGATACCACACAGGACGATTGAAGAATTCAAAATGGTAGAGGATTTCTTTTTAACCAATGGAGGTTAACATAATGCCTAACAAATACGCAGATTGCGATTTTCATGGCTGGGCAACCAAAAATGATCTCCAATGCTCCGATGGTGTGACTATCCGTCGGGGCGCTTTTTCTCATCAGAACGGACAGAAAGTGTCCATTTGCTGGGCCCATCAGCATGATGGCCCCGACGCTGTTCTTGGGCACGGCTATCTCGAGGATCGTCCGGAAGGGACCTATATTTATGGCTACCTGAATGATACTCCTCTTGGTAAGACCGCCAAGGAAGAGCTTAAGCACGGCGATTTGTTTAATCTTTCCATCTGGGCGAACAAGCTCCAGAAGAAAGGTAACGACGTTGTGCATGGAATGATCCGTGAGGTAAGTCTCGTTCTTGCAGGTGCCAATCCCGGTGCCACGATCGAGTACGTTGCTCACGGTGAGCTGTCTGACGAAGAGACCGACGAGGCCGTGATCTATCTTGGTGACGAAGAGTCTATCGTTCACACCGATGTTCCGGTCGAATATGTCGCAGAAGAGAAAGCGGCCGAAGAGGACGTTTCTCACGAAGATAAAGGAGAAGAAAAAATGGCCGAGCCTGAAAAGAAAGTGGAAGAGGTTGAGGAAGAACTTTCTCATGCCGATTCTGAAAAGACCGTTCAGGACGTGCTTGACACGCTGAACGAAGAACAGAAGAAAGCTGTTTATTACATCATCGGCGCTGCCCTGTCCGAGAAAGACGGTGGCGACGACGAAGTCGAACATTCCGATAATGATGAAGGAGAAAACAAAATGAACTACAACGCGTTTGATTCCGAGTCTGCGAACACCAAGGGCGGCTACATCAGCCACGACGATATGCAGACCATTCTCGCCGATGCCAAGCGTCTCGGCAGCCTGAAGGATGCCGTTCTGGCTCACATGGAAGACGGCGTTCTGGCTCACGATGCTGAGGCCGACGCTGCTGCCGGCATCACCCGTGCCACCGGCGATCAGACCTACTTCGTGCGCGATCCTGAGATGCTCTTCCCCGAGTATCGTTCCAACACTGCTGTGCCCCAGTTCATCACCGGGTACAACATGTCCTGGGTGGATCGGTTCCTGAGTTCTGTGCACCGCAGCCCGTTCTCCCGGATCAAGAGCGTCTTCGCTGACATCACCGAGGACGAAGCCCGTGCTCTGGGTTACATCAAGGGCAACCTGAAGAAGGAAGAGTTCTTCACCCTGATCAAGCGTACCACTGATCCTCAGACCATCTACAAAAAGCAGAAGATGGATCGTGACGACGTGATCGATATCGTCGACTTTGACGTTGTTGCGTGGATCCGTGCTGAGATGCGCGTCAAGCTGAATGAAGAGATCGCCCGTGCCTGCCTGGTTGGCGACGGCCGTCTGTCCAGCTCCGACGACAAGATCCAGGAGAGCCATGTCCGTCCGGTTGTCAGCGATCACGAGCTGTTCGTTGTCGAGAAGGAAGTTGACATCTCCGACGCCCGTAACATCTGGGAAGCTGTCATCCGCGCTCGCAAAGAGTACAAAGGCTCCGGCAATGCTGTGTGCTACCTGACCGCCGATACTCTGTCTGACATGCTGCTCTACACCGACGAGACTGGCCGCGACCTGTTCAAGGACGAGACCGAGCTTGCCAAGAAGATGCGTGTTTCCAAGTTCGAGGAAGTCGAGGTTATGGACGGCGTGCAGCGTGGCGATAAGGACGTCGTCGCGATCATCATGAACCCGAACGACTACACCATCGGTGCCGACAAGGGCGGCCAGGTTGCTATGTTCGATGACTTTGACATCGACTACAACCAGATGAAGTACCTGATCGAGACCCGTATCTCCGGCTGCCTGACCAAGCCCAAGAGCGCGATCGTTCTTGTTGCTGCTGAGTAATTCCAATGGGTAAGTTTTACGGGCCGATCGGGTTCAGAGAGAGCGTAGAAGTTCGTCCCGCAGTATTTGTAGATAAGCCGGTTGAGCATACCTATCGAGGGGATGTCATCAATCGGTCTTTTCGTTCTCCAAACGGACTGAGTGTGAACGATAACATCAGCGTTTCCAATCAGATCTCAATTGTGGCTGATCCGTACGCCCGTAATCACTTCCATCAAATTAAATATGTCAAGTGGATGGGTACTGCCTGGGAAGTTGTGAACGTCTCAGAGCAGTATCCTAGACTTGTGATAACGCTTGGGGGTGTTTACAATGGCGAGACGATCTGACGACTTTATAGCAGACCTCGAATCCACAAATACTGGAAAAGTATACTTCCAACCCCCAGCAAATGTGCATCTGGAGTACCCCTGTTGGGTGATCGAGAGAAATACTGCCTATCAGCCGAAAGCGAACGATCTTTCGTATCTGTTTAGACCGGCGTATAAGTGCATGTATATGAATCGGGAAGAACCCGATCCTGAGATTCTCGACATGATCCCTAGGAGATACCCGTTGTGCAATTATCAGAATCATTACGTCGCGGACAATGTGCACCACGACGTGTTTCTCATTTACTACTAATAGGAGGAAATACCTATGTCCGCACTTACTTGGGATGCAGTCGGTGAACGGCTGTATGAAACCGGTACCAAAAAGGGCGTTCTGTATCCCCAGTCCGGTACCTCTTACCCCATCGGTGTAGCGTGGAACGGTCTGACCGGATTCATTGCTTCTCCCGAGGGTGGCGATCCTACTGATATTTACGCCGACGACATCAAGTATCTGACCCTGCGTGGTACGGAGAACCTCAATGCCACCATTACGGCGTATACCTACCCCGATGAGTGGGCCGAGTGCGATGGCTCTGCTGTTCTTATGGATGGCGTGACCATTGGTCAGCAGCCTCGTAAGGGCTTCGGTTTCAGCTGCGTAACCACGGTCGGCAACGATACCGAGTATGACCAGCACGGCTACAAGATCCATCTGCTGTATGGTGCTTCGGCATCCCCGTCCGAGCGAAGCTATCAGACCATCAACGACAGCCCCGAAGCGATCGAGTTCAGCTGGGAAATCAGCACGATTCCTGTTGCTGTTACCGGTCATAAAGCCACCGCTCACATGGAGATTGACTCTACGAAGGTCAACTCCGCTGCTCTGGCGGCTCTTGAGGCTGTTCTGTACGGTGACGCCACTCATAATCCGCGTCTGCCGCTGCCCGATGAGGTCATTTCGATCCTCAGCGGTTCTTCCGCCTCTTACACCTACGAGCTGGTGTCCAACCCGAGCGGCAATCCCTACGAGCTCGAGTATTACGTTCGTAGCGGCAACGACTTCATTCGTTCTACCGACAATGAGGTTGTTGAGGGCACTTCTTACTACGAGCGTACTCCTGTTACCTGATCAGTTTTGTGAGGGCCTCCTTAACTGGGGGCCCTCTTTTTATGAAAGGAGAGCATAAAAATGATCAAGCGCACAATTACTTACAAGGACTTTGACGGAAAACCCATTACGGAGGACTTTTTCTTTCACATGATGGAGGCTGACTTCGTTGACCTGGACTTCAAGTATGAGGAGTACGGTGGTCTGCGAGGCTATCTTACCGAGTTGGTCAAAGACATTCAGGAGAAAGGCGAGAATGCGCCTAAGCGTCCGATGTACGAGTTCCTGAAAGAAATGATCACGGTTTCTGTCGGCAAGCGTATCGGCAATCGTTTCGATCGCAGTCAGGAAGTTAAGGATCGATTCTTTCAGACTGGAGCTTACTCTGGATTCCTGATCGATCTGCTGAACGATCCGGAAGGAATCCCGACGTTCATCGACGGTATCACTCCAGAGGTTTCCGCTGAGAAGCGTCAGGAGGCCATCGCTCAGCTTAAGGCCGATGGCGTGAATGTCGAAGGGGTCGAGTGATGTCTGAATGCCTCTTTCCATCACGGTTCCGGCAAGGGAACTGTTCGATTCCCGAACCGGCGAATTCATAGAGACTAAAGAAACGGTTCTGCATCTGGAGCACTCTCTTATAAGCATTTCAAAATGGGAGTCCAAATGGCATAAACCTTATCTCTCAAAAGAAAACAAGACCAAGGAAGAGGCCATTGACTACATTCGATGCATGACCTTGAACGGCGGAGTGGATCCAAACGTATATCTGGGTCTCACGGAAGAGAACATTAATGAGATCACCAAGTATATGGCAGATCCTATGACCGGAACCACAATTAAAAAAGAAAACAAACGCCCGTCCAGCGAGATCATAACGTCTGAGCTCGTTTATTACTGGATGACGGAACTAAACATACCTTTTGATCCGTGTCAGAAGTGGCACTTCTCAAGACTTCTGACCCTGATCGAGGTCTGTTCGATTAAGAAGACGCCATCCAAAAAGATGAGCCGATCGGACGCTATGAGACAGCAACATTCGCTGAACGCTGCCAGACGGGCGAAACACCATACGAGAGGATAACCCGGAGGTCGGACGATGATCAGTGTCAAATCAAAAGGTGACTTTGGCAAGACCTACCATTTTCTAAGAAAAGCGAAGCACACAAACCCGAGATACATTCTCGAAAAGTATGGTCAGCAGGGGTTAGTGCTTCTTGAGGAAGCCACTCCGAAAGACACTGGACGCACAGCCAGGTCGTGGTATTACGAAATAGCGACCGAAGGGGATCAATACTATCTTACTTTCTATAATTCGAATGTTCAAAGAGGAATGCGTATAGCAGTCATACTGGATCTCGGACACGGGACCAATAATGGCGGTTATGTGCAGGGCAGAAATTACATCAAGCCGGCTATCCGGCCGATTTTTGATCAGATTGCGGCCGAAGCCTGGAAGGAGGTAACCGATGCCTAATAATGCCAATATCGACGAACGCGTAGTAGAGATGCGAATCGACAACCGGCAGTTTGTGTCGGGTGCCGAGAAAACCATTAGCGTTCTAGACAAACTTAAGAAAGCTCTTAGTTTTGGCAATGCCACCGATGGATTTGACGCCGTACAGAAATCTGTAGATAGAGTTGATCTGTCCGGGATGGCAAAAGATATCGATGCTATTTCCGATAGGTTCTCATCTATGGGAATCGTCGGTATGAGGGTTCTCGAAAATCTTACAGATAAAATTACAAGCTTCCTTGGAAACACTATAAAGGGTTTAACCATAGACCCAATAAGTGAGGGTTTTTCAAAATATGAAGAAACCGCGCGAGCGGTAGCTACTATTCTGTCCGCAACACGTGAAGAAGTTGGCAAATGGGGGATAGGCACCGAATTTGATACTCAGCTCGATTACGTAAAAGATGGGCTTGAAACGTTGATGTGGTATGCCGATGAGACATCAGCTGCATATACTGATATGGTCGCGAACGTCACTAAGTTTGTAAATTCCGGCATAGGCTTCGATAAAGCCGTTGTCGAGATGATGGGTATTACAAACTGGGGCTACTCAGCAGGAGCAGGTAAAGGTGAACAAGCCCGTGCAATGTATAACTTGTCTCAAGCTATGGCGTCAGGATCAGTAAAACTTATGGACTGGCGCTCCATTGAGAACGCAAATATGGCAACATCGGAATTCAAAAATACTGTCCTCGACACCGCTGTACAATTGGGGCATTTGAAAAAAGTATCCGAAGGCGTTTATACAACCATTGACGGTAAAACCAAAGTCACCGCTCAGAATTTTGCTCAGACTCTGCAAGAAGGATGGTTCGGTTCCGACGTTCTAGAAAAAACCCTTATAGTATATGGTGAATTTAGTCGCCGTCTTGATGCTACGATGTCCGATCTGCACCTTGACGAATACAATGTCTCTGCAGATGAGTTGATGAAGACAATCGACAAGATTCAAAAAGGCGACATGTCTCTCGTCGAGTGGCAGGCAGAGCTCAGTAGCCAAATGGAGTCGGAAGATATCCCGACACTCAAACAATTAAAATATGCATATGCTCTTTTAACTAACGAGGTTGAAGGATATAAAGATGCAGGTACTGAACTAACACAAACCGAGTTCGAATTGTCACGAAGGGCAATGGAAGCCGGTTATGAGTATAGAACATTTTCAGATGTTATCGATGCGGTCAAGGATTCTGTGTCTTCCCAGTGGATGAAGACTTTTGAGTATATTCTTGGCGATGCAGAGCAAGCTAAGGATTTGTGGTCTAGCATTGGTGAGGAACTTCTTAATATTTTCGGCAGCGCTGGATCTTTCAGAAACAAGGTTTTGAAAATATGGAACGACCCGATCGAACACGGTATAAAGGGTGTCGAAAGCGGTCGTGATATGCTTCTTCGTGCACTCGGAACCCTTTATAATGGAGTAAAAACTTATATTACGCCTATAATAGAGGCATTTCACAGCGTATTTAATCTTGGCGACAACCCCAAACAAGTTGCAAGAACACTGCTCGATCTTACAGAAAGATTTGAGAAGTGGACCGGTAAAGTTGCCTTAAGTGAAGAAGCTACGACTGGAATGAAGCTCGCCTTTGAGAAGCTTTTTGACGCTGTTAAGACTGGCCTTGGATATTTAAAGCCCATATTCTCAGTGTTTGGAAAACTGATCGGATATGTTAAGTCGTTTGTTGAGCTGTTCTTTGGATCTTTCTACGAGGTCGTAGATGGCGATACTAGGCAGATCATGTTTGATACCGAGAAGTTCTTTGGTGGCTTATCTGATATCTTTAAGGATATTGTGGATGGCGCTAAGGCTGCATGGGGTGGAATCAAATCGTTTGCCGATCAGGCCTGGAAGGGTGTTAAATCCTTTGGGGATAGCTTGAAGGGCATACCCGTTGTCGGTACAGTATTCAATGGATTTACATCGGCTGTTGATTGGATCGTTGAGAAATTCGTTGAGGCCAAGGATGCAGTTGTTGGAATGGTTAATGGTTCCTTCAAAATGGAAGAGCCGCTTAAGATCATTGAAGACCTGTGGGATAAGATTGTTAAATGGATTTCTGAAGCTGATATAGATACAGATTCTATTAAAGAAGGTTTTGGCCAACTTGGTGAGATTGTATCTACCGTTTGGGAAGGCATTGTCGGAGACTCTGCGGCATTCAGAGATAAAATCAAGAATGCTGCGCTTACGGCGATCGGCGGCATAAAGGATGCCCTGTCTTCGATTAAAGTATCTGACGTATTTGAAGGTGCTAAGACCGGAACACTTCTGTATATTGGTCTTCAGTTTGCGCAGTTTGTAACGACATTTAAAGACTCCGCTAAGAAGTTTAATAGCATACCCGAGTCTATCGCTGGAGCATTTAATAGCCTTAGCAAGACAATTAGTGCTTACGGTCAGAAGTATAAAGGTGACTATATGCTCAAAATGGCTGCAGCGATTCTTGCTGTGGCAGCTGCGATGTGGATCCTCGCAAAGGTTGATCAGAAGAGGTTTGCTGAGGTTGCAGTCACTCTGGCATTCTTCTTTGCGATTCTTGGGTCCGTTGCGAAGAACCTTTCCAAGATTAATTCCGATGCAAAACTGTTCTCCGGTAATATTACGGTATTCTCTAAGTTCTCCACAGCAATAGTTGCCGTAGCGATTCTTCTTGGAATTGCTGCTGTAGCACTTTTGGCCCTGAGTAAGCTTACCTGGAATGAGATCCAGAAGGGTCTCGCTACGATGGGTATAGTGCTGCTCGCTGCTGTTGTAACGATCGTCGCCCTCTCGAAAACCCTTGAGGAGGACATTAATCTTAAAGCCATAGGTAAACTGGTGGCTGTCGCTGTTGTTATTAAGGCTGCCGGTAAAGCGATGTCCAAGCTTGCCAAAATGAATTGGTCGCAGATTCTATCGGCTGGATTTGCTTTGGGTATCGTTATAGCAGCCGTAGCCCTTGCAATGAAAGCAATGGGTTCTGCTTCCGCAGGGTCTGCAATTGGATCTATCGGTGCTGCTATCAGCGTCATCGCTGTAATGTACATGATGGTGCCGTTACTTCTTGGAATAGGAGCATACATCAAGAAGTTTGGTGGAGAGAACCTTGTTTCCTCAATGCTTGTTCTTGTATTGATTGGTGGTATCCTTGTAGCATTTACGGCAATTATGGCGCACCTTGGAAAAGGTGGCGGATTGGTAGCCGGAGCAGCAGCTATGACGCTGATCGGAGTAGCATTCGTAGCGTTTGCGGCTGCTCTTACGTTGTCTGCTCCAGCAATTCTGCTGCTTCTTAATGGTGTTATTGACGTAATGGAGCGGCTTTCTACTATGGAAGGCGCTGGAACGATTACGCTTCTGCTTCTAGGAATAGGCGCTGCTTTAATAGTTATAAGTGTTGCAGCCGGAATATTTGGCGCGGCAGCATTGCTTGCCGGTGCCGGTATGTCGTTGTTTGGTATCGGCATTCTTGCAGTCGCTTCTGCCATCGCGCTTCTTACTGTAGTTCTCGTTCCGTTTGGCTATGCTCTTACGGAGTTCTGCAACATGGTGGCTGAGAATGGTAAAGTTCTTGTTTCGATCGTTGCTGCAATTATTACAGGAATTATGTTGGCAATCCTGGCATCCAGAATGAAGATTGCGTACACTACAATTCTTGTTATTCTCGCAATCCTTGAGGTTATACATGAGTTCGGCCCTCAGATTCTTGTTATTGTTGCGACTCTTCTCGAAGATGTAATGAAGTTTGTAGTTACATTAATTCCGATGCTTGTTAAATTCCTTTTACTTACTATCATTTCTCTTGTTGACAGTCTTGCTAATGCCATCAGAAGCAGCGCAGATGCTCTTGTTTCAGCTATTGAAAATCTCGTTTCGGCTATTCTGGAACTTTTCCTTAAAGTTCTAATTCAGATGGCAGGAGACATGCTCGGTGGTATCTGGTCTCTTATTGCTGGTTTTCTTGGAATGGATCAGAGCGACATCGATGCCGTTGCGTCTGAGATCCAGAAGGGCGCAAAAGAACTTGGCGATTATACAGCTGGGCGTGTTAATGTTGCATTTGGTGGTCTCGAACGCGAAGCGACTGGCGGGGCATCAGCCATGGTTGACAGCTTTGTAGAGGAAACTACAGGGAGAAGAGACGACCTAAGCGGCGCTGTTGAGGAGGTCATCAGCGGCATTAAGGAAAAAGTCTCCCCGACTGCAAGCAAAGCTGGCGATGATATTGGATCCGATTACATTACAAGTTTTACAAATGCTCTCGGTTCAGGTTCCGCCATGAAAGACATGGGATTGTCCATGGATAATTTCATGGGCGTTCTAGATCAATCCGAAAATGCGAACGTCCTTGGTACAAATACTGGCGTAGGATACGCAAACGGCCTCATTGCAGAAGAAGGCGATAACGAGTACGCTGGCAGATTGATAGCATGGGCTCAGCAGAATGGTTATGTTGATGAGATGGGTATTTCTTCCCCGTCCAAAGTTGCATATAAACTGTCCGGGTATTTTGCCCAAGGTCTGATCAACGGTATCGACGACAGTGTGTCCGACGTTGCCAATTCGTCTTCCTCTTTGGCATTCAAAATGGCAGACGCGGTACGTAGCGCACTTGCTACCGTTCAGTCTCTTGCTGAGGACGACTTCGACATCAGTCCCAGAATTACGCCAGTAGTTGATATGACCAATGTCGATACTGCTGCTAGCTCTGTTAACGGCATGTTTTCTAGTGGAATTGCCGGTCGGATCTCTCAGGTTGGACGAAGCATGGCAAATCTTGACGCCGTAGCAAACGACATGAGAAGTTTGTCCGAGGCACGGTCCAACATTTCTCAGGACGTGTATGAGGTCAACGTTTACTCTCAGCCTGGAATGGATGAAGAGATGCTTGCCGATGCTGTTATTTATCGTCTTAGCAATGGTGTGGTACGGAAGGGGGTCGCTCTCGGATGATTGAGTTCGCAGGAATTCGTAGCGATGAGCGTTATCTGATCGTTGAACATTATCCGCAGAGGTTCTTTCCGAAACGTAAATACATCGTCCAGACGGTACCTGGAGGCGGGGATATCGTTCTTCCAGAGTCTGAGGACGCGTTTAGTAATTACGATCAACCTTATAGTGTGTTTTTTGATTCCAAGGGGCCTGGGCTTACTCAGGCCTCTCGGAAGATAGCCGAGTGGCTTCTTGGGAATCCCGGTTATCAGCGTCTTGAGGACAGCTATGATCCGGATTTCTATAGAATGGCATACTACAAAGGTGGAGAGCAGTTTCTCAACTGGTTTAACGAGTATGGGCAGGGGACGCTAACATTTACGTGCGCTCCGAAACGTTTCTACAAGAGTGGAGAAAAGCCCATTACGATGAGTAAAAACATGAAGCTGTATTCTCCTACTACGTTTAAGTCTCATCCGATAGTTACGATCGTCGGCAGTGGGAGCGGGACAATAACCGTTACGGATAAGAACGGTGTTGCTAGGGTTTTCAGTATCGGTGAGCTTTCTGGAACTACTGTAATTGATTCTGAAAGGCATACTGCTATACGAAATGGAAGCGTTAATGTTAACTATACCGTATCTAGCGACTACGAGAACTTATACTTGGATTCAGAGTCTTCTGTGACTTGGAACAATGCTATAAGCAGTCTTACGATAACCCCAAGGTGGTGGACTATATGATTCCAACATTATTCCCTGCAAACTGGCTCGATCTCGTTAACTATCAGCCTGGCGGAGCGATACCTCCCCATGGGGATATTGACCTTGTCGACTGTATCGAGTGCTTTGCTGAGGAGACTGAGGATGAGTGCTCCGAATGGGAGCTTGAGATTACATATCCTTCGAACGGTTATGGTATTGAGCAGCTAATTCAGGAATCTAACGGCGCTCCGATCGGGATCAACAAGTTGATTTTGGCAAAAGCGAATTCGTATCAGAATCCGCAATTTTTCAGAATCTACGCGATCGAAAGACGCATTGGCGGGAACATAGGAATTAAGGCGCAGCACATTAGTTACGATATGGTTAACATTCCCGTTAGACCGTATAAAGCTACCGGAGCAACCGCTGCTGTAAATGGTTTAAACAATAATGCGGCTATATCAAGCAGATTTAGTTTCAGCACAGATATTTCAAGCAGCGATGTGTTTCAACCAGACACGCCGTCATCCATGAGAGCAATGCTGCTTGATGGTGATGACTCTATTCACGGAACCTTTGGCGGTGACGTGATATTTGATAACTGCGTTGTTCAGTTAAAGCAGCTTGGCGGAGCCGATCGCGATGTGACGATTAATTATGGTGTAGATCTCATTGACATGGAGCAGGAAAACAACTTCAGTGAAATGGTCACTGGCATCTATCCGTATTATAAGAGATCCACGAATGATGAGCAGTATGCGTCCAATCCGATCATTTATGGAAGTATAGTAAATGGTCCAGGAACATACACGGTACCGAGAATTGAGGCCGTTGATCTTACCGAGCATTTCCCGAACAATGTTCCGACAGCTGCGCAGATAACTGCCAAGGCGCGAGAGTGGGTCGCTCACGAAGAGATCGGTGTTCCTGAAGTAAGCCTTACGATTCAGTATGCTACACTCGGTCAGGACGTTCGGATGTATGATGCTATTCGAGTTATATTTAAGGATCTCGGAGTCGACACAAAAGCTAAAGTTGTTAAGTATCGGTATAATGTACTTCTCGATCGCTGTGAAGAGATTGAAGTTGGTCATGCAAAGTCTAGCGCTCTATTCGATCTTATGGACGCTAATAGGCTTCGTAAAGGTCTGGTTCCGCCAGAGCGTATCCAGAATGAGAGCATCACGAATGAGAAAATAGCTCAGGGCGGAGTCGGTAAAGGCAAAATCGCGCCACAAGCGGTGGAAACAAAAAACATTGAACTTGGTGCTATAGATCATAATCTACTTTCTGGATCCGGTGGACATGGCGCGCCAGCAGTTAATGGCGAAAATGTTCAGGATCGGTCAATAGAATCTATTATGATTGCAAAAGAGGCCGTTATAGCAGAGAATATAGCTGGTGGTGCAGTTGACGGTGCAAAGCTTGCCTTATTAGCTGTAGACACTCAGCATATCGCGAATAACGCTGTAAAAGAACGGACTATAGAAAACGAAGCAGTTAAAACGGCTAAAATAGCACAAAGAGCGATAAATGAAGGCCGTCTCGCTGATGCTGCAGTTGCTTTTGCAAAGCTTAAGAGCGGAACAAATGAACCGGCAACCGTTATTAATAATCTTAAATCGGAAGTTGCATATATCGGCACGTTATTTACTAGTAACGTATGGGCCAATAGTTTCCATACGACGAGTCTTTACGCGACTAATTTTATTTATAACAATTATACAGTTTATGAGGCGCAGGTTCCTGGGGATGCTAGTGGTGTCGGCTACTACGTATTGGCTACACGCAGATACGTTAGATAGGAGGATTTTTTGTGAAGCTTATTCTTGCTAACGAGGCCGAGTTTGAGATTGCTTATGGAGGACCGGTCGCAGCTACAGAGTATACCGTGTTTTATACGGAGATACTCGATTCCGATATGGATACAATACACGAAACGTTTAAGGATCCCGAGAATACGGAGACATTAACCATTCAATATTCAGAAGAACAGCCGGGTGATACATATACTGGTTATACTCGTTACTGCGGTTTTAATATTGCCCCCGATGGCGGCATTAATGTAACTCTCAAGAAGCAACTCTAAACTAAAAAACTACCGCAAGAGAGGTGAACACGTTGCAGAAAATCGTTGGCACCAAGATTTCTCTCACACGCGGAGATACGCTTAAAGTCAAAGTAAGTATGGTTAAGCCAAATGGCTCTGAGTATATTCCGGACGGCAGCGATTCAATTCGTTTTGCTATGAAGAAACATTACGAGGATACTTCCGTTCTTATCGAGAAAACGATACCGAATGATACACGTCTCTTGTGGTTGGAACCCTCAGATACAAAGCCGTTAGAATTCGGAACATATGTGTACGATATTCAGCTGACACACTCCGATGGGGATGTGGACACTTTCATTGACAGGGCTATATTTGAGCTTACTGAAGAGGTGATCTGATATGGCTTATGGCGCGTTAGCCAAAACGGAGACGCTAAAAGGCGTTCTCAGCCAGGAAGATACTCTAAAAAGTAAGCTCACGCCTGTCGGAAATGTGCAGGGAAAGTTGTCTGTACCAACATCGGAGTCGGTTCCCGTTTATCACGGCGATTATTCGGTAACTCCAAATGCTGACGTTCAGGTACTTAGTACCAGAGGCTATCAGATGAATCAGGACGTTGTGGTGAATCCCATACCGTCCAATTACGGTCGAATCGAATGGGACGGTTCGGTCCTTACAGTTTCCTAAATACATGGAGGATTTCAAAACATGGCAAAAAATGTCGTAATTAATGAAGTCGTATACCAGAACGTCCCTCAGGTTTCGATTCCTCTGTCAAGCGGTTCTGGTACTGCTGAATTCTTCGATACTTCCGACGCCACTCTTGACAGTGGTGACAAAATGCTTTCCGGAAACACCGCTTATGCTGACGGTGTAAAGTACACAGGAACGATCGCCACAAAGACCGCCTCTGACATGACTGCTTCCGGTGCCTCTGTTACTGCTCCTGCAGGCTATTATGCCGAGGCGTCCAGTAAATCTGTTGCCAGTGGTAGTGCCACGACGCCTGCCACTACGATCAGTGTTACGCCGACTATCTCGGTCAACTCTTCGACCGGTCTGATCACAGCGTCCGTAAGCGATAGCCAGGGCATCACTCCTACGGTGTCGGCTGGCTATGTTTCCAGCGGTACTTCCGGAACCGTTACTGTGAGCGGGTCCGATACCGAACAGCTGACTGCTAAAGCCGCTGCTACGTATACTCCAGGAACCAGTGCTCAGACGATCGCTGCCGGACAGTTCCTTACCGGAGCTCAGACGATTTCCGGTGATGCCAATCTCGTGGGATCCAATATTAAATCTGGCGTAAGTATATTTGGAGTTGCTGGTTCTCTGACCGCGGCTACCGTTTCTCAGGACGCTTCCACGAAGGTTTTGTCCATCTCGTAAGGAGGTGGGCATATGGCTCAAAATGTAACCATAGCAGGGGCGTCGTATCCGAATGTCCCTGCTATTGAAGTGCCCAAAACTGGTGGAGGGACGGCGACTTATATTGACGAAACTGACGTGGTCACGTACTACACCGGATCGTCTGCGCCGTCTTCCTCGCTTGGGCAGAATGGAGATATTTACCTCCAGACAGGGAGCTAAGCTATGGCTACGATACGATTAGTTCCCAGTGCTTATACGCGAAGCAGCACAAACCGAGTAACAGTAACCGACCCCGCTAATATGTATTACAACACCGACCACACGGCAAACTATTGCTCGATTCGTGGTCGAAACAACAGCAGTAATACGTATTATGCATTCATACACGGTTTTAATTTCGACGATGTGCCTGCGAATGCAACGGTTTCGTCGTTCGAGATTAAAATTCGGTGTTATAAGAACTCTTATCTGCAGCAGGGAACGAGCTATAGGCCGAGGCTTGCCAGTACGCCGTCTAGCAGCAGTGTTCTGTCGAATACGACTCTGGACTCCGATGTAACCACAACAAGCGGCGGCACAGTCTATACGTTCCCGAACGGGTCCATGACCTGGAATACGCTCAAGGGATACGGTAGCAACTTTTCGATTGAAATCCCGCTTCGTTCGTCCAGCAGCAGCTACCCGTATCTGTATGTATATGGCGCCGAGATCAATGTCACCTATTCCACGGCGGAAGTCCATGTCACGGGTGTTGATGTTAGTCCCGCAACTGCTTCGATCGAGGTAGGGGAGACTACGACCCTTACAGCAACCGTTTCCCCGTCCAATGCGACAAACAAAGCGGTTACCTGGTCTACAAGTAATTCGTCTGTTGCTACGCTTTCCGACGGTGTTGTAACGGCCGTATCAGCAGGATCTGCTCGAATCACGGTAACAACACAAGACGGAGGCTATACCGATTATTGTGATGTTACGGTTACGCCGGCTGTTACATATGAGTTTGTTCCGGCATCGTCGATGGAGGTCGGAAAAGACTACCTGATCTCAATAGGCAACAGTGGTTCAATATATTTGCTTACCGATGAATCTGGCGGTTCTAGATTGCTTAAGGGCGCTGCCGTTACGGTTTCGAATGGCAAGATAACGATCAACGGATCCACAAAAAACAAAGCGTTATTTTCCTGTGTCCGTTATACCGCCGGGAATGATGTTACCATTACTATCGAGAAGGACAATAAGTACCTATACTGCGATAACTCGACTGGCTTGCGTATGAACGCTCCGTCTACGCTCGATCGATTCTGGCATTACCGGGACAATAAGTTCTGGCAGTTTAAGAGTACCAGTTCCGATGGCTACGACGATACGTCATCCGAGTATAAATACTACCTGCAGATGAGCGGTAGCAATTTTACGGACAATCATGTAACGTCACCGAGTATCGAAGAGTCGGAACTCCCGTTGATCTACATTTGGCGAGAGTCTACGGGTCAGACAGATTCGTTATATTTTAAGAATAACGGGGCTTGGGTCGAAGCTTCCCATGTATACAAGAAAGTTAACGGCTCGTGGGTAGAGCAGTTTGATCTCACCACGGTATTTGACCCGACCAAAAACTACATAAAAGGAAACTGAGGTGATTCGTATGGGCGTAGCATCCAACGCGGCACAGGAAGCGATACGTATCGCCAATGACAACACGCACGGTTATGATCAGACCAATCGTCTGGGTAATCCGGATTACGATTGTTCTTCTCTCGTGATCGATGTCTACAAAAAACAGGGTGTTCCTCTTACCTGTACGTTTACCGGAAATATGCTCGGCGATATGCTGGCTAAGGGATTTAAAAACGTCAATGCTCTTGTCAATCGCGTGAGTGGAGCCGGTATGGAACCTGGCGATGTGCTGCTGAACGTGGCCAATCATGCGGCCATCTACGTGGGTAATAACCTGATAGTGCAGGCCAGCAAGAACGAGAAAGGCACCATTACCGGAGGTCAGCCGGGGGATCAGACCGGAAACGAGATCGCAGTCCGCGGGTACTATAACTTTCCGTGGGATTACGTTCTTCGGTATACTGAGAGCGGGAGTACAAGCATCCCCGTAACGCCTGGTGCCAATACTTCGACTCAGGCTCAGAAACCTGTTGAAGAAATTCAAAATGGGATCTATACGGTGAAACAGGGCGACAGTCTCTGGGATCTGGCTGCGAAGTTCTACGGTAAGGGAACAGAGTTCACCCGTATCATGAAAGATAACGGACTTACGAGTTCGTCGATCAAACCTGGTATGCAGCTTAAGATCGGTCAGCAGACTCAAACGACTACACCGGTTCAGACTCCGACGCAGACTACACCCGTAAGCTCAGGCAACTGCACCGTAACTCTTCCGATCCTGAAGTACGGTGATACCGGTATGCGAGTCCGTAAAGTTCAGGCTCTGCTCAAGTACATCGGCTACAGTACGATCGAAATTGACGGAGACTTCGGTCCGGATACAAAATCTAAAATCGAGCTGTTCCAGAAGGCTAAAGGATTTTCGGTTACCGGAACAGTAGACGCTAAAACATATGAGGCTCTGTTGTCATGAAAACGATGGACCTCATCTTGATTATTGTCGGGGTCCTGCTCATTGCATTCACGGTCACAATGATAGTGATATTCTGGCGTATGGGTACGGTCCCCGACACTTTAATTACCTGTTTCTATGGAGCTTTGGCAGGTGAGTGCGGCATTATGGGCTGGATTAAAACGGCCAAAGTTCGTCATCAGGACAGGGACTGGTTTAAAGAGGACCAAAACAAGGAGGTGTAAGCGTGATCATTTACAGAGGTGATCAGTACGCTGTTCCGTTTATCATCCGTTTGGGGAATTCGATCGTGACTCCGGAGATGGTCGATGACGTGCGTATTCAGATCGGAAATGACCTTAGGGAACAGTCCGTACAGTCGCTTACGTACAATCCGGAGAAAAACTCTTGGGATTTCTACGTGACCGAGGAGTTCACAAGGAAATTCGCAAAAGGATCTGTTCCTTACCAGATCGGTGTCAAGATCGGAAGCGAAATACGTCACTCTGCTCAAGGTACGTTAAGAATCGACGATAACATCATAAAGGCAGAGTGGTCAGATGAGTGACATTACTTATATTTCGGACGATGTAAATGTCCATATCGATCAATCGGAACCTTTGGACGTAGACGTTCGAGATATAGGTGAGCCGATAGAGGCTAATGTTGAAGCCGTTACTTATATTTCGGACGATGTTAACGTTCGTATAGAAGAACCAGATTCGATAGATGCGATTATAGATGCCGGAAATACTGTAGAGGCCAGATTGGACGATGTTACTATCAATCGAATTACGGAGGGCGGAAATCTTCCTCCTGGCGGGAACCCTGGAAATCTTCTCATTAAGTATTCTACTGAGGATTATAAAGCTGAATGGAAAGCTATCGAAGAGGCCGGGTTCCGGCATATTTACTACGATACGACCGCGAACTGGGACCTTCAGAGAGAACTGATCTCCGAAGAGGGTGCCATTTATATATACTCTGACTATTACCAAGGTGGAGGTACGGTCACTCCGGCTGCTAAAATAGGCGATGGGCTGGCATATCTTATTGATCTTCCGACGACATCAGACATGTTCGTAAACCGCCTGTACGCTCACATATGGGATACTGATTCTCACGTTTCAGCTTACGATCGTGAGTTCTGGAACAACAAAGTAACGTCAGTTCTCGACCACTCCGATGCCGAGAATCTGGTCCTTACAAAAGAGTTCTTATAAGAAAGGAATAGATCATGGCCGATATTTCGAAAATTACACTTCCGAGTGGTACTTCGTATAATATTAAGGATGCCACAGCACGAAGTGGGCTTTCCGGTAAGATCGATGCGCCCTCTTCGCCGTCCAGTGGTGACGTTCTGACATATAACGGTAGCGCGTGGGTGGCAGATGAGGCTCCTAAAGGAATATTTATTGCTACTTATGGCACTACGACTGCCGCACAGGTAGAGGCCGCCTATCAGGCAGGTATGATGTGTATCGTTGAGTATAGCGATAGAGTATACGTACATTCTCTTAGAGCCTCGGCTGGATTGCATAATTTTACGACTGTTTATAACGATGGATCTGGCTCTAACTATTTATATCAGGTAGCAGTGAACAATAGCTCCTGGACCAATTCGAGCGTTAAACTTGCTCCTATTTCTTCCCCAGCATTTACTGGCAACCCTACAGCAACTACACAAGCTGCCGGAAACAATAGCACCCGTATTGCAACTACAGCTTTTGTTCAGACTGCGATTGCAAATGTGCTCTCGGGTGGGGTAGTATTCAGAGGCGAAACTACTACATCGCTTACTGATGGCGCCACTACAAACCCGATCACGATCAACGGGAACAGCTATACTGCTGTTCAGGGCGACCTGGTTATCAGTGGTAAAAAAGAATTTGTATTCGATGGTACTCACTGGATCGAACTGGGTGATCTGGATGCTCTTGGCGATCTTGCCTGGAAAGACACAGCTTCGGCGTCTTACACTCCTGCCGGCACCGTATCTCAGCCGACGTTTAGCGGAAGCTCCTTGACGTCTACAGGAAGTTTTACCCCGAGCGGAAGTGTATCGATTTCCTCGTCGAGTACGAGATACATTAGAGCTGGTACGACCACAACATATAATGCCAATTATGCAGATATTACACCAGCCGGTACCGTATCGAAACCCAACGTGACGGTGACCCCGTCAACTAGTAGCATCACACCGTTTGGTTCGGCCGGCTCGCTTCCGTCGTTTAGCGCGACAGTAAGTAATGAAAATCTCACGCTTAGTTTTGATGCCGGATCGCTTCCATCTGGAGGAACCGCGGTATCGGTAATGACCGGAGCGACAGCGGAGCTTGCGAGCACCCCGACATTTACGGGAACTGATAAATATTTGGGCCTTTCGAATGTTACTAGCGGAGGCACTGGAACCGCAGCAGTACCATATTCGTATAGTGCTACATTTACTGGAACCGAAGGCAACGTCAGCGTTACCGGAACTCCTGCTGGTACTGTTTCTCAGCCTACGTTCAGTGGTACTGCCGCTACAATCAGTGTGTCTTGATGGAAGGAGTGATATTTTATGGCAGATGTTTCTCAGATCACTCTTCCGAACGGAAGCACATATGACATAAAAGATAAAACTATAAGAGATGAAGTACAGTTCAAAGTCTATGATTCTGTTGCAGATTTAGGGTTAACTGTTTCAAGCGCGACTCTTGCCGGGGCATGGGCTGCATTACCATATAAGTCCATGTTAATATGCGAGGGATATGAGTTTTCTGCCAGCGAATTTTCTGGTGCTACGCAATACGGAGTCGTCGAAATGGTAAAGTCCGCTACAGATACTAGAGGATGGATAAACATGTATGGCCGGACACCCGATGATATAGGGATTGGTGACTGGCGAATGGGTATAAACGCAAACGGAGTTCCAATGGGAACGTGGTATAGAGTAGCCGATGGTTCAACGTGGGCTGCTGCGGTTCCAAACGGTAATGCGATTTTATCTCAGAATTGCTCGTTAACAGTTAAACGAAATGGCAATATAGTTACTCTCTCTGGCCATTTTGAAACGACGTACGCAATAACCGGATACGACTGGGTTGCGGCAATACCAGTAGGTTATAGACCGAGCAATGCCGAATATTTACCAAATCATATTACGGTTTGCCCAATGTATTCCGGTTCATATGGCGCATCGGCATTATATTTGGATAGGGATAAACTCTACACTTGGTCAACTATTCCTGGTGCCTCACAATGGTGGGTCAGTGGCACATGGATAATATCGTAACAATAGGGAGGACTTAAAATGTACATCGTAATCGAACTTCAGACTAATGACGGTGGTACCGTCGGTAATTTCGTATGGGCTTTCGCGACTCGTGAGGAGGCTTTTGCCAAGTATCATGCCGTTCTGTCTGCAGCTGCGGTATCGGTTCTTCCGGTACATGCCGCTGTGATTCTGGACAATCATGGCCTCCAGATCGCTGCGCAGGCATTCGAACATATTCCGGAGCCTGAACCCGAACCTGAGGCCTAATTATGGACATCACCCTTATCGTTAAGATCGTGCTGATGGTATTGGCAGCGATCTATACTTATATTCTGGTGCCGTTCATCAAGGCTAAGACTACCGATACTGAGCTCGAGAGCCTGAAAAAGTTCGTTCGGGCCGGTGTTCGTGCAGCCGAAATGATTTACAATGAAGACGGCATGGGAGCTAAAAAGAAAGCATACGTCCTGGAGTACCTGAAAGAACTCGGGTACTCCATTGACGTTAACGAAATCGACGCCATGATCGAAGGCGCCGTGTACGAACTTAAGAAGGAGTTTGAGTAATGGATCAGAAAATTCTTGATGCTCTTAAGAAAATTAACGAAAAGTTAGGTGGAACTAACGATCCTGGCGAGAAGTGGGGCACTCTGCTCGAGGAGATTGCCGAAAACTTAAGCGGATCGGAACTTCCTGAGGTTACATCTGACGATAAAGACAAATTCCTCCACACGAACGACACCACTGGCGCACTGGAGTGGGCTGACGCAAGCGGCGGTGGTGGGAGTGGAGCGTTCATCGTTACACTCACAGGGGACGATGATACTCCCGTCGTAGACAAGACAAACGCAGAGATTTATGCGGCGGTGCAGGCGGGTTCGTTGGTTATATGCAGACGGTTCATAAATGTGACGGGTCACTATGACTACTACTACTTGATGGACGCTGATAGCACAAGAGCGATTTTCAGCAACAACAAGTATTTCAATTCCCAAGAGAGCGGGTTCGGAATAACTGTAACCGTCGAAACAAATGACAACGTACAGACTGTGACCGAGGACTATACAGCTTGGACGGTTGAGGACGATGCATAACAGGTGAATCAATATGGCAGATACGGCAACGTTGATTTGTCTGCCGTAAAAATTCAAAATGGGAGGCTAATGTATGCCGTCATTACAGATTATCTCTCAGATCAAACTCAACGTTTCGAGACCGAACAGCGGAGTCGTAGTGTACGCCAAGCAGTATGATATGGCCTCTCGTATTATCGACGTGGATCTGGTTCACGGATCCGAAACGTGGGACCCTCCGTCCGGATCCGAAATGCTAGTAATGTATTCAAAGCCGGATGGGACCACCGGAATCTATGATATCGTAGAGCCGTACGAAGAATACTCCAGCGAAAAGACTTACGCGGTAGGCGATAAAGTCCTCCACGTTTACAGCAACACCAGGTATGTGTATACGTGCCGGACAGCCATCAATACTCCTGAGGCGTGGAATGCTAATCACTGGACCCGGAATTCGGCGGTCACCCCTGCTGTAACAATTCAGGGTACAGGCAAGATTCGTGTAACTCTGGCAGAACAGGCTCTGACCTGCCCAGGGAATGTACTCGTATCAGTAAGCTTTTTCCAGAACGGAATCCGATCTACGACGCTCTCGTTCATCCTGAACGTCGAAAAGAGCCCTGATGACAATACAGTGCTCAGGTCCAGTGATTACTTTAACATTCTGAGTACGCTGATCGAAGGGCTTTTAGGCGCTACGACACATCCGCCTCAGATCGATCCGAATAATAAAAACTGGCTGTTGTGGGATGAAACAACAGCACAGTATGTGGATAGCGGGTACTCGTCGATTGGTACTACTGGACCTGCACCTACGATAACCTCAACGGTCAGGGAGTACACTACCTCTACGAGCGGAACCACAATTCCTTCGTCCGGATGGTCCACTACAGTCCCGTCGGTCGACCAGGGCAAGTGGCTCTGGACGCGAACAACCGTAAACTACGATAACGGCGGACAGGTCATCTCGTATGCCTGTGCTTATCAGGGTATTGACGGTCAAGGATCCCCAGGCACTGCTACACCGAAAGGAATGGCAGCGTCAGGTTCTGCAGGCAGCGCAAACGCTTACAGCCGCCAGGACCATAAGCATCCATACCCGGTGACGATTACGAACGGAGCTCTTGTATTTCCGGCGTATGACGCCACGTAATCAAAATGGGAGTAACGTTATGAGTTTGAAAGACATCATTACGTTAGCAACGGTCAAAGACACGTTGTCCACAGGAGGGATTATATTTGTGATCATCGCATCCCTCCTGCAGATCTCCAAGATCAATATTAACCCGTGGGACAAGATCCTGGGCTGGCTTGGAGAACGGATCAATACTAAAGTCAACGAAAGGCTCAACGATATGGTTGCCAAAGTGACTGCCATTACAGTCAAACTCGACGAGCATATCGCTGAGTCTGAGTTCAAAGAAATACAGGACACACGGCGTGATATTCTCGATTTCGCCAATGCCTGTATGAATGGTCGTAAGCATACCAAGGAGCAATTCGATTTCGTGATCAAGGAATGCGACGACTACGAACGTTACATCGAGCGAAACGATATCAGAAACGGCGTCGTGTCCTCTGCGATCAAAGAGATCCGGCGCCTTTACGAAAAGTGTCTTCAGGAGAACTCTTTCCTGAAGGAACCCGCATAAGTTAGGAGAATAATTTATGGATCAGAAAATTCTCGATGCCCTTAAGAAGATCAACATTAAACTCGGCGGTACAAACGGTAAGAACGAGCGGGTAGGCACGCTGCTGGAAAAGATCGAAGAGAATGTGGAATCTGGGTATACGCCTCCAGATGGCGAACCGCTTGTTATTACGATTATAGCTGATCACGATAATAACACATGCGCCGCGGATACGACGTTCGAGGAAATTCGGAATTTTGAGGGCTTTACACGGTATGTGCATTGGATAGACATAGAGGAAGGCGAAATTACCGAAGACTGGGTCTATCCGGTATACAGTTATATGTCTATCGATCCTCGTTTGCTCGATGGCAAAAATGTTATTGTTCTTCCGGAGCCTTGTTCGTATAATTACACCCCGGTTGGTAATCAGATCAAATTTACCATGTGGTTTAATGCTCTTTGCGTAGATTCCGATGATAACTGGTATAACTTGAACACCCAAGGCTTTACTCTTGCTGACAACGTAAGTGTTCCGGAACTTTATCCTCTTGTCGGCGATTAATACTTACAGAGAGCATCTTCTACAGGTGCTCTCTTTTTTTCGATTTTTACAGGGTGCTTAATGAGTAAACAACTAATTTTAGAAAGGAGCATTCAAAATGGCAGACAATGTTATCGAGTTCCAGGATTCGAGGACTACTTGGCAGAAGTTTAATGAGAAAGCGAAGGACAAGTATAATGCCAGTGTTGCCTGGTGTAAGGAGCACAAGGAGATCGTCATGGCTGTCGCTCCTGTGGTTATCAGTGGTGCGTTCGAGCTGGCTAAGGCCGGCATGAAGTACAACGATAAGAAACAGGAACGGGAGCTGGAGGCGGAGAAGCTTGCGTCTGTTTACGACAGGAGCGCCGGTATGTATCTGGCCACGCGGCGTCCGTTGACCAATGCCGACTGGAGGAGGATCCAGGAGCTCAAGCGACAGGGTTATACCACTGGCGAAGCCCTGGATAGGCTTGGTTTGTTGGCTTAAGAGCGGGACCTACGGGTCCCCTCTTTTTTACCATTCCGTTATTGGAAGGCTACGGGTTTACGCTCAAGAAGAGTAACAAAAAGACTTGCTCTTGAGTATTGCTGTCGCTGGGTTCGCAAACAGCCGTAAAGTCTGGCGAAAAGGACAAGGTCTTCTTTTTTCGCAGAATTTGCAATTACTATAATGAAGAGGATGATAGGAAACGATCAACTTCACGAAGTCGGCTACGGCGGATGGAGGCTGTTCGATCGCGGAATTGTTTCTCTTATGAAGATAGTATTGTTAGGCTATGTAGATCCTGGATTTGCCCAGGGAGCCATACCTGCAACCACTATCTTTTTTGTGTGAATCCGCGTGTGCATTTCCCTCGTGCATGTGCGAAATCTTTAGTGCACTAGAGCAAACAGAAAAGCCCGGAAACCGTTGTAGTTCCGAGCAATTCTGTGTTATGGGGAGCGGTCAAATGGTGCCGGTGACGGGAATCGAAAACCCTACCGAAGAGCCATAATTACTGCAATTCCACTGTTTTTTCGCTCTTGGGTGGATTCTCGTGTGCATTTAGGGCCTGGGAATACAGTGCGCTCATACGATTGTCGAGCAGGTCTGCGAAATAGTCCTCCTTGTCACGCATGACGTGCTGATAGACATTCTGGAGCATGTATTCCGTACTGTGGCCCATACGCTTCATTTGATATTTGTTAGGAATGTTCAGAGCAAGGGCTTCGGATGCCGAAAAGTGTCTCAGATCGTGGATCCTGTAGGCCGGAAGTCCGATATTTTCGCATAAGTTATGGAATTGGCGATTGATCGTGGAGCGATGGCGCTTAATGATCAGCTCATCATCGTTCTCACGGGGTAGGGCGTCAATTATATTTAGTAGGTCCTGGCCTACCTTGATTCGCCTATACCCGGCATAGCTCTTGGTTCCTTTGATTACAGAACCGTTAACCCCTCGGACTTTTGCGGCATGGATATTTACGTGGTCGCCATCGAAGTCTGAGAATCGCAGAGCCAGAATCTCTGAGATACGTAAGCCTAGCCACGATGCCATCAGTATGACCAGTGAGAGCTCAGAATTATATTTTGGATCGGCCATTTCGCACCAGATACGTTTCAGCTCGTCTTCTGTCGGGATACAGATCTCATTATATTCTCTAGGAGGTAGATCTATGTCCGGTTTGAAGTTTGGTCTGTACTTGTGGAGAACTGCTGTTAGGAGGCCTCTGGCGTTAGCTAAGGTTTTTCGTGATATTCCGCGCTCGATATCGTAGCTGAATGCGCTCTGGATCTCGTCCTGGGTAAGCTTGTCAATGGGCCTGTCCATGATCTGGCGAAGGTAGTTATCCTTGCATATGCGGTAACCGAGTATCGTAGATGGCGAGAGATAGGGTGTTTTACGCTTAATGTAGTCTTCGTAAGCCTGCTCTACGGTCATAAAAGTCCGTTTGTCCTGTGCTGTTCCTAACAATTCTTTAGCTCGCTGTCTGACTTTTGTAGTGCTCCCGTCTGTAATGCTGTATCGCTGTCCGTCTATTTGGATCTGCATGCGGTAGTTACCGGACGGGAGTTTTTCTATTTTGGGGTATTTCACTTGTTAAAGCCTCCTTAAAAGTTTGTTGAAATTAGTCAAACAGCTCCCCAAAATTTTGGTACTACCCGTTTCACTATAGCATGAATAGTTGGGTTTTTGCAAGAATTTTGGTTGTGCCGATTTGACATGAGATAATGTTCTGCGGTATGTCTATGCTCACCAAGAAAAGGAGGAGACAGACATGCCTAAAACGTACATAACCGAGAGAGCCAGAAAACATGAACTGATGGAAAGACGCATGGACAGGTTTGATGCCGTAGTCACTGAGTATTTGAGATCTACCGGGTTTACTACTGCCGATCTAGCCTACGAGTTGGGCATCGACGTTAGTACGCTGTGGAGGTATCGTAACCGTGTGCACTCGTTCGAACTGGCTCCGTTTGGTACGATAACAAAAGTTTGCCAGCTTGCGAAGTGCACAACTGAAACACTCAGATTTATCTGTGGCATAGGGACTTCCTGGGAGAATGCTCGCATAGCTCGCGAGTACCCCGATCACTAACGTTCTCGGAGGAATTCAAAATGGCAGAATTAAAGCCCGAGCTGAGCCATAAAAACAGATACTGGCTGCCGAAGCACCGGTATTACGAATTACGGCACTTTGCACTCCAGTATCCTGAGTGGAAACGGTTATATTTTAAGCTCGATTTTCAGACCACGAAAATCCCCGGAGGAGTGTTTCTGGAAAAGGCTCTGAAAAGACCTGTCGAAAGCCTCGCTATGCTCCGTGAAGAGCTCTCCAAGAACATGAGACTGGTCGAAAGGCTCTGTAAGGAGGCCGATTCCCAGCTTGGCCCGTTTATATTCATGGCTGTAACGGAAGGAAAATCGTACAATTCGTTACGAATGGTCTACGATATACCCTGCGGACCCGATATGTTCTACGACCGGTATAGAAAATTCTATTGGCTGTTGAGTCAGGAGCGATAAAAACAGCTGTCTTAATGGAGGTGGATTAAATGAAAAACAAAACCCTAATTGCTTGTCTTGGGACATTCGTTGCGTCTGTGATAGTAAGCGACTGGATTCACAATTGGCGAGAGACCAATCGCCTGGTAGAAAGCGGTAAAGCGCTACACGATGAAACAGAAAAACTCATAAAGCAACTCGAGGAGGACAAAAAGAATTTTATTGACACCAACAAAAATATGGGAGACATTGAGAACACGCAACGACTCATTGAGCAATTACTTGAGCTTGATGAGTCTGACTGAGGGCCTACAATGGCTCTCTTTTTTACAGGTCGCTTAATGGAGGTGAATTAAATGAATCCTATTATTGAGGTAGAAGAAGCTGCTTTACGCCATCGTTTTATGGTAAACGCCACCGAACTGGCAAAGATGCTTAACGATCTGAATGCGGCAACCAATAATCATCAAAGACTTACACTCGGTGAGTACAAATCGATTATCAACCAGCATGTTGATAACAAATATAGACTTACTTTCGGGGTGATGGATGAGATGTTTGGTTTCGAATATAATGATGATCTTGGAAAAGCATTTTCTGCTCGGGTTTGGTGGGTGCTTGATGAAACGGTTGGAATGAGAGCAAAAGGAGAACTTAATTTTAGGAAAAATGATGAATTTCCTGAAGAGACCTAACAACGGGTCTCTTTTTTACAGGTCGCTTAATAGAAAGGAGTGATACCAATGACATATGAAGATTATGTACGGGATTTTGTTATATCCTTGGCTAGGGAACGAGGCTCATTACGAGAGCTCTCAAGAGAGACTAATGTGGACGTGGCCATACTCTCAAAGATCTGTGGAGGGAAGTATATTCCCAAAAAGAAGACTTTTGAGAAATGGTTCGGTCCTATAGAGGCCGATTTTGAGATGCCTCCCTATGAACCTAAGTTTATACTTAGTAAGGACCTGGAAAACCTTATGCAGACTCTAGATGCCCTTGGGTATCGTATCGAAATCGTTAAGAAAGAGACCTAACAACGGGTCTCTTTTTTACAAGTTCACATATGAAGGAGGTGCGTTTATGGCACGTGAGTATGTTATTTCAAAATACGAACAAAAATGGCGTAACAGACTAAGCGAAACGGAATCGGGTAGAATAGTTCTTGTGCTGTATGATATTCAGCGTAGACGAATTGATCCGGTAGATGGAAAGTTTGGGCGCGAATGGAAGGTTGAGTTCAAATTCGATATATTTGATGAGGACAATGATTACCTAACGATTTGCGACGAGCCCTATTGCTGGGTACTATTTCGAACCATGCTTCCTGAACAGGTGCGAGATTTCTACAAAGTGATTCCGGATACACTTATGGGGTTATACAAAAACGACATCGATAAAGTAATCGATATTTTGGACATGCAGCCATGGCAGTGTCTTTAAGAGAGTCGACAACGGCTCTCTTTTTTACATCCCTGTTAATGAAAGGAGTTGATACTTATGAAAAAACTATGTTATCTGATCGGTGTTTATCATCTGTGCGTTGGGATACATCATATACCAAGAACCATTAGGCGATTGGCGGATGCTCTTCCAGGGATCATAGAAGATATCCAGAAGATCCACGACGTGGCCGATCGCGAGGATCAACGCATAAAGGGAGAGCGGAAGACGACCAAAACCGTGAGTCCAAAACCCAAAAGTATGGTTATGGACAGAATAGGTTTCTGAGCGGCTAGTCCGCTCTTTTTATATTTTACAACTCCTATAGTGAAGGAAGTACACAATATTTAAACATTATAGGAGGACAATAAAATGAAAGAACTTACAAAACTTATGGTGATTGTTGTGGCGATCGCCGCTATGGCGCTGCTGGCGCTGAACGTTGAGGTCGCTGTGGAACTTATCGGAGTTGCGTTGACATTCTTGGCATTTTGCGGAATCGCATTGGTGGGACTGATCGCGTGTGCTTCCGGACAGGAGGAGCTCTAACAAGGGCTCTTTCCTTTTTCCATACACAGGTGCCCAAAAATCGTTATATTCTGCCATCACAGAATTAACAGGCTCCTTAGTAGGAATATTATTAAAAGGAGGACTGTTATGAGTACAGACATCAATAGTTTTCTGATCATGTGTTTAGGATGCGGGATCGCGTATTATATGTTCGGTCCAGTGGGGATAGGAGTTATAGCGCTATTCCTGCTCCTGAAAAGCAGAGGATGAAGACGAAAGAGGACTGGCGAACGCTGGTCCTCCTTATTTTTTACAGGGGGCATAATGAAGATTATTCTAAGGAGGTATTTACATGGATGAGAAAACAATAGCTGCTGGCGCAAACATGCTTACGTACGCGTTCAAAGTAGCGTGGCACACCTGGCTATACTCTACGATCCTCAACTCTAGCGCAGACAAGAGTTTGAAGATCTTTGGATGTGTAGCCGAGGGGCTGTACGTTATCGATCGTAGTCTCGGCTTTATCAAAAGCGCCGCAGAATGGATCGAATCCGGTACAGACACGTCCGAAGAGATCTCGGAGTCAGAGGAGTCCTAACAAGGGCTCCTCTTATTTTTGAAAGGAGATTGCCATGTATTCAAAAGAAATCGTAATCACTCTGCACGAACTCGTTCCTGAAAAGACCCCGGACAAGTATCTCAGCACCGATTCCAGAAACATTGATATTTCGGACTTCACCAACGATGAGGTCGCAGCTGTCATTAAGTTCCTGGATCGGATCACTCCGTTTGCACCGATCAAGAAGTTCGAACTCAACACCAACGAGATCTGGACGGATACGTACCCTCTTAGTAAAGGAATCCAGACTCCTATTGGACCTGTGGGGTGGGCGTAATGACAGGCTACACACCGGCTCGTAAGAATCGGCCGCCGTGTTATGGGTGCAAACATTTAGTACGGTCCAGCGATGATTTTGCAGTCGAATACTATTGCCATGCGAAAAGCAAAACTGGACATCGCATAACAGGAATGATCAGGCACAAGCATCCAAACGAACTTCCTTTAGCAATCGACACCTATGTCGACGAACGAATCCGGAGAAACATGAGACCGACCTGGTGCCCAGAAGAAAAGAAATCGCAAAGGCATTGATAGGAATTGATTGGCGAAGGCTGGGATAGGATTGGCACGTCACAGTGTACGCATGGCGATGGAATTGCGAGGCTCAGCGCTCACAGCAAAGGAATTGCAAGGCTCGGAAGTGCAGAACATGGCTATAGCAATGATAAGAGTGCATATAATAGAAAAGATCGGCAAAGGCCTTGAGAAGCAAAACACTGAGACGCTACGGAAAAGATCTGATCGGAGCGGATCGGCAAAGGCGAAGCTTGGTATTGCGACG
>Ga0265301_10000529_pt1 | contig 54744 bp, 46 predicted proteins | sample AusTroGonzalo_MG_2_FD_193488 | JGI IMG/M metagenome (GOLD analysis project Ga0265301, IMG submission 193488) | Bovine rumen microbial communities from tropical cattle in Woodstock, Queensland, Australia - Gonzalo_04 | ecosystem: Host-associated > Mammals > Digestive system > Stomach > Rumen ... | reverse complement strand
CTGATTCGTGGAAACGCCTCTTGGAGCCGAGTATCGAGACCGAGATCCGCAATTATTATAAAGAGAAGGCCGACGAGACCGCCATCCGTGTCTTCGCCGAGAACCTGAAGCAGCTGCTGCTCGCCGCCCCTATGGGGCAGAAGCGCGTCCTCGCCATCGACCCGGGATTTAGAACGGGCTGCAAGGTGGTAGTACTGAGCGAGACCGGTGCCTTATTGCACAACGAGACCATCTATCCCCACCCGCCCAAGTCGGACACCGTAGGCGCGATACGCAAAATCAAGAGCCTCGTGGATGCCTATCGTATCAAAGTCATCGCTATCGGCAACGGAACCGCAGGACGCGAGACCGAGGACTTCATCCGCAGCATCAAGTTCGACCGCGACCTGATAGCCGTGATGGTGAGCGAGAGTGGAGCCTCGGTATATTCTGCCTCGAAGATTGCCCGCGACGAGTTTCCTGACTACGACATCACCGTAAGAGGTGCCGTCAGCATTGGTCGCCGCCTGATGGACCCCTTGGCCGAGCTGGTGAAGATAGACCCGAAGAGCATCGGCGTGGGACAATACCAGCACGATGTGGACCAAAAGAAACTCAGCGAGAGCCTCGATCAGACGGTGGAAAGTTGCGTGAACGCCGTCGGCGTAGAGCTCAACACCGCCAGCCAACAGCTGCTGTCGTACGTCAGCGGCGTGGGACCTACCCTTGCCTCCAACATCATCCAATACCGCGAGGAACAAGGCGGCTTCAAGAACCGCAAGCAGCTCAAGGAGGTGCCGCGATTGGGCGACAAGGCCTTCGAGCAATGTGCAGGCTTCCTGCGCATCCATAACGGCGACAATCCCTTAGACCAAAGTGCTGTTCACCCCGAGAGCTACCACATCGTGGAGAAGATGGCCAAATCGCTGAACGTGAAAGTGAAAGACCTCATCGGCAACAAGGAGCTCATTGCCAAAATCAAGCCCAACGACTTTGTGGAACAGGACTTCGGCCTGGAGACCATCAACGACATCCTGGCCGAATTGGACAAACCCGGACGCGACCCGCGCAAGACCTTTGAGGCCTTTGAGTTTGACAAGAACATCCGCGAGGTCAAGGATTTGCGCTCGGGAATGACCCTTAACGGCATCGTGACCAACATCACCGCCTTTGGCGCCTTTGTCGACATCGGTGTGCATCAGGACGGCCTCGTGCATATCAGCCAAATGGCCGACCATTACATCAAAGACCCGAACGAGGTGGTGAAGCTCAACCAAAAGGTCCGTGTGAAGGTGCTCGAAGTGGACACGAACAGAAACAGAATCAGTCTCACCATGAAGCTGTAAATTTGTAATTTTGCACTTTGTGCAATAAAACACCCGATTTTCAGTTATCCAATAAATCCAAATCGAAAAATGAAGAAACGCAGAATCTTTACCCTGATATTGGCTGTTTTGATAGCCGCCCCTACCCTGCTTCATGCCCAGATCATCAAAGGTGAGCTGTTTGCCGGTGGAAACTTCTGCCAGGTGGACGGCGACGAATGCTACGGATTCAAGAAGCTAGGCCTCAACGCCGGTGCCGGTGCCTTGATTCCCTTCACCTCGTGGATGGACTTGGGGCTGGAGGTAATGTTCAGCCAAAAGGGTGCCTACAAGCGCGACAGTCTGGTGTATAACAGCACCTATCCCCATGCCTACAACCTGAAGCTCAACTACGTGGAAGTGCCGCTGATGCTCTACTTCACCGACAAAGACGTGGCCTCGATTGGTGTGGGCGTCTCCTACGGTCGTTTGGTAGGTCTTCAAGAGTTGGACGACAACGCCCCCTCAGACTATGAGGGACAAGGCATAGGTGTGGGCGACGGCTGCCTGCATTGGCGCAACGACGACCCCAACCTGCCCGACATCAGCCAAATTGACGACATCGAGGAGCTGAACACCATCGCCTATCAACAATACCCCGACATCACCTACGTCTCCGAAGTGGTGGCCAACTCGAACACCTACCGTCCCCACGACTTCAACATCTGTGCCGACCTGCGCTTCCGCATCTGGGAAGGTCTGCACCTTGAAGCGCGCTACCAATATTCGCTGCGTCCCCTCCGCTACCGTATGTACTATGCCGACCCCAACCAACTGTTGGCCAACCAAATCAGGAAACAGTACAACAACACCATCACTATCCGACTCGTCTACATCTTCAACGAGCACCGCAGCAAAGCCAACCTGGAGGCCACCAAGAAATAATACGACAAACACCCCCGACTACAAGCATCCATGCAGAACCGCTTCATCAAGAATATCATCTTCCTGTTGTTTCTCAACCTGTTGGTGAAGCCTTTCTGGATTCTTGGCATCGACCGTGAGGTACAGAACCTGTTGGGCGACGCCACCTACGGCACCTATCAGGCCCTGTTCAACTTCTCTTACCTCTTTTATATATTGCTCGACCTCGGCATCACCAACTTCAACAGCCGTGCTGTCGCCCAAGATCCCCAAAAACTCTCCAAACACTTTGGCGGCCTGACCGAAATCAAGTTGCTATTAGGGCTGCTCTATGCCGTTGTCATTTTCATCGCCGGCTACTTCCTTGGCTACTGCGAGGGACTGAAATTCAAGCTGTTGTGCTGGTGCGGTCTCAATCAAATACTGCTCTCTTTCATCCTATACCTCCGCTCCAACATACAAGGTCTGCTGCTCTTCAAGCAAGACAGCATCCTGTCTGTATTCGACCGAGTGCTGGCCATCATCATCATGTGCCTCATCCTGTGGAGCGGCTGGTTCCCAAGAGAGAAGTTCAACGTCATCTGGTATCTGCAAGCCCAAACTGTGGCCTACATCGCCACCTTGGTTTTCGCATTGGTCATCGTTTTGCGCCATGTGGAAAGCCTCAGTTTCAAAATCAACTTCCAGTTTTTCAAGGAGATACTGCGTCAAAGTCTGCCTTTTGCCCTGCTGGTTCTGCTGATGAGCGTCTACAGTCGTATCGAGCCAGTACTCTTGGAGCGCCTCCTGGACGACAAAGGCGTGCAAGCCGGCATCTACAGCCGCGCTTATCGCTTGTTCGATGCTGGAAACAACATTTCCAACCTCTTCGCCGTCATGCTGCTGCCCATGTTTGCCGCCGTCATCAAGGAACGGGGCGACCTAACCGGCTTGGTGAAGACCTCCTTCAACGTCATTGTTGCAATGGCGGGCATCGTTCTGGTGATGTGCGCTTTCTACAGCCACGAAATCATGGAGTTGATGTACAACCCCGAGGAGGGCGAGATGGAGGCCGATTTCCTCATCCGCATCGGACAATATTCCAAGGTGTTTCCCTTGCTAATGGGCAGTTTCTTCTGTCTGTCAACAACCTACGTCTTCGGCACCTTGCTTACCGCTAACGGTAGCCTTAAGCAACTCAACTTGGTGGCCGCTGCCGGTGTGATCATCAATATCTTGCTGAATCTCATTGTTATCCCGCGTTTCCAAGCGGTAGGTGCAGCCTGCACCAGCCTCTTCGTGCAAGCCACTACAGCCTTCCTGCAATACCTTATCGCCAGGCGTATCCTCAAATTCGAAATCGAGACCCGCTACTGGCTCCATATCGTGTTATTCTTTGTCAGCATCATCGCTGTCACCTATCTTTCCAAGCAGTTCAATATCAACTGGATGCTCAGCTTCCTGATGGCCCTCGCCGTGAACTGTGGAGCTATTTTCCTCACCCGGATGCTCAGTCTGAAAGACCTCGTGACCCTGATAGTGCCCAAAGGAAAAAACGACTGAAATAGAAATTTTTGATTGCCGATTCAACGAAATTCCATACCTTTGACAACTCATTTCATACCGAATTATGGACGAGAAACAAGTTAACTCATACAGTTCCAAATATTTGTGCAAGCTCTTGGTAGACTATAGGCGACCCATCCTCATCATTCTTGGGGTGGCTGCCTTATGTGCCGTCATATTCAGCGCACCTTATTTTATTACGCCTCTGTATAAGTCGACCACGGTGGTCTATCCCACCTCAAGTAACTCCACCTCTAAGGTGCTTATCAGCACCACCTATCAGTCGGACAAGGACATCATGAACTTCGGTGAGGACGAACAGACCGAGCAGATGCTGCAAGTGATGAACTCGAACCGCGTGCGCGATAAGGTCATCAGCCGCTTCAACCTGATGGAGCACTACAACATCAAGCCCGACAGCAAATACCCCTAGACGAAACTCAACAAGCTGTACGACAGCCGCATCAAGTTCCGCCGTACCGAGTACAACGCCGTGAAAATCACCGTCCTCGACCCCGACCCCGCCCTTTCGGCACAGATGGCTAACGACATTGCTGAAATCTTCGACAGCACGATGAACCAGATTCAGAAGGAAGTCGCCATCAAGGCTTTCCGCTTGGTGGAGGATGAATACAACGCCCTCTGCGCCGAGATGGCCCAGCTGGAAGACTCACTGAACACCTTGCGCCGACTCGGTGTGTTCGATTATGAGTCGCAGGTGGAGATGCTCAGCCAGCAGTTAGCCGTTGAGTTAGGAAAAGGCAACACCCAAGGCATCAAGAACATACAGGCACAGCTTGACATCCTGGCCGAATACGGCGGTGCTTCCTACGCCATCAACGAGCGTTTGGACAACGACCGCCTGCAGCTCTCGTTAGTCAAGTCGAAATACGAAGAAGCCAAGATGGATGCCACACAGGACATTCCGCGTAAGTTCGTCGTCACCTCAGCCTATCAGGCCGAGCGCAAGAGCTATCCTGTCCGCTGGATTATCGTGGTAGTCACCGTGTTAAGCACCTTCCTACTGCTCATCTTCTGCATCGTGGCCTATGACCGCTCGCGTCACTTTTTTCGACACGAGGCCGAGGAAAAAGCGGCCTCCAAGACCCAAGAGAGAAAAACCACAACCCATTAAACCCTTGAACTACAATACTTCGAAAACAACAAGAATACCAATGGATAACAATTTCAACAACCTTTCCTTAGTGCAAGTCATCCTGAAATGGAAATGGCACATCGTCATCATTACTGTGGCAGCCGCCATCTGTGGTGCCATCTTCTCCAGTTCGATGTTCATCACGCCGCTCTACAAGTCGGAGGCAGTGGCCTATCCCGCCAACATCAGCCCCTATTCCGATGAAAGTGAGACCGAGCAGATGCTGCAAATCATCAACTCGCAGTCCATCACCGACTCCATCATCGAGAAATACGACCTTTGGACCGACTACAAGATTGACAAGAACTACAAGTTCGCAAAGACCTACATGCTGAACGAATACCGCAGCAAGATAAAGATTAGCAAGACCCCCTATGAGGCCGTCAGCGTCACCGTGATGGACAAAGACCCCTTTGTGGCTTGCAACATCGCAAAGGACATCTTGAAGTTCTACGACCAGAAGGTACACGACCTGCACACGCAGAAAGTGGCCGAAGTGGTGACCATGTACGACCGTCAGCTGAAGGAAAAACAGCGCAACATCGACTCGCTGAAAAACCGTCTCACCGAGATCAGCACCGAGTATGGTGTAACCGACTACAGCAGCCAGTCGCGCGAAGTTACCCGTGGCTACCTCGCCGGTTCAGCAAAGGCTACAGAGCTAAAGAACAACCTCGAAATCTATGGTGCTGAAGCTGTCGACCTGCGCACCAAGATTGAGGCAGAGGCCAACACCTACGTCTCCACCAAGGTTGACTTGGAGCAAAACCTGCGTTTCTATTACTCCGACCTCACCTACTCCAACATCGTCACCGAGCCCTTCCCTGCCGACAAGAAGGCTTTCCCCGTCCGTTGGGTGGTGGTCGCTTTAAGCGCCTTGGGAGCCTTGCTGCTCTCCATCATCGTCATCTTCATCATCGAGAACCGCAAACGCTTCATCGGCGAAACCAACTAAGCTGTGGAGAAACGGGCAAAGATAGCGTGGCTCTACCTCATCGCGGCCCTCTTTATCGCCGTGGGGCTCTTCTTCGTGGTGAAGAAGAACACTTATCTCTTTTTTGCCCTTCCCGTGGTGCTGGGCGTGATGCTGCTCTACATCTTCTCGTTGGACAAGGTGCTGCTGCTCACGTCGTTCTGCGTTCCGCTCTCCGTCAACCTGAAGGCGCTTGAAGCCGGACTCGCTATCTCGTTACCTGCTGAGCCTTTGCTGATGGGCATACTAGTCCTGTTTATGGCCAAAATGCTCTATGACGGACAATACGACCGACGCATCTCGCATCATCCCATCGCTATCGTCATATATTGTATGTTCGCCTGGATGCTGGTCACCACCATCACAAGTGAGATGCCTGTGGTGTCGCTCAAGTTCATGCTGTCGCGTCTGTGGTTTGTTGTGCCTGCATTCTTCCTCTGCGCCATCCTTTTCAAGAAACCCAAGAATATCCATTGGTTCATCTGGCTTTATATCGCCAGCCTCTGTATCGTGTGTGTCTACACTATTATCCATCACGCGCAGTTCGGTTTTGACGGCGATTCAGCCCACTGGGTGATGACACCCTTCTATAACGACCATACGGCCTACGGTGCTGCATTGGCCATCTATCTGATTATGGCCCTCACCTACGTGTTTCTTCCCGATGTTCCCAAAGGTCGTCGCCTCCTCATCATCGGTGTAGTCATCCTCTTGAGTGTCGCCCTGATGCTCTCCAACTGCCGTGCAGCCTGGCTGAGTATGATTGCCGCCTTGGGTGTATTGATTTGCGTATTGCTGAAAATCAAGTTCCGTTGGATTGCCGCTGCCATCATCATTCTGGTCGGATTGTTCTTCACCTTCCAAAACCAGATTATCGATACCCTTGAAAAGAACAATCAGGACGCATCAGGCGACCTGGTGGAGAATATCCAATCCATCACCAACATCTCGACCGATGCCTCCAACCTGGAGCGCATCAACCGTTGGCAGTCGGCCTTCCGCCTCTTCAACGAGCGACCCGTCTTCGGCTGGGGACCAGGAACGTATCAGTTTGTCTACGCCCCCTATCAGATGTCGAAGGAGAAGACCATCATCAGCACCAATGCCGGCGACGGAGGCAACGCCCACTCCGAGTATTTCGGTCCATTAGCCGAGCAGGGAATTATGGGTTCACTTCTTGTTGTCGTGCTCGTCGTGGTCACCATCTATTGCGGCATCAAGACGTATTCGAGATGCAAAAACAAGAAAGCCAAAGTGCTGGCTTTGGGAGCCACGCTGGCCTTCATCAGCTATTTCGTACACGGCTTCCTCAACAACTTCCTCGATACCGACAAACTGGCTGTTCCCGTATGGAGCCTCGCCGCTTTGATTGCCGCCATCGATGTGTTCTATGCCGACAAGGAGACCTTTGAGGAAGTGGCATAAAAGCCTTCATACCAACACAACAAAAACGCCGCCAATGTTGAATTGACGGCGTTGTTTGTTTTCAGAATCCGATGTCGGAATCACTCTTTGGAGATCAGCTCCAACTCAATCATCAACGGTGAATAGGCTGGCAGCTTCTCCTCGTCAATCGCTATCTCGCCAAAGGCTTGAGCCGAGGGGGTCACTATCCTGACCTTTGCGCCAGGAGCCATAGTCATTATGGCTTCCTCAATAGCAGCAATCATCTCCCCCTGACCTACTGTGAAGGACATAGGGCTGTCGTAGTCATAACTCGACTCCACCAATTCGCCCTTCAAGTTGGACAAGGTGTAGTGAACATAGACTTTATCACCCCACTTGGCCAACTCTCCCTCGCCTTCTTCAATCGGGATAAGATAGACGCCTGTTTCGGTGGGTTCCACCATGATGTTGTTCTCCTTGATGAAGTTCTCAATCAATTGCGACTCTTGTTGCTTCAGGACTTCCTTCTTTGCATCTTCCTCTGCCTGAATCTGAGCCAGCTTAGCATCCCAAGCGGCCTGTTCCATCACCTCTTTCATCTTGATGTTGACCAAAAGAGGAGCATAAGGCTTGATGTAATGATTGAATCCCGTGCTGTCGAAGCCCAGCTCCGAAGGAATAACGAAACGCATTGAACCACCCTCGGGCACCATACCCAGCGCCTCGTTGAAACCCTTGCAGATAAACTCATCACCATATTGGATGTTGACAGGTTCCACATCGAAGGTGTTGATCATCGTATCGCCATCGATGCTGCTCAAAATCATATCAAATTCAAGATAGTCACCCATCTTGGCCAGTTTGCCATTGCCCGTTTTCTCCATCACAATCAAACCCGATTCGGTTAGAGTGTTATTCGGGTCAGCCTTCAAGCCTTCGAGGTAGTTGTTCTCCACCATCTTCAAGCTATCGAGCAGCGCCTTACGCTCAGCCTGGATGACTTCCATAGGCTTAATGGACAACAGTTTGAGTTCGTAATAGATAGGCTTACCCAAGTATTCGTCAGGCAAATCAACCTGCATTACCTTGGTGAAAACAGAGTCGGAAAGCACCACGAGACGGGCCGAATCGCCCACATGCATCGCACGAAGGGCATCCGGAACGTCGCCGATGAAGCCACCCTGCTGCACCTCAAGCTCAAGCGGTTTGTCGCCCGCAGTGGTAAACAGCATGGTGTCGTTAAAGAACTGGGACATCTCGAGGGTCACACCGTCGCCGATACGCGGCATTTCGCCCTCATTATGACGCTCATAGAATTTCATATAGGCGCCTGTCTCGGTCTTCTTAAAGCCCGAATAGACAGACGACTTATCGCCACACGAAGTTACCACCAGCAGCAGGGCTGCAGCAACTGCGGAAATCAAAACCTTTCTCATCGCGGCATATCTTCAAAGTCAACAAGCTCCACCTCAAAAACAAGGTTGGAATAAGGCTTAATCTTATCACCGGCAGCACGCTCACCATAGGCAAGATAATAAGGGATGTAAAGCACACCCTTCTCACCTTTCGACATAAGGGCAATACCCTCGTCCCAACCCGGGATTACTTGACCCACGCCCAAGGGGAACTGGATGGGTTCGTTACGATCGAATGAAGAATCGAACTTGGTGCCGTCGAGCAGCATTCCGGTATAATGCACGGAAACCAGCTGACCTACTTCAGGCTTCTCGCCGTTACCTTCCTGCGTCTTCACGTAATAGAGACCCGACTCGGTAGGAGTAGCCACAATCTTTTTCTTGCCCATATACTGTGTCAGCTCTTTGGCAGCAGTAGCGCTTTCCTCCGGATGGTCGGCAAGCAGTCTGGCAACGCGTTCGGCAGAAGCCTTACGGTTTTTCACAGCCATGTGCTTCATGTACTCACTCTCAGGATAGATGTCCTGAATCCTGACATCAAAGCGCATCACATCGGTAGAGGCAAACTCCTCAGGCAAAGTGGGACGACCGAAGAAAGTGCGGAACGTCGAGTCGATATTGACGATAAACGACACCGAGTCACCCACATGGCACATAGCAAGCCCCTCGAAGAGGTCGCCAGGATAGAACGGGTCCATCAGCTGGAGCGTATTGGTCATCGTAGGAATGACGGTCATCGTGTCGTTGACCACACAGCCCATGACCACATCGATCAATTCGCCTATCTGAGGCGTATCGCCTTCGTTTTGCTCATGGAAACGATAATACAGACCGGTGGGGGTCTTCTCGTAGCCCTCAAACGGCACATTCTCTTGGCTGCAGGCAATCATCGCACCCGACAGCATCGTGGCAGCAAGGGCCACAAACATGAAATTCTTTTTCATTTTTGTTATTGTATTAGATTGATTGTATTCATTTTACTATCTCAAGCAGCTCCATGTCAAACACGAGATTGCTGCAAGCAGGAATATTACCGTAGGGGTTTTCGCCGTAGGCAAGTCGATAAGGAATCACAAAACGACCCTTCTCGCCAACACGCATCAGTCCTACAGCCTCCTCAAGACCCAAAAACACGGAATGACTGCCGTATTGGATATCATAAGGACCACCCAACTGCTCTGTGCTTCCCAAGAGCTTGCCGTCAAGATAATAAGCTTCAAAGAGGATGCGTGCCGTTTGTCCAGGCTCCACTTTCTCGCCATTGGTGATGAGACTCTTGGTATAATACATACCGTCAGGAGTGCATTCGGTGAAGTTGTTTTCCTTCACATAGTCCTTAAAGTTTTGCTCTGACTTCAGCTTCAGGCCTTTCATCTCCTCTTCCGCCTGCTTAATCAATTCGGCTTGGGTAGTAATCTTCAGCAGCTTGATGTCGTAGACCATATTGGAATAAGGAGGCACTTGGCCCACCTGATACTCACCGTAAGCCATATCGAAGGGGATAATCGCCCTCACCCGCTCACCGAGATGCATCTGAGGCACAACAATCTCCCAACCCGGAATAGCGAAGTTATCGCCCAAAACGAACGTAAACTTGGAGTCCTTTCCGAACGTAGAGCCAACCTCTTGCCCATTGAGCAGACTGGCTGAGAAATCAATCTCCACCTTCTCGCCTTTCACGGGGCAACGGCCTTTTCCTTTTTCCATCGGGAGGATATAGATACCGTTCTCATCAGGGCTTACGGTAATGCCCTCACGCTCGATGTAAGCGGCAAGGTCATCTTGCGAAGCCTCAATCATCTTTTGCTTCATCAGGTCAATCTCAGCCTGAAACTCCTCTTGGGTCTTCACCTCAAGAAGCTTCACTTCATATCTGAAATAGTCATCAGAAGTGAGTCCCACAGCAGCCGGGTCCTGATCGTAATAAAGGATGGCGATGGAGTCGGCCTTCACAAAGAACGAGGCAGAGTCGCCCACATGCATCATGGCGTAGGCCTCCTGCAGGTCGCCAGCAAACTTAGACTCCTGCAACTGCGAATAGACCTCGCTACTGCTGTTACGGAAGTCGTAATACAGCGTGTCGTTCAGATAGCAAGCCATATCCAGCTTCAGGAAATCAGAAGGTTTGGGTTGGGCTGCCTTTACCTCTTGACGATAGAACTTGTAGTACAAACCGTCAGCAGTCTTGCTGTAACCCTTGAATCTGCTGTCGCCACAAGAAACAAGCAGCAGCGTTGCGGCCATACAGACCATCGTGACCAATGAAAAAAATCTCTTCATAACTTATTGATTATCTATTATTTTAATCGTATAAACCAAAGTGGCGTATTCCGGAATCCTATTGTCGTCGCCATGCAGACCGTAAGCCAGATGATAGGGGATAATCAACTTGGCCACATCTCCGTAATGAAGATGCGACACAGCTTCTTCAAGTCCCGACTCAACGCCTCCTTCACCCACTTTGAAGGTCTTTACACCTTCATTGTCTGATGAATAAATCAATTCCCCTTGTAGGGAATAAAGCTCATATTCTATGCTGACCGCATCACCCTTAGTTACCAATCTGCCCGATCCGGGACGGACGACCTGATAACGAAGCCCAGTCCCTGTGCGCACCATATCCAGCCCGTGACGGCCGACATAACGCTCAATCTCCTCCTCCTCCTCGTTCAACAGATAACGGTTGGCGGTTTCCATACTTTTCTTCATCTCCTGCTTAGGAATCTCAACAGGCTTTTTCGGCTTCTCGTTGCAAGCGAGACAAACCACCAGCAGAACCAGTATGAAATATAGGGCCTTATTTCTCATAACGCAAATCCTCATATTCAGGAAGGACGGACTTCAACAGGTTAACGGCATCCTCTATGGTCATATCGGTTAAGGTTCCTCCAGCAGCATTGGTATGTCCGCCGCCCTTGAAATACTTGTTGGACAAGTTATTAACGGAGAACGAGCCCTTCGAGCGGAACGAAAGCCTAATTTGGTCAGGTCGCTCGGTAATGAGCACCGACATCTTTATCTTCTTGATGGAAAGCGGATAATTGACAATACCTTCCGTATCGCCAGGCTGGAAGTTAAAGCTCTCCAACTCTTTCATCGTCAACGGAATGATGGCAACGGCATAATCGGAAAGCACCTCCATCTTCTGTCCAATAGCATAACCCATCAGGCGCAGACGGTCCTCGGTGAAACTGTCGTACACGTTCTGATGAATCAGGATGTAAGGAATGGATTTGCCCACCAGTTTGCCCGCCAACTCAAAGGTGCGCGTATGATAGATGGAATGCGAGAAGCTACCCGTATCAGTCATAATACCGACCAACAGATTGGTTGCCAACGACTCAGTAATATATCGCTCTCCGTAATGCAGCACGATTTCCGTCGCAATCTCAGAGGCGCTCGACACCTGAGTTTCAGAATAATAGCACGTGATGTGTTCCACGTCTGGATTGATGTGGTGGTCGACCAAGATACGCGGGCAACGGGTCTTCCCTATTTCGTTATGCAACACAGCGCTACGAGACAGGTTGTTGAAATCCAACATCATAATGGCCTCAGCCTCCTCAAAGGCTTTCTTACAGGGCTCAGGGTCGCATTCATAAACCAGAATATCAGAGGCACCGGGCATCCAAGCCAGAAAATCGGGGAAGGGATTGGGGCATACCATACTGACCTGATGACCTTTCAGACGCAGAAACTCACCCATTGCCAGCATCGACCCAATGGCGTCACCATCGGGATTTACATGACATACAAGAGTGAATTTCTTGGGTGTCAACAATATAGAGTCAAATATCTCGTAAAACTGTTCTGTTTGCATAACTGTCAGAAAAGACTGCAAAAGTACAAAAAAAACTCTTCACACCTATTAATAATAGGCACGAAATATCAATCTAAAGATAAGAAGAGCGCCAAAAGAACGACTAACGAGGCGACAAGACTTCAAACGTGTGGTCGGAATAGACCAGTATCATCTGTTTCAAATCCTGCGTAGGGGCTTGAGATACAGCGGGCTCGTTGACAATATGCTCAACTACAGCTTCCGGGGCTACCTCGGGAGCAAACAACGTTCCTTCTGTAGTATCCAGCTCAGAAACGATACCGTTTCCCAAAGATTCCGAGGTGTTGCCAGTGGCTTTCATCTCCACAAACGGTTCTGAAACTGTGATTGGGCCTTTGCCTAACACAATCCAATCGAGGTTATACTCAGGGAAAGTCTCTTTCAGCTTCTTGACAAACTCCAAACTAGGGTTGTTTCGTCCAGCGAGAAGATGGGAGACATTCGAGGGTTGAATACCCAGACGGATGGCAAACTCGGCAGCCGTCATGTTTTTTGCCCGGATGATGTGGGCAATTCTGTCTTTCATCTCAGTATATTCCATAGTGACAATTTTGAAATTTATTCATTTTTTTCTTTTCAATTTCGGTTACAAAAGTAAACAATATTGGTTTACATAATAACAAGTTGAAGAAATTATTTTTGTAAACCCACTATTATTTGCAAATTCACTTAAAGTAATAGATTAGAATTATTTATATATTATACTTATTATCAATATATTATAAACATGCAAGTATTGTGTACTTCAAATACGGTCTATTGTGTACAATATTTGAAATAATACTTTATATAAACAATTGTAAATACTTGATAATAAAATTATTACTACAATTACTCTTTGATTTTGATATGTGTTTAGTACTCTCATAGTCTCTCCCTTGACGATTATTTCGTATACTATTGTAAATTCTTTTCTTAAATTGCTGATATTCTTTTTATTAAATAATATTGGTTTACATGTGTAATTCCGTAACATCCGTAGAAAAAAACATGCCTTATTATAAAACAAGGTGTATGCGTTTGCTTTTTTTTACTATTTTTACAGCCTCATTTCCACCCTATGCGGAGAAGGCTATTTTTAATAATTATCATATTGTCTTTCAGCTTCTTGTGTTTCCCACAAGAGCCTGTCTCCGACTCCATTGTACCCAAAAAGGCGCAAGCCCTCCCCTCTCTTTCGATAGATTCCACCCATGTTACCTATAAATCCATCCATTTTGACAGTATCTTCCTGAAGAGCTCCAGAATCATCGACACCACGACGTTTCACGCACCCGTCTTCGAGGTTTTGGAAAAAGAACATTGCATCTACAGCACCCTGAGCAATACCGGACTGGCGCATCAACCGATGCGGTTTCGCGACTATTACACTCCGGAGTTCGACATGAGTCTGCCAGCATTCGCGGCCTACATCCAAAATGAACGCAACATGGTGAGTTACCAAAGCGTCCTGCCCTACTCGGAGGTGCGCTACGTAATGACCTCGGGCGATAAGGAGCAGCACCTCAACTTCCGCTTCGGTCGCCAGTTCCTCCCTCGTCTCTTCGTTTCGTTCGCCGTTAACTCGAATATGTCGCCAGGTGTGTTCAAGAACAACAGGTCACTCAACAACTACTTCTGGATCAACGCGCATTATTTCACCAAGACGCAGCGTTATGCCGTGATGGCCTACTATTATCGCAACAAACTTGACATGCAGGAGAACGGAGGCATCGTCAACGACGAGAACTACACCTCCAACACCGAAAGCGACAACTCGGTTATCCCCACCAACCTGAGCAACGCCTACACCTTCGTCAAATCCACCGGCTTTGGGCTGGAACACTACTTCAACCTGCTGCCGCAGACCACCAAAACCCGTCTGGTAGAGCCTCTTTCCCAACCGATTAACGACAGCCTCCTCGTTGACTCTTTTCAAATCGATACTTTGCGAATCGACACCTTACAAGTTGATACCTTACAAGTTGACTCTTTACAGCTTGACACCATCCCCTCAACAGTTGACAGCCTCCAAGCCCCACAACCTGTACGTTACGAAACCAAAACACGCAAATTCACCTTGGGTCGCATCTGCCATGAGTTCAACTTCCAGCGCAACACCCTCATCTACAACGAATCCTCGCCGTCGGTAGCGTTCTACCAACCTTATGACACGTTACTATACGCTTCAAAGAGCACCGATACCACGCTAGTACAAACCATTCGTAACACGCTGAAATGGAGCAGTCTGGGGTATCAGAGCTACAATGACGACATTCCATTCTATCTTTATGCCGGTCTGACACATGGTTTCTACAACGTGAAACACTACGATTATGTGGAAGACAGCACCTTCGTTGACCGCAACTACCAGCAGCTCAGCGTCAACGGAGGCATCATCATCAACCTGTTTCATTCCACTCGTATCACAGGACACGCTGACCTCGTTACCTTGGGTTACCATATTGGCGATTTCGACATCAGAGGACATTGGAAACAATATCTCGGTACCAGTAGCAGAAACTTAGGCAACCTCGACTTCGTTGCCGACATCAAGCGGCAGTCGGCCAGCTGGTTTGTGGAGCGCTACTACTCCAACCATTTCCGTTGGGAGAACAACTTCAACGCTTCCACCCTGCTGACCTTCGACCTCAAGTACACCTTCAGGAGTTACAGCATCGGAGTGAAGCAGACCAGTATTGCCCAATACGTCTACTTCGGCACCGATGCCCGTCCCGCACAATACGACGGAATGTTCAGCATTCGTGAGGCCTATTTCAGTTTCCGGCAGCCTTTGTGGCGTTTCGAGTTTGAAGGCTTCGCCTGCCTGCAGAAAGCAAGCAACGAAGAGGTGATTCATCTGCCCATGTTCCAGAGTCGACTCCGGGTCTCCTATTCGCAGCCCATCTTCCAAAAAGCTGCCACCCTGCAGCCCATGCTCACAGTAATGTATTTCACCAAATACCACGCTGACGCCTATATGCCTGCCACTCGTACCTTCTACTTGCAAAACGATGTCGAAATCGGCAACTATCCCTATATTGACCTGACCATCGCCCTCAAAGTTCAGAAAGCCAACATTTTTGTTTCATATAGCAATATGTTCCTGCTGACTGGTATGCGCGATGCTTTCATTGCGCCGCACTACCCCATGCGCAGCAGCAAGGTCTTCATTGGCGTCAACTGGCGACTGTTCAACTAAAACCCGTCCACTATGATTCAATCCGACCTCATCCCCACCACCAACACCTTATCAGGACTCAACGACTCCCTTCCCCATTTCTCTGAGGCCGTCAGTCGGAGCGAGACCATCGAAGCTGTTATGGAGCAGGTCTCCACAGGCAGCTCCTCGCGCGAGATAGGACTCACCATCGCCATCATCGGACTGCTCATCTTCACAGCCCACCTCTTCAGCGAAATCTTCAGCCGCAAGCGCATCCCCGATGTCCTGTTCCTCATCATCATCGGTTTGCTCATCGGTCCCGTATTCCATTGGCTCTCTCCCGAAAGTCTCGGTAATGCCGGCAGCCTCTTCTCAGGCATCACTTTGGTCACCATCCTGTTTGAAAGTGGTACACAACTGAGGTTCAGCGCGTTGAAGGATTCTTTCACAGGAGCTTTAAAGCTTACCGCCCTGAACTTCATTCTCTCCGCTGTAGCCGTCTGGCTGGTCGGGTGGCTGGTGTTGAAATTAGATCCTGTTGTCAGCATGATTCTGGGCTGCATGTTAGGTGGAACCGCATCGGCTGTGGTTATCCCCATCGTCAGGCAGCTGCATATGTCGGAGAAACCCGCCATCATGCTCATCCTTGAGGCCGCCATTGGCAACGTGTTCAGCATCGTGCTGGCTTTAGCCCTGATGCAGGCTGTAAAAAGTAAGCACCTTGAGTTTGGTGCTATCCTCGGCAACATCTTCTCGTCGTTCATCCTGGCTACCGTGATGGGACTCTTCGGCGCCATCTTCTGGGCCCTGATTCTCGACCAAATCCGCAACATCAAGTATTCCATCCTCACCACGCCGGCTTTTGTGTTCATCATCTATGGCGTTAATGAATGGATGGGATTCAGCGGAGCCATTGCCGCATTGGCCTTCGGTATTGGATTGGCCAACATCGATGCCATCTACGACTCGTGGCTCAAGAAATTCATTAAGAAGGTGCCCGTCAACCTGAACGAGACCGAGCGCTCACTCTTCTCGGAGCTGGTGCTGCTGCTTAAGACCTTCTTCTTCATCTACGTAGGCATCTCCATCCAGCTGAACAGTTGGGAGCCTATCATCATCGGTTTGGGTATCAGCATTATGTTGTTCATCGTCAGGGTTCCCGCTGTGCGCTTCGCCATCTCCAAAAAAGAAGATATCCCCGAAAAAGAAATCGTCTTCATGTCGGCACTCAACCCAAAGGGACTGACGGCTGCGGTTTTGGCCACCCAGGCACTCATCTATATCCCCAATCTCGAAATGGCGCATTTCGTCAGAAACATTGTCTTTGCCGTCATTCTCTTCAGTATCGTCATCAATTCGATACTGATACCGCTGATTGACAAGGAAGAAGGGCTATTCCGCTTCTATCTGAAGCTGCTCAATTTCAACCAAAAGGTGAAAAACATCGTAGCGAAAACCAAGGAAGAAGGTGAAGCCCGACGTCGCGCGAAAGCCCATGAGATTGTGGACGAGGTGTTTCATTCCGAGGTTATTACAGAAATCATAGAACATCAGGACAAACCCGGCGCTATTAATAATAAGGTGGAGTCGGGCAACTTTGACGTAGCAGACTAATGGAAAGCAGACTAATGGAAAAAGGAAAATACACATACGACTATCCCCGTCCCGCAGTAACAGCCGACTGCGTGGTCTTCGGAAAAGACGGCAACGACCTCAAGGTGTTGCTTATCGAACGCGGCATCGAGCCCTATAAAGGCTGCTGGGCCTTTCCGGGAGGATTTCTCAATATGGACGAGACGGCTGAACAAGGCGCTTTGCGCGAGCTGAAAGAAGAAACGGGGCTTGACGTCCCCTCCATCAAACAGATAGGAGCCTTCTCGGGTGTCGACCGCGATCCACGGGGTCGCGTCATTACTATTGCGTTCTATACCCTTACGAAGATTTCATCTGTGCAAGGAAGCGATGATGCTGCAAAAGCCCAATGGTTTTCCGTTGACGCATTACCTCCATTGGCCTTCGACCACAAGCTCATTATGGACGAAGCTTTGCAAAAACTCAATGCCGACATTAAAAAATTTATATAAAATCTTTACGGTTTCCAAAAAAGCCGTATCTTTGCAGCCCGTTTTGAACAACAAATTTAGTGTAAAAAGAAGAAAATTATGTACTTAACTGCAGAAAAGAAATCTGAGATTTTCGGCCAATTCGGCAAGAGCGCTGCCGACACTGGTTCAGCAGAAGGCCAAATCGCTTTGTTCACCTACAGAATCAAGCATTTGACTGAACAAACGAAAGAACATCACAAGGATGTGGCGGCCAAGCGCGCACTGGTTCGCTTAGTAGGTAAGAGAAGAAAGCTTCTCGATTATTTGAAGAGAACCGACATCGAAAGATACCGTAACATCATTAAGGAACTGGGCATCAGAAAGTAAGTCTTTCTAAGGCTTAAGCCAAAACAAGAAAAGGCAATCCAGCATTGCCTTTTCTTGCTATTTACGAACCCACAAGTAACGAAGTAGAGAAAACAGTAAAAACACACAATCATGGGTCCACAAGGATTTACACAAACCATTCACATGCCTAACGGTCAGGAGATTACGCTCAATACAGGCCGTTACGCCAAGCAAGCCGACGGATCAGTTATGCTCCGTTGCGGCGACACCGTACTCTTAGCCACCGTTTGCTCAGCAACCGAAGTGGCACCTGAAACCGATTTCTTCCCCCTGTCTGTCGACTATAGGGAAAAATATTACTCCACGGGCAAATTCCCGGGCGGTTTCTTCAAGCGCGAGGCTAAGCCCTCCGACTATGAGGTGCTCATCTCACGCCTTATCGACCGCGCCCTGCGCCCGCTGTTCCCCGATGACTACCACGCTGAGACCATCGTGCAAGTGAATCTGCTCTCCAACGACAAGGAGCAGACTCCCGACGCCCTTGCAGCATTGGCTGCTTCTGCCGCCATCTGCGTGTCCGATATCCCCTTCCACGGCCCGATTTCGGAAGTGCGTGTAGCCCTCATCGGCGACGAATACGTCATCAACCCCACCTTCGCCCAGATGGAGGAAGCTCGCCTCGAGTTGATGGTGGCTGCCTCTATGAAGGACATCTGTATGGTGGAAGGCGAATGCAAGGAAGTCAGCGAGCAAGAGATGCTCGGTGCCCTCAAAGCCGCCCACGAAGCCATCAAGATCCAATGCCAGGCTCAGATGGAGCTTATGGAGCAAGTCAACAAGGCCAAGCGCGAATACTGCCACGAGGTGAACGATGAGAACCTCCGTGCTGAAATCGAAGCCAACTGCTACCAGCCTTGCTACGACTTCGCCCTTACCGGCTGTGCCGACAAACACCTCCGCGAAGAGACCTTCAGCGGCATCTTGGACAAATACCTCGAAAAATATACCGAAGAAGAGCTTGAGACCGTTGCTCCTCTCGCCAAGCGTTACTTCCACGATGTGGAACGCTCGGCTGTGCGTAACGCCGTCCTCAACGAGCGCATCCGCCTCGATGGCCGTAAGACCGACCAGGTGCGTCCCATCTGGACGGAAGTCGACATCCTGCCCAAGGCTCATGGCTCAGCTGTGTTCACCCGTGGTGAGACACAAGCTCTGGTGACCGTCACCCTCGGTACCAAGCTCGACGAACAGACCTTGGACGGCGCTGTGGTGGAAGGTACCAAGAACTTCACCCTGCACTATAACTTCCCCGGCTTCGCTACCGGTGAGGCTAAAGCTGCCCGCAGCACCAGCCGCCGCGAGATTGGTCACGGTAATCTGGCTGAGCGCGCCCTCAAGACGATGGTGCCTCACGACGAGAGTATGCCTTATACCATCCGCATCGTGAGCGACATCCTTGAATCCAACGGATCCTCCTCAATGGCCTCTGTATGCGGTGGTTGCCTCGCCCTGATGGACGCTGGTGTTCCGATGCGTAAGCCCGTTGCAGGTGTGGCTATGGGTATGATTTCTGACAGCGAGACCGGCAAATACGCCATCCTGACCGACATCCTCGGTGACGAGGACCACCTCGGTGATATGGACTTCAAGGTCACAGGTACCCGCGACGGTATCACCGCTTGCCAGATGGATATCAAGGTCGACGGCCTGAGCTATGAAGTGCTGAGTGAGGCTCTGGAGCAAGCCCGTCAGGGTCGTCTCCACATCCTCGATGAAATGGCTAAGACCATCACCGAGCCGCGTGCCGACTACAAGGAGTTTGTGCCTCGTATCGAGACCATGTATATCCCGAAGGATATGATTGGCGCCGTCATTGGCCCTGGTGGAAAGGTCATCCAAGAGATGCAGAAACAGACCAATACCGTCATCGTTATCACCGAAGACGAGCAGAAGGGTATCGTGGAGATTGCCTCTCAGAACAAGGAAGATATCGAAGCCTGCAAGGCCAAGATTCGCGCTATCGTTCAAGTGCCCGAGGTTGGCGAAGTGTATCACGGCAAGGTGGTCTCCATCATGGCCTTCGGTGCCTTTGTGGAGATTATCCCCAACAAGGACGGCCTGCTCCACATCTCCGAAATCGACTGGAAGCGTTACGAGACGATGGAAGAGACCGGTCTGAAGGAAGGTGACGAAATCGACGTCAAGCTCATCGAGATTGACGAGAAGACCGGCAAGCTGCGCCTCTCACGCCGCGCTCTGCTCCCCAAGCCGGAAGGCTATGAAGAGAAGAAGGGCGGCAACGGCCCGCGTCCCGGTGGTCCACGTCCTGGTGGCCCGCGTCCTAACGGAGGCGGTCACGGTGGACATGGTGGTCACGGTGGTGGCAACCACAATGGGGGCGGTCACGGTAACGGTGGCCCCAGAAAATAAGCAAAAGCGTTGTTGGCGGGCGCAAGTCCGCCAACAACAAAACCATATCAATGAACTAAACAAACTTCAATGAGGCAGTTAAAGATTACGAAGCAGGTGACGAACAGGGAAACCGCATCCCTGGACAAATACCTGCAAGAGATTGGTAAGGTTGAGCTGATTTCGGCTGAAGAAGAGGTCGAGTTGGCCCAACGTATCAAGCAAGGCGACAAGATCGCGTTGGAAAAACTCACCAAGGCCAACTTGCGCTTTGTAGTCTCCGTAGCAAAACAGTATCAGAACCAAGGCCTCAGTCTTCCCGACTTAATCAACGAAGGCAACTTGGGACTGATCAAAGCCGCACAACGTTTCGACGAGACCAGAGGTTTCAAGTTCATCTCCTATGCCGTGTGGTGGATTCGTCAGTCCATCCTGCAGGCTTTGGCCGAACAATCACGTATTGTCCGACTCCCTCTGAACAAAATCGGTTCCATCAACAAAATCAACAAGACTTACGCTAAGTTAGAGCAAGAATTTGAGCGTGAACCCAATGCAGAGGAGATTGCCGAAGTGCTGGAGATTACGGAGCAAGAGGTGAAGGAGTCAATGAAGAACGCCGGACGCCACATCAGCATGGACGCTCCCCTCATCCAAGACGAGGACAACACCATGTATGACGTGCTGAAGAGCGAGGAAGCTCCGACGCCTGAGACCGAGCTTCTGTATGAGTCGTTACGTAAAGAAATCGACCGAGCCATCTCCACCCTGACGCAAAGGGAGCAGGATGTCGTCCGCCTGTATTTCGGGCTGAACGGCAGCCACCCGATGACGCTGGAAGAGATTGGTGAGAAATTCGACCTGACCCGTGAGCGCGTGCGTCAGATCAAGGAAAAGGCTATCCGCCGGTTGAAACACACCAGCCGCAGCAAAATCCTGAAGAGTTATCTCGGTTAAGAATTGAAAAAGCCTCTCAAAATTTTGAGAGGCTTTTTTGATATCATTCAAAAAATATATCTACTTTTGTATGCAAAATACGACCCTATGCAAAAACTCATCGCCCCTTCCCTATTGTCAGCCGACTTCCTTAATTTGGAACGCGACATCGAGATGATCAACCGAAGCGAGGCCGACTGGTTCCATTGCGACGTGATGGACGGTCGCTTTGTGCCTAATATCTCCTTCGGCATCCCTGTCGTTCAGGCGATTAAGAAAAAAGCCCAAAAGCCTTTGGACGTCCACCTGATGATTGTGGAACCTGAGAAATATTTCGAGGCTTTCGCTAAAGCTGGCGCCGACCTCATCACCTTCCACTACGAAGCCTGCAACCACATCCACCGCGCCGTACAGCAAATCAAAGCATTGGGCGTTCAGGCGGGCGTGGTGCTTAACCCGCATACCCCTGTGAGTGTCCTTGAAGACATACTATGCGACCTGGACTTGGTGCTTCTCATGTCCGTCAACCCGGGCTTCGGTGGACAACAATTCATCGAGCGCACATACGAAAAGATACGCAAGCTGGGTTTGATGATCACAGAACAACACGCCCATACCCTCATCGAAGTGGACGGCGGCGTCAACACGCAAAACGCAAAGGCTTTGTTCGAAGCTGGAGCGGATGTGCTGGTAGCGGGCAACGCGGTGTTCAAATCAGAAAATCCTTTAGAAACAATATCTATACTAAAACATTAATACTATGAGCGACAACATCTTAAAACTCAAGCCGGAAGGCATTTGGAAAGAGTTCAACGGCATCCTCGGTGTGCCGCGTCCGTCGAAGAAAGAAGCCAAGATGGTGGCTTATCTTGAGAACTGGGCGAACGAACATAACGTGCAGTACGTCAAGGAAGACTGCGGCAACATCATCATGACCGTGCCCGCCACCAAGGGTATGGAAGACCGCCAGACCGTCATCCTGCAGGCTCACATGGACATGGTGTGCGAAAAAAACAGCGACAAGAAGCACGACTTCGAGAAAGACCCCATCGAGCCCGTCATCAAGGGTGAGTGGCTACATGCCAACGGTACCACCCTCGGCGCCGACGACGGCATCGGAGTGGCAGCGGCTTTGGCCGTTATCGCCGACCCGAAAGTGGAACACGGCCCGCTGGAGTGCATCTTCACCGTTGACGAAGAAACCGGCCTCACGGGTGCTGAGAAGCTCGACCCGAAGGACTTCACCGGACGTATCCTCCTCAACCTCGACTCGGAAGACGAAGGCGAAATCTTCATCGGCTGCGCCGGTGGTATGGACACCATCGTTAAGGTGTGGTACGATCTGGAGCCCGCTCCCGAGGACAGCACCGCCTACCGTATCACCGTCAGCGGCCTGAAGGGTGGCCACAGCGGCGACGACATCAACAAGAACCTGGCCAACGCCAACAAGCTGTTGACCCGTATCCTGTGGCAGGGTACCAACTGGTTCGACCTCGCCCTCTACGACTTCCAAGGCGGCAACCTGCGCAACGCTATCGCCCGCGAAGCTACCGCAGTAGCCTTTATCCCGAACGACTGCATCGAGGATTTCCTGCATTATGTGAGGGATATGGAGAGCCACTTCAAGAAGGAATACCAGGTAACTGAACCCGGACTGAAAGTCACCGCAGAAGTGGAAGCTGTGCAGCCCGATGTCGTCATCGACGAGATGTCGCAATACGAGCTGCTGAATGGCCTCAACGCCTGCCCGCACGGTGTTATCGCCATGTCGCAGACCATCCCGAACTTCGTGGAGACCTCCACCAACCTCGCCTCCTGCAAGAAGAAGGAAGGCTATTTCTTCATCCAGACCTCACAACGCAGCTCCATCGAATCCTCCAAGCAAGACGTGGCCGACATGGTGGAAGCCGTTTGGAGCCTCGCCGATGCCGATGTGGAGCACACCGACGGCTATCCGGGCTGGGCACCCAACCCCAACAGCCCCATCCTGGACATCGCCGTGAGCTGCTACAAGAAACGCTTCAAGAAAGAGCCTAAAGTCAGAGCTATCCACGCCGGACTGGAATGCGGCCTCATTGGCGACAAGATTCCGGGCATGGACATGATCAGCTTCGGTCCCACTCTGCGTGGTGTACACTCGCCCGACGAGCGTTGCGAAATCGCTACCGTCCAGATGTTCTGGGACTTCATGTGCGACATCCTGAAGAACGCCCCTGTGGCAGGTGAGCCCAAGGCCAAGAAGGCTGTTGCCAGGAAAGCCGAAACCAAGAAGGCTCCGGCGAAGAAGGTTGCTGCCAAGAAAGCAACTGCAGAGAAGGCTCCTGAGGACAAGGAGAAGAAGACGGCACGCACAAAGGCACCTGCCCATAAATCGCAGGCCAAGAAAGCTGTAGGCGACAAGAAGTCCGCTTCGGTACAGAAAGCCGCTGTCAGCAGAACCGCAGTCAAGAACACCCCTGTCAAGAAGGGTGGCAAGAAATAAGGCTGCTTAGCGCTTAAGAAGAGAAAAGCCCGTCAGTTTGGCGGGCTTTTTCTTATTCATACAACTTCTTCAAATCGTCGGTGGTCAGGCCGTTGAAGTCGCCGCTGCTCATGAAGGCACCGATGACGTTCTTCCGTTGGCCTTGTTCCAGCAAAGCCACCAGCTCGCCTTTGTTGTGAACCACCTTCAAATCCTCGCGACCGAAGCCCTGGATGATGCGCTCGTCAGGCATTAGCTCCAGTTTCTTGATGGCAACGGCATGCGGGTCGTAGAAGACGATTGCAGTATCGGCCAGCTTCAAGGCATCGCGGTAGTGGTCGATGAAGACCTCGCTCAGGCTGCTATAGGTGTGCAACTCAAAGACGGCGATGAGATGTTTCTCGGGGAACTGCTCACGCAAGGCTTTCACGCTGGCGTTCACCTTTGAAGGCGCATGGGCAAAGTCGCGGAAGATGAAGTTGTCGCCATTGTCGAACAAAAGCTCCAATCGTCGTGCTGCGCCCTTGAAGGTGGCAATGGCCTCATAGAACTGCTCGTCCGTCACGCCCAGCTGCCTGCAAACCAAGCGGGCCGCGTTGATGTTCTTCATATTGTGGCTACCGAACACGCCCACTTCCCTCCTGCTGCCGTCGGGCAACAGCAAGGTGGTCTTCAGTCCGTCGCTCTCAAAGGGATGCACCCCATAGCCAAAGGTCTGGCACGAGGCACCTTGGGCAATCTTCTCGGCCTCTGCATCAGTCTGGTCGTAGATGAGGCAGCCGCCTTTTTCTATGGTGCGGACAAAGATACGGAACTGTTCCAGGTAGTTGTCGAAGGTCGGGAACACGTTCACATGGTCCCAGCCGATGCCGCTGATGACGGCGATATGCGGATGATAGTGGTGGAACTTTGGCACGCGGTCGATGGGCGAAGTGAGGTACTCATCCCCTTCCATCACCATATAACGGGCCGTCTCGCTGAGGCGCACCATCACGTCGAAGCCCGCCAGCTGGGCGCCCACCATGAAGTCCGTCTCGATGCCGACCTTTTGAAGCACGTGCAGGATCATCGAGGTGATGGTGGTCTTTCCGTGGCTGCCGCCGATGACGATGCGGGTCTTATCCTTGCTCTGCTCGTAGAGGTACTCGGGATAGGAATACACCTTCAGTCCCAGCTCCTGAGCGCGCACCAGTTCGGGGTTGTCGATGCGGGCATGCATACCGAGGATGACGGCATCATATGTCTTGTCGAGCTTCTCGGGATACCAGCCCCATTGTGGAGGCAGGATGCCTTCTTTGGCCAGCCGCGACTTGGAAGGCTCGAAAATCTCGTCATCCGAGCCGGTCACTTCATAACCTTTGCGATGGAGGGCGATAGCCAGATTGTGCATCGCGCTGCCGCCTATAGCGATAAAATGGACTTTCTTCATAGCGTTCAAATACTTGAGTAACAAAAACAAAGAAGGGTAAGCTACTCATATCGCACCGCTACGACCTCCTACCCTTGCTACATTCCTGTCCTGGGGGATTTCAGAGGGAGCTGGTCGTATAAGACTTACCCGATGCAAAAGTACGGACTTTTCTTGGATTGGCAAGCGATTTTCATGATTTTTTTCAAAACTTATTGGCGTTTCAGCTCCTTCAGCGCGCGGCAGAGTTGGTCGGGACACGAGGTGGGCTTGCCGCCACAGCGGATACCGTCCAGTCGGCTTATCACGTCGTCAATCTTCTGGCCTTTCACCAATCGGCAGATTCCCTGCAGGTTTCCGTTGCATCCCCCCAAGAACGCCACGTCTTGAATGACTTCGTTTTCATCCGCCGTCACCTCAATCAGCATCGAGCATGTCCCTTGTGTTTGATATTGTATGTGTTTCATAGGTTGTGTCTGTGTTTATACCATTTGTGTGTTTGTGTTTTCAATCATGCTGCAAAAATACAACGATTTTTCCATGTTTGCCAGTGGAGTTATTTATATATAAACAACTATCAGTTAAAATGTTGATTCCGATGGGCATGCAAGCTGTTTTTCTCTAATATCAGGGAGAATCAGGTAGAAATCAGGTAGAGAACAGGTAGGAAGCAGGTAGCGGGTTGTGCGCGATTCGCTGCAAAGTGTAAATCGTCAATCGTCAATTCCAATGTTTTTCCATTTCGGGGGGAGGGATTTTTACATATTAATTAATGAATATATTAATTATTAATATTAATTAATTAAGGTATTCTATTATCTACAGCCCTCAAAAACGATTTCCTTTGCAGTTGACGATTGACGATTGACGTTTTTGGGGGAACTGGCTCTCCGACATTGCTCGTTTTTAATCTCCCAATATCAAGCTAATGTCTGTCACATAAGACTGTCGAATAGAATATTCCTTCGGCGGATGGGTAAGAGCATACTGGCTCACCTTTTCAGCAATAGTTGGTTCTTCTTTCTCAATCTGAAATAAGATGTATATTTGGCTTTCCTTTATTTTGTGTGGGGTATCCTTCAACTGCTCTTTTGTTATCAGTTTTGGGCCTGCTTTCAATGCAAAAACAATTGGCGACTTCAGCTTGTGCAACACAAGATACCGCACATTCATAAAGCCCTCTGCCAATGCAAGAGACCCAGATGTTTCTCCAAGACCAATAGCATAGCATCCCTGTTCCCGTATCGCCTCTGCCGTCTTGTCACAATAGTTATCATCCACAATAACAGCTTTGCCAACCAGCATTTCACCTTGTTTCCCTATCTGCTCATCTATCTTCGTCTGTGGGTCTTCTTCAAGTTTGCATTCCGCCACATAGAAATGCTTTCGCAACTCTTTTATCAAGTCACCGTCACCTTCACCACCTCTCTCCACAGCGAGGGTATAGATGCTCTTCTCTCCCTCGGTGCGATAGAGTTTGCCCAACAACTGTTGGAAATGGGTGGTGATATATTGTTCCGATTCAGCTGCATCATACCCCTTGAGGGCATAGAAAGTGTAGCGTTCTTCCAGTACATGCTGCACCCGTTCACGAAAACGCTTACGCACTTCTTCTTTCCATAGCTGTTTACTACCAGCATTGTTGCGGGCATACAAGGCCAGCACGAACAGGAAATTCACGTCGTAGTGGCTCAGCAGCATCGTGTCACGGTCAAACAATCGGTCGCTGTACTGGTTGGTGCTGTATGGATTATCCGAATGCAGCCGCAGCGCATCGTCGCCATAATCCAAACTCTCAAAGTCCACCTTGGCACTAATGAAGAAGTTGGGAATCACATTATAGCCTTCCGTCCTGTCGTCGCGCAGTCGGATTTTGTATTTCTCATCATCACATTTGGTACGTCCAAGGAGCGCGTCAAAACTCCATTGTATGACGTTTCGTGCGTAGGTGAATTGCTTGTAGATGGAGTTCTCACCAACGGGCGTGCTGTGCTTGTAGTACTTGCTGTCTCCGATATAGTAAATAGCTGTTTTCTCATTTGTCGGCAACAGGATGTCGTCCACCCACAGGTGGTCCACCATCTTTCCATCGCTTTGGTCGGCCAGGCGTGGAGGAAGTTTGGCCCGGTCGGTGCCTATCAGTTCGTCAATGATGGCCTCGAACACGATGTTGAAGTTCTTCACCAGTACGTATTCCTGCTCGTTCACCTCTACTTTCACCCTACGACTCAAGTCGAAGAAAGCGTAACACAGTTCCCACAAATAAAGCGCTTTGTCAGAGAAATACTTGTGTTTTATCTTCAACAGCTGGATGCGTCCCTGTCCATTCAGATAGGCCTCGAATCGCGAGCCGGTAATCAGTTCATAGTTCACGGGGATATGTACAGGAAATCCGTAATGGACATGCATATAGTTGAGGATGGAGAAGAAAATGACCAACAGCTCCTCGTCAAAATTTACCTGACGCCGCTTGTTCACGGGGTTCAGATATACCGGTAAGTCATCCTGTATCATCGCCTGACTGCGGCTGATGGTGCGTGTCCAGTTGATTTTGTTGAAGCCCGAATGCAGGTTGCGAAGTACAAAGAAGTAGAAATCCTCGTTGTCGCGGTTGAATTTCTGCAACGCTAGCAGGATGTCAAGATAGGTATTGCATTCTTGCAGTCGACCTGTTGACATGCGCTGCACCAGTTGCTGCTGCACCACATCGCTGTCGGGATGCGAGTCGCGAAACACCACAATGGCACGATAAATCCACACCGCCAGTTCATATAGGAAATCATATTCCTCCTTGCTGAGCAGTTGTTGTGCTCCCAAGTCGATGACGTCCTCTGGATGGTACTTGCCAAACAAGAGTTCTTTGCCATCAACATCCTCCAGCAGCACCTTGGGCAGAATGAAAACCGTGTCGCCCTCACCGCCACCAAGGTCGGGATTATAGTAATAGCCCACATGGTTCACCGACACCTTACCCTTGATATTACGCAAGTTGGTCAGCCCTACGATGATGTTGTCCACCACCTCAGCCCGGTACTGATATTCTTCTATCAGGATGCGCATGGTACTTACAAATCTTTTTCTTTGCGTTGTTGTTCAATCTCTGCAATAGTTCTGTTCACCAACCTCCTTATGCAATTGATAAGTAGTTACGCCCAAGGATTTCAAGCATTTCCAATTCGTCACCAACCCGGTGACCAATTATGCCGTCATGACTAACAAATGTTGGCAAATTCAGTTCCATTGTTCTTGCGTCAATTAGATTCAATTTCGGCAGTTCCGTCCTCGGGATTTGTTGTGGTGACCGGCTCAATCTGAAGTTTGCTCATTAGTTCTTTTACCTTCGTTTCGTTCACAGAACCATCGGAGTTATAGAACTTCGCAAACGACCAGTCTTTCCCGCTACCAATAACCGGCGGAATACCATACACTTTGAATACATCTGTCCATAGATAGAACAGCACCTTGGCCACAAATGTCTCTTTAGAGATGATGCCATTCTCTGCTTTGCAGAAGTAGAAACCTAAGTGTTTGTCTTCAGCAGTCTCATCGGTCAGCAATTCGTCATTGACTTTGTTCAGGAAATCCGTCCAAGAGTAACGACTGTCGCCAATTTGGATATACCAGTTTTCTTTTCTGGTGTCAATGGGCATATACACCCACTCCCAGCGACGCTTGAAAGCCGAGTCGATGGGGAACAGCGATTGGTCGCTAGTATTCATGGTGGCCCAGATGTAGAGGTTCTTGGGCAGACATAGTTTCCCGTCTTTTATTCCGTCCTTGTTGGTCAAAACATCCTGACCGTTTTCGTCTTTACTGTTGAGGTATTTAGCCAAATCCTTATCTGCCATAATAGGATATTCGGAGCATCCGTCGCAGTCTCTGTCAAGCAGTTGGAATAGGTCACCAAAAATCTGAGCGCAGTTGCCACGATTGATTTCCTCGATGACAAGGAACACTTTATCGTCTGGATTGTTCCATGCCGCCACGTATGCCTGCAGAAACGCCTGGGGAACAAAAGAGTAGGTAATGCAATCTTCGTATACCTCTTCCTTATCAGTGTTTTTCACTATGTCTCCGGCCACATTGCGAACCGCCTTTTTATCCATTGTGGGCTTATATGCTCCCACAAATGTCGAGTAGTCGCTATCAGGATGGAAAGTGGTACGGAACACCAGATTCTTTTCATCCGCAGCCTTCACGTTTGCATCGTTTTTAATCTTGTGGCTTTTGCCTGTGCCAGGGGCACCGTAGAAGATTTGCTGGAGAGATTGACGACTCACATCAATTTGCTCATATCCTTTTTCTTTACCATCATTATATGGTTCGAGTACATTTGTTACCCACACATCAAAAATACCATCTTCGGACTTTCTAATATGTAAGTCAGAATAACCTCCTACAACATAATTTCTGATGGTGAATTTTGCAGTTTTGAATTCACCACCAATACTCTTGTACGAAACATCTTCTAGAAGCCCATTGAAATAGAATCTATTGTCTATCTCTCCGTTTTTCTTTTCCACACCTTTCCTTGCATTCCACACTTGCGAACGAATCTCAACCTTCTTCCCTTCAACAGTGAAAAAAGCATCAAGGAAGGCTAATTGGTCCAAAACAAAAGCGGATGAAAAGGGAATGGTTTTATGAGTCGAGGAATTGTCATATTTCCTAGGTAATATGGATGCAATGAATAGGATTGCCTTTTGTAAGTTTTCCTTATTGAACCTAACAGTAATCTGCTCCCCAGCATCTTTGAACAACTCATAATGTTCATTATCAAGGAACAAGTCTGTATTCTTTGCGTCACCAGCATTCAATGCCCTATAACTCGCATTGGTGTCATTGATGTGTTTAACTATTTCTTCCATATCATTCTCGAATTATTCTGTTAGTAATCAAATAATAAAGCACGGCATAAATTGTGTTCACACTTACTGCGTTACCAGCCTGCTTATACATTGCACCATCGGCAACTTTTACATTTGCTGCTTTGGATGCAAAATCATTAGGAAAGCCTTGAAGCATAAAAGCTTCTTTGGGTGTTAGTTTTCTTATCGGAATAGTAGCCAACTGTTCTTTTGTCATCCTTTCTGAAGGTCTATCTACGCCGTCAGATTGAATGAATAAGTCACTATAATAGTTGTCTTGACAAGCCCTGTGCATTTTGTGCATAGTTGCTGTAAGTGGGCGGGCGACGACTTGGTCTATTTCCGATTTAGATACAAAACCAGCGCTTCCATTGCTCAACAACGTTGGCTTAATCCTTTCCGATAAGTAGTATATAGCATCTACATCCTTGTCGAGGACATCAATAATGGAATCATAAAAACTCAAGGAACAAGCACCTCGGTCCATCTCATCAAAAGATTGCTTCACTAATCCAGAAGAAAATTCAAAATCACCCAAATATCTCCGTCTAGCAAATATGATTACACGATTCCGTTTTTGTGGCAATCCGTAATCATAAGAATTGAATACATCCATTTTGACGTTGTAACCAGCGTTTTCCAATTCTCTCCTAATGACAGCTATAGTGTTTCCTCTATCATGATTCATTAGGTTTTTTACATTTTCCAATAAAACATAACGAGGATGCCTGTTGTTTATCATATCCATGATTCGAAAGAACATCTGTCCTCTTTCCTCTCCAAATCCTTCTTGGCCTCCCATCATACTAAATGTTTGACACGGAAATCCTCCAGATAGTATCTGATATCGAGGGAGATTCCTCATAGCAGTTCTGTCATTCACAAAGGCGACAATATCTCCCATTGCCAACTCTCCTGTTGTATCATAATTGGCATTATATGTATCTATGGCTTTTCCGTCAATTTCAGAATAAGCAACAGTATCAATATTCAAGCCCAGATCCTTTGATATAAGATCCATAGCTCGTCTAAAGCCTCCTATTCCTGCAAATAGCTCTACGTGGTTCATAAGAATTTCATTATGCCGTCTCCTATAGCCTTTGCAAGTTTAACAGGTACAGCGTTGCCAATTTGTGCATACCACAAATTCTGAGCACCAGTAAAAACAAAATCATCAGGGAATGTCTGAATGCGAGCTGCCTCTCTGGGACTCAAGCCTCTGGCTTCCCATGGATGAATATACATGTTACAATCAAACTTCATGTGTGAAGTGATTGTTTTGCAGATTTGATTCTCGTCCAGTTTATAGTATTTATCTTTGAAAATGTCGTTGCGACGTTTATATGGCATAATATCCGCAATTGACTCATGCAATGAGTTTGCACCCTGAGGCAGTCGCCTATAAATCTCAATATCGCGTTCGTTATTATATCGATTCTTGTGATTGTATAGCTTGGTAATAACCCTATTGCCATTGATAAACCTGTAGAAATCTGTCTGCGGGTATTCGAAATCTCTCTCTGTCAAACCAGAACGGACATCTTCAATTCCACTCTGCCCTTTTCCTGTTTTTGCTTCTAAATGAGGAAGTCCGTAAAGAGCATCTCGTAACACAAAGGCATCTCGTTTGTTTTTATTGATTTCTTCAAAGATGGACTTCGGAGATATCCCCATACGATTTCCAATCATAATAAAACGCTCTCTATTCTGAGGAACTCCAAAGTCCTGTGCCTTGAGTACAGCATAATCATACAAGTAGTCATCTCCAAGATACTCTCTGAAATTCTGGATAATTTCATCTATCTTGTTCATCATACCTTTAACATTCTCCATGATGAAGAACTTGGGACGAACCTGACTTAGGAAAATCAGATATTGCTTGTAGAGATTATTTCTTGGATCATCAAGTATTCTTTGACGATTTGCCATTGAGAAACCTTGACATGGAGGACCTCCACAAACAAGGGTGACATCTTTAAAGAACTTGCGATACTCGGCGATATTATTATTTAGCATCGCAATATCTCCAACGTAATAATGGTCATCGCTTAGTTTATGATTTACCTTGTGTGTGTACGCAAACTGTTCTACTATTTCATTTACAAAGCAAAGACTAAACCCAGCCTGTTCCAATCCCAAGCTGAGTCCTCCGCACCCCGCGAACAAGTCTATAAATGTATATTTCTTCTTTGGCATAATACCTTAATGCTTAAGATACTTTTGATTATCAATGTAATCCTGAACTTCATCCAATACCCTCGAAAGATAGTTTTTGGTTTCGTTTTTATAGTCAATCAGGTCTTGAATTGAGTAATCTCTTCCAATTTCTGAAAAAGTAAATTCACCGTGGGCTAAATTGTTTCTCTTGTCTTTAATGGTTTTTAAATTTCTACCGTTGCTAATTTCATTGCCGCCAAATTGTTTGATAATATCTCTTATCTTTTGAGCGTCAATGTTTCCGCTTATATTGATACAATCTCTTTCAAAGGTAAGAATCTCGTTTTCCAAAATGTTTTTTGCCATAAGCAATATTTTCTCTTGGTTTTTTTCGGGATCCAATCCCTTTGATTCTTGCTTCAACCAAATCTTTTTTAGTTTCTCGGACAGATCACCAAAAGTAACTGTTGTGGAATGAATAGAATTCAAAACCGCATCAATGGAGTTCCTGACAGTGGCTTCTATCAAATTATATAACAAAAGAAAACCATTGGCTTTCAAAATGGTAGATAGTTCGGAATCAATCTCTTTTGTCTTCTCTTCTCCCAAAATGTTAACACACCGTATAGTACAACTTCCTTTGTCTAATAATTCAAGTGTTTCAAAATACAACTCCACTTCGTGAATCCTTTTGTTGTATTCATTTCTGGTATTATTCATCTTTGTAATGTAAAACTTGGGCGGTTCCTAACAAACAATCGCGAACAAACTCTATTCTGGCTTGAAGTCTGCCTTGGTTATTGCTCGCATCAGAAGTGGTTAGTTCTTTAAATTCAATAGAATCTAACCAAGAAAAATCCGTTGGGTGTAAATCTGGATTTTGTTTTAGGGCTAAAAAGACTCCTACTGAGAGGGCTTCAAAACGTACTCTTGGGGTAGCATTATCTCTTCCTTTACGAGCAAAATAAGGTGGTTCAAAATGGTTCTCGGCAAAACGCATAACCATATCAAAATCACGTCTCATTTCTTCTTTGTCAAAGCCTTTGTTTTTCGATTTCAAAAAATCATCCAAAAACGGTGCGACATCATGTTTGAAGTTTTGATATGAATTTGCATAAGCGAAAAAGCGCAATGCTAACTCTTCGTATTCACCTCGTTTTGCCTTGCTTTCTGGTATGGGACAAACTTTTCTAAACAATTCAGATTTTGAACAATCAATGATAAAGTCATAAAACTCACCTTGATAAGCGCCTTTTCTTATTTCACTTGGTTTTAATTTATTAGCACTAGTATTTACTCGATTGAAAATATCTGAACGGATTTCAAGATCTGCTCTATCTGTAACCACATGAAAACGGAAGTCTCTTAACAAGAACTTGTTTTTCCGTGATTCTGTAAGTTCTGAAAATGTTGTTCCGTTTAATTCGGTGAGTTTCTTTAATCCAGTCAATTTAAATCCATCTCTGCAATATTCTTCTAATGTTCGAATTCGTTGAGATCCATCTATGATTTCCAATTCCGCGTCATCACCGGAAACAGAAACTAAGAATGGCATGATTGGCACTCCCAAAAACACTGATTCAATAAATCTAGATTTTTCATCTAATTTCCAAACATAATTACGTTGATAATGAGGCACAAATATTTGATCTTTACTGTATTTTGCAACGATAACTTCAACGGGGTATTCTTTCGTATCATAGATATAAGGTACGCTTTCTCGTTGAATCTGTTCTTCAATTGCGGCCAATTTTTCATCACTTAATTTTCTGCTTTTCTTTATTAACATGATGTGTCTATTTATTATAATTTAAATGATTAGTGATACTTTGTGCGATTACTTCTCCCAATCTTGGCGGAACAGCATTGCCAATATAACGAGAGGCTATAGTGATAGAAATAGCTCTTTCGTCTTGAAAAAACTTATATGTTTTAGGAAAGGTTTGGAGAAGTGCAGCTTCACGAATAGAAATGGCTCTGTCTTGTTCTGGATGGCCAAATCTGCCATTTCCTAATCCTGTACATTGTGTAGTCATTGTAGGAGATGGTTTGTCCCATTCCATGCGACCATAAACACTGCCGTATGTTTTTCCTTCCTTCTTTTTGTGACAATCAAGAACCAGTTCTTCAGGCCAATCATGCCAACTGCCACCATAAGGAGTAGCTTTTATTCTTTTCAAATTAAGTGGAGTTAGAGCTGTAGAACGATGTAAAGGGTCGTCTTTGTCGGTTTCACCTGCAGCAATTGGTTTCAAATCGCCAATGGCGTCTCTTACCGTAACATAATGACTTTGGTCATGTGTAGCAGGAATAAGTGAAATGCTTCCGAATCTTGACGCAAGGAGAACCAATCTTTTTCTTGTTTGTGGAATACCATAATCGGGGCAAAAGACTCTATTCACTTCAACCGAATATCCCAAAGAAACAAGTTTGTTGACAAAGTCTTGAAGAACAGGTTTTGATTTGAAATTTAGAATCTGGGTCACATTTTCCATCGTGACAATATCAGGCATAACTTCTCCAACAAGCCTTCCAAACTCATATAATAAATCGTATTTATCTGGGTCTTTCACTTTCTTTTTGAACGCATACGAAGAAAACGGCTGGCAAGGTGCGCATCCAGCAAGGACACGAATAGTGTTTTTTTTCTTTGAATAAAGATTCTTGATTTCGTCGCCTGTTACCGATTTTACATCTTTGTAAAAAAACTTTCCGCCCGTATTTGTTTCGTATGCATATTGGCAAGTCCAATCCAAATCGTACCCCGCCAGAATATTGAATCCCGCGGACTTCATGCCATAACTTAGGCCGCCTATTCCGCAGAAAAGGTCAACAACTTCTATCTTAGGAAGTTTCCCGCGCCTTTTATGTTGTTTTACTTCTTCCATGGTCAATCTGACAACTTATTTATTATAAACTCTTTCAACGTCCCCAAATACTCTGCATCCAAATTCCAATGCTGGGTGTTCTTGTAGTCACGATTAGCCTCTTTTATCATTTCCTTTTGGATCTTTGATTCGCCAAGCAATGCCTCAAGATATCCATAAATCTTGGTTTTCTTGGCTGGTGTGGTTAATGGCGGTGGGGTGCGGCCAGGAATATCCAATCTCACAAGTTCTTTCTCGTAGTCCTCCCAACAACCGAAAATAGGCTGATTGTTCGGATTGATGATGTTTTCCAACAAGTCTTCCAAGGCACCTTTGTCTTTGTTGTTGGGCAGTATGAATAACTCAAACTCGACACCGTTCGCCTGCTTCCACTTTTCAATCTCAACTTTTCGATTCTGAAAGTCCTTGTCAGCATCGATAAAGACAAGGTTAATGCCGCCATTGGCCGACATGGAACGCATACGAAGAACAGAGGCTTCCGTTTTTAGGTTGTTCCATCCTTTTAAGGGAACAATGCGCTCGTCCGCTACCTCTTCACCAAACAGATGATGGATATACTGCTTGAAAAACCGAGCATCGGCTATTCCTTCGACAAAGATATTGAAATCCTTTCTCATAGCACAATACTCCTCAATTCAACATCATTCTCACACGCCTCATGCAAACCATCGTAAGTCATCTTATATGCCTGATGTCCTTCCAGTTTTGTCTTCTCTATCGTATAGAGGCGCAATGCATCCTGATACTCCGAATGTTCTTCAAGCATCTCGTTCAACCTATAAAGCGTTTCCTTGCTATGGGTGGTCACATATACTTGTTTGTTCGTGTCAGTAGCCAAAGTAAAGATGGCCTCCCAAAGTTTCTTGTAGGCTGAATAATGCAGTCCGTTGTCAATCTCGTCAATCAAGATGATGTTGTTCATCGGGTTGGCAGAAGCTGCCACGATATTCAGGTAGCGGCGCATTCCGTCGCCCGTCATCCGGAGAGGCAACTTCTCCGCCATGTTTTCAAAGTCAACATAGATATCGTCTTGAAGAATATCAACGTCGATAATTCGATTGTCGAAATGAACAAGACGTTCCAATATCACATTCTTTTGTTTTCGCTTGAAAAGTTCCGAAAGTGTAGCGGCAAGATTGATTCCCCAAAGATCTGCGGTCAGGAAAACTGTTCCATATTTTTCCAAATAATCTTCAGCAATCTTTTTGTTTGACAGCACGCCATCTGGTTTTACCGTCATGGAACTATGGTATGCTTTCACCACTCCTTTTGCACGAGTTTCAAAAGCCATTTCTAACGTATTAAAAAAGGTCTTTGTCTCAGAAACAGGAAGCATCCCATTCATTCCTCCCGACTGACTCGGCACAGCTTGTTCATCGAACACGTAGGTCATTTGGAGTTGAAGTCTCCGCTCTTCATCATCAACTTGTTTCGCTTTGAACTCGGGAGTTGTCTTCAGATCCATATTATGGAACAAATAGAAAATGTCCTTGAAACTGGTGTAATAATTCCTAGTTCTAATCCTGTTCAGATTCTGCGGAGTATCAGGATTGGACATACCCGTAAGCAGGAGAACAGCCTCCAATATCGAGCTTTTTCCTGAATTGTTCTGTCCAAGGAAAACATTTACACGCGACAAATCATCAATCCTCAGATGGTCAATACCTCTGAAGTTTTTTATTTCTATATTCTTGAATCCATCCATAATTTCTGACGGTGTTATGTTGTAATTCATAAATCAAGTGCAAAAATAAGCATTTTTGGCTATAAGCCAAATTATTTTTTTTGAGATTTCACTCGGGAAACAGCCTCTACGTGGCAAAACGTCAATCGTCAATCGTCAATTTGATAGAATCAACGTAGTTATTGGGTTGTTTTTGTTTTCAGCCCCCCCTTCCGGTCTCAAATCTCAGTCTCAGTTAGAAAAGAAAGTCACAATCCAACTTGAAACCCGTTTTTAAGGCTCTTATAACTATATAATAATCAATAATATAAATATAGAATATAGAATAAAAAGCGAGATAAGGGGTGCCTTTTAAAACAACTGAGACTCTGAGACTGAGACGGCAAAGCAGCATAGAGGCTCTGACAGCTGACAATTGGACAATTAAAAAAAAGTGGTCAAAAACCCTTTTTTTATTATTATATAAATACTTAATATATAAGTTGTTATATATAATAATAAGAGGATTTGGCACCTCAAAAAAAGCAACTGTCAACTGTCAGCTGTCAGACTGCTACTGAAAAACGACAATTAAAATTCATCTAAAAAACAGAAAAACAACAAGATGCAACTTCGGTATACAACTAACTTCAGTAATGCCAAGACTCAAAATCGGACAAAAAGTCCCTGTTTTTTTCCTCTAAAAGGCCTAAAAAACGTATAAAAGCCCCTTTTTTCGATGCTTTTGCCCTTCTTATCGTGCATGAAAGCGTTTCAAAAAATCATCGCTCATACTTCATTTGGAGGGTACCTTGCGGCAAAAAAGACAACTTAATCGCAAAAAATGGGGTAGTAAAGGGATTTTTTCAAACAACTGAAACGGTGAGATTGAGATTTTGACTATGCTCTCTTTGAGAGAAACGGCATGTCGCTAGCAGAGAATAGGCTTTTCTTTTGGCAAACTCTATCCAAATTTCCCTATCTTTGCGCAAATTTTACAAGCATGAAGAAAACTGCATTTATCTTTCTTTTACTCACTATGACTATTTCAGGTTTTTCTCAGGACTGGTTCCGCTTTAACGACTACAAAGCTGACAACGAACGGATTATCGCTAACAAGGAATACCCCGAGGTGGTGTTTATGGGCAACTCCATCACCGAGAACTGGGCTTTCTTCCACCCCGAGTTCTTCACCTCCCATAACTTCCTCGGTAGGGGCATCGGGGGACAGACCTCAGCCCACATGCTGGTGCGCTTCAAGACCGACGTCATCGACCTGCACCCCAAGGTGGTGGTCATCATGGCAGGCACCAACGACGTGGCGCACAACGACTTGTGGGTGGCTCCCGAACAGGTGGTCTACAACGTGATTGCGATGTGCATGCTGGCCGAGTCCAACGGCATCGTGCCCATCATCAGCTCCATCCCACCCTGCGCTTCCTTCGTGTGGAGACCTGAAATCGAGAACGCCGCTCAGACCATCGTCGACATCAACAAGTGCCTGAAGGCCTACGCTGAAGCCAAAGGCTTCGTCTACGTAGACTATCACGCCGCCCTTGCCGACGAGAGCAATGCCTTCCAGCAAGCCCTCAGCGACGACGGTTGCCATCCCAACCCCGACACGTATGACGTGATGGAGGAGCTGGTGCTGCAAGCAATCAGTAAGGTGTTGAAATAAAGACGCTTATTCGTTAGGATAAATCTCGCCCTTGGCGGCTTTCAAGGTGTTCTGCAACAGCGACACGATGGTCATGGGACCTACGCCACCCGGGACAGGGGTAATCTTGGAGGCTACCTTGTAGACCTCGTCGTAGTCGACATCACCCAGAATCTTGTATCCCTTGGGGCTGGTCGGGTCGTCTATGCGATGGATACCCACGTCGATGACGACGGCGCCGGGCTTCACCATATCGGCTGTAACAAAGCCCTGCTTGCCAATGGCGGCCACCAGGATATCGGCATTACGGCAAATCTCGGGCAGGTTCTTGGTGCGACTGTGGCAGAGGGTGACGGTGGCGTCGATGCCCTTGCGCGACATCAGGATGGCCATAGGCGTACCCACGATGTTGGAGCGACCCAAGACGACCACGTTCTTGCCTACCGTCTCGATGCCTGAACGCTTGACGAGCTCCATGATGCCGTTAGGCGTGGCGGGGATGTAGCAAGGATGGCCCAGCTGCATACGTCCGGCGTTGACGCTGGTGAAGCCGTCCACGTCCTTCGAGGGCTTGATGGCGTTGATGACCTTGTTCTCGTCGATATGTTTCGGCAAGGGCAGCTGGATGATATAGCCGTTGATTTCGGGGTCGTTGTTGAGGAACTCAACCATATCGAGCATCTCCTTCTCCGTCGTCGTGACGGGCAGGCGGTAGACCGATGAGGTCATACCCACCGAATGGCAGGCTTTCTCCTTCGAGGCCACGTAGGTCTTGCTGGCGCCGTCGTCGCCCACGATGACTGCGGCGAGATGGGGGGCTGCGATGCCTTTGTCAATCATGCCAGCGACCTCAGCCGCGATTTCCTTTTTAATCTGCTCGGCAATGACTTTGCCGTCTATTATCTTGTTATCCATAGTTTTGGTGTTTTATTTTCTTCTCATGTTTCCGGCCATGCGCATCAGTTTCTTGCCGCCGCCGATGGTCATCATGCGCATCATCTTGGAGGTCTCTTCAAACTGCTTGACGAGGCGGTTCACCTCGACGATTGAGGTGCCGCTGCCGTCGGCGATGCGCTTGCGGCGCGAGCCGTTGAGCAGCTTGGGATTCTCGCGCTCCTGGGGCGTCATCGAGTAGATGATGGCCTCGATGCTCTTGAAGGCGTCGTCGTCGATTTCCTCACCCTTCATGGCCTTGTCCATACCAGGAATCATGCTGGCCAGGTCTTTCAGGTTACCCATCTTCTTGACCTGCTGGATTTGCTTGAGGAAGTCGTTATAGTTGAACTCGTTCTGAGCAAGTTTCTTCTGCAGCTTGCGGGCCTCTTCTTCATCAAACTGCTCCTGGGCACGCTCCACGAGGCTGACGATATCGCCCATACCGAGGATACGGTCGGCCATACGCTTGGGGTGGAACACGTCGAGGGCGTCCATCTTCTCGCCGATACCGACAAACTTGATGGGCTTCTCCACCACCGAGCGGATGGTGAGGGCCGCACCACCACGGGTGTCGCCGTCCAACTTGGTGAGCACCACGCCGTCGAAGTCGAGCCTGTCGTTGAAGGCCTTTGCCGTATTCACGGCATCCTGACCGGTCATCGCGTCGACCACGAACAGGGTCTCATGAGGCTTCACAGCTTCCTTGATGTTGGCAATCTCGTTCATCATCTCCTCATCCACAGCCAGACGGCCTGCGGTATCGATGATGACCACGTTCTTGCCTTGGGCTTTAGCGTGATTGATAGCGTTTTGGGCAATCTGCACAGGGTTCTTGTTGCCATCCTCGCTATACACCTCCACCTCGACCTGCTCGCCCAGCACCTTCAGCTGCTCGATAGCAGCAGGACGATAGACGTCGCCCGCCACCAACAGCACCTGCTTGCTGCGCTTGCGTTTCAGATAGGAAGCCAGCTTGGCTGAGAAGGTGGTCTTACCTGAACCTTGCAGACCTGCAATCAGGATGATGGAGGGCTGACCTTTCAAGTTGATGTCGACGGCCTCGCCGCCCATCAGTTCGGCCAACTCGTCGTGCACAATCTTGACCATCATCTCACCCGGCTTCACCGAGGCAAGAATCTGCTGGCCCAGGGCTTTCTCCTTTATATTATTGGTGACATCCTTGGCAATCTTATAGCTCACGTCGGCATCCAACAGGGCGCGACGGATTTCCTTCATGGTATCGGCAATATTGACTTCTGTGATAAAAGCCTGTCCCTTAAGGACTTTGAACGAGCGTTCCAGTTTTTCGCTTAAACCTTCAAACATAGTTTTCTAAAATTTTGGGCGCAAAGGTAAGAAAAAACGTTGATTGTTGCGTTGTTTAATTGTTGAATTGTTAGGATTGCTTATTTTTGCAGCATCAAAACCTACGATTATGATCAAGGAAAATCTGGAGAAAATCAAAGTGACGCTGCCGCAGGGTGTGACCTTGGTGGCCGTCAGTAAAACCAAGCCCGTCAGCGACTTGCAGGAAGCCTACGATGCCGGACAGCGTGCCTTTGGGGAGAACTACCCTCAGGAAATGCGCGACAAGCACGAGGTGCTGCCACAAGACATCCAATGGCACTTCATCGGTCATTTGCAGACCAACAAAATCAAATACATCATCCCCTACGTGACGCTTATCCACAGCATCGACTCAGCCAACCTGCTGGAAGCCGTCAACAAGGAAGCCAAGAAGCACGAGCGTGTGGTGGACTGCCTGCTGCAGTTCCATATCGCCCTGGAAGAAACCAAGTTCGGCCTGGATTTGGAGGAAGCCCGTCAGCTTTTGGACTCAGAGGCCTTCAAGGCGATGCAGAACGTGCGCATCTGTGGCGTGATGGGCATGGGTACCTTCACCGACGACGAGGCGGAAGTCCGCAAGGAGTTCAAGCATCTGAAGTCGATTTTTGAAACGCTGAAACAGGACTATTTTGCCGGGCAGCCGCAGTTTAAGGAGATCTCGATGGGTATGTCGGACGACTATCTGATAGCCCTTGAGGAAGGCTCGACTATGGTTCGCGTGGGAAGCAAGATATTTGGTGCACGACATTATAACGTATAAATGAGCTCTATCATACCTTTATTATTACTTGTCGTCGGTTTCGTCGCCCTGATCTTGGGTGCCAACTGGCTTGTGAACGGAGCCACCAGCGTAGGCATCCGGGCGAAGCTGTCGCCGCTTCTCATCGGCCTGACCATCGTGGCCTTCGGCACCTCGCTGCCTGAGATGATTGTCAACATCTTCTCGTGTGCAAAAGGTAGCCCGGGACTCGCTATCGGCAACATCATTGGTAGCAACACGATGAACATCCTGCTCATCCTCGGTGTCAGCGCGATGGTGTGGCCCATCGACGTGAGCCGCGTCTCCATTAGGCGCGACATTCCCGTAGGATTCCTTGCCACCTTCGCCCTCACCATGATGGCCAACTATTTCTTTACCGGAGAGGCTCGTACGGTCAACTGGATGGAAGGCATCGGCCTGCTGCTGATGGGCTTTGCCTACGTGCTCCTCACCATGCTGAAAAACGACCCGACGGAGGAAACGGAATACCTGGAGGAACCTTTGCCCAAGGGAAAGACCATCCTCGCGATTGTGGCAGGCATCATAGGACTGTATCTCGGAGGCGAGCTCGTCTCGCGCAACGCGCAAATCCTCGCCAAACAATGGGGCCTGAGCGAAGGCACCATAGGTCTCACCGTGGTAGCCACCGCCACTTCCTTACCCGAGCTCATCACCTCCATCGTGGCGGCCACGAAGAAGAACTCAGGCATCGCCATCGGCAACGTGCTGGGTTCGAATATCATGAACATCTTCTTCGTCCTGGGTATCAGCGCCCTCATCACGCCGCTGCCCTTCGACCCCATCATGAACCGCCAGCTGATGATCCTCTTTGCCGCCAACACCTTGATGCTGATTTTTGTCTTCACCGGCAAGGGGCGCAGGCTCTCGCGCTTTGAGGGGGCGCTACTCACGCTGGGGTATCTGGGATTTATGTGGCTCTCGTTAATGGCACAATAAAAACAAAAAAGAAGCCCGTCGATGACGAGCTTCTTTTTTTATCACCTTGTCTGACCATCAGTCTGCCAACTGGAAGGCGGTCTTCACGGCGTTGTAGTCGCTGTAGTCGACATCGCTGCGGTGGCTGTAGACCGAGGCCTCGATGGCTACGATTTTGAAATTGTGGGTTTGCGGACGTGCGCCTGAGAAGAAGTCGCTCTCCGTCCAGAACAGGCGTACACCACCGTCGTTCAAGGTAGCCACCTCGATGGAGGCAGCGCAGTTGATGAGCTCTGTTTCGCCTTGATCGTTTACAAAGGAGTCTTGATAGTAGTACGTCAGCGGCACTTGGCTCCATGAGCCGTCCACATCCATGTAGACCAACACGGCACCGTGGTTGAACACGTTGTTGTTGATGGCGGGATAGTCGATTTCAACCATCCATTGGCAATCGTTCACCCAGCGCCAGTCGTTGGAGTAAACCGTTACGGTTGAGGAAGCCACGTTGGCGTTGCCGTCATGTCCGGCAGGACCGACAGGACCTTGAGGTCCGCGGCATGAGGCCATTGCGAAGAAGGCCAACAGCGTCATGCAGATTAAACTCAGCTTTTTCATTGTTTGATAGTTTTAATGAGTATTGATTGAATTGATATTTTCGTGTTAGGGGCTGCAAACTTACGAAATTCTCCAATACAAAAATCTTGCCGTTTTTTTCCAAATTTCAAAAACAAGCACAAAAAGCTGTACTTTTGCCGTATGAAAAACAAAGCATTCATCGTTCATATCGCAGGCGTCGTCGCCATGATTTTCTGGGGGATGTCGTTCGTATGGTCCACACAGGTCTACGAAAACCTCAACCCTACCGCGACGATTTTCCTGCGCCTTGTGGTGGCTACCATCTTTCTCACAGCCATCCTGTTCATTTTCGGACTCAACGAGAAGATACAGCGGAAAGACCTGAGGCTCTTTGCCTTAGCCGCCATGTTTGAGCCTTTCCTCTACTTCATCTTCGAGGGCTATGGGCTGAAGAACTCCTCCCCTGTCATCGGAGCCGGCATCATCGCCCTGATTCCCTTGGTGACGCCCATCGCGGCACGTATCTTCCTCAAGGAGCGACTCACACCTATGACTATCGTGGGCTTCATCATCTCCTTTGTGGGCGTTATCGTCATGCTGCTCAACAAAAACCTTGAGTTGACCGCCTCGCCCAAAGGCATACTTTTCCTTTGCGGGTCGGTCGTCGTCGCCGTAGGCTATTCCATCGCCCTCATACGTCTGACGAAGCTCTATAAACCCCTGACCATCACCTGGATGCAGAATATCATCGGGATGATTTACTTCATCCCCTTGACGATTATCATGGAGCGTTTCGACCCCTCCAACTTCGCCAACGTCAGCGGATACATTGTGCCCTTGGTCTGTTTGGGTATCTTCTGCAGCGCAGGCGCCTATGCCCTGTGGGCTTTCGCTTTCAGCAAACTTGGAGCCTCAAGAGCCAATGTCTATTCCAACCTGATACCTGTCTTTACGGCCATCTTCAGCTATCTCCTCGCCATCGAAGCCTTAACAGTCAACAAGATTGTGGGCATCGTGGTGGTGGTCGCAGGTTTGATTTTGTCACAAATAAAGACCAAGGACGAAGGACAGAAAGCCCCAACCGAAAAACCGGATAACCTATGATTACCAGCAAAACCAACCCTAAAATCAAGAACTTAGTAAAGCTGCAAAAAGCCTCCGAACGCCGCGAGCAAAACCGCATCCTTATCGAAGGACAACGCGAGATTGAGCGGGCGCAGGCCTGCGGCTTCGAGATTGAGCAATTATACGTCTGCGAATCGTTGCTGCGCCAGCCTCTTACCATCAAGGCCGAGTTCGTCGAGACCGTAACAGAAGAGGTATTTGACAAAATCGCCTACCGCGAGGGGAGCGACGGATTGTTAGCTGTAGCCAAACCCAAATACAAGAGCCTCAACGAGTTCAAGCCCAAAAAAGATGCCTTGATTATCGTCTTGGAGACGGTGGAGAAACCCGGCAACCTTGGTGCCGTGATGCGTACCGCTGATGCTGCGGGGGTGGATGCTGTTATCGTAGCCGACCCCGCTACCGACTTGTACAACCCCAACGCGATTCGTGCCAGCATAGGCTGCCTCTTTAGCGTTCCCGTATACGCCTGTTCTACCGACGAGTGCATCAACTGGCTGAAAAAAAATGGAATCACAATCTATTGCACCTATTTGAAGGCCTCCATCGACTATCTCGATGCCGACTTCCGAAAGGCTTCAGCCATCGTGATGGGGACAGAGGCAACCGGCATCTCCGACGGTTGGGTGGAAGCCGCCGACCAAAACATCATCATTCCCATGAACGGGATTGCCGATTCGTTGAATGTTTCAGTTACTACCGCCATTGTCACCTTTGAGGCGATACGGCAACGGAGAAAGAAATAAGTCTCGTTTACTTCGGAAAAGCCTCACAACGAGGCAAAGTGAAATTACTCTTCAAATCTTACTTTTACGAACACCGGATAGTGGTCGGAGGGATTATGACGGATATAGGTGTCGAATGAAATCTGCTGAGGTGCGTCTGAGGCTTTGAGATTGTCGTCGGGGTCGTCGTCAGGCGTCCAGTAGCTGTTGGTGAACACGCCGTAAGCCTCCACCTTTGTAGTAGGTGACACAAACACATGGTCGATGCGGCTCGTGGTGAAGTAGTTCGTCTTGAAGGCGTTGAAGGTGCCGTTTTCCGCAAAGCGGATGCGGGCTGCATCGTAGCTGTCCTTCAGCAGGCCCGAGTTGGTGAAGATGGTATAGATTTCGTCGTTCTGGTCCACGTTGAAGTCGCCTGTGAGGAACACGGGAGCGCCTTGAGCCTGCTCACGTACACGCTGCACCACCAGCTTGGCAGCCTCGCGTCGCGCCACCACACCCACATGATCCATGTGGAGGTTGAAGAAGTAGAACTCCTTCCCTCCTTCCGTTGCAAACTTGCCCCAAGTGCAGATGCGGATGCAGACTGCGTCCCAACCCAATCCGGGACGGTCGGGCGTCTCGCTGAGCCAGAAATCGCCGTGGTCGATGAGTTGTATCTTGTCCTTCTTGTAGAAGATGGCCTCGTGCTCACCACCCCGTTCGCCGTCGTCGCGTCCTATGCCGATATAGTCGTATCCGTCGAGGGCGTTCTTCATGTCTTGCAGCTGTCCCCAAAGCACCTCCTGTGTGCCGAAGATATCGGGCGACATGAAGTTCAGCTGGTCGCAAATCACCTGGCAGCGTTTGGTCCACACCTCACCTTGAATGCTATCGTTATAGTTCTTGTAACGAATGTTGTAGCTGCCCACTAGCATATCCTGGGCTTGAAGTTGCAGGACGGTTGCAACACAAAGGGCAAAAAGAAGGAGCTTTTTCATTTTCTAACGATTTAGTTGACATTGAGATACTTGCCGAACAGCGCAGCCACCTCATCGCCTCGCGACAACCTGCCGTTGACCATAGCCACCGTAGACACCGTAGCCGCCACGCAGAGTCGCATATCTGACTTGCGGTAGATATCTTGCTCAAAGACAAATCGGGGACCCTCGCGACGGAGGTTGAGGCAAGAGAGGAAGACCTCCTGTCCGTGAAGCGGCACCTTGTATTTCATCGTGATTTCAGAGACCACCATATCCAGTCCCTGCTCGTGCCATTGGCTGAAGGAGAAGCCCTCCTGCTGCAGCCACTTGTGGCGTGTGGCCTCAAGGTAATGCTGATAGTTGGCATTATTGACGATGCCTTGGATGTCGCACTCGTAGTCGCGCGTCTCCATCTCGATGGTATAAAGATACTGCTTCATAACGCTGATTCTGGCTGCAAAGCTACAGTTTTTTTCGTGTTATCAACAATCCGTGTTGAAAAATTGTTGAAAAAAGCTTGGTTGTCAACGTGTTTCTTTCAGCGGCAATTCCGTACTTTTACACTTTCATTATTATGGGGTTTTGTCCCTGTAAGATATCGAGTCAAATCATTAAAAGTCAAATAATTAAAGAAAACGTTATGAAACAAAGACTAACTCTTTTGCTGACAGCGCTGTTGCTGCTGACGGGAATCACCTCGTGGGGTCAAATCCGGACGGAAGCCTCCATAGACTTTTCCCAACAGGGCTACTCCAACGGTCTAGATTTGGGTGATAGTGTCATCGTGATTGATGACAATGTCACCATCGTGTTCCATCAGGGCTCAGGAAACAACTCGCCCAAGTATTACAACACAGGAGCAGCCATTCGCGCCTACGGCGGAAACAATTTCGTGGTCTCCTCAACAGGCACCATCACATCCATCACGCTCACTTTCGGCACAGGCGATGGAAGCAACGCCATTACTACCGAGGTCGGAACCTATACGGCACCCACATGGGAGGGGTCTTCCAATGAAGTCACCTTTACCGTAGGAGGCACTTCGGGGCATCGTCGCGTGAAGGGCGTTGCCGTAATCTATACCACAGGTGGAGGCCAGCAGGAAACGGTAGCCACTCCCTCCTTCAATCCCGCAGAAGGCACCTACTTTGAGCCTCAGTCGGTCAGCATCAGCTGCACTACCGAGGATGCCGACATATACTACACCACCGACGGCACCGAACCCACAGAGGGCAGCACGCTCTATAGCGACCCGATTGCTGTGACGGAGACCACCACCTTGAAAGCTAAAGCCTTCAAGAGTGGCTACACCGAAAGCAATATCGCTACAGCCACTTATACCTTCCCCACCCTCATCACCATCGCTGAAGCCAAAACTCTGGCCAACAACGAATATGCAATGGTGCAAGGTATCGTTACCTTTATTGACAGCAGGAATGTCTACATCCAAGACAGCACAGGTGGTATCGACCTCTATCTCAACGCCAATGCCTCGAATCTCGATTTGGGCGACGAGGTGAAAGCCTACGGTAAAAAGACGGTTTACAACGGCCTTATCGAACTTACCGGCATCAATCAGAGCAGCAGCGCCTTCAGCGTCCTCTCGACGGGCAACACCCTGCCCCTTGAGGTGAAGACCATCGCTGAAATCCTTGAAGGCGGTGCTGATGCGCTGCAAAGCACCCGCGTGATGATTGAAGGCGCCACCATCGGCACTATCAACACCGGCGGCAACACCCCCCTGACACAAGACGAGAACAGCATTAATATATATAAGGTGCCTGCGCTGTCGGGCATCGAAGAGGGCGATGTGGTGGACGTCATCGGCGTGATAGGTTACCATAACGCCCCCCAGATTCGTGTCGCACAAGCCTCGGATGTCGTCCTGCACCTCGACACCGACCCGCATCTGTATGCCAACTCCGCCGCTCTTACGGGATTCACCTATGACTACGAACAAGGTGGTCCGTCCGAAATCCAGTACTTCGAGCTGAGTGGCGAACGACTGATGGCTCCCGTCGCCATCTACCCCAGCGAGAACTTCGAAGTGTCGACCATTCCGTCTACCGTATTCCATCCCGAAAACCCCGCTATGGTGTTCGTCTCTGGCTCGGGTCTGTTCCACGACCTCAAGATCTACGTCCGTATGAAAGCCGGACTTGAAGGAGGCACCTACAGCGAACAGGTCTATGCCGTATCGGAAGGCGCCGACACCCTCTTCGTGAACGTGGAAGGCATCGTGACTGGTGGTACACCCACCCCACCCGATCCTCCTACACCACCTATGCCCCCCACTCCCGGCGATGGTAACTATGTACGCATCAACGACCTGAGCCTGTTGACTGAGGGCAGCCTAGTAGTCTTTGCAGCCCGTTTCGACAGCAACGCCACCGACTACTACGCTATGAGCAACGCTTCATCAGGAAAACCTACCGGCGTGCTGTTCACCTCAGCTACAGTCGACGAAAACGAAGTGCTTCCCGCCTCCATCGTCGATGAGGAAAGCAACTACTACTGGACCGTTGGTGTAACTGCAAACGGCTACACCTTCACCAACGCCAACAGCGAACTGATAGGCTATTCCAGCAGCACCAACTTTGCCACTGGCGGCGACAACACCGAATGGGCCATTGAGCAAAGCACAGCCGGCGACGGTGCTATGGTACCTGAATATACCGGTTTCGTCATCAGCAACTTCAACAATACCCTCAGAGCTTTCGCTTTGAACAACAACCACAACTTCGGCCCCTATCACACCCAAAACATAAATGGCAGCAGCTACAACTTCTACCTCGACCTGTTTGTGAAGACCGAAGGTGGCGACCCGCCGACTCCTACCGTAGCCACACCTACCTTCACTCCTAACCCAGGCACCTACTTTGAAACCCAAGAGGTCACTATCAGCTGCGCTACCGCTGACGCCACCTTATATTATAGCACCTTTTCAGAAAACGGTCCTTGGACTCCTTACACAGGAGCTATCACCGTTGAAGAGACCACAACCTTCTGGGCCTATGCCGAGATGGAGGGCTACAACAACAGCAACGTCGCTACAGCCACCTATACCATCCAACTGGGTGTCGTCACCATCTTCAACCAAGACTGGGAAGGTGAGATGAACGGCTGGACCTTTGTGGATGTGACTGGCGAAGCCTCATGGAGTGTGGCAACCTATCAGGGCAACCACTACGCCTACGCCAACGGCTACAACCACGGCGCCAACGTAGACTGGTGCATCTCGCCTGATTTCAACCTAGATGCCTACAGCAACCCCATCTTGAGCTTCCGCACAGCCAAAAACTACACGGGTAATGACCTTGAGGTCTATTTCTCCAACGACTATGACGGAGAAGACCCAACCAACGCCACTTGGCAGCTTTTGGTCTGCCCGCTGTCCTCGGGCAGCTGGACTTGGGTTGAGTCGGGCGACATCAGCTTGAGCAACTTCAACGGCAGCGAATGCTATATTGGCTTCAAGTACACCTGCGAAGAAAGCAGCGCCGCAGGTTGGGAAGTGGACGACATCCTGCTTGTAGGAGCCACTTCAACCCCAGTAATCACGGTCACTCCGACCAGCCTGACGGGATTCACCTATATCGAAGGCAACGGCCCGTCGGCTGAACAGTCGTTCGTCATTACAGGCATGAACTTGGTTGAGACTGTGACTATCGTCAACCCTGAAGGCTCTAATTTCGAGATTTCGACCACATCGGGCGACGATTTCGTAAACAATCCTAACATCACGCTGAACAACGACTTCAATCAGACCATCTATGTGAGATTGGCCGCAGGTCTTCCTGAGGGTTCCTATACCGCAAATCTCGTCGTCGACTCAGAACTTGACGACATCAATATTTCATTGAGCGGTACCGTAACAGAACAGCCTGCTCCCGTTGACGACTATGTCCGTATCACAGGCGTCAGCGAACTGGCTGCTGGCAACAGGGTCATTCTTGCCGCCCGTTACAACGAGACAACCGACGCCTACTTCGCTATAGGCAACACCCTTTCGAGCGGCAAACTTGGAACGACCGCTTTCACCAGTCTGATGAACGGCGACGAGGAAATCATCCCCGCTGACATCCTTGCCGACGAAGACAACTACTACTGGACGGTGGATGTCACCGCTGACAGCTACACCTTCACCAACGCCAACGGCGATATGATTGGCTACGGTAACAGCGGTACCAACTTCGTGATGAATGGCGAAAAGACCGTCTGGACCATCAACGACGGCATCTCCGATACCGCCTCTATGGTTCCTGAGTATTTTGGTTTCCTGATTACCAACGCCACAACTACCAACCGCGCCTTTGCTCTACGTTTCTATAACGAAGCCTACATATGTGGAGCCTATTCGACCAGCAACCTGAACAACAGTCAGGCAGGTGAGTACAACTACTACCTCGACATCTTCATGCAAGGTGAAGGAGGCGTACCGCCTACTCCTACCGTAGCTGCACCTACATTTGATCCTGTGGGTGGCACCTACTACGAGGCTCAAGTAGTGACCATCAGCTGCTCGACTGCCGATGCTGCCATCCATTACAGCTTCGACTCTGAGAGCGGTCCTTGGACAGATTATGAAGAACCCATCATGATTGACGAGAACACCATCATTTGGGCCTATGCCTCGAAGGATGACTACAACGACAGCCCCATCGTCAGCGCAGAATACATCATCCAAGACGACATCGTCATCATCTTCAACCAAGACTGGGAAGAGGACTGGAACGGCTGGACTGAATATTGCGAAATGGGTGACTCACTCTGGCACATCGCTTCACATCAAGGCAACCAATATGCCTACGCCAACGGCTACAACCACCCCGCCTCCATTGACTGGCTCATCTCGCCCGCCTTCGACCTCGACAGCTACGACGACGTGGTGCTGACCTTCAGAACAGCCCAGAACTACACAGGTCCCGACCTCGAATTGTTGTTCTCCAACGACTATGACGGACAAGACCCGACCGTGGCCACCTGGGAGACCCTCGAATGTACTCTCTCACAAGGCGGCTGGAACTGGGTGGAATCAGGAGAAATAAGCCTCGAAGCCTTCAGCGGCACAAACTGCCACATTGCCTTCAAGTACACTTGCACCGACGATGAAGCTGCTGCGTGGGAAGTTGACGACATCATGCTTACCTCTGGTGGCATCAGCACCAACCCCTTCCTGATTGCAACACCTAACGCCTTGAGCGGAATGACCCATATCGTTGAGCAAGGTCCTTCCGTAGCTCAAACCTTCAACCTCACAGGCGGCAACTTCCTGCCAGCACCAGAAGGTGGCTATGGTTATGTGGTCCTCACTTTGGGCGACAACAGTCCTTTCCAAATATCGTTAGACGACGAAGAATACACTTCCGCTTTGTATATAGAGATTGGTGAAGACCCCACACTGGACACGACAATCTTTGTCAGACTGTGGGGTGATGAAGTTGGCCTATATGATTGGACGCTCCTTATCTCGTCAGCCTATTCAAGTCTCAACGTGTATGTAACGCTCTCCGGCGAGGTTCTCAGCGGGAACGAGCCGGCGATTGAATTCGTCATGCCGTTATACATACAAGGCAACAACGGCTCCAACAACAACCGTGTGCCTGTGGCTATACCCGCCTTACTCAACAACTTCGAGCCTAACACCACCTACCGTTACACCAACCAGTTAGTGGATGGCAACGACAGTCCCGAGACCGCTGGAGCAGGTAATGTAATCTATGTCAGCGAAGAAGGCTTCTACCGCAGCACCAATCCGAGCCTCGGTACGGAAGGCGGTTATGGTGAATTCACAACCGATGACGAGGGTATCGCTTTTGTTTGGTTCATGAACGAGTCAACTGCCAATGCGCGCTTCACTCCTGGCAATAACGTGTACTTACGTGTCCGTATCAACGATGGAAACGAAGGAACCTCCGTGGCACAAACCTTCACGTCCAATGATCCCGCTACTGTCATCAACTTCGGTACAGAGAACGACGGATATAGTGGTACAGCCTTCTACGTCAAGAGCAACGAGGCTCCCATGAGTTTCGCCTTGATGTATGATGATTACGAGGACTATCGTCCCCTCTATATTACCAGCATAGAATCCACCGGCGTGGACTATGGCAGCATCAACCAGTATGCCGACTTCTACAAAGATGAAGTTGTTGGTAACGACGGTTGGTTTGGTGGCATCCTGCCCAACGACAACGAGACAGGCGTCACCTACATCTTGGTCACCTCTATGGATGCTCAAACCCACCATGAATATGTTTCTGAAGACGGCCAATGGTATCCTGAAGCCAACACCATCAACCCGAATGGAGGTCTTGATGAGCCCATCTTCATCGACCTTACCGACAATGGTGTGGATGACATCATTACAGCCAATTTGAAGGTCTGGAGTACTGACCATGAGTTTGTCATCGAGAACGGCGAAGACTCCCGCTTCACGATGAATGTGGTCAATGTCTTGGGTCAGAATATGATGAGCCAAGAGATTGCGGCCAACAGCACGACACATGTTGGACACAACCTCACACCCGGCATCTACATCATCAACCTGAGCAACAACCTGAACCGCTTTGCTGTGAAGGTATTCGTTAGATAAATCATTGAAAACGCAGCAACGAAGAAGTCCGGGAGCCAAACGGTTCTCGGACTTCTTCCATAATGAAAGGGAGCAACCTTTCGGTCACTCCCTTCCTACTCGATTACAGATACGGCTTATTCCCCTGTGAGGTCTTTAATCTCTGCTGTGGGGGCGTTCTTCATCACCGAGGCGATGCCGTTGTTCATGGTGGCCTCGCTGGCATACATCTGGCTTACGCCAATGACTTGTCCGTTGGTCGCCATCAGGTTGAAGAAAGGCTTGCCGTTGGCAGCGACTTTCTTTTCAAAGCGTTTCTCTTCGAGGCTGTTCTTCTTCACGGATTCAACACCGTTGAGGCAGGTAGCCTTTGATTTGTAACCCTGGCTGGTAAGGATGACTTGGCCATTGGTGGCCTTCAGGTTGAACTGGTACTCGCCGTTCTTTCTGGTAGTAATTTCAAATTTTCCCATAGTTTTATGTTTTTAGGTAGCGTTCAGGCTGCAAATATACATTATTTGTCGGATTATTCAAGAAGATTGGAAAAAAAGACAAAAAAAATCCCAGCTCGTTGAGCTGGGATTCGTGGTGTTGTTATCGTCAAAAACAATAACGCGGTTTACTGAACCTTCTCCACGATAGCCTTGAAGGCCTCGGGGTTGTTGAGGGCGAGATCGGCAAGAACCTTACGGTTCATCTCGATACCGGCCACACTCAGCTTGTTGATGAATTGGCTGTAGTTCATGCCATATTCACGCACAGCGGCGTTGATACGGACAATCCACAGGCTGCGGAACTCGCGTTTCTTGTTTCTTCTGTCGCGATAAGCGTACTGTTGACCCTTTTCGTAAGAGTTTTTCGCCACAGTCCAGACGTTCTTTCTCGTGCTGTACTGACCTTTGGTCTTCTTCAGGATTTTCTTCCTCCTGGCTCTTGAAGCCACTGCATTGACTGATCTTGTCATTTCTTTGATTTTTTCGTCCAGCGCCTCGCTCCTTTCGAGAACTTTTCTGCTGAGACAAAGTTAAACATTTGGTGAATTACATAAGAAGCATCTTCTTCACGTTCTTCTCGTCAACGCGGTCCACGAGGGCGCTGTGGTCGAGGTTACGTTTTCTCTTCTGGCTCTTCTTGGTCAGGATGTGACCATGATAAGCGTGCTTCCTCTTCAGATGGCCGCCGCCGGTTACTTGGAAACGCTTCTTGGCAGCGGACTTGGTCTTCATTTTTGGCATTTTACAATTAATTTAAAGTATTAAAAATGAGTTTATTTCTTCGTTGACTTAGGAGCAACCATCATTTGCATACGCTTGCCTTCCAACTTGGGCATCATCTCCACCTTACCAAACTCTTCCAATTCTTGTGCAAACTTGAGCAACATAATCTCACCTTGTTCCTTGTAGACGATGGAGCGTCCTCTGAAAAACACCTCCACTTTCACTTTCGAGCCTTCCTGAAGGAACTTCTTGGCGTGATTCAGTTTGAACTCAAAGTCGTGGTCATCAGTTTGGGGTCCGAGTCGGATTTCCTTGACGACGACCTTGGTGGCCTTAGCTTTCTGCTCTTTCAGACGCTTTTTCTGGTCGAAGACGAACTTCTTGTAGTCCATCGCCTTGCAGACGGGCGGATTGGCATCGGGTTGGATTTCGACGAGGTCGACACCAAGTTCCTCAACGATTCTCAAAGCTTCGCGCAAGGGATAGATGTTGGCTTCGACACCCTCACCCACCACACGCACCATTGGGGCTTTGATTTCCTCGTTGACACGGTGGCTAAACTCGCCTTTGTCTTTGTTAGGCCTCTGTGAAGGCTTTCCTTTTTGTGGGATCTGTGCTATGGTATTAATCTCCTATGTTTGATTTATAATCAGTTAATTAGTTATCTTTTATTCTGTTCCTCCTCGACTTGCTTGCGAATCAAATCGGCAAAGGCATCGGTCGACATCGTACCGAGGTCAACTTGACCATGCTTACGTACCGACACCGCGTTCTCAGCTTCTTCCTTCTCGCCCACGATGAGCATGTAAGGATACTTCTTCATTTCGGCATCGCGAATCTTACGACCAATCTTCTCGTTGCGCTCGTCAATGAGGGCGCGAATATCGGACTTTTTCAGATACGATTGCAAATTTTTCGCAAAATCAAGATATTTTTCGCTCACAGGCAGGATAACAACCTGATCGGGAGCCAGCCAGAGCGGGAATTCACCAGCGCAATGCTCAAGCAAAACGGCCACGAAACGCTCCATGGAACCGAAGGGTGCACGGTGTACCATCACGGGGCGGTGTTTCTCGTTGTCGGC
>Ga0265301_10000528_pt1 | contig 54756 bp, 46 predicted proteins | sample AusTroGonzalo_MG_2_FD_193488 | JGI IMG/M metagenome (GOLD analysis project Ga0265301, IMG submission 193488) | Bovine rumen microbial communities from tropical cattle in Woodstock, Queensland, Australia - Gonzalo_04 | ecosystem: Host-associated > Mammals > Digestive system > Stomach > Rumen ... | reverse complement strand
GACCATAGGGACGACAAGTTCCACCTGCATTTCCTTGACGATTCGATGTTGGCGACCCCCGCTTTGGCTGTGAGACAACTGAAAGCGGAGATTGAAAACATGGCGCGTCTGGCAATGGATAACTTCAAGCGGTCAGTCAATATTGTTACCACCATGGATTTCAGCGAGGCCGAAAAGTTTGCCAAGACCGAGCAAGAGCTCAATTACCTCAATAGTGAGTTGTTGCGCTATATGGTGCTCTTGTCAGACAAGCCGCTCGGCAAGTATGACAACCAATTCTTGAGCGCAAGCATCCGTAGTGTGAGCGACTTGGAACGCATTGGCGACTATGCCGAGAACATCGTGGAATATGCCGACAGCCTGAAGGCACAAAACGCTTCTTTTTCGGTGCAGGCGGTGAAAGAAATAAAGCAGATGGAAAGGTATATCGATGCCTTGTATGAAGAAATCCAGCAAGCCTATCACGACAATGACAACAATGCTTTGGAGCGAGCTTACATGATTGAAGAGGAAGTCGACAACATGACCAAAAGAATGGAACGCAATCACATCCAGCGACTTGTCAATGGTGAATGCACGCCACAGGTCGGAGCGGAATATCTTTCCTTGGCTAAGAACGCGGAACGCATCGCTGACCATCTGATCAATGTGGGAAATACGATTCAGCATTAAGAAATCTATTTATTTTTGCACCTTCAAAAACTATAACAAAATGACGACAAGAAGACTCCTTTTGATAGCTTTGGTTTTCATCTGCGGCCTTTGCCATGCGCAAAAAGAACTGCCTACCATCTCCGCCGACCGTCCCGGCGCTTTGACCGGAACCGACGTGATGCCGTTGCACAAACTACAATGGGAAACGGGAATGGGATATGAATCGACAAAAGGCGGGACGCACGCCCTCACCCTCAATAACACTTTGCTGAGATTCGGCCTCTTTGAGAACGCCGAGCTTCGCATCGGGACAGATTTCCTGATGTGGAACGACGGACAGGCAATGGAGCCCTCTTTCGGCTTGGTTCCGCTCACCATCGGGATGAAGACAAGATTCTACGAAGGCACGGGCTATCTGCCTTCCATCTCAATGTTGGCCGAGTTGAAGTCTCCCCATGTTGGAACAAAAGAACTACTTCCTGCTCACCTGGCGCCATCTTTACACCTTTTGTTTGAACATACCTTTACCGACTGGTTTGGAATATGCTATAATGTCGGAGCGGAATGGGATGGCGAGACGGCCACACCAACAACCTATTTGGGCTTTGGAGTTTATTTCAGCATCACGGAACAAATTGGCACCTTTGTGGAGACCTACAACTACATCCATCCCGAAGAGGACAACCAATACCTGACCGAATTTGGCTTCACCTGGTTGGTGTCGCGCCGTGTGCAACTCGACGTTGCCGCTGACCTTGATTTCCAAAACATAGGCAAGTACTATTCCGTCAGCGGCGGCGTGTCTTGGCTGATCAATTAAACGCAATTATCTTTTATGGTTTACCACAATTTTCGCCTGGTATCGCTCGTTATTGGGTTTGTAAGGAGTTTTAAAACAATCAATAATCTGCAATCCGAACGAAGTTTTGGGTTGCGGAATTTTTTCGTACTTTTGCGGCATAATTTAATTCAAAATGAAGCATACGATTATCATCCTTGCGGCTTTTCTGGGTTTTGTCCTGACGGCCTGCACGGAAAACGAACCTGAAAAAGAGACAACCGTTATGAAGAACGAAGAATGTTTGATTTGTGGTGCGCCATTGGAATACCTTGAGCAAGACAGGCTGATGGAATGTGTCCTTTGCCACAAACAAGAGCCCAGCAAGACCCGCTGCATCGAGGGACATTATGTTTGCTCCGACTGCCATACTGCCGGCATGGATTCCATCATGGCCATGTGTATGGCTGAAACTTCCAAAGACCCTATCGCCATTCTGGAGAAGATGATGTCGCAGTCGTTCTGTCACATGCACGGTCCCGAGCACCATGTGTTGGTGGGTGCAGCCTTGCTGACGGCCTACAACAACGCTGTAGCTGATACAATGAAGGTTGACCTACAATCAGGCCTCCTTGAAGTGATGAGCCGCGGAAAGCAGGTGCCTGGTGGGGCCTGTGGCTACATGGGCGCTTGCGGAGCCGCTATCAGCACGGGTATCTTCATGTCGGTCGTCACACGCAACACGCCACTCTCCACCGAAACCTGGCAACTTTGCAACCTGATGACAGCACGCGCCTTGGAACAAGTGGCTTTGAACGGTGGCCCACGTTGCTGCAAACGTGACTCCTACTTGTCAATACTCACGGCGGTGGATTTCGTGAAGGAACACCTCGGCGTGGAGATGGAGAAGCCAAAAGTAAAATGCTCGCGCAGCCGTATCAACAACCAGTGCATCGGCAAGAAATGTCCTTTCTCGCCCATTCAGGACACGAACAAATAGTAATCCTTGTTCGGCTGGATTTACAATCCAGTCGTGGTGGATTGATTGCGACGTGCGCACTGACCTTTTCGACCGTCGCCAGTCGTTGTTTCTCAACGTAAACGACATCTACGACACCATCCAGACTGGTGGCGATAGCATCAACCGCAACTTGGGCAAAAGCGATTACAAGCCTAATCTAATCAGACCTCTGTCGGTCTCGGTTTTCTTTTCCGTCTTGGCCTGCTTGAAGGAATTGAAGTTGTAGGTGACACCAAGCCAAAACATACGGCTTTTGTTGGTGCTGTGGTTTTCCATCTCGAACACGGCATTGGAAGCGTAAACAATCCATTCCCGAGTGTTGAACACATCCGTCAGCGAGGCGGTAACTGTCATCTTACCATTCAGTAGTCTCTGCTTGACACCGACATTCATGTAATGGGTAAACGCTGTGGTGAGCTGTGCAAAGTACTGTGGTGAGGAAATGAAGTATTGCAACTGTATATCCGTCTTCTTCGATGGCATGAAGTTGAGGAGCATATTACTGTTGTTGACCCATCCTCCATTGTCGATTGGCATGCCTTCTTGGGTGCCTTTGATATTGACATGGTAAGTGTTTGCACTCAACGTGATATCGAACCAGCGCAACGGCACATACTTGACGTTCAAATCCAAACCAGTCTTGAAATCTGAAGGTGTATTGATGTAGGTGGTGATAAGCAGGTCATTACGTATCGTGGTGATCTGGGTGATGAAATCCTTCGTGTAGTTGGCGTATGCATCCGCAAACAGCTGGACGCGCTCCCCTTTGAAGCCATATCCGAGATCGAGGTTGGTCGACTTTTCGGGCATGAGCCTCATGTTTCCCTGTTCGTAAGTGGTAGCATCGACCATGCTCATGTATGGGTTGAGCTGCGGATAAGTGGGCCTGCCGATTCTTCTTGAAAAGGCGATTGACAAGTCTTGTGAATCCGAAATCTTGAAAGTACCCGAAAGGTTTGGAGCAAAGAAGAAGTCGTTTTTCGTGTCGGCAATGCTTTCGTGTTGGCTGTCCAAAGTAACCCTGCTGTATTCGCCCCTGACACCTGCCTTGTAACTAAACCTAGGACCGATTTTTGAGGAGAACATCACATAAACGGCAGGAACCAGTTCGGTGTGCACCAAATCGTTGCTAAGCAGTTCGGAATATTCCCACTGTCCGTCCACATAGGAATAGAACTGATGGTAGATGTTGTTCCTCCGAAAGGTGAACTTGCCACCCGCCGTCAGGGTGCCTGTGCCGAGTTTCTGCCTGAAATCCGCTTGGAGTGCAGTGATAAGCGGACTGCCTCCCGAGTTTGAGCGATTGACTAATGAGTCGCCCAAATAATAGAATGACGGACGATGTCCCCAAATCTTTGAGAACGACCCTTTTATTGACCAGTCGGACACATCGGGAGTAATGATATGTTTATAGCTCAAGGTGGCTTCTATGTTCTCCCTGTTCCAAGTCACGTCATTATGCCTGTATTCCTCCGATGAAAGGCTATTATCAGAATAGGTATTGTGTAGATATTGCTGGATGTTTAGCCTTGGTATTATACAGTTCAAGGTGGCGCTCAGCGTGTTCCTTTTGTCGATTCTGAAGTCGGCACCCAAGCCCACATTGTTGTTGAACACATATCGTGTGGATTGTATCTGTTGATGTGTTTGGTTGCCGGATTCATGGATGAGCCTGTCGAGGGTGCTGTTCAGGACATCGTCTTCGTAGCGGGTGCTGTAGTTGATGCGATAAGAGGTCTTGGATGTATTGAAAGCCACAGACACATTGCCAGTGGCAAAATGATTGAAGCCGTAACTGGCTGACACGACTCCGTTGGTACCAGGGGCTTTTTCTTTTTTTGAAACGATGTTGACAATGCCTCCAGTTCCTTCTGAATCGTATGAGGCATCGGGGTTAGTCAGAATCTCGATGTTTTGGATACTCGAAGCGGGAATCGTCGACAGGTCTGTCATCGTGGTAGGAACACCGTCAAGCAATACCAGGACGTTGGCGTTGCCTCTTATGGCAATGGTGCCGTTGCTTACTGACACGTTGGAGGAGGTGGCTAGTATGTCGATGGCCGTACCTTGCGATGCGTTGAGATTAGCTGCGACATTGATGTTGGTGCGTTCGATGTTTGAAGTGCGTGCATCGGCTTTTCCTACCACCTCGACGGCATTGAGGGAAACCGCATTGTTGTTCAAAACGATATCGCCGAGGTTAACATGGGGTCGGTCGGCTTTGATACGGGCTTCGTGTTTGCTGTAGCCGATAAACTGCACGGACAACAAGTATTCCCCTGTCTTTACAGGTACTTTTATCATGAACCTGCCCTCATTGTCGGTAACCGAACCTGTCAACACTTTATCGTCATCGAATACCGCGACGGAAGCGTATTCTATTGGCAAGCTATTCTCGTCAACGACCTTGCCGCTTAGCGTTGCACTATTAGTTTGTGCGTGGCATACACCAAACGCAAACAACAGTATGGTGAACATTATGAATTGCCTTGTTTTCATTCTATTGTGATTATCGGGTGTGCAACTTTGTCCTTGATGACTCAGGAGTTATACACACATTATTGATTGTTCGTTTTCAATTGTTCCAGACCCATCTGCAGCTCGTCCTCATTAAGGCTCATATATCCTTCTGGCCAGTTGTACTGCTGGCCTTCGGTGAGTACATACTCCAAAAACGCCACCACAACAGGATTCGTAGGCACGCCATGACTCACCAAATAAAGTTCACGGGCGGGCGGTGAAGGGTACTTGTCTTCGGCAACAGCGGCAATGAAGTCGTATTTGGTGTCATAGAAATATTCTTCGGCATCAATGGTGCCATCGCTGTTGACGTCAATCGGGCAAACCAACAATCCATGGCTGTGTTTATGGCTCTTTTCATCGTAGGCATAGTCGATATTGTTGTATCCTATGCCCAGTCTGTCGGCCTTGATGACAGAAGCCAGCCCTGGGTCGCCATTTATCGTCGCGCCCAACGGGTCTCTCTCTCTCATTCCTATCATATAAAGAATAGAGATTAGTCTCGATTTGGTCGTGCTCAACAGGTCTTCCTGTTTCTTTCCCATCCACAAGGCAAACGTTTCGGCGGCACCACAAGCATCGGAACGGGTATAAGCATGTACCGAGGTCTTATCGTCAGTGCCAAGCACCTGTCCCCAAGTAGTGTATTCACCAGTAATCCAAATCTTAGTGGCAGTTTCTTTGGAGATGCCATGTTGCATCAGTTCCTTTGCAAACGGGTTCCTGGCATTGATCGTGATGACCACGGCATCTTTTGCGCAGGCAAACGGTATCGCTCCCTTCTTTAATTCAGAGTCATGCACCTCGCGCGACACCATTCCCAAATCCACTACATCGGACAGCACATCTGTCATGCCCTTTCCGGCACCGCCTGCCGATAAGTCGATACGAACGCCCGGATGGAGTTTCTGAAACTCCTTCGACCACTTGACGGCCAGAGGATACAACGCAAAAGCACCCGAAATGGTAATGTCGCCCCTAAGTTCTCCATCGGCATTCTTTGCAGCTTTACGGTCACCACCATCGCAGGAGGCCAGTGGGAATAACAGGCCGCCACATATTATAAGGCAAACCATGGTTTTCAAAACGGATAAAGTTGTTCTTTTCATAGGAAACATCTTTGAAATTCAAAACTATACACTGCTAAATTGACAGTGTGTATATCTATTAAAAGGCGCAAAAATACATTTTTTTATTCAATTATGAATATTTGAAAATTTCGCATCCAAGCAGTGCCCTTTATGCTGCGCCTTTTTTGTACTTTTGCAAACAAATTAAATGTCATGGGTATCACTGTCGGATTATTGATTCCATTGTTAGGCACCATGTTAGGTGCTTCGTTTGTCTTCTTTATGAAGAAAGACATGTCGCCGCGCTTGCAGAAGTCGCTGTTAGGTTTCGCTTCAGGTGTGATGGTGGCCGCCTCGGTGTGGTCGTTGCTCATCCCGTCCATCGAGATGCGGGCGGAAAGTGGCAATTGGTCGGTGTTGCCTGCCGCAATAGGTTTTTTGGCCGGTGTTGGTTTCTTGCTGCTCTTGGACGAGCTGACGCCCCACTTGCATCTTGGTTCTAATACGCCTGAAGGTCCACGCTCCAAACTCTCACGCACAGCCATGTTGGCTTTGGCCGTCACCATCCACAACCTGCCCGAGGGTATGGCAGTAGGTGTGGTGATTGCTGCCGCATCGCAAGGTGCCGAAAGCGTTACGCTTGCCAGCGCTGTAGCGGTGTCTCTCGGCATCGCCATCCAAAACATCCCCGAAGGAGCCATCATCTCCATGCCTATGTGCGCTGAGGGCAACAGCAAAGGGCGCTCGTTCCTCCTCGGCAGCCTGAGTGGTGTGGTGGAGCCCTTGGGAGGCCTGTTGGTGGTGCTATTAGCCGCCTGGCTGACGCCCATCTTGCCTTACATGCTCTCCTTCGCCGCCGGTGCCATGTGCTACGTGGTGGTCGAGGAACTGATTCCCGAGGCCTCCTCGGGCGAACATTCCAACCTCAGTACTATCGGCTTCGCCGTCGGGTTTGTGCTGATGATGGTTTTGGATGTGGTGATGGGGTGATTTCAAAAGATTCCGCATTACAAAAGCTGATATTCAATGCGTTCGGATTGCAAATCCGAATGAACGGAATGGAAAATTAATGAGAGCCGAAAGGGCTTTCATCGTTGCCCGTATAGCCGTAATCCCAGAAAGCGCGATTCAAGCAAGAGCTTGGATTGCGCGGTTTTATCATCCTATGTAATTTCGTAGTAGCCTTCAATAATAGCGTTTGCCTGGAAAGAACTTCGAGACTTTTTTGCAGTAGTCAGCGTATTCGGGATATTTCGACGAGCTAATCTCTTCGGCAAAGGCACTACTGCCAAGGAAGAGAACAATCAGAAGCAAAGCCCCGATAATGCTCCAGTTGACAATACCGATGCCTCCACCGACGGTGAAGAGGTAGAAACAGCACCAAATGGACTGCTCGGCAAAATAGTTGGGATGGCGGCTGACGCCCCATAGACCATTGGTATTGAATCCTTTGTTGTATGTCGACGGGAGATCCTCCAGTTTTTTGCCCTCACGAAGCATTTTCCATTTCTTGGTCTGGAACGCCCATTGCTGCTCATCGGCGATGGTCTCGTAGACGATGAGCCCCAGCATCAGCGCTGCAGCAACAGCATCCATCCAGCCGAAGGGAACATCGACATTCATCAGCACCAGAGCCGGGAAGGTAGTCATCAGCACCAAAGTATTCTGATAAATGCTGATAAAGAAAAAGTTGAAAACCATCCACTTCCAATGTGGCTGGAATTCCTTCTTGGCACGCAGCACTTTCCAGCGGTAGTCCTCCTCCCCTTCCCAAAACTTGAGCTTGTAAGCTCCCTTTCGGGCAAAATTGAAGGTGAGGCGCAAGCCCCATAAGGTAACAAGACAGGCCATCACCACAAGTCGCGGACTCATACCTCCTTTCACGGCAATAATCCAAGTGTAGGCAATGGGCAGAAGGCTCCAGAGTTTATCCATCTGGCTGTTGTTAGTAGTAGCTTCGCCCACGACAAAGCAGAACAAGGCGCTGCAGCCGGTAATGATGGCCAACAGTTTCAACACTTCCAATTGGGAGGCATCCAGCGCTGGGCCGACAAAAATGTACAAGAGTGGACAGGCAATGAGGGAGATGCCAATGAGGGTTCCAACAAGTTTAATGTTCATAGGATTATTATTTCGCGGCAAAAGTACGGTTTTTTCGTGATTTAATAATTCGGGCGCAAACATGGGTTACAGCTTTTTTGTACCTTTGCAGCCAATTTGATTCAATCTTATGAAAAAAGTACTATTATTTACAACAGCATTGCTGCTGTTGATGGCTCCCATGGGAGCGAAGGCCCAACAGGGCGTTCAAAACTATGTTTCCGCTTCGGGTTATGTAATCTACAATGCACCTGAAGTGTATTCGCCCAACGGGGCATACTATTGGGATTTCGAGGAAGATTTTGAGGAAGGCCGCATCCTCAACTGGACCCTGATTGATGCCGACGGCGACAGCCATAACTGGCAACTGCCTTCAACGGGCGGCATGGGTTTGAACGGCTCCAACGGAATGATGGTTTCGTATTCCTACGACAACGCTTCTACTTCGCCACTTACACCTGACAATTTCTTGGTTTCGCCTCGCGTGACATTGCCTGCGGAAGGTGCCTACATCAGTTTCTGGGCCTGTGCTATGGATGAGCAATACTGCGCTGAGCATTTTGCAGTGGCCATCTCTACCACTGTCAACAACAATCCACAGGCTTTCACCACCTTGCAGGATTGGACTTTAACCGCCAAAGGAGAAAAAACTCGTCAAGGTAATTGGTATCAGTTTTTTGTTGACCTGACCAGTTATGGCAATCAAGAGGTCTATCTCGCCATCCGTCATTTCAACTGCACCGATATGTTCGCCATCTGTGTTGACGACATCTATATCGGCGACGATAATGCCACATGGTTAATAGGCAGCGACATCATCCTCGACGGGCAGACGGTGGCCCAAAATCAGCATGGCCGACGTTATCTCTTAAATACAGATGGCTTTGCCGATGGCTCCAATCACACTACCACAGTAAGAGCCCATTACGGGGCAGGCTCGACCTTAGAAGAAACCTACACATGGACTTACCGCACCCCTGAGCATTTCCAAGGCTCGCCCACGGGATTGCAAGCCGAAAGCGATGGCGACCGGGTGCTACTTTCATGGACTTTGCCTACCATGTCGGCACCTTTCCCCGTCGATGAATTGTATTACGATTTCTCCGACAGCACCCTGATGGACCTCACCCTTATCGATGCCAACAACGACGGGCAAAACTTCCGCGTGTATCCATACGGTGGCTATGGCGGCGGTACCGGCCTGCGCTCATGGTCATGGATGTCGGGTGCTAACAACCTTAACCCCGACAACTATCTCGTTACGCCTCGCCTGACTGCCACTACCAATGCAAGCATCTCCTTCATGGCTTGCGATGCCGACATGCCTGGCATCGCCCCCGACCCGGAACACTTCGGTGTAGCCGTCTCTACTTCGGGCAACACCAACCCTAACGACTTCGTGATGGTGGCTGAATGGAACAGCACGGGCAATTACACCGAATACACCGCAAACCTCTCTGCTTATGCCGGACAGCAGATTTATGTCGCCATCCGCCACTTCAACACCACGGGCGAATGCTATTTTCTCTGCGTTGACGACATCAAAGTAAGGGGCGTTGAGGCCGAGGTGACCCGCGACGCCATTGGTGCCTTGGTTTATGCCGATGGTGAAATGATAGCCCTGCTCAACCACGGAGAGACTTCCTACACCCATGAAGTGAACCGCTATACCTCCGAGTATTGCATCCGCATCATCCAGGAAGGCAGCCGTGAGACAGGAGACTATTATGCCCTCGCCGCACCGCAATGTGCCGATGCCGAACTGAACTGTGTGGCTCCAAAAAACCTCGCTGCCGAATATGACGGTGACAAGGTGACCCTCTCATGGGAGCGCGAGATTTTCATTGACTTTGAAAACGACCCCGAAGGCTGGTCTTTCCTCGATGCCGACGGCGATGGTTGGGTCTTTGGTATTTACGCCGCAGGTGGCATGAACCCCGATGGTAGCGTCAACACGCAGGGTACCAATGCCTCCCTGGCTTCGTTCTCCTACATGAACGATTATGGAGCTTTGCAGCCTGACAACTACGCTTTCATGCCTAAAATCAAGGTGTTGGAAAACGCCAAAATTGCCTTTTATGCCGCTGGTTTCGACCCATCATATTCGACGGAGCATTTTGGTGTGGCCGTGGCTTCAAGTGACGGTATCCAAGTGAGCACTATTGCTGAGTTTGACTCCAGAAATCCCTACCAACACTATGAGGTGGATTTATCAGCCTATGCTGGACAGGAGATTTATCTCGGCTTCCGCCATTTCACCAATGTGGCCAACTATGCTTTGGTTATCGACAACATCACCGTTACCAACGCGGTGTGGGCAGGAACAACGAGCGTCACCTATGGCTATTATGTCTATCGTTCAGCCGACGGACAGGACTATAATCTGATAGGAGTCGTCACAGGCTCGGACATGCACTTCGATGACAACGACACCAGTATGGAGACCTGTTACTACCAAGTGACGGCCATCAACACGATTGTAGGCGGCAGCTGTGAATCGGCTCCTGCAATGTCAATTGACGGCATCCACGACTATGTCACGGCGCATACTGATGGCGTGAACGAACTGGACGACGACTTCCGAATGTATCCCAACCCCACCCGTGACCAAGTCACTATAGAGGCCAAAGGCATGAACCGTGTGACCGTAATGAATGCTCTAGGCCAAACCATTTACGATGTCTCGGTCAATGCCGAACAAGCAGTGCTCAACCTCTCGCACTATGGCGCTGGCATGTATCTGATTCGCATCAGCTCTGAGAAAGGCGTCAGCGTGAAACGGGTTTCAGTGGTGGAATAATGAGCAAGCCATCTTGGATTTGCACCCCAGACTATACTGGCACACTATTCCTTCACAAATCTTTCTGTGACGCCATTGGCTTTAATGGCATAGATGCCAGGAGCCAAGTCGCTCACATCGATCTTGCCCTCATAACATTCTTGGCTCACCAAACGGCCTGTCATATTGAAAACGCTGACAGAGATGCCGACCGTAACATCTAAATAAAGAAAGTTAACCACGGGATTGGGCCAGAGTGCGACACTTGACGATGTCTGCTCGGAAATGCCAGTGGGATCAGTTACTTGATAATCGATAGTGTAGACCCGATAATCATTGCCGGAGAGTATTCCGTAATTAAAAATGGAACTATCACCGTCAAAACAAGCCATCGGATTCTCGCCAAAAACATAGCCTTCCTTGGGGGAGAGAATAACAAGCATATAGTAATTTACATCAACAAGATCGAAATATTCGTCCGGCTCGAGCACATGGTCATCATAGCTCACATATCGATGCCATGAAACATCCGTTATAATATATGGGGCTTCCGGACTCACCTCTATGTCATAGTCGGGATGCTCGCCCCAAGCAGGAGCTGTGAAGCCTTCCACATAAATTTCATCGATAACTTCAGGCTCGGGGGGTGTCGGTTGTGACACCATGAACAAGCCAGCGAGCTGGGTTCCAGCCCCAATCTCGCCAAGTAATGTCGCCTCACCCGTTTCTGTGTTCACCTGGTAAAATCCCTGGTCTGTGGTAGTGGCAAACTGTGCCCAGTAAAGCTCGCCTGTGTCAAGGTCGAAGGCCATGCTTTGCGTGTACCAAACTTCTTTGCCTGTTGGCCCGACCATAGTAGTAGTAGCATTGTTGAGATCTATTTCATACAAGTTACCGCCCTCGTAAGCAACGCCGTAGGCCTGCCCATGGTTATTAATGGCAAGCGTCCACAGCTTTACACCAAAGCTCCCTACGACTTCAACTTCTGAAGGTGTGGCGAGATTAGAGCGCTTTAGATATGAATTGTACTGACTGTCTTGACACAAATAATACATCATCCCGTCTATTGGATTGTACGACATGTCGATATACAAGTTGTATTGTTCCAATGCCGGCACAATGGTCTCATAATCGCCGATGGTTTGCGTTTCCTCATTAAAAGGTGCTTTGCAAAGGCTTCTTGTATTGGTGACAAACCACACATATCCATCTAGATAGGTGGCGGCCCAAATGGCTGGGAGTGTTTCCGACACTGCCTGTACAGCATTGGGGTTCTGTGTGTCAAAACTGATAAAATGGTTTTGCCAATTCGCCCCGTTTGAAGTGTACAGGGCATAGCCATACCACTGAGCGGTGGAGGCATTAGCCATTCCGAAAACAGCCGTAAACGCAACGGTCATCCATAATAGCAAAGATTTTTTCATAGGGATATTAATTACAGATTCAGCCCGCAAAAATAAGGAAATCTGCAACTCGGAGAAAATTTTAGTTTGCGACTTTTTTTGTATTTTTGCACCAACGAAAAAACGATCATGAACGCAAAAGAATACATTCAAAAACACGGCCTCACACCCCATCCTGAAGGCGGCTGGTATCGTCAGGTGTATGGCAACAACAAAAGCGGAAAGAAACGGATTTCTACCATTTATTACATGCTCTGCGACGAGGATTTCTCGGCTTTTCATCGTTTGCATGACGTAGTGGAGATATGGTATTACCATGCTGGTGAGCCACTTGACATCTACGTTATCACTCCCGACGGCGCATTGAAGACACACCATCTGTCTGCCGATGCCGAAATGCAAGTCGTCATCGAGCCAGAGCAGTGGTTTGCTGCAGAATTGTCAGGCAAAAAAGGATTCTCTCTTGTAGGCTGTGCTGTGGCTCCTGCGTTCACCTTTGAGAACTTTGAATTGGCGAAAAAAGAGGATTTGTTACATGATTTTCCGCAACATAAGGCAACTATCGAAAGAATGTGCAGATGACCTAATTACAGGTTTATGAGTCGCAGGTAATAGGAGGCAATACGGTTAATTATACAATCTACACAAAGAACAGACACACTCCAATGACACTGATGATGGCTCCCAGAACTTCGCGCAGCGTCACTTTTTGATGGAACAAGAGGGCTGAAGGAGCGATGATGAGGATGGGCGTGAGGGCAAAGAGTGTCTGGGCAATGCCTGCCGTGGTGTATTGTGTGGCCAATAGTGATGCGCTGACTCCGATGAAAGGTCCGAATACGGTAGATGCCAGCACGCACCACATAGCTTTGCGGTCGCTCACGGCATGATGCAACTGGGCCAAGCCGTCTTTGTTGAACAGCATCAAAGCCAGGAAAAAACCCACTAACCCAATGTAGGCACGGATGGTGGTGGCTGCAAACGACATACTGACGCTGACTGGAAGTGGCAACACAGCATTGGCAAAGACTGAATCACCAGAGATGCCAGCGGCGGTGAGGGCAGCATCGTAATGCGTCAAACCCATCTTGCTGAGCACCAAGCCGAAGCCTTGACAAATACCTGCCATCGCAGCAAAGAAAATGCCCTTTGCCGGTAACTTGAAACGTATGCCGCGATGTCTGGAATCGTCACTTTTTGACAAGATGGACAACGCTATCCCACTCAAAGTGATGACCATACCAAGGATGGCTATGGGGCGCATCTGTTCGCCAAGAAGCAGGCGACCAGTGAGTGCTGCCGTGGGTGCCGAAAGGGTCATGAAAAGCTGGCCAAACCGGGATCCAATGTGGATATAACCTTGCATCAGGCAGTAGTCGCCGATGACATAACCCACCACGCCCGAAAGCAACAGCCATGTCCAAGTGCTACCGTCGGCATAACGCGGATACGGCACACCCATCACTAACCAAAGCGTGACGGTGAGCAACAACAGTGACATCGTCATACGAATGGTGTTGAACGGTAGCGAGCCCATGCGTTTTGAGCCCACTTCCGCAAACAACGCGGTGGCAGTCCACGAGAGAGCTACGCCCAATGAAATCAGTTCTCCGACAAACATATTTAGAAAAATCGCGGCAAAAATAGGAAAAACGACATAATGATTCTCTTTTAATTAGCGATATCTGCGACCCGAAGAAAACCCATGCCGCAGATTTTAATGTTGGTTGAGTAAATCGCCCGTCCAAATGCAAGAAATTTCTTATTTTTGCGCCAAACTTTACCTTTATGGCCAACCCCACCACAAAACAAGAGCTGCTGGCAGCCATGACTGACGGCTATGCCCAACTGAACGAACAAATCGCCAAGATGAGCGAGGCTGAACTTGCTGCGCCTTTCACCTTTGCTGCCGACCCGAAGAAATGCGGGGTACGCTGGCAAAACGATCGTTGCCTCCGCGACCTGCTGATTCACCTCTGTGAATGGCAACTGCTGATGAGCACCTTTGTGCAAAACATCCGCGAAGGTCATCCAAAGGACTATCTTCCCGATGAGTACCGCAAAAACTATCACGAGATGGACAAGATGCTGGTAGAGAAGCATCAGAACACCTCTTTAGAGAAAGCCAAAGCCCTCTTGCAACAGAGCCATGAAGAGATGCTTCGCCTCGCTGACAGCTTTTCGGAGGAGGAACTCTTCAGCAAAGGCTATTACAAAGTAACCTATACCACCAGCATTGCGGCTTATTTCCTTAGCGTCGCTCCCTACGGGCAAGCTGTAAAGATGATGAAGACGCATCAGAAAAGCCTGAAGAAATGAAAAAAGCCAATATCATCCTGCTCGTGCTAATTGCCTGCTTCTTTGCATCTTGCGGCGATTCCAGCACAAGATATATCAAGAAAGCCATCCACATCATGGACAAGAACGGCATCTATGCCCAAGGCCCAGAATGGGAGCAAGCCAAGTCGGTGGCACTGACAGCATCTCCTTCAACTCTAAAGGAAGCGCAGGAAATCGTTGTCCAAGCTGGCAAAGTGGCCGGAGGCAAGCATACTTTCCTGATGACCACTGATGAAGTGACGGAAAACGACACCTCTGCCTGGGAGATGCCAAGGGTTGAGCTCTTGGAAGAAAACATTGCTGTCATTAAATTACCGCCTTTTTCAGGCAACGAGGAAGAAGAGGTCAAGTACGCCAACACGGTGTTGGGAGCCCTTCCTGATGTGTTAAAAGGCGCTATTCTTGACCTACGGGGTAACCGAGGAGGCAACATGTATCCGATGATTGCCGCAGTGCATCGTTTTTTGCCCGATGACATTATCTTGCAATTGCGGACACGCAGATACAACATGGAAATTAACGTTGACTATGTGACAAGAGTAGCCAAAGTGGAACGGCAAGCGCCTATTGACTGTCCTGTGACCCTCCTGACCGATGAGTGGACGGGAAGTTCGGGCGAAGCCGTCTTGCTTTGCTTCCGTGGATTGGAAAACACACGAACATTCGGCTCTCCCACCGCAGGTTACGCCTCATGCAACCAACCATACAGACTCCCTGACGGCTCGCAACTTGTACTCACCACAGGAACTGATGTTGCCCGCACTGGCGAAGAATTTTGCGACGACCCTATCCAGCCCGACATGCTAACCGAAACACCTCTTGAGGACGCATTGGAATGGCTCAACAAAATGAGATCGGGATTTGTCACTATCAACGACAGCATCCAAGTGTATTATAAGATTTGGAACCCGTCCACCGAACAGGAGTCAAAAACCCTTTGCTTCGTCCACGGGTTCGGGTGCGACATGAACACATGGGAGAAGCAGTTTGAGGCTTTTCGCAATGAGGATATACAACTTGTGTTCATCGACCTGCCCGGCTACGGATTGAGCGACAAGCCGAAGGTGGACTACACTTTCGATTTCTTCGCCCATGCCATTGATGAGGTGTTGAATGCGAACAAGATCAAGGATGCCGTCTTTGTGGGACACAGCCTCGGTACGCCCGTATGCCGTCATACGCTGATGACCACATCCCATAGTGGTGCTTTGGTAGATGTGGACGGCGTCTATTGCTTCTACGACGGCACCGAGACACCTGAGTATGTAGAAGCCATCAACCAGTTCGGCCACGCTTTCGACGGCCCCGACTGTCGCGAGGTAATCACAGGATTTGTATCGTCGCTTGCTGGTAAAGACACACCTCAATGGGTGACCGACTATGCAATGTCAGTAATGCCCAAAACGCCTCAATATGTGGCCTCCAGCACCATGCAGCACCTTGTGGAATGCGAGTGGTGGACAAACACACAACTCAACATACCCGTAATGGTTATCTGCACACAGAACAGCGGTTTGGAGCCTGACAACGAGCAGAAGATGCAGGTGCTCTATCCCAATCTCAACTATACCGAGTTGACCACTTGCGGCCACTTCATCCACATGGAACAGTCGGAGATGTTTAACGCCAAGCTGAAGACATTTCTGGGGACCATTAGCCTCAGTTCAGAACAAGCCCAACATTGCAGCCAATAATTTAATTTGATAATGAAATGACCCTACAAGAAGCCATTGTTGCCAGACACAGCGTGCGGCAATATACCAACAAGCCCATTGAGGCAGAAAAAATCCAGCAACTGCAAGACCTTATCGATAAATGCAACCGCGATGGAGGACTGCATATCCAGTTAGTTACCGACGAGCCTAACGCCTTTTCGGGCGGATTGGCCAAATATGGCAAGTTCTCGGGCATCAGCAATTACATCGCCATGATTTGCAAAAAAGGCGACGACGTGAAGCTCGGCTACTATGGCGAGAAGGTTGTATTGCAGGCGCAAATTCTCGGGCTGAACACCTGCTGGGTGGGTGCCTCCTACCGCAAACAGCCCGACCGATACAAGGTGGAAAGTGACGAGACACTGGTGTGTGTAGTGTCGCTCGGCTATGGCGCTACCCAAGGGGCGCAGCACCCTCAGAAAAGAACCATTGCTGATGTGACAGAAGACCGACGTTCCACCGAACAAGGCAAGCCTCTCCCGGAATGGTTTGCAAACGGTGTGAAAGCCGCTTTATTGGCCCCCACCGCAGTCAACCAACAGAAGTTCGTCTTCATTTTGCACGACAACCAAAAAGTGGAAGCGCAGAAACGCTTCGCCATCTTCGCCGGCTATGCCCCCATCGACCTGGGCATCGCCAAATGCCACTTCGAGATAGGTGCCGGAAAGGAAAGTTTTAAATGGGCTTAGCAACCCGATGCTTTCATGTATTGTTTTTTTGTAGTTTTGCAGGCAATTCGAACCTGTCATTCCATGATAACGACAATGTCAAACTAAACTTATTACCATTATTACCATGAAAAAGTACTTACATCTTTTCCTGTTTTTATTCGTATTTGCTGGCTTTGTCAACGCACAGCCCGCTTCAACGGCCCATTGGTTTGGATACATCTTACCCCCAAACCCGGCAGAATACAAGTATATCTCTTTTACCATGCAGGATTTAGGGTCGGTGTCCGTTGCGTCGGACGTGCTTCCTGCAGTAACTACAGCCACTTTTGCCAACGGCTATGTGTGGAGTGTGAACAATGACAATGGCTATAACATTTGCAGGTCAAGCTTTGATGCTACCAATAATTTTATCGGGGCACCTGAAGTGATGATTGCAAACGTCTCCTATGTCACTGATATGGCCTACAATCCTGCCGACGGATTGATTTATATCATTACGGAGGAACACCTGAAAAGCTTCGACCCTGCCAACCCCAGCAACATACAAGACCACGGTGCAATAGAGCATGATGGCTTCAACTTGGCTATCAACATGGATGGTACCGCTTATATGATAAGTTCTTGGAATGAGTTTGGCTTATTGAATCTTTCCAATGCACAATTGACCGTAATCAGTCCAATTGATTTGCCAATAAAAATAGCTTTTGACATGTTGACGGGCGAATTGTTTGGCGTTCATTATGGCAACTTGTATCAGCTTGACCCCAACACCGGAGCTTACACCAACATGGGTCCGCTCCATGATGGAAGCACCAGCTATGACCCGACCTGCCTGTTCATGACCTACGGCTCAAGTAATCCAGAGAATTTCACAGTCGGTGATTTGAACTATCGTGTCAATGATGACCAAGTTTCCGTAACGGTTACAGGTCATGTCGACGGTTACAATGCACAAGGAGCATTGGTCATTCCTGAATCGGTGAATTATGAAGGGCATGACTATGCCGTGACAATCATCGGGAACACTGCCTTTATGTATTGTTTTTATCTGACGAGTTTGACCATACCGAATTCCGTGACCACCATCGAGGAGGGCGCATTTGCCTATTGCTCGGGTTTCACTGGCGATTTGGTGATTCCAAATTCGGTGGTTACTATTGGGCCCAGCGCATTCCACACATGCTATGCTTTTGATGGATCACTAGTATTGGGTACCGGTGTTACTAGCATAGGTGCTTGGGCTTTCAATTCATGCAACGGCTTTACCGGCGTATTGAATATTCCGAGCAACGTGGAATCCATTGGCGAAGATGCTTTCGTGTATTGCAATTTCGACGGCATGGTTGTCGACCCAGAAAACCCCAATTATGACTCAAGAAACGATTGCAACGCCATTATCGTAACCAGCACCAACGAGTTGGCTTTTGGATGCAAAAGCACTATCATACCCAACACGGTCACATCCATCGGCAACAATGCATTCAAGGGCATCACTGAAATGACCTCAATTGAGATACCGAATTCGGTAGTGTCCATTGGCGAGAACGCCTTTGCTTTTTGCTTCGACTTGACGGGGGATTTAACCATCCCCAATTCGGTAACTTCCATCGGAGCCAGCGCGTTTTTCCAGTGCGAAGGATTAGATGGGACATTGACTTTAGGCGAATCCGTTGCTTACATCGGCGACTGGGCTTTCAGAAAATGCTCACATATTTCGGAGGCTGTGTCTTTGGCCACTACACCTGCTACGCTTGGAGACGACTATGGATGTCAAGTGTTTGCCGAATTTGGCGTTCAAACACTTACCGTTCCTTGCAATTGCAGCGATGCTTATCAGAACTCTCAATGGTATGACCCAATCGGAATGGTCGGTTTCTATGAGTTCGTCGAAGATTGCACTGCCATTTCGGAAGGTGAATCCATCGTTACATCGGTTTATCCAAACCCAACATATAGTAAGGTAATCATTGAAGCCAAGGACATCCACAATATATGCATTTTCAATATCCTTGGAGAAAAGGTATATGAAAGCTCTGCCGATGGCGATGTCTTTGAATATGACTTCAGTCAGCAAAAGGCCGGCTTATATATCATCCAAGTTGAAACAGCGAAGGGTATTGACACCATGAGAGTAACGGTAAGATAATCACCTGGCACGTTACAGAACATGAAGAGGATGGAAAAAAGTCTAACTTTGCAGCTATTTTGAATATGGAAACCAGAAAACAAACCGCCGTAGAAAAGAAACACTGCGGCCTCAACTGTGCACAGGCAGTGCTCTGCACCTACGCCGACATTGCCGGAATTGACGAAGAGACTGCCATACGCCTTGCCGCCCCCTTTGGGGCTGGCATGGGAAACATGGAGGGGACTTGCGGCGCCATTGCCGGCGCCGGCCTTGTCTTGGGATTAGCAAGCCAAGGTCCTGCGACAAGACAGATGCGCCAAATCATGAACAAATTCCAAGAGCGTAACGGAGCCACACAATGCAAGTTGCTGAAAGGCGTTGGCACGGGGAAAGTTCTCCGCGAGTGCAGCGACTGCGTTGCTGATGCTGCAGAGTTTTTGGAAGAACAAATTGGATAAACTATTGACACATGACCTTCCTGATTGAATCCCTTATCACGTGCGCCATCTTCACGTTGTCTGTGTTCCTGATGTCAAAAAACCCCATCAAGAGTATCTTTAACTATCCTCCCGCCATCAATGAGCGGTGTGACCAGCTTCATAATTTTTTACCTTTGCAGCCATAAAACCTAACATATAACACACCATGAAACAACATTCCATTCACGAAGGATACATGCCCTTTCTGGGCTATCAGACCTACTATCGCATTGTCGGTGAACCCTCAAGCAAACCCGCATTATTGCTCTTGCACGGTGGGCCAGGCAGCACACACAACTATTTCGAGGTTTTGGACCGTATCGCCGACACAGGACGTCAGGTGATTTCCTACGACCAAATCGGCTGCGGCAACTCCTATCTCGACGGCCATCCCGAACTCTGGACCCAAGAAACCTGGATCAACGAGCTTATCGCTCTACGCGAATACTTGCACCTTGACCAAATACACCTTCTCGGCCAATCGTGGGGTGCTATGCAGGCCATCGCCTATATCATCGACTTTCAGCCAAAAGGAGTCAAGTCGGTGATACTCTCCTCGGGCCATGCTTCCAGTTCGCTCTGGGCTAGCGAGCAGCACCGTCTCATCAAATACATGTCGGAAGAAGACCAGGAAGCCATCCGTCGCGCCGAAGCTACGGGCAAGTGGGACGACCCTGACTATCTCCGCGCGAACGAACATTATTTTGAGCGTTATGTCATCAGCGTTGACGAGAACTCGCCCGAATGCCTCCGCCGTCCCAAACGCGCCGGCAACGAAGCCTATCTCTACGGTTGGGGACCCAACGAATACCAGCCCTTGGGCGATTTGGCCGATTTCGAATACACTGACCGCCTCAACCAAATCAAGCAACCCTGCTTGATTTGTAGTGGCACCCGCGACATCTGCACTCCTGTGGTGGCGGCCTCGCTCTACGAGAACATCCCCAACAGCCGCTGGGAGGTCTTCAAAGGCGCCCGTCACACTTGCTTCGTCGAACAGACTGACAAGTACTGCGCCATATTGGAGGACTGGCTTGAGAAAAATGATTAATCATGTCTTTCAAGCTGCGGCTTTTTTTGTACTTTTGCTACCATGAACCCAGAAGAAACTCCCAGATTGGAATTCGATGCAGTAATCCTGCAAAACGAAGACATGGATGCCGCTTACGTTGAGGTGCCGTTCGACATCAAGGCAATATTCGGCAAAGGTCGCCTGTTGGCACACGCCACTTTCGACGGGGTACCCTACGACGGCCAAATAGTGAAAATGGGAACACCGTGCTATATCATCGGAATAAGGAAAGACATCCGCAAACAGATTGGCAAGAGCTTCGGGGACACCGTACATGTCACATTTTGTGAACGGGGGAAGTAATTATGCTTTCATCAAAAGAAAAAATAGGAAAGAAATTTCGACATTTTATTCATATTTGATTAGTGTTTCCGCATCCGTACTGCCAAAGCCAATGATGCTGAAAAGATGACGGCTCCTTGCGTAAACAAATTATATCGGTATTTTTTGTACCTTTGCAGCCATTCTTGTCCTCTGTACTGATTAACACACCACAAAACATATTCAAGATGAAAAAAGCATTATTTCTCGCAGTATTGACCCTAATGATGGTCTCAAGCTGCAACAACCAAAACAACAAGACCGACCAAGTTGCGGAAAATCAACCTGTCGTAGCAGAACAAACCAGTGGCATTTATAACATCACCGTCAAGGATATCGACGGAAGCGATGTGTCGTTGGCCAACTTCAAAGGCAAAGTGCTGCTCATCGTCAACGTGGCGAGCAAGTGCGGACTGACACCACAATACGAGGGTCTTGAAGCTCTGTATCTGAAGTACAAGGACCAAGGGTTGGAGATTCTGGCTTTCCCTTGCAACCAGTTTTTGGAACAGGAACCTGGCACCAATGAGGAGATTCAAAGTTTTTGCTCGCTGACCTACAACGTCACGTTCCCACTGTTCGACAAGATTAACGTCAACGGCGAGGCAGAGAGTCCACTCTACACTTACCTCAAGGAGCAAGCACCCTTCAAGGGCTATCCTGAAGGCACCGAGGAGTTTGGCGACATGCTCACGCAGATTCACCAAAAGACTGGATCGGGATTCGATCAAGGCGATGCCATCCGTTGGAACTTCGGCAAGTTTCTGGTTTCCAAAGACGGCAATACCATCCTGCGCTTCGAGCCAATGGTTTCACCAGAGGAATTGGAAGCAGACATTCAGCGGATGCTGGAAGAATGACGGAATCCGAATTCATTCAAGCCGCAGCCTTCGGGTTGCGGCTTTTTCTATGATTTTGAGAGCAATTGCCCATTCCGAAACTCCAACGGCGCCTGCCCAAGATGTTTCTTGACGTATTTGCAGAAAAAACTGACATCAGGGAAATCCAACTTGAAGGCAATCTCTTTCACGGTAAGGTCAGTCTGTAACAGGTAGTATTTGATATGGACGACTGTGCTTTCCGTAATCCAGTCCATGGCCGTGCGTCCGCTTTTTTCCTTGCAGACAGCACTGAGGTACTTCGGAGTGACCAACAACTGCTCAGCATAGGCCCTGACTTCACGTTCGGTGTTTGTCGGATGGCTAAGCATGGTGATGAAGCGTTGGAACAATCGGTCTTTTTGTGAAGTATCGTGTTTCACATGGTCGATGGAATCATCTTCAATGGGGTTCCAATTGTCAAGTTCATGAAGGATCTCGACGGCTGCCGCCTGCGAGGTGATTTTGATGATGCGCTGGCGGTAAGGATTATCGTTGTCTTCCATGTAGGTCTTCAAAAGGTTGAAATAGGCCAAGAAAAGCTTGCTTTGGAACTCGGTGGCGTGCATCACTGGGTTTTGCTTCAGGAAAAGGAACTTCTTCCACCAATTAGGGTCGATATGAAACATACCGGGCATGGTCTCGTCATACAACGATTCGCCCATACAAATCACCTTGCCTTGCAAGTCGGGAGAACGCATGTACAAACCGATGATATTGCGGGGTGTGCAGGCCACCAAGTCGCCTTCCTTGGCATGGTACATTTCTCCCTCAATGGAAAACTGCAACGCACCTTTCTCGCAATAGAACGCGATAAAGAAACTCGACATGGTTTCCGGCGCTACGTTAACCTCATCCATATTGTCGGAAATGATGAGGTCGTTGAACGATTTCAGCATGGTTGGTCAATTTTTCTGCAAAGAAACAACCTATTTTCGGTTTCTTCAACGGTATATAACTCCTTTTTTGCTTTCTATTTTTCTTTAATAGGACATATTAACCATAAAAAAGGTAGTTTCGACACGATGCTTCCGCCCCAATGCGTCTACTTTTGCACAACCTAATCGGGAAAAATGGAAAAGCATACCTCAACAAAACAATCGGTGAGAATCCAGACTTCGGTTTTGAACGGAGTGGAGAAAAAAGCACTTTTATGGCTCGCGGAACGACAGCCGAAATGGGCTGACTCCGACATGCTAACCTTCATCGGATTCATCGGTGCCATAGTAATAGCCTTGGGTTATATCTTGTCGAACTGCAATATTCATTTCCTGTGGTTGGCCTCATTAGGTTTCATCATCAACTGGTACGGAGATTCGCTCGATGGCACTTTGGCCCGTTATCGGAAACAGCAGCGCCCAATTTACGGCTTTTATCTTGACCATACTATGGATGCCATCAACGAGACTTTTATGTTTATGGGCGTTGGCTTGTCGCCTTTCATGCGCTTCGACCTGTCATGCGTACTGCTCGTCGTCTATCTGATGCTGACCCTCAATGTGTCGATGAATGCCCATCTGAAAGGCGAGTTCCGACTGACCTATGCCAAGTTGGGGCCTACGGAATTTAGGCTGATTTGTATCATCGCCAATGCCGTGTTGGTGTTTGCCAAACCACTGAGAACATGGGCATTGGAGTTGCCTTGGCTCTCCTCCACTCTTGAACTTCATGCTCTCGACTTAGTAGGCGTCTTCATTCTTCTTGTCTTGGTGCTGATCTATATCGTGACCATATTGCAGGATGCCCATTATTATGCAAAAATCGACCCGAAGCACAAGAATGATTAAAGCCAAAGAGTGGATATTGCACCGCATCCCTAAATTCATCATAGGCAATCTGTTGGGAACAGTCGTGGACACGCTTGTCCTATGGGTGTTCTCTCATTTTGTGTTTCAAGGGTATGTCGGCAAAGTCATCATCTCTCCCATCATCTCATTTGAGTTTGCGGTTTTTGCAAATTTCGTTTTCTCCTATTACCTGATATGGAAAGACCGTATCTCACAACATTCTGGGAAGTCGTTCATTAGACATTACGGAGCTTATAACGCCTCATGTACAGGCGGTTTCTTCATCAAAATGGGCGCACTCCTATTGATTCAGGCTCTGACAAAATGGGACGTGGTCATATGCAATCTGTTGGCACTTTGCGTTTCGGGAACTTATAATTTCATGATGAATGAACTGGTGATTTTCAAGAAAAGAAAGGTATAGTCATGGCATTGATTACGATAGAAGATATTGAAGGCATTTCGCCTATATTCAAGGGCAAATTCGGCAACAGTTTGGCGCGTTTGATGATGCGAATCACAGGTGTTGACAAGTTGTCGGAACGCTATGGACGGCACGAAGACCTTTCTGGCCAAGAGTTTGTCAGTGCTTTTCTGAAAGATTTAAACTTGGGTTACGAGGTACAAGGCCTGGAACACTTGCAGCCGGAAATACTCAATGGTCCTTTCATCACCATCAGCAATCACCCATACGGTGGGCTTGACGGTTTAATTCTCATCGACCTGTTTGGGTATCTCCGTGAGGATTACAAAGTGATGGCTAACAAGTTCCTGTCGATGGTAAAGACACTCAATGACAGTTTCATCGGTGTGGTACCCAAGACCAATGCCACCAACGGAATATCGCGAGAAAGTATTGATGGCGTGAAGAAAGCCATTAAACACATAAAGGGAGGGAACCCTTTGGGACTTTTTCCTTCAGGTGCAGTGTCAGACTTCAACTTTAGGTATTTTTGTGTGCGCGACCGTGAATGGCAGCAGTCGGCTGCCGATTTAATTCGTCACTTGAAAGTACCTGTGGTTCCAGTACGGTTTTTCGACCGAAATTCCATTTGGTTTTACTTTCTCGGGGTGGTCAATTGGCGACTGCGCACATTGAGGCTGCCGCGCGAAATACTCAACAAGGAAGGCAAGACGGTCAGAATAGGAATTGGCGAGGTTATCAGCGTTGAAGAGCAAATGCGTGTTCCAGAAGCGGACTTTGACGCCATGTTGCGTTCATCGGTCTATGGCATTGTTGAATCTAACAATAATAAATGATATGAAAGTTACGATTAAAGAGGTCAAGACGCAAAGAGACTTGAGGAAGTTTGTTCATTTCCCCAACACACTCTATAAGGACAACCCATACTATGTCCCGCAAATTGAGTCGATGGACCGCGACGCGTTGACCCCGTCGAAAAACCATGCCTTTGAGGTATGTGAAGGAAAATATTGGCTGGCTTTTGACGAAAAAAAACATGTCGTGGGGCGTGTGGCTGGCATCATCAACCATCGTTACAATGAGAAAGTGGGCGAGAGAATTTGTCGTTTCGGATGGATTGACTTCATCGACAATCGTGACGTCTCCGAAACTTTGATGAATGCTGTGGAAGGATATGCCAAAGAAAAGAGTATGGAAATCATCAGTGGTCCCACAGGTTTTTTGGAATTTGATGCCGCTGGGATTCTTGTGGATGGCTTCAATCAGCTCCCCACCGCCTATGGTAAATATAACGATCCGTATTACGAAGACCATCTGTTGGCTATGGGTTACCAGAAAGAGATTGATTTTGTAGAGTATCGCATCTTGGTGCCTGAAGTCATCCCTGACCGTTATGCACGAATGGCTAAATTGGTCTCCGAAAAACACAACCTGCATCAGGCTCAGCTTCTTAAACATAGTGATATCGATCTTTATGTCGACGGGGTCTTCAGATGCATGAACGTCGCCTATTCCAATCTGCATGGGTTTTCGGAACTCTCCCCTGGACAATGCGAAGACTTGAAGAAGCAATTCTTGAGCAATGTCAACGTGGATTTCCTCTCCATTATCCTTGATGCTCAAGATGAGGTGGTGGGGTTTGGGCTGGCGATGCCCTCGCTCTCGACAGCCTTGCAAAAGGCCCAAGGCAAACTGCTTCCTTTTGGATTTGTCCACGTCCTAAAAGCCTTGAAACATAACGACACCATCGATTTGTTGCTGATTGCCATTGACGAACGCTACCAAAACAAAGGGGTGAATGCCATGATTTTCGACAAATTTGCCCAGGGCATCACAAAGAATGGCATCAAGTACATTGAATCGACACGGGAGCTGGAAGACAATACCGATGTGCAAAACCTATGGCGTCTTTTTGATCACACCATACACAAAAGAGCGCGGGTGTACAGAAAAAACAATTTGATTGTAAGATAGAAGAAAGGAGATAGGGATAAATTGCGAAATTCGTATTATTTTTGCAACATCTAAAACCAATGACTATGGCAACAAAGAAATATCCGTTGGGCATCGCTTTCAGTGGTGGCGGTGCGAGGGCTGCAGCCCACTGTGGTGCACTTCAGGCACTTAAAGAGTACGGCATACAACCAGACATAGTTTCGGGCACCAGTGCGGGTGCTCTTGTGGCAACGCTCTATGCATCAGGCTTCACACCAAAACAAATGGTTGAAACCTTTCAGGGATTGAACTTCTTCAAGGATATCGTCACACCAAGCGTGCCAAAAGGAGGATTGTTTGATTCGCGACCGTTGGAGGAGCTCATCCAGAAAAAGCTACCTTACAGCCGTCTGGAAGAGTTACCCATTCCGACTTTTATCGTTGCATCCGACATCGAACATGGTGTGCCAAAAGTATTCACCAAAGGAGAAATCGCTCCTCGTGTGGTGGCCTCATGCTCCATCCCAGTCATTTTCCAGCCGAAATGCATCAACGGAATCCACTACATCGACGGTGGAACATTCCAAAACTTGCCTGTGTCGGCCATTCGACAAAAATGCGAGAAGGTCATTGCACTCAACCTCAACCATTTGGAAGAGGACAAGTACAAGGATAATATCATATCGGTGGCTTACCGTTCGTTTATGATGATGATGACGTCAAACGTGGCTGCCGACACAGCCCAAGCAGACCTCTTCATCGAGCTTGACACCTACGGTTGCATGGCCTACGATATGGCGAAGATTGAAGATCTGTTTTTCCGTGGTTATGAGAGCACCGTGAAAGCCTTGGAAGAGAATGGTTACCAACGTGTTATGTCCAAGGAAACCATCAGCTTCTCCCAGAAAAAACGCAAGATAGACAGCATAAAGAGCCCTGAAATGATGTTCCACAACACCATACAAAAGGGGATGACAGCCATCAAAGCTATAGGTAAAAACACCAAAAAAGAGAAATCAGCCATGAAAGTTGGACTTTTCATCGATACATGGTATCCCATGGTGGACGGAGTAATCAAAGTGGTGGACAATTATGCCCGCCGACTGGTACAATATTGCGATGTGGTAGTGTTCTGCCCGGAGGCCAAAGGCTTTGACCGCAAGGAGGATGAGAAACTACCGTATCAGGTTGTGCGGTGCTCGTCGCTGCCGCTCATTACAACCGATTATGACCTGCCCACACCTGTCTTGGATCCACGGTTTGAAACACTGCTTATCAAGAGCGGTATTGACATTGTCCATATCCATTCTCCTTTTGCGGTTGGTATGGCTGGAGTCTTGTATGCTAAAATACATAAGCTTCCCGTGGTCGCAACCCTACATTCGCAGTACAAACAGGATTTCGAGAAATCGCTCAGGCTTAAGTTCGCCTCAAACGTGGCGCTGGACACCATCATGCGTGTGTTCAATGCCTGCGACGAATGCTGGGCTGTGAATGGGGGCATCAAGGACCTTTATGTCCATGAATACGGTCTGACCGCTCCCTGCAAGGTGCGCCTCAACGCTACCGACCACCATCCTGTGTCCAATCCCGTCGCCGCCGCGCAAATGGTCAACGAGACCTATGGTATTCCCGCCGATGCCACGGTCTTCCTTTTCGTGGGACGAATCAATTTCATCAAGAACATCGACTTCACTATTCGTGCTTTAGCAAAAGCCAAGGCGATGGGGCTGAAAAACTTCCGGATGTTGTTCGCTGGCAAGGGGCAGGATGAAGAGAAACTCGCCATCCTCGTGCAAGAACAAGGCCTTACTGAAGAAGTGGTCATGTGCGGTCTGACAGACAAGGAGATGCTGGAAAACCTTTATTCCCGCGCCAAGCTTTTCTTGTTCCCATCGCTCTACGATGCTAATTCGTTAGTGCAGATTGAGGCAGCCTGCCAAGGTACACCCACCGTATTCTTGGAAGGTGCCCGCACGGCTGCCACCGTCACGCCTGGCGTCAACGGCTATGTTTGTCCTCCGGACGAAGACAGTTATGCACGGATGATCATGGACATTATGGCCGACCCAGAGACTTACAATCGCATTTCTGCTGCGGCCCGACGCGATCTCTACCTCAACTGGGACAATGTAGTGAGAGAGGTTTACGAAGACTACTGCACTTTCATTGAGGCGAAACATAGGGTAATGTAAGAAAGAGTGCAAAACGACTTGTTTTTGAAATTCCGCAACTTGGGCGAAAGCTTGGGTTGGGGATTTTTTTTCAACTTTTTTCAAAATATCGTTTGCGATATAATTTTTTTCCCTATTTTTGCATCGTGAACGATAAAATTTGCAAGATGACCTGTGAACAACTTAAATTGGATAATCAGCTTTGCTTCCGACTTTACACAGCGGCGCGGCTCACGATAGGGGCTTACCATCCGTATCTTGACCCCTTAGGCATCACTTATCCACAATACCTTGTGATGCTTGTGCTTTGGGAGCAGGACAAGCAGCCCGTATGCGATATTGCCAAAAAGCTGATGCTTGACACCAATACCGTCACACCGCTTTTGCAACGTATGGAGAAAGCAGGTTTGGTAACTCGCACACGCGGTAAAGAAGATACACGCCAGCGCATTGTCTCGTTGACTAAGAAAGGCCTGGAAATGCAAGAACAAGCAAAGCATATCCCCGAATGTCTTATTGCAGACATTATCCAAAAAACGGATGAAGAGGAGGAATACATGGGTATGATTCCAATACTCGACAAACTTATCGAAGGACTTAAACAAACTAATAAATAACAATTAAAAATTCAAAGCTATGACTAAAGAAGAAGCTTTAAAAGCATTCGCCTATATGGGCGCAGTATGGTTCGGTAACAGCAAGCAACATTTTGCCTTCTCGGCATACGACCGTTTCAACGGCTGGAACAAACTCGCCGACAAATGGAAAGAGGAAGCAGAAGAAGAATGGGACGAAGCAGAAGAAGTACTCAACCGCCTTGTAGAACTCGGTTGCAAACCTGCCGACTTGCAAGAGGCCATGAAGACCGTGGAATTCCCCTTCTATGACGACCCCAAGCAACAGATTGAGTCGGATTATCAGCCTACAGCCATTGAGGAAATGAGCAAATTGGCCGCCGCCTTCGCCGATGACTATGTAACTCAGAAACTGATTTATAAATGGATCGATGGCGAGAAAGAGCACATGGATTGGGAAAGACAATATCTCAACTACATTGACAAATTCGGTTATGATAATTTCCTTATCGGAATGATGTAATCACCCAAAACAAAACCCTACAATAATGAAAGAGAAAGTATTACAAGCCATGCGTGAGTTCGGCGCTCCCGTCAACGCAGGCAAAATTGCAGAAATCACAGGCATCGACCGCAAGGAAGTCGACAAAGCCTTTGCCGAATTGAAAAAGGAGGGTGCCATCGTGTCGCCCGTCCGTTGCAAATGGGCACCAGCCCAGTAATTTCCAGTGGCTTCGACGAGTGCATCCGCACCTCGACGCAGATAATTTTTTCTTCACGGGACGGTGTTGCCGAAGTGATTGTATTACGATGCAGACACCAAGCAAAACCGTCCCTTTATTTTCAAATCACAAAACACTTTCTATATGGCAAAGATGAAATGCCCTTGTAGATATATCTACGACCCTGAGGTTGGCGACCCCAAGCAGGGAATTCCCCCTGGAACAAAATTCGAAGATTTGCCCGACACATGGCGCTGCCCCCGCTGCAAGCGGAAGAAAGAGAAATTCGTACCCGTAGAAGAATAATCACGACAATAATAACAATACTATGGAAATCAAAGCAATCAGAATGTTCGACGGCGGGTTTATGACCCAGCAGTTTGCTTTCGGAGGAGAGGAAGGCAAGGAAAAGTTCGACGAGCAGATCATCTACCGCAGTTCGCTGCAGAACTTCCTTATCGACACGGGCGAGGAGGTGATACTTGTCGATACAGGTTTCAAAACTGGCATGGCGGCTCCCGCCAAGAAACTCGGCGCACCGCTCTTTATGGGCGAGAAGGTGGCTGACTATATGGACTCTTTTGCAGCCCTCGGCTACAAGCCAGAGCAAGTGACCAAGATTCTCGTCACTCATAAGCATCCCGACCACTCTGCAGCACTGGAGTACTTCCCCAATGCAAAGATTTACATATCACCAGAAGATGCCGATGCAATGAAGTTAGAGGGTGAAAATATCATCCGCGCTGAGTACGGCACGCCTTATAAGAACTTCCCCAATGCGCAGCAGGTGGCCGACGGCATTTGGTTCATCGAGGCCAAGGGGCATACCTATGGCAACAGCATCGTCATTGCCGAGTGTGACGGTCTCTTCTATATGCTCCACGGCGATATAACCTACACCGATGCCGCCCTGAAAGCGAACAAAATCAGTGTCGTCTTCGAAGACATCAAGGCCTCCCGCGAGACCCTCGACCGTGTGCGCCAGTTCGTCAAAGACCAGCCCACCGTTTATCTCTCCACCCACTGCCCTGAAGGCTATGAGAATTTGGAGATGAAGCGTGTGATTACACTTTAAAATATATAGCCATGAAAACTGCAATTCGATACCACAGCAAATTTGGCCACACCCGACAGATGGTGGAGGCTGTAAAGGGCATTGTGGGTTGTGAGCCACAGACTGTGGACACCCCATTAGAGGAACCCGTAGACGTGCTGTTGCTGGGTGCCGGTGTGTTTCTCGGCAAAGTCGATGGTAGTGTGATGCGCTTTATTGAAAGCCTGACACCCAACCAAGTGAAGCGCGTGGTGTGTTTCGGCTCATGCGCCATCATCAAGTCGCCCGTCCCGCAGATGCGCAAAGCACTTGAGGCACGAGGCATCACCGTTGATGAACGCGAGTTCACCTGTCCCGGGGCCATGGGACCCATTAAAGCCGGTCATCCTGACAAGAAAGACATTGAAAACTTTAGTCAATTCGTCAAAAAAATCCTATAACTGTATGGATCTTGGTGCCTACATGGCGGAAACTATCCGCAACATCATGGCGAAAGCCTACTTGAACGTACTGGGTAACCCGCGCGAAGCCCGCTTTTTGGCCCAGATGCAACGCACCATAAGCAAAGCCGAACGGCGGCGCAAGGCGCACCTCGAAGAAGAAGGTGTCGTCGTGCCGCCGTTCCTCATCGCCAGCATCGCCACCACCTGCAACCTGCAATGCAAAGGCTGCTATGCCCGAAAGAACGGCATCGCAGGTAATCCAGGCCATAATAGCGGGAAGCCCACTCTCACTCCCGAGCAATGGAGTTCCATTTTTAAGGAAGCTGCCGATTTGGGTGTGAGTTTTTGCCTATTGGCCGGAGGTGAGCCCCTCATGCGTCGCGACCTGCTGGAAAGTGCCGCCGCAGTAAACGATATCATCTTTCCCGTCTTCACCAATGGCACACTCATAGGAGCCGCCTATACGGAGTTCTTCAAAAACCACCTCAACATGGTGCCCGTCATTAGTCTCGAAGGAGAACTGGCGGCTACCGACAATCGACGCGGCAACGGTGTGTTTCAGCGGGCATTGCTTTCAATGGAGATGCTTCAAAAGGAAAAACTCTTCTTTGGTACCAGCATCACCGTGACCACTGAAAACTATCACGATGTGACTTCCGAAGCCTTCCTCAGCCATCTTGTCTCATTAGGCTGCCGATTGGTGTTCTATGTGGAGTACGTGCCTTTCGATGAAAGCACCTCGCATCTGGCTTTCCGCGATGAGCATGTGGCCGAGATGGAGCAGATTGTGGAATTGCGTCGCGAGCGTTTCAAAGAAATGATTTTCCTCAGTTTCCCGGGTGACGAGAAAGCCGTCGACGGCTGTATGGCTGCTGGACGTGGCTTCTTCCACATCGGTCCTGACGGGGCTGCTGAACCCTGTCCGTTCTCACCCTTCAGTGACTGCAACGTGGCGCAGATAGGATTGCGTCAGGCCCTGCAGTCGCCCTTGTTCCGTAAGATACGTGATGCCCGCGCTCTCGGCTGGGAGCATACCGGCGGTTGCACTCTTTATGAACATCGGGACGAGATAGAAAGAATGCTGTAAATCGATTGGAATGTGTTCCTGAAATCAATTGAGTTTGCAAACCTGCCGTGAAAGGATTAAGAACACATATCCTCAGCGGGAAATATCAATAATAAGTTATGAAATTCTACATCGTTGATGCTTTCACCGACCAGCCTTTTGGCGGCAATCCCGCAGGGGTGGTGCTACTCGACTCCGACACTTTTCCGGAAGAAGAATTGATGCTGAAAATTGCCGCTGAACTGCGCTATTCGGAGACAGCTTTCGTGAATAGGCATTCTGCACAGGAATTCACCATCCGCTATTTCACGCCAAAGGCCGAAGTGGATTTATGCGGCCATGCAACGATAGCCTCGTTTTTCTTGCTGCATCATAATAAATGGGCTTCGGGGCGATGCCTCTGCCACACGAAAGCAGGCGACTTGCACATCGAGGTTGGCGAAAAAGTGATGATGCAGATGGCGAAGCCACGCATAGTAGCCTCCATCGATGAAACCGAGGCTATTTATCAGGCTTTGGGCGTGAAGGGATACCGTCCTACCCTTCCAGTTCAAATCGTTTATGCCGGCTTGCCCGACATCATAATTCCATTGCCCGATGTAGCCACGCTGCAAACTCTTCAGCCCAATATGCAGGCCGTTTCAGAAATCACAAAACAATTCGAGGCCATCAGCTTCCACGTTTTTGCTTTCGACAATGACGGTTACACAGCTCATGTCCGCGACTTTGCACCTCTGTACGATATTCCTGAGGAATCGGCGACAGGCACAGCCAATGCCTCGCTGACCCACTACCTCCAACAGTGCGGATGCCTCGGAGACGAAGCCGAGTGTGCCTTCATTCAAGGCGAAGCCATGGGACGGCCTTCAGTAGTGGCCACAAGGATTCAAGCCGACGGAAATATCTTTGTCGGTGGCACCGCGTCCATTGTGGCAGAAGGAGATTTGATGATTAACTGAAAGCTGCAGCCTTAGGACCGCAGCTTTTTTTGTATTTTTGCAGCCATGAACGTCGAAGAGTATCGTGAGTATTGCCTCTCGTTGGGAGAGGGCATTGAGGAGAAGTTCCCTTTCACCAAGTTCAAAAACGGCGAAGGGGTGCTGGTTTTCTATGTCTGCAGCCACATGTTCTCGTACTTTGATTGCGACGAATTCTCGGTCATCTCCCTCAAATGTCAGCCCGAACGGATTATTGATCTGAAAGAGCAATACGCCTGTATCAGCAATCCCTTCAACGAATCGCCCAAACATTGGCTCGGCATCAATCCCAATACGGCTCCTGAGGCGCTGCTTAAAGACCTCACGCGAAACTCGTATGAAATTGTAAAAGCAAAATACAGCAAAGCCAGAACTTAACCTGTTTTCAGTTTACAAAACAATGAACGTAGCCGTTTCTAAAAACTTCTCACCCTTAATTCGCAATAAATAGATTCCTTTTTCTAATCCTGCAACTCGGATACTCCCATGGGAGGAACCCATTGCCACCTTTTGACCCAAAACATTAAAGATGGAGTAGTCCACTTCTTCGCAAGGAAGGTTCTTCATGTAGAGGATGTCGGAAACAGGGTTGGGATAAACCTCAATCTGTTGTGGGCGTGAGGGCTCGTGAACAGCCGAAGGCGTAGTCGAAGGAATGATGTTCAAAATAATGCCCTCCACCTTTGTCATTCCGTAATAAAAACCCGGGTCGGGAATGTCGTACCAGTTATCCAAGGTACCCCCATAGCCAAAGTTAATATGGAACTTGCCATCCGTTTCGCGATAACCATCCACTACAACGTTGTGCCCGACCGTTCCAGCAGGATTCTCAACCGCCAGATGGGCAGGATAGCCAGCTTGCAAATTGGAAATCAAGGTAGCATACATCGTTGAATCGGGTTCCCGAAACAACAGGCAGTCCGTAAAGCCAAAGCGTTGGTAAGCCTCAAACGCCTGATCCACATAAAAGGTGCCAGAGCCTTCCGAAGTATAGACCTGGGTACAGGCCGTTCCGCAAGCAAAAACCACAGCGGCTGCCAGATAGTCAGGAAGTTCCTCGCCACGCTGGAATGTGGCATCAACGGAATCCAACAACACGTTCAGTTGAGGGAATGACGGAAACTGCAAGTCTTCCCAATCGTCATCAATAATGTATTTGCGACCAGCGTAATTATGGGCATAATCATCACTGTCTGAAAAACGGGTGTCTTGTGTCGTTCGCAAATAATTGATAATTTGCGCCATAGCGATGGCAGGACATCCGGCATAACTATATGAGTAGCCATTTGCCGGATCTCTTGGACAAAGTTGATTGTAGGGATAATCCTGTGTCCAGTGCGAAGTGAGCAAGCCTTCCGCTCGAAGTGACGGAGTAACATCATCTGAAATTTCCACAGTTTTAAGGAGCGGACTTTGCGCCCATCCAGTCAATGCGCAAAGCAACAACAAAAGGGTAAAAACTTTCGACATCGTATTCAGGTTTAAATGCACTGCAAAAGTATGATTTATTATCATCACACAATGAAAATTATTGGTTTTTTTCGAAATATCGCTTGCGATATAAAAATAAAGTTGTACTTTTGCATCGAACATCAATATCAACAAATAAAACACAAAGAAATGGGCAAACAGAAATCCATTCTGGCCCATAAAACAAATGTAACAATGGAAAAGATTTATGATTACAAAGCCCTGAACAACAAGGGTGCAGAGGTGGATTTCCACCAGTATGAAGGCCAAGTCCTGATGATTGTCAACACCGCTTCAAAGTGCGGTTTCACTCCACAATACGATGGGTTGGAAGCCCTTTATAAGAAATACAAAGACCAAGGTCTGGTCATCATCGGCTTCCCCTGCGACCAGTTCGCCCACCAAGAGCCTGGCTCTGATGAGGAAATCGCCGAGTTCTGCCGCCTTAACCACGGCGTGACCTTCCCTTTGATGAAGAAAATCGACGTGAACGGCAAAGACACGCATCCTATCTTCGAGTATCTGAAGCGCGTTGCTCCCACGGAAGAATACATAGGCATCAAGGCCAAAGCCTCTCATACCCTGTTCAAGACCATCAGCAAGAGTGTGGAGAAAGAGGGCGACATCATGTGGAACTTCACCAAATTCCTCATCTCGCGCGACGGTGCTACAGTTAAACGTTTCCCGCCCACCACAGAGCCTGCTGATTTCGAGAAAGACATACAGAAGATGCTCGGTTGAGACCGGGAATCTTGGACGGCATTATTGCCAAATCAAGCGATTAACAACCGTAATACGGCAATGAATATTGAATGCCGAAAGGGTTATTCCATCTGCTCATAGTCGCGGGCGAGACCGCCTTGAGAGGTTTCCTTATAGAGTGACGGTATGTCTTTCCCGGTTTCTTTCATGGTCTCAACCACCTTATCAAAGGACACACGGTGACGGCCATCAGAGAACGTGGAATAGATGTTGGAATCCAGAGCACGGGCAGCGGCGTAGGCGTTGCGCTCGATGCAGGGGATTTGCACGAGACCGCAAACGGGGTCGCAAGTCATACCTAAGTGATGTTCCAAGGCCATTTCGGCAGCATATTCAATCTGAGCGGGGCTGCCTCCAAACAGTTGGTTGGCGGCAGCCGCAGCCATAGCGCAGGCCACCCCTACCTCACCTTGACATCCTACCTCAGCACCTGAAATAGAGGCGTTGGTGCGCACGATGTCGCCCACCAAGCCCGCCGTCACCAAAGCACGGATGATGCGTAGGTCGGTGAATTCATAACTTTTGGAAAGATGATACAGCACAGCTGGCATCACCCCACAGGAACCGCAGGTCGGGGCGGTAACGATGCGTCCACCCGATGCGTTTTCCTCTGCAACAGCCAAAGCGTAGGAATAGACCAAGCCCCGACTGCGTAAGGTGTGGGTATAGCCCGAAGCCTTGATGTGATACATGGCGGCCTTGCGACTCAGGTTGAGTGGCCCAGGCAGAACGCCCTCAGCTTCCAATCCGCGCTCGACGGCAGCTTTCATCACCTGCCACACCTCCATCATATAGGCCTCGATTTCCTTTTGGTTTTCGTACTCATAGACATATTCCCAATAGGTGCGTCCACGTTGTTCACACCAGTTCAGGATTTCAGTCATCTTGGAAAGGGGATAAACCTCAGGTTGTTCACTTTGTTTGCCTTCTTCGGCAAGATTACCCCCACCGATGCTATAGACAGTCCATTCGCCCAAAAGCTCTTTGTCCTTGTTGAAAGCCCTGAAACACATCCCGTTAGGATGGAAAGGCAGGATAATATCTGGTTTCCAAACGATTTCCGTCGGAGCTTGAAGCGTATTGAGGATAGCCCAGTCTGTCATGTGGCCTTTGCCTGTGGCAGCGAGGCTCCCATAGAGCGTCACCTCGAAGGTGGCAGCATTGGGATAACGTCCGTTAAAGATAGCAGCGGCTTTTTGCGGTCCCATGGTGTGGCTGCTCGAAGGACCTATACCGATTTTATAAATGTCTTTGATGGTTTTCATGGGTAAAATTGTTTGCGTTACGACGCCACAAAAGTAAGAAAAAACAAGAAGATGCAGCCCCTTTGACATTCGTAGTAGGCAACTATTGTTGATAAAAAGCTTGCACATAGAACTTTTTTACTATCTTTGCCCCGCTACAACACTTCAATCACTACTATGCAAATCCTGAAATCCAACATACGCACCAACTCTGAGGAGTTCAAACAGAACGAACGAAATTTCCTCGCTCTGATGGCACAGTACCGTGAGGCAATGTCGGCCTCGATGCAAGGTGGCGGCGAAAGCGCAATTGCCAAACACAAGAAACGCAATAAGATGTTGGCCCGCGAGCGTATCGATATGCTCGTCGACCCCAACACGCCTTTCCTGGAACTCTCGCCGATGGCAGCCTACGGCACTTATAACAACGACTTCCCCTCAGCAGGCATCGTCACAGGTATCGGTGTGATACAAGGCAGAGAAGCCGTCATTGTAGCCAACGATGCCACCGTGAAAGGCGGCACCTATATGCAATATACGGTGAAGAAACACCTTCGTGCCCAGGAGATTGCGATGGAGAACCATCTTCCCTGCGTCTATATGGTCGACAGCGGAGGTGCTTTCCTGCCCGAACAGGACACGGTGTTTCCCGATCGCGACCATTTCGGACGTTTCTTTTACAACCAAGCCCGAATGTCGGCAATGGGCATTCCCCAAATTGCCATCGTGATGGGTATGTGTACTGCGGGAGGCGCTTACGTGCCTGCGATGAGCGATGAGACCATCATCGTCCGCAACCAAGGTACCATTTACTTGGGCGGACCGCCTTTGGTGAAAGCCGCAACAGGTGAAGTAGTGACAGCAGAGGAACTGGGAGGTGGCGAGATGCACACCAGCGTTTCAGGCGTAGCCGACCATCTGGCAGAGAATGACCAACATGCCTTACAAATCTGTCGCAACATCTTCAAGACCTTAGAAAAGTCTCATCGGCAAAAACTCGACATGCTGCCTATAGAAGAGCCCCAATACGACCCACATGACCTTTACGGTCTCGCTCCCATCGACTTCCATAAGTTAGTCGACCCACGCGAGATTATCGCCCGTATCGTGGACGGTAGCCGTTTTCAGGAGTTCAAGTCTCGCTATGCCACCACTTTGGTCTGCGGCTTTGCCCACCTGATGGGCTTCCCAGTAGGTATCATTGCCAACTACGGCGTGCTATTCTCTGAGTCAGCTTTGAAGGCCACCCACTTCATCGAGCTGTGTTGTCAGCGCAACATCCCGCTGGTGTTCTTACAGAACATAACAGGCTTCATGGTGGGCAAACAGTACGAACAGGGAGGTATCGCCAAAGACGGCGCCAAGATGGTGCATGCGGTCTCCAATGCCAATGTGCCGAAATTCACCGTTATCTTTGGCGGTTCGTTCGGCGCAGGCAACTATGGAATGGCAGGTAGAGCCTATAGTCCGCGCCTGCTCTTCATGTGGCCCAACGCCAAGATTTCCGTTATGGGTGGTGAGCAGGCTGCCAGCGTGTTGGCTACCGTGAAGGAAGACCAATACAAATACAAGGGCTTGGAAGTACCGAAGGATGAAATCGCCCAACTGAAGAAAGAGATTCTAGCCAAGTATGACTACGAAGGCTCAGCTTTCTACAGCACCGCCCGCCTCTGGGACGACGGCATCATCGACCCCATCGACACCCGAAAGATCCTTGCTTTGGGCATTGCAGCTTCGCTCAATCAGCCCTTCCCGCCGCAACAGTTCGGCGTGTTTAGGATGTAAGGTAAGACAGCCAACTTTGGAAATGAAAACTGGCCAACTTTGGAAGTGAAAATCGGCCAACTTTGGAAGTGAAAACCGGCCAACTTTGGAAGTGAAAATCGGCCAACTTTGGAAGTGAAAACCGGCCAACTTTGGAAGTGAAAACCGGCCAACTTTGGAAGTGAAAACCGGCCAACTTTGGAAATGAAAATCGGCCAACCTTGGAAATAAAATTCAAAAAGATGCTGATTTTATGCAAAATAATATGTAATTTTGCAGCGCAAAAAATAATGTCACATTATGAAGAATTATAAGCCAAGAATTGCCGATATACTTCTAAAGAAAAAGTTGGAAGGTGTAGGTGCTGTTTTGATAGAAGGCCCCAAGTGGTGTGGAAAGACCACTACTGCAGAGCAGCAGGCCAAGAGTGTGATTTACATGGATGACACTGAAGAAGGGGCAAACTGGCAAGAATTGGCCGTGCTTAATCCCAAAGGTGTTTTGGCTGGAGAAACACCCAGATTGATTGACGAATGGCAAAATGTCCCGACCCTATGGGATGCTGTAAGATTTGAAGTGGACCATAGGGATGATGACGGACAGTTTATCCTCACAGGGTCGGCTGTCCCTGTAGATGATGATAAAATGAAGCACTCGGGGACTGGGCGTATTTCGTGGCTTACGATGCGGCCCATGAGTCTTTGGGAGTCCGGCGAGTCCAACGGAGGTGTAAGCCTGAGAACGTTGTTCGAAGCCCCTGAGCAGTTGTTTGTAGAGAACAAGCTGAAATTGGAGGATATTGCGTATCTGATTTGTCGTGGCGGTTGGCCAAGGGCTACTTTGCAAAAGAATGATGTGGCACTTGGCAGGGCATTTGACTATTACGATGCTGTGGTGAAAAAGGACATCTCGCGTGTGGATGGTGTGAGACGGGATGCCGAAAGGACAAAAAGGCTGATGCGGTCGTATGCCAGAAATCAAGGTTCTCAAACCCCCATCAGCACAATTGCCGATGATGTGCGTGCCAACGACGTGGACAGCGTGGATGACAAGACCATCTATGCTTATGTTGCCGCGTTGAAGAAGATTTTTGTGATTGAAGACATGGAGGCCTGGAACCCCAATCTGCGTTCCAAGACGGCCATCCGCACATCCGACAACCGCTATTTTGTTGATCCGTCTATTGCCACTGCGGCATTAGGCTTAGGGCCTAACGACCTAATCAACGACCTAAATACGTTTGGGCTGCTCTTTGAAACGTTGTGCGTGCGCGACCTAAGAGTGTTTGCTGATGCGCTTGACGGGCAAGTCTATCATTATCGGGACAAGAGCGGTCTGGAATGTGATACGGTGGTGCATTTAAGGAATGGTTCGTATGGCTTGATAGAGATAAAGCTGGGTGGGGAGAAGCTGATACAAGAGGGAGTGGATGCGCTCACAGAACTGACAGGCAAGATTGACACCACGAAGATGAAGGCCCCCTCGTTCAGGATGGTACTGACGGCAGTAGGCAAGTTCGCCTATCGGCGTGAGGATGGGATTTATGTGGTGCCGATTGGGTGTTTGAAAGACTAGGAATACCAAGGATTTCTGCCACTGGATGAATATAAGAGGAGATTGTATCAAGGGGTGGTTTATTGAATATCATTTATATGAATGATTAATACTATCCTTTAATAAACTCGTCAACTCTTTTCATAGATATTTTCGGAATTTGTTCATTAATTAAAAAAGCATCAATACGCTCTTTATTGTTTTTTAAAGTAGCATGCAGAATATCTATATCAGCTTTACCTTCCAGTTTAAATGTTGTTTCAACAAAATCACTTATTTTATGAATGGCAATTCTATCAAAAAGACCTTTATTCAATAAATCTAATTGAAGCGTGGAATTAATTCCTTTTTCTACAAAGGTTTGCCATACCGATAAAATACTGTTATCAATTTTATGTTTGATACAAAAGTAATTCAAAATAGATTTTGACGATAGTAAAAAGTCTTTCTGAATCCAATCAATATAATTAACTACCTCTTCAACACTAACACTTAGTTTTTTAGCTATCTCAACATATTGCAATCCTGCCATCCAATAAAACAAAATGTTTGTAATAATATCAGTATTATCAATGTTTTCAGTTGCTCCAACAGTATCGACAAACCATTTTAACCAGTCTAAAGTGCAAAAACTATCAATTGTGATATTGGATATATCTTGCTTAGAAATATTTAACTTGACCAACTTTTGATTCTTTTCTGGAGAGAGACCAATAGTTTTATATATTGACAATTCTTCAGGAGGCAACGATTTCAAATAATTTGAACGAGCGGCAAATATTCTTTTAATTCCTTTTCTTTTCTGTTCATCGGCCAAATGAAATGTCAATGAAGACGAGGAAATTTCTTCAACTTCAATCTGGTTTATTTGAGTATTATCTGTAACTAATAGAATCATTTTATCAATAGGATTTGAAAGGTCTCTATTGTCCAACATCTCATTGATTTCTTGATCCGTTAATTCTTCACCTAACAAATCCTCTTCTAATAAGATTAAACTCACTACATCGTTTAACATTCCTCTTGCTGGACTTAAACCATTCCCTTGTCCAGCTTGAATAACATATTCAAAATTCCGGTCAGATGAAATCACTAATCCATATGTCTCTTCACCAGCACGTCCAGCTCTACCAATTACATTCATCAATACCTCTTTGTCCATGTAACCATGACCAGTAGGATGTCTAATATCTCCTAAAACTATAGTTTTTACTGGGAAATTCACTCCCTCGGCCAATGTACTATTACATACTACCATTCTTATGGCTCCTTTTGAATAACCTGTCTCTATTATTTCTCTAATATCTTGTGGAATTGAGCCATGATGGACAGCATATCCCTTTGAAACGAACTTGCTCTGATAATAATCAATTCCATATTGATATTTTACATACTCTTCTATTTCTTTTTGAAAGTCCAATTGATTTTCGTTCAAATAATAGAGTGGCGAAGGAACTACCCCTTTATTCAAAATATCCAACACTTTATTGCCATATCTCTCGCAACCAGCATTCCCATTTTTAAAACTTGTGAAAAGCATTACCGCACCAGCGTTTAATGATTTTAGTGCGAGCAAACAAGCTTTTATCATTTGGGTAGATAAACGCATCCCAGAACTATCTTTTTTATCAACAAACTCAGTGAGTGTAAACAGTTTGGCTTTACTAAGATTTTCATATATTTCTAAATCGATTAATCCATTACTATCGATAGCTTTACCAAATCTTATTGAGCATGGCCTATACTTGCTATCACCAACTTCCGCTTCACTTCCTCCCAACCAAGTGTTTATCTCTCCAATATTTGGGATTATAGCAGAAATAAACAAAAACCTTTTCTCTTCATATTTGCGTAATCTAGACAATAACAATTCATAATCAAGCCCTCTGGTCGTACTTTCAAGCAATTGTCCTTCATCACAAATAACCAATGTAAACAACGACAACAAATCCTGATTAGTTCCTTCGAGACTCATCAGTGTTTCAGGTGTTGTGATTAGCATATCAGCATCTTTCAAAAAAGTTTCAGTAATAGTAATACTACTTCCGCCGTATATACATCTATATGTAAAACCTAAAGCTTTTGATATTTTCCCGTATTTCAATTTTAATTCATGGCTCAGTGAACGCAATGGTGCTAAATACAAAACTTTTGCATCAGGATTATTCTTTATCTCTTGGTAAATAAGCAATTCCGTTATAAAAGATTTACCAGCACTTGTCGGCATTTTTAGACTAAAAGACCTTTTAAAAGATAAGAGTCCTTTATGGATTGCTTCTCTTTGTGAAAGAAGAAATGAGAAAATATGTTTGTTGGTGGCAAAACGAATATACTCATTCCAATTCGTATTTATATCATTCTCTACTAAATCCTTGCGAAGATTCGTTTTTGCAAATTTATTCAACACATGTTCTAGCAATTGAGAATCAAAAAAGTCATTTACCGATTCATAATTAAAAGCTGTATTTTTCAAATGTAAAGACTCCGAGAAATTCTTAAATTCTCTATTATCTCCTTCAATTAAATAATCTATTATTCCACAATCATCAATGAATCTACCAGGTTGTCCTCCAGAAACAACGAAGTATATAATACGAGCCGATTCTGTATTTAGTGATTTGAAATTGCAATCCTGAACAATTAAATTTGCTATTGCCTCATAATCACATAAATAAAAAATGGAAGAAACATATAAAATGTTTTCATTTTTATTGACACCTTCAAACGAAATAGTATTAAATTTTGAGTTAAATACGATTAATCCACGAGCAATGGTCAACAATTCTTCGTTTACATTTATATTATCATATTCCTCATTTAAAATGTTCAACATTCTAGTCAGAAGGTTTATGTAATAATCATCATATCTATTAATAAATTCAAAGTCAAATGCCAATTGTTGTTGGTGCCTGTATGTTGTCTGCATATCAACAGACATAGAATCCAATATCCATTTTATAAGCTTAGAATTCATGAATTTGGTATTTTATTATAGAGTTGCTCATACAGATTTTTCAAATCGTCCATCGGGACAACAAATACAGCCATAGATTTATGTTTAACTACTTCACTTGCGTTAAAAGACCTAACCTTATTGATTAGTTCAGTATCAATATTACCTATATGATGAGTCCCCATATAGGCTCTATTCACAATTGCTATTGCATTAAAGCAAGTTTCATATGGTGTTTTTACAGCCTCTTCAAATCTCATCACCTTTTTTGCAGCATCAAAATTTCTATCTCTTTTTAGTCTTTGTTGTACATACGACAGAGTTTTTGCACTACGAGAAATTGAATCATTGATAGCTCCATTAATAGCTTTATTGATAGAACTTTCGTCTGAATGTGGTTCCGTTGCTCTCGTTTTTACTTCAATAGTCATCATTTTGTCAGTGACTTGAGGATTCGTTTCATCAGGACAACAAAACAATACTATATCTGTAAAATGAGCAGCCCTATTTCTATCTTCTTTCCATCTCCATTTTAAAGGTGCAATGTTATACTCAGGACACATTTGAGTAAAAATTGCGTAAGACAGGATCTCACCAAAATCACCAGATTTAATAATTGGATCAGTAGGTAATACTGCTTGTATCTCTTCAATACGAGAAGTACCCATACCATCAATATTGGCTTGGAGGTCTTCTTCTGAAATAAAAGCATTACGATAAAATCCCTGAACATGATTTAGAAACTCATCTTTTCGACTATCATTAAAATCATACAAGATAATATCGTGTTTTGCATAAGTCGTGATGTCTTTGGTAAAGAACTGTAAAACATCAATCATGTTATCTAAGCTTTTTGTTCACCCTTAAATATTACATCACCACCACCGTCTCATCCCCGCAAATGTTCCGAATCTTCATGCGAAGGGGCTTCTGCTCGCATTTGATGGTGGCATCCCAAAAGTCTTGGGTCTTCACGCCGTTGCGTATGACATAGCCGAGTTTGTCTATCTTGATTTCTGCGTCGCTGTGCCATGGGGCTTGCTTGTCGGCATTGGTGCAGTCGAGGCTGACCCATTCGATGGTTTCGAGACCTTCTTCGCTGATTTCGATGGGCTTGAACTCTTTGGCCTTGCCTTTGGCTTGAAGGGCTTGCTGCTCGCCTTTGAAGTTCACTTCGTCGATTTTACGTTTTACGCGGTCGCTGTGGAATGACTTCAATTCAACTTTCCAGCCACCTATCAAGTCGTCGTGGGTTTCGCTTACTTCCCATTCGGCTTCATCTTCAACCACCACATGATCAAGCTCTTGCTTTAAGTCGCGGAGTTCTATTTCGATGGTAGTTTGGTCGTTTTGCTCTTTGATGAATTGTTCGATTTCTTCACGGTCGGTGATGTCGATGTAATAGACGATGACACGTTTGGTGTCTTCGGGCAAATCGGGCAAGGCTTCGCGGATAATGCGGTTCATCAGCGGCTTGTCCAAAAGGCGGGTGCTGCTGTCCATCAGATTGGGCAGATAGACGGGCATCATGCCGTATTTGGTATCCACGATGCTGCCTTCCCAAAATTTGTCCAAAGCGTCTTCATTGCGCAGACCACGAATCAAGCTTTTCAGTTTGTCCATCGTCTGCACTGGGTTGCGATAGAGCGAAACGCCGTCCTTGATTTCCAAAATGTCGAATTCCGCTTTGTTAGCAAGTAGGCGGTCTCTTGTGGTTTGTATGCTGTTGATGCCGATGTCGCAATGGATGAAATTGCGTCCCAACTTGTTGGCCACGGCTGCTGTTACGCCACTACCGCCAAAAAAGTCGGCAACCATCATTCCCTCGTTGCTACTGGCTTTGAGGATGCGTTCCAAAAGGGCTTCTGGTTTTTGTGTGGCATAACCTACAGGTTCTTCTTTATCTGCTGGCTGCAACATTGAAAGCCTCCAAACATCATCAATCGTTTTTTCATCAGTTTCGATATAGATTATTTTTCCAGTTTCATCTTTGGCGTTAACTAACTTTTGTGTTTCTTTATCCCAGACCCGTTTTATCTGTTTTGTTACTTCGTCTCTTTTCTCTTTGATAGGCTGAAATAAATAATCTTCCGATTTTCTATATAGAAATATCACATCGTGATTTGAAGCAAAACGATTTACATTTCCCTGCATTTTATTGTAATAGTGCCAAATAATTTCATTCGTAAAATTATCTTCACCGAAAACTTCATCCAATAGAATCTTCACATAATGCCCTATATGCCAATCCAAATGCACATAAATGCTTGCCTCATCGCTCATTATGCTTTTGATTGCCATTAGGTTCTCGTACATCCAGTTTAGATAACGCTCCTTGTCCCACACATCGCCATACATCTTTTCCTCGAAAACTTTCAGTTCTTCAAGGTCAAGTTCTTCCTCGGCTTGTCGTATGGCTGCGGCTACTTTAGGGTTGCGGCGGACATACACCTTTTTGGCATAGTCGGCACCGCTGGCAAAAGGCGGGTCGATATAAACAAGGTCAACCTGTATGCCCTTGTCTTTCAGGTAAGCACAAGCCGAAAGGCACTCGCCACGAATCACCAAATTATGGTTCGGGTTCTCGCCAACTCGTTCCTGCTGCTCCATTTCGTAGAGCGGCATACCCCGCTGTATGCGTTCCACCACTTGGTCGTTGTCGCGGTAGCGAAGCACACGTTTGGTGCGGACGAAATTGTCCAAAAGAGCTTGTCCTTCAAGTGTGTTGGGGTAATATGGAATGTATTTGATAGCCATAGCGTTATTCGATTTCTTTTGTCATTTCGTTGATTTTAGTTTCAATCTCTTCGATGGTCGGGATAATGCCTTCCACCTTTTCGGGATAGAAGCGTTCCAATTCGTATTCGGAGATGCCGACGGGCTGACTGCACGATTCCAAAGCATATTTGGCAAGTGTATTGTCCTTGTTTCGGCAAACCAATAGTCCTATGGTGGGGTTATCCTTGTTTTCGTCGCGCAATATATGATTCACCGCTGTGACGTATGTGCCTATCTGCCCGATGTCGCGTGATTCAAACTTTCCGGTCTTGACTTCAATTACCACATAGCATCTTAATTTCAGATTATAGAATAGCAAATCTATAAATCCTTCAGTTTCACCGATTTGAAGACGGTATTCCTTGCCCAAATATGCGAACCCTGTACCAAGTTCTATCAGGAAATTGGTGATATTGTTCAGCAACTTATCTTTCAGCAGCCGCTCGTTGTATCGCCCTGTGATGCCGGTAAAGGCAAAATCATAGGGGTCTTTGGTCAGTTCTTGGGCCAAATCGCTGGTTTCTTCTGGCAGAGTGCGTTTGAAGTTTGTAATGGCCTTGCCTTGTCGCTCATACAAATCCGTGCCAAGAAAATTAAGCAAGATATTTCTGCTCCAACCGTTTTCAACGGTTTGGTGGACAAAAAACATGGCTTTTTCGGTATTGCCTTTGACTTTGTCGATAATCAGCATGTGGTGTCCCCAAGGCACAGAGAAAATATCTGACATGGTTTTTGCAGCAACCTGCTGCAAATTTTGTTCATCAGATTTTGCAGCAACTTGCTGCAATTTTACAAGTTCTTCATTATAAAGCGAATAGAATTTCTTCGAATAGCGCAGGTTTCTATCTGAGAAACCAGTTGTCATAGGAATAGCATCTTTCAAATCCTTGCTCAACATTTCATAGAACCCACTTCCATACTTGTTTTCCGCATCGCGTTCAACAATATCCCTACCCAGTTCCCAATAGAACTGTAGCATCTCCTGATTCACCTTCACGGCTGCCTTGATTTGGCTACGACGGTAGCGCGAACTCAATTCTTGAATCCACTTGGAATAATCCTTGTCCAATATGTTGATTGACTTTGTCATAAATTATGCGTTAAAGAAATCCTTGATAACCTGTAATGTCAATTGTGTGCGTCGTTCTGGAGACATTGTGTCTTCCAAATAAAGGAACTCGAAGCGGCGATAGCCAAACTTTTCGTTGTTTTTCTTCACGAACTCCGTTTCCATGAACTTGCGGCGGTCGGCGAACTTGGCGGCAAAACCCTCTCCTTTGGTTTCGATGATGATGACCTTATCAATTTGCTTTTCGTCGTTTCGGCTCAACAAAAGGAAATCGGGCACATATTTCCCAATGTAATGCCACTGATTGCCCACCTTATTGTAACAGTTGATTTTAAACTCCGTCAAAGTGTCGTCGCCGTTGAAATAGATTTCAAGATTCTTGTCTTTTATCAAAGGCAAGATTTCCTGTGAGAAATAATCCTTTTCCAAACTACTATCGAAACGGTACGGCAAATAATGATAGGTTTGGGCACGTTCAGGATGATGGTCTTGTTGAGGCAATAGTTTCGAAACATCCTGTCCAAGAGCCTTCAGTTGGTCAAGCAGTTTCTGAACTTCTTCAGTAATCTCGGTTTTAGGCGGGTTCTCGTCCCATTCTTTAATCTTGTGGACATCCACCTGTGTAGGATAAAACTGTCCATTATCATCCACAGGAGAGGTCAATTTTTCGATTTGCAACAGACTTGCCTTGCAGGGCAGCACTTCTTCTCTCACCTCGAAATCACGAATTGGAGCAAAAGCCTGACGGACGAGTGAACGGATGTGCTGATGGTCAAACTTGTTGTTTTCCAATATCTTGCCTTCTTTTTCCGTTGTGATTTGAGCGAAAATATCACGCAATTCCTTTTCGCAAGTCTTCAAATCGGCAACTGTCACCATGCCGAAACTTTCTTTGGCAATCCGATGGAGCCACCAACCAAAGGTAATGGGCATTTCATCCGTATTTTCCTGTTCGTAGGTGGCAACCTGTTTGCCTTCCATATCCTGTTGGTGAATTAAAACCAGGTTTGCCTGAGCCAATACCTTATCCTCTTTCAGTCGCTCAGCCGGATTGTTGGCCTCATCCACAATCAGCGTTTCGTAACTCACTTTCAGTTGGTAGAAGTCAATCGGCGGCACTTGCATCCTTTCCATTCTGGAGAACCGCTCAATCGGCGGGTGTTCTTCTCTCGTCTTATGGCTAAACTCCTGCAATGAGATGTTTTGCTGTTGCTTTAATTGATTGTTCAAGGTATCCGCATTGGACCTGTTCATCCAAATCAACGCGGTTTCTTGCTCGTTCTTCATCACTTGACGGAGGCAACGGCAACTGGTTTGCAGCACCATATTGGTCGGACAAACACCTCTTTGGGGAAGAATAACCCCTGTCAAACTCTTGCAATCCCACCCTTCTTTTCCGATTTGGACAAGTAACACAATTCTATGTTTTGAGATGGAAGTATCGAGCGAAGCAAAAGCGGCTTCAGCACCTTCGGGTTTCGGATAGTGCTTGTTGCCGTCATGATATTTCAAAATGGCATCGGTCGGATTCAAGCCATACGAGGCGGCAATCTCTGCAACAATAGGATAAACGGTTTCCTCCAAGGTCTCTATCTGTCCGCAATAAATAGCCAATTTTGCACAAGTCCCATTGGCATAAACCGTATTTTGGTATTTGTCAAGAAACTCCTTCACGCCGTTGGTGACGATAGCCGCCGTTTCGTTGTCGGCATATTTCACTTCCGGTACTTTCAAGAAATTGCCGATGCCTTCAATTAGTGGATAATAATACACCACATTGGCGAGGTCGGTGTTCCTTATGGAAAACTCATCGGCCAAAGTGACGCGCTCCGCACTTTCAAGATAAGGCGTGCCCGAAAAACCAAGAACGGAATTGAAAGTGTGGTTTTTAGTCCATTCATTCACCACCTGCCTCAACTTGATTTCGCCATCAGCGGCATGATGCACTTCATCGATATAAATGGCAAGATTAGGTAATTTCCCAATAATCGCCCTCAATTCATTGGCTTGTTGCATCCGTTTCAATTCATCGTCAGTAAACAATGTAGGGTCTTTATCGGGATCATATCGGTCAAGGATGACTTTTTCAGCGTTGGTCACAGCAACCAGTCCCATCAAGTCATCCAAAGGCTGATGGTTGTTGATTTTTTGGGCATTAGGGTTCTTGATGCGATTGCTTTTATTGGCTGTTTTCTGCTCATCAAGCACCTCAAACTTTATTAGTCTTTTCAATTGGGTCGCTGTGGGTTCTGGAATAATCCAAGAAGGGTCAAACTCCTTGATGTGCTTTAAACTCGGTACGATGGACGATTTCAACCCCGAAGGAGCCATCACCATGAAATTATGGGCAAAGGCTGGATTCTCAGGTTCGTTTTGTGCAAAATACAAGTCAAGATAGATGAAAGCAGCCATCAGATAGGTCTTACCCGCGCCCATGGGAAGGCTAAACAGGTAATCCGTATAACTTACATCATAGAAAATCTTCTTGAATGTGGTTTCGTAATCAATCCTATCGGCATTTTGCTTTATAAAAGATTCCAACGCTGGAGCCAACTGCCTTCCTGTTTTGTCTTGAAGTCGAGCATACTGGAACAACGCAACCGCAGCTTTGTTGGAATTAAACACCTCTCTCGCAGTTTCCGTCAATTCCACTTGACCAATATTCGTGTCATTAAACACACCATCAACAAACAACTTCCACAACGGCTGGTTTTTGCAGGCAATCTTCAAAAACAGATAGGTTTTGATGGCCTCCAACTGGGCATCCCGCATCATGCCTCGCTTTTCAATATAATGAAGTAATTCGCCGATGGTACATTCGTCGGACACAAACCATTCATTACATTTTTTCTCTATCAGCTTGTAAAACATCCCAATTATTTCTCTTGCTGCAAAAATACAAAATATTTCGAAATCCAACTCATGGACGGCTGTTCATCATCCTTTCACCCCGCGAAAACTAACTGCAGCACTGCAACAACTGCAACAAACGCAATTTTCGGGTGTTGTTTTATTGTTTTATAAATCTCGCAAACTTCAACATCCAAAATAAAGGAGGCGAACGATTTCGTCTCCAATGTGAGGTCGTGGAAATTACCTTTCGAGGATAGACAAAATGCTCGCCTCTAGCAGCGAGCATTTGCATTTGTTTTCCACGAAATTCACCATTTTGAAATTTTCCACGTTTCACATTGGTTGGAACAAATAGCAAACGCTATGATTTTTAATATGTTAGATTAGCTATTTTCTTTACTTATTTTGTTTTTATTGTTTTGATATTCAATTATTTATTCTCAATTTGTAATCTATACAATTCCTTCTGTTGCTCTATCTCGCGCCGGAGTTCTTCTTCTGTGGGCATCAGCGGCATGTATTTGGCGGCGAAGAGTTGTTCGCTGTCGTGCAACACTGAATATCGGGCGATGTCCTTGCTCGTCTCGCTGCAGAGCACAATACCAACCGTCGGATTGTCTCCCTCAGTGCGCTTCAAGTCGTCGTACATACGCACATACATGTCCATTTGCCCAACATCCTGATGCGTAATCCTGCCTTTTTTCAAATCTATCAGGACAAAACATTTCAGGATGTAATTGTAAAACACAAGGTCAATATAAAAGTCGCCTGCATCGGTGAAAATGTGTTGCTGCCTTGCCACAAACGCAAAGCCACGCCCAAGTTCAACCATAAACTCCTGTAAATGCGAAATCAATCCTTTCTCTAATTCAGTCTCGCTGTAATCTGTGTTTTGCCTGAATCCAAGAAATTCGGCCATCACGGGAGTTTTCAATATCTCCAGTTTGTCAGGAACTTCTTTGTTTTCAGGATTCTCCAGAATTTGTGGTTGTTTGAAATGACGTTCAAAATATTGGGTGCTGATGTTGCGATCGAGGGTGCGCACACTCCACATCTCTGTTGAGGCCGTTTGCAGATACCATCGTGCGGCAACGGGATTATCCACACGCAAAGTGGTACGAACATGCGACCATGTCAGATTCTGCACACGCGTGTGCAGAATCTCTAAATCGTTGAATGTCTGATAGAAAATCCAAATCAAGGACAGCTGTTCATCATCCTTTCACCCCGCGAAAACTAACTGCAGCACTGCAACAACTGCAACAAACGCAATTTTCGGGTTTGCACCTTAGAGGGAAATTCTTCGTTTCTACTTGCCAAATCCGGGTATTTTTCTTATTTTTGCAACCGCAAACATAAAGCCCGAATGAGGTAGGTGAATCTTTGTAACTATCTGTTTCTCTGAACGATACACTATGCAGATAGACTTGCTAATAGATTTTATTCCATAACTCACTCATTCACAATCCATTAAAGTACAAAAAACGATAGCAACGCTATACCAACTCTATACCAAGGCTATAGCAAGCCTATAGGCGCTAGTAGGTAACTATAAGGTAACTATGAGATAACTCTGAGGTAACTCCGTGATTCCTCTCTGTGGGCAACGTGTGAACGGGGTGTGGTCAGGAGGAGAACAGGGTGATAAAAGTCAGCAGGAAGGAGAAATGTTTTTTCATTGGATGGTAACAAATCCCTGTTTTCCACTTTTTTCCTTTAGTCCTTAAAACACCATCACTGCACCACCGCCTTTGGCGAGGTGTACTTTTACTGTGTTGCCCATGACTTGCACTTGCTCAGTCACATAGTCGCGGGCCACACGGTTGGCATTGACACCGTCGCGGAAGATTTGTCCCGATTTGGCGCCGAAGTTGGGCAGTACCGAAAGGTCAAGACAAAGGTCGCGTTCCTCCCAATTGGTGATTGCGCCGATATACCAATGGAAGTCCTTGCGACGGGCAATCACGAGATATTCACCTACTTGGCCCTCAAGGACGACGGTTTCATCCCAAGTGGTCGGTACAGAAGCTATGAATTGGGTGCATTCGTCCTCATTGAGGTAGTTACTCGGACTGTCGCAGAGCATATTGAAAGGTGATTCAAAAATGACGTACTCGGCCAACTGGCGGCAGCGTGTTCCTTGACTCATCGGCTCGGTATAAATGGCGGCGAAGTTGTATTTGTTGGCATTCTTCATCGCCCCTTGGGTGTAGTCCATAGGTCCGGCCACCATACGGATGAAGGGGATGGTGACTTCGTTGAGGACGAGGTCGCTGTTGTTGTCCCACTTGGCTTGCTCCAGACCATAAACACCTTCGTGATTCAGCACATTGGGCCAAGTGCGGTGCAGTCCCGTGGGCTTATAGGCTCCGTGGAAGTCGATAAAGAGGTTGTATTTTGCCGCCGTCTCAGCCATACGGTAGTAGAAGTCCACAATCATTTGGTCGTCACCGTCCATAAAATCAACCTTAAAGCCGTAGACACCCATTTCGGAATAGTGTCGACAGACGTGCTCCATATCCTTGTCGATGGCGGCGTAGCCCACCCAAAGCACTATGCCCACATTGCGTTCGGTGCCATAGTCCACCAGCTCCTGGATGTCGATTTCAGGTACCACTTGGAAGAGGTCGGCCTGCTTGTTGACAGCCCAGCCTTCATCAAGGATAACGTATTGGATGCCGTATTGAGCGGCGAAGTCGATATAATACTTATAGGTGTCGTTGTTGATGCCGGCTGGGAAGTCGACGCCGTAGATGTTCCAAGCGTTCCACCAGTCCCAAGCCACCTTACCGGGCTGAATCCATGTGTCGTCCTCCAAACGCGAAGGTGAAGCCAAAAGGTAAACCAAATCACTGTCGGCCAATTCTTTGTCGTTTTCTGAAACCACGATACAGCGCCAAGGGAAACTGCGCTGTCCCTCAGTTTTAGCGATGTAGTTCTCGCGTTCCTTCACAATCCATTGCAGGTTGTTGTGGCCGCCTTGCTCGCGGGTCTTGGGATAACCGGCATGAACGGCTGATAGACCTTGGCCACCATTCACATTGCGGAGATACAAACCCGGGAAGTCTTCCAAATCGGCTTCGGTGATAACGGCTTTCTTGCCGTCGTTCAGTTCGACCAGCAGGGGAAGAAAAGCCAGTTTCTCAGTATCCATCTGACTCAAGCTGGTATGAGTGTAGGTGTTCTCGAAAGAGTTATAGAACTGCTGGCTGATGAGATCGCCTTCCTGTCCGGCGCGTCTCAGGACGTATGGGATAACCGCCTGATAATCGTTATCAAAGTTGAAGTCGGCGGTCTCGCTCTCAATGATGACAGGCTTGCTGAAATCCGTCTCGAAGCGATAGGCCACACCTTCGTTATAGGCGCGGAAAACGACTTTATAGTTGTCCTTGAAGGTCAGCGTCAGTTCTTCGTAGACCTCTGGAATCTCTGCGCGTTTGTAGATGTTGGCTTTCACGGTCTGGTTGACCGATTGTGTTTTAGCACTTTTCACAATCGGCTTTTGGCCTAATTGGGTACCGTCGGTCAGTTTCATGCCTATAGCCGAAGGAGCGAGCACACAGGTGTTGCCGTGCGTTACAGCATAGGTGAGCTGTTCGCCTGTCTTGATGGTGATGGTGAGAACCTTGTCAGGCGACTGCAAGGTGTATTGTTTTTTCTGGGCGAAAGCACTCGTGCCCACCAAAAACAGCACGAAGAAAAAGAGTTGTTTTTTCATGATGTAAAGTTTTTATCACGCAAAAATAATGAAAAAACAAGCTCTTGAACAATTTCTTTTTTGCTTTATCGCTTTATTTCCTAACTTTGCCCTCTGATTGCATACCGAACTTTGTTAAGAAATAATTTATAACAAAAAGAATATCAATTAAATAATCAACAAATGGAAGAAAAGAAGAGACTCTTTGAGGAATTTCCTCCAGTAAGCACCCAGGAATGGGAAGCTGTTATCGAGAAGGACCTCAAAGGTGCCGATTACAACAAAAAGCTAGTGTGGCGCACCCCTGAAGGCTTCAACGTGAGGCCTTACTACCGTGCCGAAAACCTGGCCGACATCCCTTGGACGGGTCAACAACCTAACGAGTTCCCCTTCGTCCGTGGTAACAAAGCCGAGGGTAATGAATGGCTTGTCCGTCAAGACATTACCGTGAAAGATGTCGCTGAAGCCAACAAGATTGCCCTGAATGCTTTGAGCCGCGGTGCCAACTCCATCGGTTTCAAATTAGAGATGGACAAGGCTTACACCGCCATCGAGATTTCCACCCTGCTGAACGGTATCGACCAAAAGGCCGTGGAGATTAACCTCTACAACAACAAGTACCACCTCCCGCTGCTTGAGATGCTCTCAAAGATTCCGGGAGTGAAAGGCTCGTTGAACTATGACCCGCTGACCCGCTACATCCGTCGCGGTGTGTGGTACATTACTGAAAGCACCGATATGGAGTTGGCCTACATCATGGTGAAAGCCGAGATGCCCGACTTCCAGACCATCGGCGTGAATGCTCACGTGTTCACCAACGCTGGTTCGACCATCGTTCAGGAGATGGCCTTCAGCCTGGCTGTGGGTGCAGAGTATTTAGACAAGCTGACTGAGAAAGGTCTGACCGTCGATGAGATTGCTCCCAAGATGCGCTTCAATATGGCCGTTGGACAGAACTACTTCATGGAGATGGCCAAGATGCGTGCCTACCGTCTGTTGTGGGCCAACATCGTGAAAGCTTACGGCGGCAAGGAAGAAAACGCCAAGATGCACATTCACGCCACCAATGCTGAATTGGGCATGAGCCTCTATGACGCCTACGTCAACATGCTGCGTACCACATCGGGTACGATGTCAGCCGTTCTGGGCGGTGTGGATTCCTTCACCGTGTTGCCTTTCGATGCACCGTTTGAACTGCCCACCGACTTTGCCGACCGTATCGCCCGCAACCAACAGCTCATCCTCAAGGAAGAGTCGCACTTCGACAAGGTGGCCGACCCCGCTGCAGGTTCCTACTACATCGAGAACCTCACCGAGAGCTTAGCCGTTGCCGCTTGGGACTTGTTCAACAAGATTCAGGACGAAGGCGGTTATCTCGAAGCCGTCCGCAAGGGCATGATTCAAGGCCTCATCAAGGAAAGCGCCACCAAGAAGTTCAGCAACGTGGCGACCCGCCGCGAGACCATCCTGGGCACGAACCAATTCCCGAACTTCACCGAAAGCCTGAAGTTCACGCCCGAGGCTTG
>Ga0265301_10000527_pt1 | contig 54832 bp, 42 predicted proteins | sample AusTroGonzalo_MG_2_FD_193488 | JGI IMG/M metagenome (GOLD analysis project Ga0265301, IMG submission 193488) | Bovine rumen microbial communities from tropical cattle in Woodstock, Queensland, Australia - Gonzalo_04 | ecosystem: Host-associated > Mammals > Digestive system > Stomach > Rumen ... | reverse complement strand
TGTAGAACAACAATTTGAATACGAAGAAAAGATGTTTAACTGGCTTGACGTAAACGGAATCAAGGAGTACGCCAGGGAAGAGGGTCTGGCGGAAGGACGCGCAGAGGGGCGCGAAATAGGCCTGGCGGAAGGTCGCGCAGAAGGACGTGAAATAGGCCTGTCAGAAGGGAGAGCGGAAGGGAGAGCGGAAGGGAGAGCGGAAGGGGCTTCCACCAGGACTAATGAGATTGCCCGGAACTGCAAAGCGATGGGTATTCCCATTGACAAGATTGCCCAGGCAACCGCCCTGACGCCGGAGCAGGTGCAGGCACTGTAAACGCTCACTGAAATAATGGGCTATATTTGTAGACTATGATTTCTGAAAAGCAGATAGAATCCCGGATCGAGGCCCTGTTCCATGCGCTGGAATTTCCGGAAAGGCCTGAGAATGTGTATGCGCCGCAGCGCTATATGATTGCCATCGGCGGAAAGCGCATCCGTCCGCGGCTGTGCCTGACTGCCTATGCCGCCCTGGGCGGCGAGGTGCTCGGCGATGAAATCCTCGCTCCTGCGGCGGGCCTGGAACTCTTCCATACCTTTTCCCTGATCCACGATGACATTATGGATAACTCCCCCCTGCGCCGCGGACAGGAGACCGTCTGGAAGAAGTGGGGGAACGATATCGCCCTGCTTTCCGGGGATGCGATGCTCATCGAGAGTTACAAGTATATGCTGAAGGCTCCTGAAAAGGTGCGCTCGCAGGTGCTGCAACTGTTCTCCGAGAATGCGACTAAGGTCTGCGAGGGGCAGCAGCTGGATATGGATTTCGAGCAGCGGGATGCCGTGTCGATGGCGGAATATGAGGAGATGATCGGGGACAAGACCGCGGCCCTGCTGGCCTGTTCGGCCGGGACGGGCGCTCTCATTGCCGGGGCGGATGAAGCGTCCTGTAAGGCGCTTTACGGCTTTGGCTGGGACCTGGGCATGGCGTTCCAGGTGGCGGACGATTATCTGGATGCCTATGCGGACCAGGCGGTGTTCGGAAAGCCGGTCGGCGGTGATATCCTGAATGAAAAAATGAGCTGGCTGACAGTCCGCGCACTTGAGAAGACGGACAATCAGGCAGGACTTTTGCAGTTGCTCTCGCGGCCCGTGAAGACAGATGATGAGAAGGCGGAAAAAATCACTGAGGTAAAGTCGCAATATGAAAGGCTCGGCGTCCCGGAAGAGGCATTGAAGACGATTGCTTCCTGGCACGCCTCCGCAGCCGGAAAGATTGAGGAACTGAATCTTGGCAGCGATCGGACCCACTTGCTGGAGCGCTTTGCACACTCTCTCATCGGCCGTGTAAAATAATGGATAGAAAGTCACTGGAAATAATGGCGCCGGCGGGCGGTTTCGAATGCCTGCAGGCCGCTGTTCAGGGGGGCGCCGATTCAGTCTATTTCGGCGTGGGCAGCCTGAATATGCGCTCCCGCTCTGCGGGAAACTTTGCGCTGGAGGATATGCCCGAAGTAGCGCGTATCTGCCATGAAAACGGCCTGAAATGCTATCTTACCCTTAATATCGTCCTTTATCAGGAGGATATGGATGATATGCGCGCTACGCTGGAAGCTGCCCGCGATGCAGGCGTCGATGCCATCATAGCGACGGACCCGGCTGCGCTGCTTGAATGTCGCCGCCTGGGACTGGAGGTCCATCTTTCGACCCAACTCAATATTTCTAATATAGAATCACTGCGCTTTTACGCGCAATTTGCGGATGTGGCGGTGCTGGCACGGGAACTGAACCTTGACCAGGTAAAGTACATCAGCGAGAGGATAGAGGCGGAGCACGTGACAGGACCTTCCGGCTGGCCCGTGCGTTTGGAGATGTTCGTTCACGGGGCGCTCTGTATGGCCGTTTCCGGAAAATGTTATCTCAGTCTCCACAATTACGGGGCGTCGGCAAACCGCGGGGCCTGTTTCCAGGTGTGCCGGCGCGGATATGAGGTAACGGACCTTGAGACCGGCCAGCAACTTCATCTGGGCAACAAATATATAATGTCCCCCAAGGATATCTGCACGATAGAATTCCTGGACAAGATGGTCGAAAGCGGCGTGCGTGTCTTCAAAATCGAAGGCCGGGCGCGGAGCGCGGAATACGTAAAGCGTTGTGCCTCCTGTTACCGCAGGGCTGCAGATGCGGTCTGTGACGGTTCATTTTCTCCGGAGCTAGCAGTGTCGCTGAAGGCTGAACTGGACGAAGTCTTTAATCGCGGTTTCTGGGACGGATGGTATCAGGGCGCGCAGCTCGGACAGTGGAGCGATGTGTACGGCAACCGCTCCAGGCGGCGCAAGGTGTATTGCGGAAAGGTCAAAAACTGGTTCGACCGTGTGGGCGTGGCGGAAATCGCTGTTGAGAGCGTCGAGCTTCACCGGGGCGACGAGGTGATGGTGATAGGTGCCAATACCGGAGTTGTCGAGTTCAGGGTAGAAGACCTCCGCGTCGATCTGGAGCCTGTCGAGACGGCGCCGAAGGGTGCCCGGTGCTCGGTTGCGGTACGTCCCGAAGGAGAGTGGCCGGGGAGGCTGCATCGCTCCGATAAACTTTATATCTGGCAAGAAGTATGAAAAAGACGGTTTTAGCGGTTTCCATGCTGCTCATGGCGGCTGCCGCGGCATTTTCCCAGTCAAGGGCTTTTACGCTTGGGAAGTGGATTGAAATCCAGAGTGCGATACTCAAGGAGCTGGACCGCAATTATGTGGATTCGCTGCCTGTGGACCGTATGGAGAAGGTGGGCGTGAACGCCATGCTTGCCAATCTGGATCCTTATACGGTGTATGTGCCTGAGGAAGAAGGCGATACCTTCCAGATGATGATAAGCAACACCTACGGAGGCGTGGGGGCTATCATCTATAAGCCGGACAAGGATGGCGGTGTGCTGATTAACGAGATATATGAGAATTCCCCGGCTCACAAGGCCGGCTTTGAGCCCGGAGATGTGATCCTTACCATTGACGGGGAGAGCGTGAAGGGGCTCAATGTGGCGGAATGCAGCTCCCGCATGAAGGGGACGGCGGGTACGCAGGTGCATTTCCTCGTGGAAAAGGTGCGTGGCGGCGGACAGAAGAATATTACGGTTACACGCGAAAGGATTCACCTGCCGGATATGCAGTATGCGGGGATGCTCGATCCCAAGACGGCATATATTGCCTTGAGCGGCTTTACCCCGGGACTTACGGCTCTTGTCCGCAAAGAACTTGTGTCTCTCCGCAAGCAGGGGATGAAGGAACTTGTGCTTGATTTGCGCGGTAACGGCGGCGGCCTGTTGCAGGAGGCGGTTGAGCTGGTGGGACTGTTTGTCCCCAAGGGCTCGCTTGTGGTTACTGCCAGGGGCCGTGCCAAGGAGGAGGATACCGTCTACAAGACATCGTCCTCTCCGTTCGACCTCTCTCTGCCGCTCATCGTGCTGGTGGATTCACAGTCGGCATCGGCATCGGAAATCGTCGCCGGGGCCTTGCAGGACATGGACAGGGCCACCATAATGGGCCAGCGCACCTTCGGGAAAGGGCTTGTCCAGAGCATACTCCCGCTGCCGTACGGCGGCCAGCTCAAAATCACTACGGCGAAGTACTATATCCCCAGCGGCCGATGCGTACAGATTAAGGATTATGCCCACAGGCGGGATGACGGCAGTGTGGGGAATATCCCGGATTCGCTCACGAGCGTGTTCCGTACCTTGTCCGGACGGGAAGTGCGTGACGGCGGCGGCATTACTCCCGATGTGCTGCTTAAGCGCAAGGATTACAGCCGTATCGTCTATGCTCTGTCAGGCTGGCAGGTTTTTGAGCATTATGCGCTGGAGTATGTCAAGACGCATGCATCGATACCGGAAACAGGTAAATTCCACTTTGATGAGTATGATGATTTCGTGGAATTTGCGTCGAAGCAGGAGTTTGACTATCGCAGCGGTGCGAAGACTTATTTTGATGCGATGCGGGATTCCCTGAAGAGGGAATCGCCGGATCCCGAGACGCTGGAATTGCTGGAAGCGCTGGACAGGAAGGTGAATTTGAGCAAGGAGGAGGCGCTGCGGCGCGCGAAGGATGAGCTGATTCCGTTTATCGAGGAGGAGATAGTCATACGGTATCGCTTCCATAGGGCCGGGATGGAGATTCGGCTCCGGTATGATGATGAACTGCGGGAAGCATTAAATAGTCCTCGGATTAACTGAAAAATGAACAGCTGCAACGGGCGCTTGTTGCTTCGCAACCCTATCCGGGGAATTGCGTGACAAAGCGAGCGAAATGGAGATTTCTCCAATTTCCGAGCTGCGAAGCGCAAAGCTGTAAAGCAAATGCGCCCTTATGCAGCAGTCCATTTTTCTGATCGTTAATCCTCGCTAGATGAGTTACTATATGAGTCCTACGATGACAAAGTTACTTTTTGCTACTGGAAATAAAGGTAAGCTGCGGGAGGCTGCTGAGATTTTGGGGCCGGAGTATGAGTTGTTGACGCCGGCGCAGTTCGGAGTTACGGAGGAAATTCCCGAGACGGGGGAGACCCTCAGGGAGAATTCTATCCAGAAGGCGCAGTATCTGTTTGAGCGTACCGGCGTGCCCTGTTTTGCGGATGATACGGGTCTGGAGGTGGATTGTCTTGGAGGTGCTCCGGGCGTTTATACCGCCCGCTATGCCGGGGAGCATTGCAGTTTTGACGATAATATGGCGAAGCTGCTCCGCGAGATGGCGGCGCTCGGGCCGGGTGCACCCCGCAGTGCGCGCTTCCGCAGTGTCGTCACCCTGATCCTGGCGGATGGGGTGATTCAATGCTTTGAGGGTAGTGTGGAGGGGCAGATTGCGCAGGAGCGCTGTGGATGCCAGGGATTTGGTTATGACCCGGTCTTTGTTCCGGAAGGATTCGGCGGCAAGACCTTCGCCGAGATTTCCGAAGAAGAGAAGAATGCAGTGTCTCACAGGGGCCGGGCACTTCGCGCCATGTCCGCTTTTCTCAAGAAATGATTTTTGCCGACCAGCTGATTGTCCTGCATTCCACCAGGACAGGGGAGAAGTCCCTTGTCATGCATTGCCTGAGCCGTCGTCTGGGCCGGCGCAGTTTTCTGGTAACAGCCGGGAGCAAAGTCCCACAGGCCCTCTGGCAGCCACTTTCGCTGTTGAACGCGGAGCTTATTGAGAATCCGCATTCGGATTTGTGGCGGCTCCGTTCGCTCGTGGCGGAGGAGCCGCTGTCCGGGATACGGAGCAATCCGGCGAAGAATGCTGTGAGCCTGTTTATGAGCGAGGTCCTTTACCGGGTGATGCGGAGCGGGACCGGCGATGCTGCCTTTTTCGACTGGTGCGCCGCTCAGATACGGCTGTTTGATTCCCTTGAGGAGCATTATGCTTCCTTCCATCTCTGTTTCCTGCTCGGCCTGTGCCGGGAACTGGGTTTTGCTCCGGATGCAGGGTCCATCGCCCCATTCGCCGGTCCCTGCCTGGGACGGCTTACAACCCTTTGCAGTGCGGATACGGCTACAGCCCTTCTTCTGCCGATGAAAGGAGAAGACCGCAGCGCAATCGCCGCGGTCCTCCTGCAATATCTTTCCTATCACGCGGAGTGTAACCTGGAAGTGAAATCCCTCGCCGTACTCCGCGAAATCTTCTAGTCTTATTTTACCTCTTCCCTGCTCCAGTCGTCAGTGCGGAACGGTGCGACAGGGATGCCGTAGTTGTTAAACACCGTTCCAACCGACCAGTTGTGGAAGCAGTAGCGCACGGCAACGGGTTCGGGGACATCTTCGCACCACACCTCTACGCAGGTCTTGTCTTTGGCGAGTTTGGCTTTGGCTTCGTGGAAGACTTTGTCAGCCCCCGCGATTTCGAATCCGCCAAGTTGGGTTCTCATCGGGCTGAGCCCCATTTTGTCCACCTTGAAGCGCACGGTAGCTTTACCGTCGTCAAAGGTGACGCTTTCGTAGGTGGGGCAGACGGGATCCACGCCCTTGAATCCGTAGTCGTTCACGAGCGCAAGGAGTGCCAGGCGTTTGCCCACTTCACGCTTCTTGCGGGGGTGAATGGTATTGGATTCACCGATATCCACCGTGCCGGCCATGCCGCTGTGCGGAATCAGTTCCGATGCCTTCTGCTGCGCTTCAAACAGATAGCCGGAGGTGTAGTGATTGGTCTCTCCGCTCGTGTCGTACATGTATGGGGCAATCTGGACGAAGTAGTAAGGGGCATCGGGATTCCGGAATTTTTCGCGCATCATCTTAGCATAGGACTGCATCAGGCGCAGGTACTGTTCCGGCTTTTTCCGGTTGGCTTCTCCCTGGTACCATATCATTCCCTTGAAAGTGTAGGGAACGAGACCGTTCACTTGGCCGTTGTAGAGCAGACAGGGCCAGTTGTGGTCCTTTTTGCCGTAACTCTTGTCCCAGGGCTGCCCGAGATAGAAGAGGTCGAATTCACCGGGGAAATCCCTTTCGATAGTCTCGCGGTCCAGCCAGGTTTCGATGGAACTGCCGCCCCAGCTTGAAATGAGCAGCCCTACGGGCACGTCGATGCGGGACTGGAGATACTCGCCGAAGAAATACGCCGTCGCGCTGGTCTTCGCGACATTCTCCGGAGTATGGAGCAGCCAGCTGCCGGTGGTCTGGTCCTTTACGGTGGTAGACGAGCACTTTTTGATGTTGCAGATACGTATGGGGCGCTCCGGTTTTGCAGCGAGGATGAAGTCGGTGGCGCCTTCCGCAGGCTGGGAAGAATAGCCCTTCATGGGCATTTCCATGTTGGATTGTCCGGAGCAGTACCACACCTCTCCGATGAGGATGTTCCTGAGCGTGACGCTCTCGCCGTCGGAGATGGTAATGTTGTATTCCGCGGGGCCTCCGGCCGGGGTGGGAACGTTTACCTCCCATTTGCCGAAAGCGTCAGGGATGGCGGTGGTCTTTTTCTTGTCCCATCCGGTGGTCACGCTGACTTTTTTGCCGGAATCGCTCCATCCCCACAGGCATACTGATGTGTTCTGCTGGAGGACCATGTTGTCGCTGATGACGGAAGGAAGTGTAATCCTTGCCCGGGCAGTGCCCCCGAATATGAAGGCAGCAGCCAAAAATGCAATGAAGAATCGTTTCATAATAGTACAAAACTCGTAAAAAAAATGTAAATTCGCAAAAATCAGCGACAGGAGAGGAGGCTGTATCATAAGGGTGCATTTACCCGGATAGGGTTGCGAAGCAACAAGCACCCGTTGATACAGGCGATTCTCAGCTGATTTTGCGAATATTTTTCTAGGATTCAAGTATATTGAATGGAACAACTAAAAGGTAAGATCGAGCAGATTATCGGGCCGGTGATCGATGTCCATTTCGAGACGGGGGAGGCGGTACGCCTGCCGGGCATTCACGAGGCCATGCACATCACCCGTCCTGACGGGCGCATCCTGGTAACCGAGGTACAGCAGCATATAGGCGAAGATACCGTGCGGTCCGTAGCCATGGATTCGACTGACGGCCTGCGCCGCGGCCTGGAGGTAGTATGTACCGGAAGGCCTATTTCCATGCCTGTCGGAAGGCTGGTCAAGGGCCGTGTGCTCAATGTTACCGGCGATGTGATTGACGGCATGGACGCGGTCGATCGGGAAGGGGAGCTTCCCATCCACCGGGATCCTCCCGCCTTCGAGGACCTGGCAACCTCCAGCGAGGTGCTTTATACCGGAATAAAGGTGATAGACCTGCTGGAACCCTATCTGAAGGGCGGCAAGATCGGCCTCTTCGGTGGCGCCGGCGTCGGCAAGACCGTGCTTATCAAGGAGCTTATCAACAATATCGCCAAGAAACACAACGGCTTTTCGGTTTTTGCCGGCGTGGGAGAGCGTACCCGCGAGGGTAACGACCTGCTCAGGGAAATGATAGAATCAGGCGTCATACGCTACGGAGAGGAATTCAACAAAAGCATGGCCGAGGGCCACTGGGACCTTTCGAAGGTCGATAAGGCCGAATTGGAAAAATCCCAGGTATCCATGGTGTTCGGGCAGATGAACGAGCCTCCGGGAGCGAGAAGCTCCGTGGCGCTGTCCGGCCTGACGCTGGCCGAGTCCTTCCGTGATTCGGACGACCCCAACGCCCCGCACGACATACTTTTCTTCGTGGACAATATTTTCCGTTTCACGCAGGCGGGAAGCGAGGTCTCCGCATTGCTGGGGCGCATGCCGTCGGCGGTGGGATACCAGCCGACGCTTGCCACGGAAATGGGCCAGATGCAGGAGCGTATCACATCGACCAAAAAGGGCTCCATCACCTCCGTGCAGGCGGTATATGTGCCGGCCGACGACCTGACGGACCCCGCTCCGGCGACGACCTTCTCGCATCTGGACGCTACTACGGTGCTCAGCCGCCAGATTGCCCAGCTCGGTATCTACCCTGCTGTGGATCCGCTTGAGTCAACATCCCGCATCCTGGACCCGAATATAGTCGGGGAAAAGCATTACGAGACGGCCCAGCGTGTCAAGAAAATCCTTCAGCGCAACAAGGAACTGCAGGATATTATCGCAATCCTGGGAATGGACGAGCTCTCCGAAGAAGACAAGCTTACCGTCAACCGGGCCCGCCGGGTGCAACGTTTCCTCTCGCAGCCCTTTGCGGTGGCGGAGCAGTTCACCGGCGTAAAGGGCGTGATGGTGGATATAGAAGATACCATCGAGGGATTCCGCCGCATCCTTGACGGAGAACTGGATTATCTGCCTGAACAGGCTTTCCTGAACGTGGGAACCATAGATGAGGCCATAAGCAAGGGAGAGGCCTTGCTTGAAAAGAGCAAGTAATGGCAGGCAGGTTGACTCTCAGGATTTTTACCCCGGACGACTTTCGGGAAGAGGCCGCCGATGCGGTGCTGCTGCCTTCGGCGGGCGGTCCCATGGAGGTGCTGCCCTCGCATGCGCCGCTTACCGCGGCGCTCGAAGGGGGCGAAGTCCTTTGGCGCGAGGGTTCGCGCCAGGAGAGTTTTGCCATCCGGGGCGGTGCGGTCAGTATCGCGCAAAACATCGTAACGGTATGCGTGGAAAAGGCTTGAAACGCGTATTGCTTGCTCTGTGCCTCATGATGGCCGCTGTCCCCGCCGTTGCCGGCGAGGAGGATATCAATGTTACGGAAATCATCTACGAACATACCGGTGACGCGTATTCCTGGTACGTGCCGCTTCCGGTTATCGTACACAGCCGCAGTACGGGCTGGCACTGCTTCCTTTCCTCCGAGCTTCCATGCGAGGGCTTTGCCATCGCCCCGGAAGGTGACCCATTTGCCGGAAAGGTGGTGGAAATGACCCCGGAAGGACCTGTACGTCCATTCGATATATCCATTACCCGCAACGTGCTTTCCCTGATTATCAGTTCGGTCCTGCTGGTACTGCTGATACTGGGCTGCGCACGCTGGTATCGCCGGCATGATGTGCTGAAGGAGGCCCCTGCCGGCATCGCCGCGCTGCTGGAGCCGATAATAGTGATGATTGATACTGAAGTGATCAAGGCAGCCATAGGGCCGGATTACAGGCGTTATTCCCCCTACCTGCTGACTGCTTTCTTCTTCATATTGATTAACAATCTTCTGGGCATAATGCCATTTTTCCCTGGAGGAGCTAATCTGACTGGAAATATTGCGGTTACGCTCGTACTTGCGCTATGCACTTTCCTGGCTACGAACCTTTTCGGGAACAGGCATTACTGGAAGGAAGTTCTCTGGCCCGAGGTGCCGGTGTTCCTGAAAGTGCCGCTCCCGCTCATGCCCATTATTGAGTTAGTTGGCCTGTTCACCAAACCATTCTCGCTGATGATAAGGCTTTTTGCCAACATCTTTGCGGGACACGCCATGCTCATAGGCCTGCTGTGCGTGATTTTCGTCACTGCAAAGATGAGCCCCGTCATCAATGGTTCCATGATGGTGGTATCGGTGCTGCTGGGTATATTCATGGACTGCCTGGAGCTGCTGGTTGCATTCATCCAGGCTTATGTGTTCACTATGCTTTCCGCCGTGTTTATCGGCGCCTCAAGACAAACAAACCATTAAAATCATAAACTATGTTACTTTCTACTATTTTGCTTCAGGCGGCCGCGGGGCTCCAGCTCGGCAGGTTCGGTGCCGCGCTCGGTGCTGCCATCGCCGCTATCGCCGCCGCTTTCGGAATCGGTAAAATCGGTAAATCCGCAATGGAAGGAATCGCCCGTCAGCCCGAGGCCGCAGGTGACATCCGTACCGGTATGATTATCGCCGGCGCCCTTATCGAGGGTGTCTGCTTCTTTGCCATAGTCATCTGTCTGATTGCGGAATAGCCTATGTCGCTTTTGATTCCCGAGACGGGGCTGCTGCTGTGGATGGTCATCATATTCGCCATTGTGCTTTTCATACTGGCGAAGTGGGGCTTCCCCGTCATAACCGGGATGATAGATCGCCGCAGCGAGTATATCGGGCAGTCGCTCCGCAATGCCGAAGAAGCTGAAAAGCGCCTTGCGGCACTGGGGGAGGAGCAACGGCAAATGCTCGAAGAAGTGCGGCGGGAGCAGGCGAAACTGCTTAAGGAAGCCGCCGATACGAAGGCCAGGATGATTTCCGATGCCCGTGCCGAAGCCGAGAAGGAATCCGCGCTGATAATGGCCAGGACGCACGAGGCTATCGCCGCAGAAAAGGAATCCGCACTTGCCGATGCCCGCAGGGAGATAGCCCTGCTGGGGGTAAGTGTCGCTGAAAAAATCCTGCGCGACCATCTTTCCGACCGGGAGGCCCAGATGGCTCTCCTGGAGAAGCTTGGGAATGAGGCCTTGCGCGTACAGGATAAAAGTTAAGCTGCCATGAATACGGGTACGGTTTCACTGCGCTATGCAAAGGCACTGCTCAAGTATGTTACCAAAACAGGTAACGGAGAGGAGGTGTACCGTCAGGTGCGTATCCTGCTGAAGGACCCTTCCGCTTTCAGGGAGGAGCCGGTGGAGGAGCTTGCCCGCTTCGTGGAATTGCTTAAACTCAACCGCAGGACTTCGTACCTGAAATTCATCCTTCACAGCTTCGTAAAGCTCTATGATGCGCAGACAGGGCGGGTGGAGGCGGTGCTCGTGACCGCAGTCCCTTCTCCCGATTTTTCGCAGGAAGTGCGGAAAGTCCTTTGCAGCGGGCGGGACTGTCGTCTGGAGATGGAGGAGAAGGTGAATCCGGAACTCATAGGAGGCTTCGTGCTTGATTTCGACGGCCTCCGCATGGATGCGAGCGTGCGCTCCCAGCTGGGCAGGGTACTCAGCTCGCTTAACGAACAAAACAGAACCAGAGTACTATAATGGCACAAAACACTATTAAAGCCAGCGAGATTTCCGACATCCTGCTCTCCCAGCTTGAGGGGGTGGACAATTCCGTGCGCTATGACGAGGTCGGGACAGTCCTGCAGGTCAGCGACGGGGTGGCCCGTATTTACGGACTGGAGAATGTGGAGGTGGGGGAACTGGTGGAATTCGAATCAGGGGTAAAGGCCGTGGCCATGAACCTCGAGGCGGACAATGTAGGGGCGGTGCTCTTCGGAGCTACGGACCTTGTCCGGGAGGGCATGAGCGTCCGGCGCCTCAAGACCATCGCTTCCATTCCGGTTGGTGATGGCCTGGTAGGCCGCGTGGTTAACCCGCTTGGAGAGCCGCTGGACGGGCTCGGACCGGTTGCCGGAGAGACTTTCCGGATGCCGCTCGAGCGCAAGGCCCCGGGCGTTATTTTCCGCGAACCCGTGACGGAACCGCTGCAGACAGGTCTCAAGGCCATCGATGCGATGATTCCCATCGGCCGTGGGCAGAGGGAGCTTATTATCGGCGACAGGCAGACGGGCAAGACCGCCATCGCCATCGACACCATACTCAACCAGCGCGCCGAATTCCTGAAGGGGAAGCCCGTCTATTGCATCTACGTTGCGGTAGGACAGAAGGGATCAACCGTCGCGTCGCTTGTACAGATGCTCCGGGACAAGGGGGCGATGGACTACACCATAGTCGTTTCCGCCACTGCCGCCGATCCCGCAGCATTGCAGTACTATGCGCCTTTTGCGGGAGCTGCTATAGGCGAATATTTCCGCGATACCGGCCGCGCCGCGCTGGTGGTCTATGACGATCTTTCCAAACAGGCGGTTGCATATCGCGAGGTTTCCCTTATCCTGAAGCGCCCGTCGGGCCGCGAGGCTTATCCGGGCGATGTCTTCTACCTCCATTCGCGCCTGCTTGAAAGGGCTGCAAAGATCGTAGGCCAGGAGGAAGTTGCGGCGCAGATGAACGATGTCCCGGAGTCCTTGAAGGGAAAGGTTAAGGGTGGCGGGTCGCTCACGGCCCTGCCGATTATCGAGACGCAGGCGGGCGACGTGTCCGCCTACATCCCCACCAACGTGATTTCCATCACTGACGGCCAGATTTACCTTGAGGCGCCGTTGTTCAACGCGGGAATAAGGCCGGCAATCAATGTAGGTATCTCCGTGTCCCGTGTGGGCGGCGCGGCGCAGGTCAAGAGCATGAAGAAGGTCGCCGGTACCCTGAAAATCGACCAGGCGCAGTACAACGAACTGGAGGACTTTGCGAAATATTCTTCCGACATGGACCGTCTTACCCTTAAGACACTTGACCGCGGGCGCAAGAACACCCGCCTGCTGGTGCAGCCGCAGTACAGTCCCATGCCGGTAGGGGAGCAGGTGGCTGTGCTCTATTGCGGTATAAATTCCCTGCTTGAGAATATTTCCCTGGACAAGGTGCCCGATTTCCAGAGGATTTTTCTGGAGCAGATGCGCTCTTCCCATGCCGATCTGTTGGCGGAGCTCTCCGAAGGCCGCCTTCCCGCCGACGCGGGAGACATCATCCGCAAGGTTGCGGCCGGGGTTACTGAAGCTTTGGTATAATGGCGTCACTGCGGGAACTGAAAGACCGTATTTCATCGGTGAAGGGGACCATAAAGGTCACCTCGGCGATGAAGCTCATCGCGTCGTCCAAACTGCACAGGGCACAGCAGTGTGCCGAGAGCTTGCGCCGTTACAGCGATGCGCTTGGCGGAATAGTCGGGACATTGCCCTCTTCCGCCTTCCTGGGGCTTTCTGCTCCGGTTGCGCAGGATGCTCCGGTCGCGATTGTGGCCCTGTCGTCCAACAACTCCCTTTGCGGGGGCTTCAATGCAAATGTTATCCGCCGGGCGATGCAGGAGCTGGAAGCCCATCCCGGGGCGGAAGTATTTGCCCTGGGGCGCAAGATGGCCGATGCCATGCGCCGTGCGGGCGTTGCGTCCGGGGAAGACTATAGCGCCCTCGTCAGCCTTGCGGGCTATGACAGGTCTGCGGAGCTTGCGGACCGCCTTATGGACGATTTTGACGGCGGACGTATTTCACGGGTTATCCTTGTCTATACGCATTTCGCTTCTGTGGCCCGGCAGGAAGTGGTCGTGCGCGACCTTTTGCCTTTCACCTATGAGGGAGGCAGTGACAGCGCCGATATGGAAATGCAGGTACTTTATGAGCCGTCTCCGGCGCAGATCGCGCAGGCGCTGCTGCCGGCGCTCATCCGCCTGGAACTGCGTACCGTATGCATGGACAGTTTCGCCGCTGAATGTGCGGCACGCACTGTAGCCATGCAGGTGGCTTCCGACAATGCCCAGTCCATGCTCGGCGACCTTACCCTGGCTTACAACAAGAGCCGCCAGCAGAAAATCACCTCCGAGATACTGGACCTGCTTGGCGGCGCAGTCTAGTAAATAGTAATAAAAAGAGAGGCGGCCCAAACGGGTCGCCTCTCTTTAATGATATAGGTATAGATTATCTCATCTTCCTGGTAACGAACTCGCGCTCGCTCGCTTTATCCTCAGATATTGCGGGCCGGCCGATTGACTTGATGGTCTCTTTCTTGCGCACGGACTTCTGGGAGACAGTAGCCCCGGTAGCACTGATGCTGCTTGTACCATGGGAAGTCGACATTGAGGAAGCGGCGGTAGCTTTGCTCAGGCTGACAGGGAACAGTGACTGGTATCCACCCAGGCTTTCAGCAGCGTACTTGATCGTGCCATCAGTATTGCTTGCAAAATAGATGTCAAAGCCAGCATTCTCAAATGTTCCCATACCTTCGATGGTAACGCTGCCCGGGACAGCGCTTGCCCCGTCGGAACTTTCATTCATCACGAATTCGCAGATAGGAATTGCGTCACCGGTAACATAGTAGTATTCTCCTGCAATATCGATAAGCGGATAGAGATATACGGTGAAGGTCTCCCCGGTTCCGACATTGACATTAGTGCTCAGGGGATAGTAGTCTCCTCCTGCAAGAATCATGTTTCCAGTTTCACTGTCAAATACGGCAGTTGCCTTGAGGAAGTTGTACGCAAGTCCGTTCAAGCCCAGGACGGTATAACTCTCATTCAGCTTATTCATGGATACGGAGACAGGGTATGAATTACCTTCCGCATCGGAGAGTGTCCAGTTTCCGATCCACTTGTCGTATGCTGCGGTATCCTGCATCGGTTCCATGTCTGCGGGGAGACCCACAATACCATACTGCTCGAGATAATAACCGGCGTACTGGCCTTCTATTATAACCTCTACGACTGAGAATCCGACAAAGCTGCCGCTCCTATAAGTGTTGGAGAAGTTGCAGGGTGTAAGTTCAAATCCGCCATCCTTGAGTTTTGCGGCGTGGAAAATCATAAACGGCTCGCTGGAATCGCAGGGATAATTCACTTCGGTAGGATAGCTTGAGCTATATTTATAGATTCCGGACATGAAGAACCCAGTCGCACCGTATGAGCTTGTCCCGGTAGTACCAAGGCTCTGTTCCACCATGTAAAGCTGGCCATTTTCCGCATCATACAATGCCTCGGCCGGACCGGCGATATCGGATCCGGGAGCATACAGGTTGTAGGACACATTGGCTTCTTTTTGCTCGATGGTGACCGGCGTACCGTCGATAACCCAGTCTCCGATGAACTCATCGTAGGCGGCAGCCACGTGCGGATCTTCCTTGGTGAACTGCAGGACGGCATATTTGCCGCTGGCGAATCCATCCTCATTCAGACCGGCTACGACAGCGATATAATCGCCATAGTCTACCAGGTTTGCCGATATTTCGGAAGTTTCGGTAGTCGCATCGTCATCGATAGTATCATAATAATAATAGAACCAGTACTGGGTCAGGTCTGCGATGCTGAAGCATTCGGTGGTGATGAGCGCCTCAAGCGAGCCAAACTGTTCAATTATACTGGCAGGATAGATATCGACGGAGTAATTGAAATAGTAATCATTTCCGCCGGACACGGTGTTCTTTATAACCTCCTTGCCGTTCTTTACGCCTTCATAGCTGAGTGTCCAGTCCGCGTTCTGTTCGAAGCTGATTTCATCAACGGAAAGGGCGATCAGGTTGCAGAAGGAATCGTCGGTGAAGTAATAGCTTTCATCATAATCCACATAGGAGCCGTTGAGGTATCCCTTGACGGTGACGAATTTTCCTTCCAGCGAAGCCAGGTCAAGACCTGCAGGCTCTTCCAGATATACATTGGGGTAATAGACAGAGTAAGAACTGACGTCTACGAACCAGCCGTTTTCGTCCTTGGCCAGTACTCCGCTTGCTCCGGTATTAATGGAGTTGTAGTTGCTGTGTACCCTGAGCGTGATGAAGGGAAGGTCACTTACTTCCTGTCCGGAAGCGCTGACGGTAATGGAAGAAGCTTCCACATACTTGACTTTGGTCTGCTCGTTCGTCTTCTTGATTCCCTCGAAGGCAACAACGTCACCGCGAACTGCAGTATTGTCTTCTTTCTGCAGATAGAGGTATGCGCCGTCTTCATCGACGACCAGAGCGCCCTGCTTGGAGGCAGCCAGGACGACCACATCATGTCCGGCGACGGAGGTGCCGTCAGAAAGGTAGCGGATGGATGCGAGGTCGGTCGCAACTTCGGCTGAAGGCTGCTGGAGAATCACGAAATCCTTGATTTTCTCGCCGGTAGCGTCATCTGTCACGGTAACGGTACCTTCACGGTAGGCACCGGTGGCATTGGCCGCAACTTCGATGATAAGGTTGTCCGTATGTGTGGCCTTGGAATTGGCCTCGTGTACGGAAAGCCAGCTCTCATCCCCATCGGAGACAAAGACATTGTATTCTTTGTTGGTGTTGACCTTAAGCTCGATGACGTCGCCTTCGGCGCTTACCTGGGCGGTAACGTCGGCGATGGCCTCGATAACGCCTTCCTCAAGACGGATCACCTTGATGTTTGTCTTGCCCTTGTTGTTGTCGGCAAAGACAAATACCTTACCGGAATTCACATCCTCGTCAGCGGTGATGAGGATGAAGTTACCCGCGATACGGACGTTCAGGCCGGGCGTGGCGCTCAGCACGTCAACGGTAACATTGTCCTCTGCGGAAACGCCTTCCACCACGAAGGGGAGGGCAAGGGTATTGCCGCCGTTGATACCTACGCTGTTCAGGTCGCCTTCATAGTCGATCTTCAGGGCAAAGGTCTTCTCCCTCGGGATCTGCACCTCGGTTTCGCCCACTACGAGGACGATGTAATCCTCGGTGGATTTCTCCTCGTCGATGTAGGCGGAGGTGAAGGCGCTGCCGTCGATGATGCTCACGCCCACAGGATACCAGGTCTCGCCATTGTCATAGGAGACGATGAGCTTCTGCTCGGAGCTGGTGCCGAAGAGGGGAGTGACACCCTGGGGGCCTTCCGGTCCAATGGGGCCTTGCTCACCCTGAGGACCCTGGGGACCCTCGCTCGTAACAGGTACTTTGTTGCCCTCGTTATCAAGCAGCCAGCCGCCGTTGACGGTCCAATAGTAGATGCCGTCTTCGTCCAGGGCGATGCTGATTTCCGGTGTTTTGCCGTCTTCACCGTCTTCACCGTCCTTGCCGTCCACGCCGTCCACACCGTCCACACCGTCTACACCGTCAATACCGTCCCTGATGGTAGCGGTGGTGCCGTCGGAGAAGGTAATGGTGTACTCGCCGTCGCCTTCCACGACAGAAACGATGGTGAGCTTCTTGTTCAGGGCGTTCACCAGGTTCTGTAAACCGGGAATAGTCTCATTGTTGATTTTTTCCACGGCCTGCTCGAGGGCGCTCACCCTCTTGTCCAAGTCGTTCACCTTCCCTTGCAGGACGGAGAATTCGGCTTGCATGTCGCAGCCTGCCGTAAGCAGTGCAATCAACACTGCAAACAGTACTGTCCAAATGGATTTTCTCATAGTTGAAATTTATTTTGGGTTAATAATTAATATCTGTATCCTATGCTGATGGCAAATGAATTGCCTATTATGTCGTTTGCTGTAATATATGAAGCTTCAAGGCAGAATCCCTTCCACTGTGCGCCCAGGCCAAGGGCCAGGTGTGAGGGGAGTACGGCTCCTGCCGTAGCATAGCGGTATCCCGCCCGGGCGAAGAGCAAATCATTGTAGGTATACTGCACGCCGGCGGCGATTCCGAATTTTCCGCTGAAGTAACAGTCTGCGTCCAGGTTGGCTTCGATGCGGCTTTTGCCGATATCGCCGTGGTAACTTCCGCTGATGCGCGCAGATGAGGGCAGGGGGTACTCCGACCCGTCTTTGGATTTTACCTTGCCGCCAACATTCGCCACTCCTGCAGCGACGTCGAAATGCCCTGCATGGTACTGGGCCATCGCATTGAACGCGAAAGCGGAATAGGAGTAGTCGGACAGAATCCGCTGGTATGCGTATTTGAAGGATGCGCCGATACTGAAGTGGGCCCCGAAGGAAACCCCCGCCCCGAGGGAAGCCAGACCGTCAAGCGGCCGGAAAGTCTCGTAGCCGGGGAGTTCCAGGACAGGGTGCGCCTGGTTGACCACGGCAACGGAGAGCGCAAGCGCCCTGAGGGGCTTGAAGGCAATCCCAACCCCCAGGTTGTCGCTCAGGCAGCCCGGGGTAGAGGGTGCCCAGCGTCCGTAGCTAACGGATGCGTCCACTTTCCCAGTGGCAAAGGGGAGTATCGACGGATTGTCAAATGCGGAGAATGCCGCCGACGCGGAAACGGATGCACTGCCGGCGCCGGCCATGGCACTGCGCGCGGTTCCGCGGGGAATCCCGAGGAAATCCATGGCATTGTCCGTTGCCGGCTTGTTCTCAGCCGCAGCGCTCAGGCACAGCAGCAGGAAAGGCAATATGAAACGGCAGTATCTCATAGTTTGACAACCGTATAGCTATAGGACTGGTCTTTATAGTTGATATCAATGGTATAAATGCCGGGGGCTATTCCGCTCATGTCGACCAGCACGGGATTCGCCGCGCTGTGGAGGCCTTCTCCGCTGTAAACGACTACTCCGGAAGAAGAGATGAGCCGTACCCGGGTCATTGCTTCCTCGATGCCGGGAATGACGGTGATGTTCCCTCCCGTGACAACGGTCTCGCCGGGGATGAACACTTCTGCCGAACCCTCGGGACGCACCAGGACCGTCAAGACGCTTTCCACGCGCTCGCTTTCGTGGTCTTCGGCGGAAACTTTAATCTGGCATACTCCCGCTGATACTGCGCTTACGGAAACCTTCCCGTCGTCCGTAAGTGAAACCGCGGCTACCGCAGGGTCGAGCGAAGTAGCCCTGAAAAAGAGATCTTCACCATCAGGGTCACTGAAGTGGTCTCCGAGAGGGAATTCCTGGCTTTGGCCCGGCCCCTTGTCCAGGAGCATCACCTCAAATTCCCTGGTGAGTACCGGGGGAGTGTTGGGCAGGACAGTGTAGTTTACAACCTTCCTGGTCGTAGCCCCTACCTCATCCTTTACCTCTATCGTGCTTGAATAGTTGCCTGGCGATGAAAGCGGACACATCAGCTTGAAGTTGTACAACTCCGCAGACCCGTTGTGGGATTCCAGGGAAGCCCTTCCGTTTGTCTTGAAGCCTACGCTTACCGCATCCCCGTCAGGGTCCGCGAATCTTACCGGCACGCTGACTATGTCGTGATGGTGGAAACTGAACCCTTCCACCGGATAATTGGTAACGTCGATCGAAGGTTTCAGGTTTTCCAGCGTGCGTGCCCGGATGATATCGGAAAGCGCTGAATAATTGCGGTTGTAACTGTAGGCCACAACGGCAACGTAATAATCTGTATCAGGAGCCAGGCCGGCAAGCAGTACGGACTGCGGGCTGCCTTCAACGTCTGATGCGGAGGATAGCTTGACTGTGGTAATCAGGTCATCGGAGGGATTCTGATAATCGGCCTTGGAGACAGCCTGCTCCTTTTTACTTGCAATTACCATGTAGGCATAAGCTCCGGATGCGATGAAGTCTACGCGGAGGTTGTGCCCGACAGGCGTTACGCTGAGTCCGCTGACCTTGGATGGCGTGCTGGCGTCCGCATTCATCTGGAAGGCGCCCATCGCATCCACCAGCGGGCCGATGGGTTTGTTCCCGGCCGTAGCACCGATGGTCTTGGCTCCGCCGATCAGGCGGGTGCGCAGTTCGTCGGCCGTAAAGCCTTTCCCTCCAAAGTAGGAAACAACGAGTGCGGCGACTCCGGAGACGTGCGGGCAGGCCATCGAAGTACCGCTGAAGGAAGCGTATTTGCCGTTGATGTACGTGCTCAAAACATTGACTCCGGGGGCGCAGACGTCCACCCAGTCTCCGTAATTTGAGAAACTTGCGCGGCTGCCGTTGCTGTTTATGGCTCCTACGGCTATGCACCCGTCATAATTGGCCGGTGCACCGTAGAGGATATTTTCGTTTCCGGCGGCGAAAATCACCACGCCGCCCTTCATCGGTGAAGAGGCGAGCTGGTTGCCCTGATTGTCGCAGCCGGCATACTTGTTGAAATAATCCACGGCCTCCGTGAACGAGCGTTCCGGGTTCTCGTGCGCACTGCGGGCGTAATCAAGCTCGTATCCGGTAATGGAGCCATCGTCGTTGAAGTCGAAATTGTATCCCCAGCTGTTCTGGGAAATGACGGCTCCCTTGTCCGCAGCTTCCTTCAAGGCTCGCGAGAAGTTGCTTGCGGTAGCATCGTAGCCGTTGTCCAGGGTCTTGAACACCTGCAGGGATAGAAGTTTCGCTCCTCCCTGTCCTGCAGCCGCATTGCCTCCCGCCACACCGGTAACGCCTATCCCGTTGTTGTTCACAGCCGAAATGGTGCCGGCGACGTGGGTGCCGTGGTCGTGCTGGTAGATGGTCGTGGAGTTGTCTACGTAATTGTAGTGTCCGGATAGGGCTATGTTGGCTTTCAGGTCAGGGTGATCCATCTGGATGCCTCCATCCACCACCGCCACGGTGACGGTGGCCTTGCCCATGGTGTAGTTGTCCCAGACGCTCTTGCAGTTCACGTCGTAGCCGGGGTGGGCGACATTGTTCATGCCCCACATCTGGCCCCAGTTGGGGTCGTTGACGTTTACCCTGCTGCGGATGATGCGGCTCGGCTCCACTTTCTGGACTCCGCTGATGGCTTCCAGGAAGCCGAATGCCTTTGTCTGCGGGACGGCTTTACTGAAATTGACGGTGTACCAGCGGTGCAGGCCTTCCGCCCTTGTGCGGGGCTCGAATTCCCCTGCATGCGGGAACAGGCGCTCGGCAGAGCTAATTCCGATTTCCTTCCGGACAAGGTTCCACTCGGCGGAGCGGACAGTGCCCTCCTCCATCCGGCTGGCCAGCTCTTCACTGACATAAATCAGCGCAACTCCGGGCTGTATGCCCATTGCGGCGTTCTGAGACTGTACCGGGACTTCCTTCACCGTGTCCGGTCCCTGGCTTGCAGGAACGGACACGGTTTCAGGCATATCCCTGGTACAGGCAACCGCAAGTGCGGCCGCCAGCCAGATTGTCGCTGTCCACAGTCTTCTCATCTGATGTTATTTGAGTTTCCTGAAAGCCGCGGCAGTCGCACTGACCCTGGGGGCGGGGAAGTACAGGGAAGACGTATTGGGCGTACCCCTTGTAACCATTACATCGTCCAGGTTCAGGTAGAACATATCCGTGCAGTTAAAGTGACGGAAGGCGATGTATCCGGTCTTGCCTGCGAATCCTGCGGGGATTGCGACTACGAAGCGCTGCCATACGTGCTCATCCAGGGTTTCTTCCTGGGCGGGATTACCTGCAGGATAGGTGGCTTCATGCAATTTGGTCATTGCCTCCAGGTCGGCCTCGGACTCGGGCAGGGATTCAGTGATGTACGCGGCGTAATGCTCGTTCGCATAGGACTGGTCCTGTGCCGTCACCCAGAAACTCAGATAGCTGTCATTGGTGAAGCTGATGGCAGGCGTGAACGCCCAGTTGTCAGGATGCAGGGCGCCTACATTGTTGATGTAGGACTGGCTGATGAGCGCTCCGGACTCGGAGTGGGCCGCGAGCTCCAGGGATAACGCCCAGCAGTAGCCGTCGCCGTCCAGGTCGATGAAGCCCCATCCGTCAAGGTTGTCTTCACTCTCGAAGTCCTCGCTGAAGAGCACGCTTCCGCCGGGTTCGTCTCCACCGCCACTGCCGCCGGAAGGATTGAGCGCCTGCCGGATGACGATGTTGCGCACATCATCACCGGCCGTCCACTCGATAAAGCCTTCGCGAATCTCCTTGTAGGGATTCTTTGCCACATTGATGGTGAAGATGCCATTGTCGGGAACGGCGTCTATCCATTCGCTTCCCGAAACTTTGACAACTACGGTAGCATCGGTCTTGTACGCAAGTTCGACTGAACCTCCGTTATATCCGAAGGCGTACTCCTCGTCCCAGAAATACTTGGTGTTCAATCCGAATTGGATTACCTGCACGGTAGCTGCCAGGCCTCCGGATTTGATTACGACAATAGAATATCTGGTTTCGATTGTATTGTTCTCGCTTGCCTTTATGCGTACTCCGTAATTGTCCGCGCTGACGAGAACCCAGTCCCTGTCTGCTTCGGCCTCTATTTTTTCTCTCGAGTCCACGCTGACATAGGATGTGCCTCCCTCGGCGCCAAACTCGGCAGTGCCGGTGCTGATGGGCAGTAGGGGAGCCGGAGCGTATTGCGAGCCGTCCGGCTGCTGGGGCTGGCAGGCGAAAAGCGCAAGCGCAGCCGCAAAGAATGCAATATATCTTTTCATACGCATACTATTCTACGATTTTGGTCAGGGTCATGGGGCCGAAGATGTACTCCTTGCCTGAAGCCAGCGCCCAGTCGGAGTACTGCCCGACGGAATTGCCGTTAGAGTCGAAGGCCCATAGTATCCAGCCGTCTGCGGTATAGGTTTCCCAGAGACCGTTGTCCTCCCATTCGACGACCAGCTCGGTTACGGTGTTGTCGACAGCGCGTCCGTTCAGACCGATTCCGTCGCTCCAGCCGAGGTAGCCGGCATTGGAATCCAGCGGGCATAGCTTGATGGTGTTCGCTCCTACGGAACCAACCTCCTGAACGATCCAGGTCAGGTAACCGCGTGCCGCGTTGTAGCCGATTACAGGTTCGAATTTGTCGCAGAAGCCCTTCATCTTGAATGAAGCACCCTGCTCGAACGGAACAAGTTCGACTTCGAATGAGCCGCTGTAATGTTCCAGCGTCCATTTGCCCTCGAACTTGCCATAGGGGACATAGCCTTCGGGGATGATCTTCTTGAAGGAAATGCCGGAACCGGTCAGGGTGCCGTTCTCGCTGTCATAGGCAAAATCCTGGAAGGTGACACCCTGGAAGGTGAAGGGTTCGTTGAAGTGTATGCCGCCCGGCACAATCATGTAACGGACATTGAGCATCTCCGTGGCTTCGGCTCCCTTGCGCCCTATGGAGAGTGTGTGGGAAGTGCCGTCCAGGAATCCTTCCACAAGGCCTCCGGTCACTTCTCCGGTGAATGCAACGATATCAAAGGCTTTCTCCGCGGCATTCATGTCGTTAAGGAAGTCGGTGATGTTTGTCCCAATCCTGTCCAGATAGCAGAGGTTACGGGAACGCTTGCCGCGAAGGGTGATGCGCTCCGCCTTGACATCCATAATTTCGAACTCGAAGTCTCCTCCGCGGGCCTGATAAAGCGCCTGGCTGGGCGTCGCGTAGTAATGAATGACTTCATTGTAGGTATCGAAGGAAAGGACGGCTCCGTCATCTGCGGTCAGTTTGTAGCGGGAGGTAACGGCTTCCTCGGGGGTACCCTGTGCGTAGGCCGTCACTTCCTGGGCCGTAAATTTAAGACCGATGTAGCAGGTGGCATATTTGCTCCCGGGATAATAGGAGAGGGCCCAGCCTTCGGCGGAATCTTTCAGGATGTCCCGGACATTCTCCAGGTAGTCCTGCATACGGGCCGAAGACGGCTTGTCGAACACCTCAGGCTGGTCTTTGACACAGGAAGCCAGGGGCGACAGCAGTACTGCCGCGGCCAGAATGGCAAAACATTTTCTTGTTTTCATACGTTTTTCCTCCTCGCTCAAAGTTCAACGGAATGCAAATCCACACGGCCTGCGCCGACGTCGCCGAAGCGGCGCCCGAGGATGTCGCGCAGTTCATCGATGTTGATGCCCCACTGGTCCTGCAGATAGGTGACCACGATATCCAGCTTGGACTGGATGATCACGTCACCGTATTCGGCGTCTGGATTGACCTTGCGCACCTCCGTCGTCTCGTTGTGGGCGGCGGTCAGCTGCTCCTGCCACCAGGCGGCGTCGTGGGTGATGTATTCGGAAACCATTTCCGCAAAGTCCTCCCGGTGCTCGCTCTGGGCGTAGTCCGTAATGAATCCGCGGCCGCGCCAGTACTGGTCGGTATCGAAGCAGGCGTCACCGACATAGTCCTTGGAGGAAATCTGTCCGAAGGTCTCCGGATAGGTTTTGGTCTGGTTCAGGATGTGGGTGAACTCGTGGTGAATGGTCTTGATGTAATAGTGGTTCAGGTACTCGGAGAGTTCGGCGCCCTCGTAGTAGTCCAGCACCAGCGGCAGTTCATTCACGCCGGAAAGCATGATTTTCTTGCCTGCCTCTGCGGTACCCAGCACGATGGAACCGTTGTTCTTGTACTCCCAGGTCCCGATGAGGAAGAACATCTTGGGGAAGTAGGCGCGGGTAAAGTCCAGACCGGCAATCTCGTCGTAGGTATCGACGCACAGGTACTTCACGAGGTGGGCGTAGATGATGGACGCCTCATATTCCGCGGGAACCGTCCAGTAACCCATATCGGATTCGTTCAGCGCAAAGCGATACTTGAATTCGATGTTGTAGGGCTTCAGGAAATTGGCTTCCAGCCAGAAGTCGAAGGGATTCATCTCCACGGTAGAGTCCTTGATGACGCTCTCCGGGTTCAGCATATCTCTCCGGCAGGAAGTGGCCGTAATGGCGGCAAGGGCCAAAAGGGAAAGGATATATTTTTTCATATCAGGTCAGGATTACAGGTTTTCGGCAGGAAATTCCCGTTCACGCAACACAATTTCCGCAGGCTTGCCCACGGCACGGGGATTCGGCTCCATACCGGCGGTCAGCACTTCCTGGGGCAGCTGCATGGCCCGGCGGGGGTCGTTGACGGTCAGGATGTCGTCGGAGCGCATGGGCTTGAGGGCGACGTCATTATCGCTCATCCTCTTGGGATTCGGCTCCATGGTGCGGCGGTGAATCTCGATGCCGTAGCGCTTCACGTCATACCAGCGCAGGCCCTGGCTGTGGTTGTCCAGACGCTTCAGGTTGAGGATGCACTGGAGCATGGACTCCTGGATACCGCCGTCCGCACCGATGTTGAACGCGGGGTTCAATTTTTTCTTGAGGGTGGGGGCGTTCCAGGCCCAGTAGGCCATATTGGAGTAGAAGTCCACAATCTGCTCGGTGGTGAGGTCCGTCGAGAAGACGGAACGCTTGACGATGCTGTGGATGTAGGTGTTGATGTCTGCCGTCGCCTCGTCATAGAGATGCTGCATCACCTTGGCTTCTGCGCGGGTCAGCAGGGCCTCGTCCGTCGTGAAGGCGGGACAGACGGCGTGCGAGTAACCGATGCGCGCCACGGGGTCCGTATATTCGAACATATACGGAATCTTCCACGTGCTGACCTGGTCGTAGGTGGAACCGTTGTACCAGGCCGGGCGGAGGTAATAGTTCTGTCCGGCGTCATACCCGCTGGTCGTACTCCAGATTTGCCTGGCGTACTGTGTCTCCGTGAACGCCAGATAGGAGTCGTGCGAGTACTTGCTGATGCCGGGATAGCAGAAGTAGTAGGCGAAGGAAGAATAGCTGGTCAGCATCAGCAGGTTGGCATTCTCGGAAGAGTTGACAAACGCATAGCTGATGACATCCCAGTCCCGTTCCAGCTTACCCAGCGCTTCCCAGTTGCGCAGTACGCTGGCCGGCTGGGAACCGACGCACTTGGAGGCGTATTCCGCCGCCTTGTCCCACTTCTCATAGAAGAGATAGAAGCGGGCGGCGAAGGCGTAGGCCGCGCGGGTGTTGAAATGATATTTCGGAACGCTGTAATAGGCATCGCTCACATACTGGAGGGCAAGTTCCAGGTCGCGCTCGATCTTGGCGTACACCTCGGCTACATTGCCGCGGTCATACTTGGGATTGAGCTCCTGCTCCACCATCTCCATGTAGGGGATGCCCAGGTCGGTGCCGCTGGTCTCCTTGTTGTAGTGGAGACAGAACTCGTTCACCAGCATAAAGTGGTTGTAGGCGCGGATCAGCAGCGCCTCGGCCATCTCGGGGCCGAAGCCGCGGGCGGCAATTTCCGCGTGCTGGGCGATGGAGGTGGTCCCGGTGAGTTGGTAAATGGCGTCCAGACCCTGATTGGCGTGGGCGATGCACAGCCAGGATTTTCCCCAGAAGCTGTCCGGTCCGTCATTGTGGATACCCAGTTCCGTCACGTCCTGCCAGGAGTAGAGCTGGTCGAAGAAACGTTCGGTACCGGGGTTGTCGTCGCCGATATTGTCCACGTTGTCGGACATATATTCATTAAGCGTCAGGTAGGTAGCTGTCGGATAACCGGAGGTGAGCAGGGCGCGGACTTTGGCTTTGGTATCCACTTCCGCCCTGTTGTCGGGCATGGTGTCCAGGAACTTGTCGCAGGAAACGAGACCCGTAAGCGCTGCAAGCGCAGCAATGATGTATCTTGTTTTCATAGTGTAGCTCCGACTTAATTAAAAACCAACTTTGAGGGTAAAGGTGAACTGTCTCGGGAGCGGAACGGCCACACCGCCCGTGTTGAAGAATTCGGGATCCTGTCCGTTCAGTTTGTCGTCGGCATAGAGCAGACAGAGGTTGGTGGCCTGCAGCTTCATCCCAAGGCTTGCCAGGCGGAGTTTCTCCGTAATCTTCCTGGGGAAGTCGTAGGCGAGGGAAACTTCCTTGAGCCGGATGAAATCACCCTTGGCAATACGCGCGGTGGAGTAGTTGTAGGCGTTGTATGCATAGCTCAGGTAGTTGGAGGTAGTCGCATAGTAGCGGTTCTGCCAGTAGGAGGCGATGACCGGGACATCGGTCTTCAGCTCGTCGCCGGGAACCGTCCAGCGGTTCTTGAATTCCTTGGGCATGGAATCCAGGTCGTCATAGGTACTCTTGAAAACAGGGTCCAGACGAATCACGTTGCCGAAGGAATAGGTGATGAAGACGTTCAGCTTGAGACCTCTCCAGGCGAAGATGTTGCCGAAGGAACCGACGTCCGTAGGATCGACGGAACCGGAATACACGAGGTTCTTGAGTTTCACCTCGTCACTTTCCTGGAAATTGATGTCGGAAACGGTCCGGACACCCTCTTCGTTGATGACGGTGGGAAGACCCTCTTCATTCAGGCCTGCGAACTTCAGGGAGAAGAGGCTTCGTACCGGGTATCCCTTGCGGGTGAATCCGGTGCCGGAAATCAGGTCTATCATCCGGACCTGGTTCTCCAGTTCCGTCACGATGTTGCGCGTGTGGGAATAGATGAAGTTGGTGGACCAGGAGAAGTCCCGGGTCTTGATGTTGGTCGTCGTGAGGGACAGCTCGATACCGTCGGAGTACATGGAGGCGACGTTACCGAGTTTGATAATCTGTCCGCCGATACCCTGGGTCGTAACGGGACCGATAAGGTCGTAGTTGTTACGGGTGTACCAGTCGACGGCGAGGTTGATGCGGTTGTCGAGGAAACCGGCCTCGAGGCTGATGTTCAGCTCGTGCTTCTTCTCATAGGTGAGGGCGAGGTTCGCCAGTTCGTCGATTTCCAGGGCGCTTTCCTTGTCGGAGGCGAAGGGACGCCAGGGGTTGTCCGCCTTGATGACCACAAAGGAGTTGGTCACGGAAGGACGGTCGCCCGTCAGGGAGTAGGAGGCCTTCAGCGTGAGGTGGGAAAGCGCCGGCTGGGCCGGTTTCATCCAAGGTTCCTCGCTGATGTTCCAGGCGCCGGAAATGTTCCAGGTCGGCATCCAGCGGGCGGTACGGGCTTTGCCCAGACCGTTGGTGCCCTCATAACGGATGGTTCCGTTCAGAACGTAACGTCCCTTGTAGGAATAGGTTCCGTTGGCAAAGAACGCCGCGCTGCGCACATGGGTGTTAGTCAGGGTGTAGTACTGCGTGTTCTCTTCGGAGCCCTGTTTGAAGATTCGGTAATCGTAGTTGGCGATTTCGCCGAAGTCAAACTGCATACCCCAGCCGCGGAACCAGGATCCGTGACGGTCCAGGCTGTTGATTTCGGTACCGCCGAAGAGGCTGACGGTATGCTCCCGGGCAAAGGTCTTGTTGAAGTTGAAGGTAGCGCGGAAGTCCCAGCCGTCCATTCCGTTCTCCGTACGCTCGTAGATACCACCGACAGGCAGTACGCTGTACTTGTAACCGTAAAGGTTCTCCGGATCCTTGTAAAGGAAGGGGTTCGCGTCACGGATGGCGGGCGTAGACATCTCGCGGTAGGCGAGGGCCTGGTTCGCTTCGTCGAGGATGTAATGCTCCTGGCTCGTGCTGGCATGCTTGTAGGCACCCAGTGCACTGAACTCAAGGAATTCGAAAGGCTTATACTTGAGTTCGCCCTGCACGCGGATGTCAAATACACTCAGATCGAGGTAGTTGTTCTCCAACTCGTGCATAATGTTGAACTTCGTATAGTTGCGGGTGTAGAACTCGTCCGGGTCGAGGGCCCGGGAGGTGTTGAGGGCGTAACTGTAAGGGTTGATGTCGAAATCACGCTTGACCTCGCCGGAAACGACGTCCGTCTCGCTGTTGATGGTTCCGGGCGCCCGCTGCTTACGATAGGAGGCATTGCCGATCATGTTGAAGGTCAACACCTTGGAAATCTTGAACGTGGTGTTCAGGTTGGCCGTGTAACGCTGCACGGAACTCTGGAGCGTCCAACCCGGATCGTGCATGACGGAAATGGAGGCGTAGTAATTCGCCTTTTCGGAACCGCCGGAAGCGCTGACCGAGTGGTTGTGCATGACCGTGTGCTGGAACAGGCGGTCGAACCAGTCGGTATTCCGGTATTCCGCCGCGCGCAGATAGGCGTTGCGGGCCGCTTCCGTGTTCTCCAGACCGAACGAGCCGGTGAGGGGATCGTAGGTGGAAATCAACTGGTACATCTTTCCGTAGATACCGCTGTTGCTGGCGTTGGCCGTTTCCGCGTAGTTCAGGTAGCCCTTCTGCTGCAACTCCTGATAGACCTCCATCTGGTCCTGGGAGTTCATGATGTTGAAGTTGCTGTAGGAGGGTTTCAGGCGGTAGGTGTATTCACCCGTGTAGGTGACGTGAGCCTGCCCGGCCTTACCCTTCTTCGTGGTCACGACGATAACGCCCGCCATCGCGCGCGCGCCATATATAGAGGTAGCGGAACCGTCCTTGAGGATATCGAAGGTCTCGATATCGTCCGAGTTCAGTCCGGCGATGGCTGAGGAAATCAGGGTGTTGGGGTCGCCGGACGAAAGGTCGTCCGCACTTACGTCCACCACATCTTCCATAATGACGCCGTCCACCACCCAGAGGGGCTTCGAGGAACCGTAAATGGAGGTGGCGCCGCGGACGCGGATCTTCGGAGCGGTTCCGAAGGTACCGGACACGTTCTGCACGGATACACCGGCGGCGCGGCCTTCAAGGGAGCGGGAGATATCCGCCATACCGGAGATGTTGCTCTCCGATGCGTCGAGCTTTACTGTGGAACCCGTGTTGAGACGGCGGTCTACGGTGTACATACCGGTTGCAACCGCAGCTTCCAGCATATTCACGTCATCTTCCATGACGACTTTGACGCTGGGAGCGATGGCGACCGACGTCTCCTTGTAGCCCATGCTCGTGGCTACGACCAGTTTGGCCGCTGACGGCACGTTGTTGATCTGGAAGTTTCCGTCCAGGTCGGTAATCGCATAAAACTTGGGGTTCCCGTCGATCGTGACCGCAGCTCCGACTATGGGCTGGCCGTCAGAAGCGGCGACCACCGTACCCTTTACGGACCGGGGCTGGGCCTGCGCTACCGCCGCCGAAAAGACGACGAGAACGGTCGCGAGGAATAATCTTAGTTTTTCCATATAGCTTGATTCTTACTTGACGAATGACCTGAAGGCTTGTTTTTTGGCAGGCCTGATTGTGTTGTTCCCTGAAGCGGGTTTTCCGGAAACTCCGGCAGTGGACGTCGCCCGGGTGATGTCGATCGGAATGCCTATGGTCATGCCGAAGTTTGCCCAGCTCGAACCATTGTATCCGAAGATACCGAAGATTTCCGGCGTGATGGTAGCTCCATTATAATCATAGGTAACAGGCTTGATGCTTGCGGAATTGCCTCCTGAAGCCAGAATGAAGCGGCAGATTACTCCGTCTTCGTCACCATAGGCCATGTAGCCTCCGTTATAGCTGCCTGCCTTGTAAAGATCGTAGGTGGCGCCGCCGCTGGCCGTTACGCTCTGGCCGGTTTCCCCGAATATAAAGAGGATGTCACCGGTAGTCGCATCGAAGTCTACGACCGCGCTTACATTGAAGCCGGAATAGAAGCTTCCCATAACGTAGTTCTGGTTCGTAACACCCTTGGAGATGGTGTATACCGTGCCGTCTATACTCCAGTTGCCGATCCACTTCTTGTAAGCCTCGGTGGGCTCAGCACCCCGTATGGCTACATTGGGAAGGACGGTTTCGAAGTTGTCCTGGGCATAGGCGCTGCCCGAAGGAGGTACCTGGTAGAAACGCATTCCGATATAGCTTTCCCCGTCTTCTGTAGTGCCGGGACGAAGTTCTATGTTTCCGGTGTCCTGCATGGCGAAGGTGACTATCACCCTGCCCATCTTACTGTCAAAGTACTTGCTGCCGTCAGAAGCGACATACCGTCCGCAGAACTTGTCCGTGTAGGTATTGCCGTCATCCGGGTCTACATAGGGTTCGCTGATGTCCTGGCTGGCGATGGTCAGTTTGCCGTTTTCGTAGCGCGCTTCCACCACCAGGGGAGTACCGATGCCATACTTGGCGGTTTCGGCCCCGTTGAGCCCGGATACCGTATAGCTCTGTCCGGCCACCTTCTTGCTGACGGTGAACTCGTACGGGGTTCCTTCTGTCATAGCCCAGGTGCCAAGGAAGTCTTCATAGGAGGCCGCTACCGCGGAATCCAGAGTGGTGAATATTGCCTCGCCCCTGGTTCCGTACTCATTGCCGTACACGCGGCCCACAACAACGTAGCGGTAGGTGGTCATGGGGGTCAGGTTGTCTTCGGTGATGACCTTCTTCTTGCCCTTGGAGAGGTTTTGGTCCGCATTTGCGGGGACCTCGACATCTGCGAGCGCGCTTGTCAGGTCGTCGGTGAAGAAGCCGAACCATTCGAATTCCTCAAGTCCAGTATGGGTCACGGTAATGGTTGCGGAATGTGATGTGATTTCGCTGGCCTCGGCGCTGAATACGGTTGCGTCATATGCGGCTGAAAGGCTGGTGAACTGTACGTCGGCGGGAATGCCGAATACCCCTTCGGCATTGATACCGAAGGCGATGTAACGATACTTCGTCTCCGCATCGAGCCCCGTGATGGCGACTTTCTGCGCTCCGGTAAGCATATCGGCCGGAGTCACGCTGGCTGCGCGGGCCGAAATAAGGGCTGCCGCATCGGCCTGGAGATCCTTGGTGACGAAGCCGAACCATGTCAGGTCTTCCTGCTTGGCGTTGTAAGTGACATCGGCGTCGGCGGAATTCTTCGTGATGCCGGAGATTACGGCGTTGAAGCTGACGATGGAAAGGTCGATCGGCGTAGTGAAACTGCACTCACCGGGGGTGCCGTAGTTGATAACCACCCCGTCATTATCGAAAATACCGTAGACGATGTAGCGGTATGCGGTTTCATGTTCAAGATCTTTCTGGTTGACCGTCAAGGTCTTTCCGCTCATGAGGGTGACGTCCGGATTGAGCTTTCCGTTCGTTACCTTGGTGGCGAAATCCTCTGCGGCGAGCACCTCGGCCATGGTCTCCGTGTCCTTGGTAAGGAAGCCCGTGTAGGTAAGCACCTCATGTCCGTTGTGGCTCAGGTTTACGGTGACTTCGTGGGAAGAGAGTCCAGCGACCTCGGCGGTAAAGTCTACGTTAAACTTGGGGGAAGTGTTGAAAACGAGGCTCCCGGCCGTGCCGAAGTAAGCGTTCTGAGCGTCGACGGCGAAGGCGATGTAGCGATAGTTCACTGCTTCCCGGAGGCCACGTACGGCGACTGTCTGCGACTTCCCGATGTGGAGATGATTGCGGTCGATCTTGGAAATCTCAGCATCGACCAGGTCCTGGACATTGGAGCTGACGTCCTCTGTAACAAATCCGTACCAGGTAACATCTTCTGCGCCGCTGTGGCGGACGATTACCTCTGCATACTCGGCTTCAATGTCGCCTTTTGCGACCGTGAAATCAGCCGAAGGCTCCGCTACCGGTTCTTCTTCCGGTCCTATCTGGACGCAGGAGGGGAGAACGAAGGCGGCAAGGGCCGTCACTGCAAAGGCTGCAATTTTCGTTATCTTCATAGGTTTTAGGTATTTATATTATATCTTTTTGCCTAATTAACCGGCGCTGCCAAGGGACAAGACGCCAATTAAGCGCGAAATATCGGAATAATTTTCGGAAATACCAAATTTTAAATATAGCGAAATGCGGGGTAGGCTGCGTTGAAATGGCATTTTTAGTAACAAATGGGCAGTTATTAAAGAATTTTGCTTTAATAATTGAAGAAATTTTGCGATTTTGCTTAAATATTATAAGCTGCAATTGTCCGTCGAATTTTTTTGCTAAATTTGTTGCGATGAAATCAGTTCGTATTTGTCTGGGCCTTACCTTTTTGGCCTGCGTCACACTTTTGCTGTGCGGCCTCTGGCCGGAGCGCCTTGCCTGGGCGGGGACCTTGCAGTTTTTGCCTTCACTGCTGGCTCTCAACCTGGCCGTGGTGGGCGGGTTGCTTCTGCTTACCCTGCTTTTCGGCCGCATCTATTGCAGCGTCATTTGCCCGCTGGGAGTATTCCAGGATGCTTTTTATGCCCTTCGCGTCCACCTTTTCAAAAAGCGGCGGCAGTCCTTCTCGCCGGAAAAGAAGTTCCTGCGCTATGGCGTTTTTGCGCTTTTCTGCGTCCTGCTGCTCTGCGGGGTGCAGGCGGTCATCGCCCTGGTGGCTCCGTACAGCGTGTACGGCCGGATGGTGCGTACGGTGCTTTGCATCGCGGACGGTTCGGCGTGGACGGCGCCGTTCCTGACAGTCACTATCATTGCGATTGTTTCCTTCCTGCTGATTGCGCTGCTGGCGTTTCTCGGCGGGCGGGCCTGGTGCAATACCGTTTGTCCCGTGGGTACGCTGCTCGGCTTTTTCTCGCGTTTCGCGCTGCTTCGTCCCGTTATCGATACGAAAAAATGCGTTTCCTGCGGGAAGTGCGAGCGGGGCTGCAAGAGTTCCTGCATCGATATCAAAAATAAGCGCATCGATTACAGCCGTTGCGTCGATTGCTTTGACTGCCTGTCGGATTGTAAGTTCGGGGCGCTGAAATACCGTTTTGCCTGGCGGCGGACGGATGCCGCTGCGGAGGACCAGCCCGTCGATGCGGGGCGCAGGCGTTTTCTTGCCGGGAGCGCGTTGCTCGTAGGTGCCTCCGTTTCCGCCCGGGCTGCATCGATTGCGGGGGAGTCGGCTACGCTGCCCCTGAAACCCCGTCCCGTACCTCCGGGTGCGGGGAGCCGTGAGCGCTTTTTCAGTAAATGTACGGCCTGCCAGGTCTGCGTGACGGCCTGCCCGAACGGGGTGCTGCGTCCCTCGACGGACCTTAAGCACCTGATGCAACCGGAGATGTTTTTTGACAAGGGCTATTGCCGGCCGGAGTGCAACGCCTGCTCCCTGGTCTGCCCGACGGACGCTATCCGCCCCTTTGCGCGGGAGCAGAAAGCGGATATGCACTGGGGCTATGCTACGGTGGATTTGACGCACTGTGTAGTTAATACGGACGGCGTGCATTGCGGCAATTGTGCCCGGCACTGTCCCGTGGGGGCCATCCGGATGGTGGCGCCGGAAGAGGGCGGCCGCAAGATTCCGGTGGTGGATGCGGAGCGCTGCATCGGCTGTGGTGCCTGCGAGCATCTTTGCCCGGCCAAGCCCGCGGCGATACAGGTGGCCGGTCGCGAAACACATATTGTTTGATTTTTGTGCGAAGCGCGTTAGGTTGCAGCGGGTTTGCCCTCTGCGACCATTTACCCGGATAGGGTTGCGGAGCAACAGGGAGCAGAGGGCAATCTGATGCAACAGCGCGAAGCACTTCTATACGAATATGGACAGGAGAAAATTTTTAAAATCGGCCGGAATGGCGACGCTGGGGCTGGGTGCCGCGGCGTGCGCCGGCGGCGCAAGGAAGGAAAGCCCCATCGAGGGCCAGGTTATCCAGCATTATCCCGGAACGGGCCTGCTGGGCTACGGCTGCATGCGTTGGCCGGAAGAGGAAGACGCCAATGGCGGGAAACACATCATCCAGGAGGAAGTGAACCGCCTGGTGGACGAGGCGCTTGCGCACGGCGTGAACTACTTTGACACCTCGCCGGTCTATCACAACGGGGACAGCGAGCGGGCCACGGCGGTGGCCCTGTGCCGGCATCCGCGCAGCAAATGGCAACTCGCCACCAAACTGTCCATTTTCAGAAATGTGGACTATGATGCCGCAGTGGCGATGTACCACCGCTCCATGGAACTCTTCCAGACGGATTACATCGACAATTACCTGCTGCATTCCCTCAAGGACGGAAAGGCGTTCGAGGACCGTTTCCTAAATACCGGGGTGATGGATTTCCTGCTGGAGGAGCGCGAGGCCGGCCGCATCCGGAAGCTCGGTTTCTCTTTCCACGGTTTCAAGGAAGGCTTTGATGAACTGATTGCCCTGCACGATAAGTACCATTGGGATTTCGTGCAGATCCAGATGAATTATCTGGACTGGAAGCACGCCGGCGGCCGGAATACCAATGCCGACCACATGTATGCCGTACTGGATGCGCTGGACATTCCGGTGGTGATGATGGAACCCCTGCGCGGTGGGGACCTGGGCTCGCTGCCTGCCACCCTGGCGGACCGCCTGAAGGCGCGTCGGCCGGAGTCAAGCATCGCCTCCTGGGCGTTCCGCTTCGTCGGTTCCTTCCCGAAGGTGCTGACGGTGCTTAGCGGTATGACCTATCGGGAGCACCTGGAGGATAATCTGCGGACCTACATAGATTTCGAGCCGCTCTCCGACGACGAATTCGCCCTGCTCGAAGAAATTGCGGAGCAGGTCAGCGCCTATCCGAAGATTCGTTGCACTGGCTGCCGCTACTGCATGCCCTGCCCCTACGGCATCGACATCCCCGGCCTCTTCAAGTTCTATAATTCTACCGTCGATAACGACACCTATTTGATTACACCGGAGCAGAAGGACTTCGAGCGGGCGCGCCGCCGCTACATGGCCGCTTACGACAAGGCCGTACAGAGCGCCGCCCAGGCGGACCGCTGCATCGGCTGCGCCCAGTGCGTGCCCCTTTGCCCCCAGCACCTTCCCATCCCCGGCGAAATCCGCCGCATCGACCGCCTCATCGAAACCCTCCGGCAGGCGTAGGGCGCTGAATCTGCGCCATTTTCTGGGGGCTTCGTCGCCGAGTTTTTAAAGGCAAGGGCCCTCTGGTTGCCCAAATCTGCCGATTGGGTGGAAAGTCAGGGCCCCGAGGTCCCTGCCTTTCCCGTTTTTTGCCCAAAATTAGAAAACAGAGGGCCTTTGGACTTTTGTAATTTTGCTTTATCTTTGTAACGTCGTTCCTCGGGACGGCGGACATATATTATAGCGAAAGTGTTTTTCGTTGCCTTGCATTGAAATCTGGTAAATTTCCGAGAAGGGCACGTCAGAACACTCCGCTCGATTTGATATTTCGCAGACACATTCTGTGTCATTCGGATATCGTCGAGTGTGGAGTATCGGTCGTATTCCATTTCTCAAGGTCCACCAGAACCTCAATGCAGTGGAGGCGAAATCGGCTCCACACTTTTTGCGTTTATACATAACTCCCGGCAGGAGCCCCCGGAAAAAGAAAGGGTAGTTCGCAAATGGACAGGCTGGAATATGTATCCCCGGATATTCAGCTTCTGATTGTCCCGCCGGCACCGCTATGCGTAAGCGGCAATAACGAGACCTATGTCGTGGAGGAAGGTTATGTGTGGTAATCTATCTAAACATTATCTTCTCCTTTCTTTGTGCTTATTCTCATGGCTTTCTTGCACAAAAGATTTACAGGAATCAGATACACAATTGCCGATTATCCATGAGTTCCTCTGCACTCACGGGGAAATAGGTAAAACAACACTACTTCCAGACGGGCGTGTCAATTGGTCATACGGGGATTATATCTGGTATTACAGCACCGATGGCGGCCTGCTGAGAATGCACACTGTGGAGGATGACGGTCCGACGACAATCATCCCAGCGTCAACCTCTGCGTCTGCACAATACATCATCGCGGTGTACGGGTCCTCTCAAATCAGCGAGTATTCAGCGGATGGATTATCTTTGGGCGGCATTGTTCCTGCAGAGCAAAGCGGGAACTTCCCTTCCCTTCACGCATCGGTTGCCCGTAACTTAAATATTCAGAGTCCTATACTGTCTTTTCACAATCTCTTGAGTTTTATTTCATTCTCTACCAACCGGGAAGAAATCAAGACCTTGGTATTTGCAGCTTCGGATAACACCCCATTACACGGCAATGGTAAAGTTATTGTCCACTTTGAGGATGATATTCCCATAGCTTCGTACCCGGAATCCGGCGGCAACAGCATTACTTTACATCCCAAGACGGCCGGGACATTCTATCTGGCCATCCTGCCGACCACCTTACTGAACGGGTTCAGTATCTCCTGTTATGATGGGGAAAACCGTCTTCTGGGTACAGCCATAGGCAGGAACAGCCTTAAAATCAGCCGCAACGCCATTGTTCATCTTGGTCTGATAGATAGCCATATTCAAAGCGCCGACGGATTGAATCTGGGAGACTACTACAACGAACACGACTGGGACCCCGACGACAACTCCGGCGGAGATGTCATCCAAGGCTTCTATCATACGGATTATTCCTGGGACACCGAGCCGGGCAACGCAGCTAACGCCGGGAAAACGGATTATGATGCGGATGCTTCCCACGATACGGACAACGATTCCAATGCCGATATTTCACAGGGCGGCTACAACACGGACAACACACATGATACACCAGACAATACAACCGGCAATATCAACAACGGCGAATACGGTGCAGACCAGGGGTATGACAGCAACCCGGACAACAACGCCAACGCTGGGAAAGAAGGTTACGGCAATGACACCAACCATGATGCCGATTCCGGCAGCGGGAGCGATGTAACCCCGGGCGGATATGGGAATGACCAAGATCACGATACCGACAATTCCACACAAGGAAATGTTGGTACCGGCGATTACCCGGATGACAAGAACCACGACAACCAGGCAAATAACAACGCTGATGTCGGCAAGGGGGGCTACTGTGCCGATCAAGACCACGATACGCCCTCCGGCGGAAGTGGAGGTGTGGGACAGGGCGATTATGGAGATGACGCCAACCACGACACGGAGAACCATTCCGACGGCAATGTGGACAGGGGCGGCTATGGAGAGGACACCAATCACGATGAAGAGGTATCAACGGACATCAACATAGGAAATGGCGGATATGGCGACGACGCCAATCAAGACAATGATCCCGCCACCCAAAACGCAACGCAGAATCGAAATTACAATCATAAAAAACAAACGCACAATGAAAAACATTTTCAAATTTGGCATGCTGCTTCTCTCGCTCGCGGCGTGCACCAAACTGCAGGAGCCCGCATCGGGGGCAGAAGGGCAGGAAACACATCACAGCTGCAAGATGATCTTCAACGGCGAAATCTCCGGTTACGACAACACCACCTTGCGAAGTGAGACGGCCCGGAGCGGGGAATCCTGGAAAGACGGAGACCGGCTCTACATCTGCTTCCATACGGACAATTCCTTCCTCACCGGCGGCGCCACCTATTCCTCCACGGAAGGATGGTCCGTCTCCTGGGACGGCGACCTTCCCGAGGGGGAAGACCTGACCTGCGAGGTCCGCTACTTTGACGGCCCGTCCTTCGTGGGCGATTTCCACGTTTCCCTGAATCCCGAAACGGGAATCTATGAAACCCTGACGGGAACCTATACACACCGCGACGGTTCCCTTACCGTCAACGCTTATCTGAATCCGAAACTTGCGCGCATCCGCTTCACCGGAAAAAAGGACGATCAAATCTATGTGTATGGCATCACCACCAACACTATCTTTGCCCCGCAGGTAAACAGCTACTCCACCACCATGCAGATTGTCCCCCTGACCGTCGACAGGACCGGCAGCACGCCCTACATCTACGGCACCTTTGCCTATGAAGACAACCGCATCTGCATCATCGGCAGCGATTTCGCCTACAGCCGCGTCTGCAAGGCCGAAGTACTGGAAGCCCCGGTTTCCGGGTATATGAAAATCCCTTCTCCGGAATCCCACAACAACTGGCGGAACGGCTTTATCCTCAACATCGAAGGGGTGGAATTTAAACTCCTTCCCGTACCGGGGTACTCGGACGAGTTGTTCCTTTTGGGAGAAACCGAAACAACCGAAGAACAATATGCCGCCATCGATGAAGAGGCGACGACGATTCCGGCCGATGCCAAAAAGCCCCAAACCGGAACTTATTATTTCTGGGAGACATTCGTCAGTAAACTGAACAACCGTACTTCCCTGAAGTCTTATGTCCCCGATTCAGGCGAATGGACTTATGCTGCACGCGGAGGCGCTCTCAGCCAAGGCTACACCTACGCAGGCAGTAACATTCCCGGGAATGTAGCCTGGTATGAAGCCAACTCTGGCGGTCACCTGCACGATGTCAAGCAATTGTCTCCCAATGAGCTGGGCTTTTATGATATGAGTGGGAATGCTCCGGAATGGACCTATCAGGCTTATTATTACAGTGATGCTAATGTCTATGGCGGAGCATACAACCAGACAGAAGGATACATAACCGTATCAAGCTCAAGCGTATGGACCAAAAATACTAAGAATGTCGGCCTGCGCATCGCATTAAGGCCTTAGCCACTCATATCCCGACAGCATAACCCTTCATACATAGGTCCAGCAACCCCTGTAAAAAAGCGGCAATTTCTTCGGGGTTGCGGGACCTATAAGCGAATAGATTACCCGTCGGGGACGCGGAAATGCAGAAAATGCCAGTGAAATTTGCAGAACCGCGTACCTTGGGCACGTCAATATATCAAAATAAGGGTAGATTTTAACAAAATGGCGTACTTCTTTCCGGATGCGGCGTTCAGCCGAAGGGCCGGAAGGGTTCGGGCGGCGTAAAGCGGCTGCCGCAGAGAAGGGAGTGGTACTGCATCCGGAGGACGTGGCCACCCGCGGCCACTGGGGAGAAGGGCCCGCAAGATACAAGTTATTGCGGAGCAATGACGAAGGAGATTGTGGGAGGGTCCGGAGCGAGCGAAGCGAACGGAGTTCCGACGGGTGCAGTACCCGACCGGACGTAGGCAGCCGCTGCAGGAAAGGCACTCCCGCGGACGCTTCCACCGCCCAGCGCACCAGCCTCGCCGGCGCGCCCCTGGACGAAGTCCCCGCCACGACCGTCAGGCCACCACTTTTCCTCATTTATCACGGAAATTGGGCAAAAGTACCTGCCCTCTTGGTTTACATTGGCTGCCTATAGCGCCTGGACCTGCTCTGGCGTCAGGCCGGTCGCCTGGCATACCTGTTCGGAGCTCATACCCAGTTTTAAGAGATTCTTCGCCACTTCGATTTTCCCTTCTGCTTTCCCTTCAGCTCTTCCTTCAGCTCTTCCTCTCGCTTCTCCCTCGGCGATTCCCTGCGCGATTCCTTCCGCAACGCCCTCTTTGCGTGCGTAGGCAATCTGGTTGCGTATGTCGCGTTGCGTAGTCATGTCGTGCTTGTTATATGGCTTCCACCTGCTCTTTGGTTAATCCTGTCGCTTGAAAGATCTGTTCGGAGCTCATACCCAGTTTTAAGAGATTCTTCGCCACTTCGATTTTCCCTTCTGCTTTCCCTTCTGCTCTTCCTTCAGCTCTTCCTTCAGCTCTTCCTCTCGCTTCCCCCTCGGCGATTCCCTGTTCAATTCCCTGCGCGATTCCTTCCGCAACGCCCTCCTTGCGTGCGTAGGCAATCTGGTTGCGTATGTCGCGTTGCGTAGTCATATCGTGCTTGTACTTATTGCGTTCGTCGACGCTAAAGGTAGCGATTTCCGCGGAATTAAACAAAAGGGTGAAGATTTCCTGCGAGAACTCGGCAGGCTGCTCATCCAGATGAGGGAGATTCTTCAGGGCGTAGCAGAAGTTGTCAAGCAGGGTAGCCTTAGGGGTAAGCGCGCTACTGCAGTTAGGAAGTTCCAGGAAGAGGAACTGCAGCCGGTCGGACATCAGCTCTCCGTCTTCCATGCGCCGTAGGGAATAGCGGAAGAGGACTTCAGCGCTGTCCTTGTGGATGGAGAAGTCCATGATGCCGATGAAGTAGACTGGCGGGAAGTCATACTCCGATTCTCCCCGTTCAATCTGTTGCTGCACGATGAAACTGGAATTGAAGATAGCCCTTTCATAGAAGGCCTCCTGCCGTGCAAGCTGGAATTCGACGAGGAATCGCTGCCCGGAGACGTCCCTGGCTGCGATGTCCACGCGGATGTCCTTGCTGTCTTCATCCGGGTTGACATACTCCTGCGGGGAGAGTTCCAGTTCGGAGATGATCCGTTCCGGAATCAGTTCCTGTAGCAGGAGTTCGAGCAGCCGTTTGTTTTCCTCTGTTCCGAAACTTCGTTTGAACCACCTGTCCATGAGTACATTGGCATATCTTCCAATGTGTAGATCTTCGTTTGCTGATTTCGTTTCCATAGCCGTACTTCGATTGATTGTTTCGGGCAAAAGTATGAAACGAAAAGCCGTTGACAATTTTTTTCAACGGCTAATTTCGATGATTGCAATGTTTCGCCAGGAACTGAGCAGGCATAGTCACCGTCAGGCCACCACTTTTCCTCGTTTTGATGCTGATTTGCAGGAAAGTGCCGACCTGCCCGCCAGCTCTTAATCGATGCCCTTATTAATCATCCCGATGAAGGTCTGCATGCCGCTGGTGGCTTTTTCGCGGATGTGTACTATGCGCCCTTCCCGCAATTCGACAGGGGCGGGATCGATCAGATAGATGGGACAGCCGGGACGTGCATAGGTATAGAGACTGGCGGCCGGATAAACCTGCATGGACGTCCCAACGATAAGCAGGATGTCCGCACGGGCGACGGTCTCCGCGGCTTCCTCGATTTTCGGCACGGATTCCCCGAAAAAGACTATATGGGGCCTGAGCTGTATTCCTCGCGGGGATTTATCGCCCAGCGACACTTTCCCGTATCCCACGTCCACCACGTCCTTCTCCGAGAATCCGTCTTCCCAGGTGCAGCTGTCCTGCGGACGCACCTTCGTCACCTCGCCGTGCAGGTGGATTACATGCGTACTTCCGGCCCTCTCGTGCAGGTTGTCCACATTCTGGGTAATCACATCCACCAGAAAGTCCTTCTCCAGTGCGGTTATGGCTTTGTGCGCCGCATTTGGCTCACAGGCCTTCAGCTTCTCGCGCTGCATATTATAGAAGTCGAGTACCAGTCCCGGATTGCGCCTCCAGCCCTCGGCGGAAGCCACCTCCATCGGGTCATAGCGGTCCCAGAGTCCGCCGTTGTCGCGGTAGGTTCCAAGTCCGCTCTCGGCGCTGACTCCGGCGCCTGTCAGAACTACGATGCGTTTTTTCATATCTCCTTGCTTTCTGTCCTGAAATAGTCCCGCCGGGCCCAGAACTCGAAGAGCGGGTCCAGGACTTCGGCCTTGTCATTCTCGTCAAAGGTAATGATCTCCTTCTTGCAGAGGGCCTCCTTGACCCTGCATACATTGGCGGAGGAGTGTAGTCCGTATCTGCGTATGACGCTTACGCTGCTGAACTGGTCGTGTCCTTCCAGTAAGGCGCGCAGCAGGTTCAGCTGGAAGCCGGTCAGGTCTGCCATTATTGCGCGGAAGTGCGGCGCATGTATTGCGACGAGGGAGTCGAGGGCCGCATTCATCGCCGGGGCCATGAGATAACCGCGGCTCGCTGAATCGCAGATGGCGCAGAACTGGTTCAGGTAGCCGGGATGGCAGCGCAGCAGCCGGCAGGCGCCGAGCAGCAGGTTCCGGTCAGGGACCTTGCCGCCGGTCAGGAATCCCCGGTTCATGTATTCTGCGAATTCTTTCTCGTCGATGGGGTGCAACGGAAGGACTGCGGCGTTGCGGCGGAAATAGTGCTTCTTGTCCAGAATCTGCTTCATCGCGTTCACGGCGCTGCCGCACAGGATATAACTTGCACCGGAGCCGCTTCCCCTGTCGAAATTCTCTTCGAGCAGCCTGCAGATAGCGTCGCCGCAGCCGGCAAGCATCACATTCTGGAATTCGTCGATGACTACCACTATCCGCAGCGCCCGCTCGCGCGCTATGGCATATGGCAGTGCGATTGCGGCGCGAAGATCGCGCTCGTCGGCATCCCAGCTCAGTGAAAGTATTTCTCCGCCGGTGCTGAAGTGCTCGGGGTCGAAGACGAGATGTGAATCGTCGAGGAATCTCTCCGCGGCTGCCGCATATTCGACTGGAGTGGAGCCTATGGCGGCGAGGACAGCCGATCCGAGCCTCAGCGCGAATTCGGATGCACTGCGTACATCCAGCAGGGAACAGCGGACCGTGACCGTCTGGCGCGAGGCGGCCGTAATGCCCAGGAGGGCGTGGTCTACAAGCGATGTCTTTCCCGTTCCCGGCGGGGCCGACAATATTACGTTCTCGCCCTGGGAAATCAGGTTTACGAGAGTGGAGGACTCCTGCTTCCTTCCTATAAAGTATTTCCCCGTTGCCGGGCGGCTATAAATAAACTCCATAGTTGCAAAGCTAATAAATTTTTTACGAAATGTGCTGGTCGTTGGCAGGTTGCCCACTGCGACCATTTACCCGGATAGGGTCGCGGAGCGACAGGGAGCATTGGGCATCTGCCATAAGAACGAGCATTGAGTAAAAAAATGAAAATATTTTGCAATAAAAATAAATTCCACTAAATTTGCGGGCTTAAAAAATCAGATGACCGTCAAGCCATTGACAAAGAGCTGCCCCGGAGGCAGCCGCTTGCGGCCGGAACTTTAAAAAGAATAAAGTTTTTATGTACGCAATCGTAGACATTGCAGGCCAGCAGTTCAAAGTGGAAGCTGGAAATGAAATCTTTGTCCCCAGGCTCCCTGAGGCCAAGGATGCCGATGTAGCGTTCGACAAAGTGCTGCTCGTCGAGGACGGCGGCGCCGTCAAGGTCGGTACGCCCTATGTAGAAGGTGCAGTGGTCAAGGCCACCGTTCTGGATGACTCCGTCAAGGCGGACAAGGTGTTGGTGTTCAAGAAGATCCGTCGCAAGGGCTTCCAGAAACTCAACGGCCATCGCCAGAAGCTCACCAAGATCAAGATCAACGAAATCGCTTAAAGAAGAAAGACTATGGCACACAAGAAAGGTCAATCCAGTTCAAAGAACGGTCGTGAGTCACAAAGCAAGCGCTTGGGTCTTAAGAAATTCGGCGGCGAAGTCGTAAAGGCCGGAAACATCATCGTGCGTCAGCGTGGTACAGTGCACAATCCCGCCCGCGGGGTAGGGATGGGCAAGGACCATACACTCTACGCCCTGATTGACGGTACCGTCAAGTTTACCCGGAAGAGGGACGACAAATCCTACGTTTCCGTAATTCCGTTCGAAAACTAATTCGAAGGGAGTCAGGTTTTGAATGAAGACTTGCGCTTCTAAGGGAGTGTGGGTCTTTTTTTGATTAAATATAAGTAGTATGCTTACACTCAAAATGCTCCGCGAAGAGAAGCGGAAGGTAATTGAAAAACTGCAGATAAAGAACTTTGATGCGGCCCCCGTCGTAGAGAAGGTGCTTGAACTCGATGCCCTGCGCCGTGCCATGCAGACCGAAAGTGACGCTCTGCTGTCGGAACAGAAGCAGAAAGCGGCGGCAATCGGCGCGCTGATGAAACAGGGGCTTAAGGACGAGGCTGAAAAGGCAAAGGCCGAGGTTGCAGCCCTGAAGGCAAAGACCGCGGAGCTTTTGTCGAAAGGCGAGGAAGCCGCCCGCGAGATGGAGGCTCAGCTGGTGCTGCTCCCCAATCTGCCCTGTGACCTCGTGGCTCCCGGAAAGGGTGCGGAGGACAACCAGGTGGTGAAAATGGGCGGTCCCGAGGTGAATCTGCCGGAAGGGGCGCTGCCCCATTGGGAGCTTGCTGCAAAATACGGCATCATCGACTTCGATCTTGGCGTAAAGGTTACTGGTGCGGGTTTCCCGGTTTACCGCGACAAAGGTGCAAAGCTCCAGCGTGCGCTCATCAACTTCTTCCTCGACTGCAATACCGCGGCAGGATACATGGAAGTGGAGCCGCCGGTGATGGTAAATGCGGCTTCGGGCTTCGGTACCGGCCAGCTGCCTGACAAGGAAGGCCAGATGTACCACGCCAACCTGGACGATTTCTATATGGTCCCCACGGCAGAAGTCCCTGTAACGAACCTTTTCCGCGACGAGATACTTCCCGCTGCAACCCTTCCCCAGAAGCTCACCGCTTACACTCCCTGCTTCCGTCGCGAGGCCGGTTCCTACGGCAAGGATGTGCGCGGCCTTAACCGCCTGCACCAGTTCGACAAGGTGGAAATAGTGCGAGTAGAGCGTCCGGAGGACAGTTATGCCGCCCTCGACGAGATGGTCGCCCACGTGGAAGGCATCGTGAACAAGCTTGGGCTGCGCTACCGCATCCTGCGTCTTTGCGGCGGCGATATGTCCTTCACCTCCGCCATTACCTATGACTTCGAGCTGTGGTCGGCGGCACAGGGGCGCTGGCTGGAAATATCGTCCGTGTCCAATTTCGAGACATACCAGGCAAACCGTCTGCACCTGCGTTATCGCGACGCGGACGGCAAACTCCAGCTCTGTCATACGCTGAACGGCAGTTCGCTCGCCCTTCCCCGCGTTGTCGCCGCATTGCTGGAAGACAACCAGACGCCGGAAGGCATTGTCATTCCGGAGGTTCTGCGGCCATACACCGGCTTCGACAAGATTGATTAAGGACTGCACCATACTCGGCATAGACCCCGGAACCAACCTGCTTGGTTTCGGGATTGTGCGTGTAATAAAGGGGCGTCCGCAGTTTGTGGACATGGGTGTTCTGGATTTGCGCAGACAGAAGGACGCCTACACGAAGTTGGATTGCATCTTCAAAAAGGTAGACGCCCTCTGCGCCCTGCATAATCCGGACGAACTGGCCATTGAATCGCCCTTTTACGGCAAGAACGCCCAGGTTATCATGAAACTCGGCCGTGCGCAGGGAGCGGTAATGTGCGCAGCGCTCGCCCACGGTGCAAGTGTGACGGAATATGCCCCGCGCCGTGCAAAAGAGGTTATCTGTGGCAACGGCGCCGCCTCCAAGGAGCAGGTTAGCCTAATGGTACAGAATACTTTAGGCATAAAATTTGAAGGGAAACACCTCGACGCGACCGATGCCCTGGCTATCGCGATGTGTCATTTTTACCAGCTCGGGAGCCCGCTTTCCGCAAAGGGCGGCGGCAGTTCCTGGGAAAAGTTTTTGAAAGAAAACCCCGATAGAATCCGATGAAACACTTGTTCCGTTGCCTGGCGCTCGGGCTTCTCCTGCTCAGCGCTCCCGCCTTTGCCCAGGGCGTTGTCATTAAAGCCGTACTTGAGGATGCCTCCAGTGGCGATCCCGTAAGTTTTGCCACCGTATCCCTAACCCGCGAGGGAGCCGCGAAGGCGGATAAATACTCCCTGTCCTCGGATGCCGGCATCGTAAAAATCATCGGCGTGCGCCCAGGGAAATATACTTTCAAGGCGGAACTGATGGGCTACAAGCCCATTAAGAAGGCGGTTGCCCCCACCGGCGGCGAACTGGACCTCGGCATCATGAAGATGGAACCCGATACCGAAGTCCTGGACGCGGCGACTGTCACCGCCATAGGGAACCCCATCATCGTCAAGAAGGATACGGTCGAATACAACGCCAACGCCTACAAGACTACGGATAATGACGTCCTGGAAGACCTTCTCAAGAAACTTCCGGGCGTGGAAGTCTCCGATAACGGCGCAATCACCTGGAACGGGGAGACCATCAAGAAAATCACCATAGACGGCAAGACCTTCTTCCTGGATGACCCGCAGCTCGCCTCCAAGAACATCCCCGCAAAGGCAATCAACAAGCTGAAGGTCATCGAGAAAAAGTCAGATCAGGCCCAGTTCACCGGCATTGACGACGGCGAGGAGGAGATGGTTATCGACCTCAGCCTCAAGAAGGGCATGATGAAGGGCCTCTTCGGGAATGTTATGGCAGGCGCCGGACACGACATCCCCTCCAAGTCCAACACGATGAACGACTGGCGTTTCCAGGGAGCGGGATTCCTCGGGCGCTTCAAGGACAAATCGCAGATAAGCGTCATCCTGAATGCCAACAACACCAACAACCGCGCTTTCAACGACCTTGCGGGCTCGATGATGCAGGGCATTCGCGGAGGCGGTGGCGGCATGGGCCGGGGCAATGGAGGCTGGGGCCGCTCCAACGGTATCACCACCTCCTACATGGCGGGTGTCAACGGAGCCTGGGACCTGCTGGACGATGATATGCAGCTCGGCGGCAATTACCTCTACAACCGCACGGAAAACGATGTCCGCGAAGCATCGCGCAAGACTACCTACCTCGAGTCCGGGAACATGGTATATGATTCCGATGGCAGCAACCGCACCGTTACCGACGGCCATCGCTTCGGCGTGCGCCTCGAGCATAAATTTTCCGAAAATACCTCGATACTCTTCGAACCGCAGGTGAATTTCGGCTACGGAAATTACGCGCAGATCAGCGATGCCGACACTTATCGCGGCGATGCTGCAACGCATGTCAACAAATCCAGGACTGCGAATACGGGTTTCAATCGCAATGTCTCCACGAACGGCTTCTTCCTGCTGCGGCAGCGGCTCGGCGCCCCCGGACGCACGCTTACAGCTCTCGCGCGCTACAGCTTCTCGAACAACCGTCTGTACGATGCGCTCAACCGCAGCCATACCCTTACTTACGACGATGCAGGCGAAATCCTGAGCGACAGCCTGGTCAACCAGCGCGTTACCAGCAATGCGCAGAGCATAAGCCTGAGCGGTCGCATCACCTACACCCAGCCCATCATAAAGAATTTCTTCCTCGAAGCCAATTATGGCTACAACTGGACGCGCTCCACTTCGGACAAGGAGACCTTCGATATAGGGCCTCAGTGGGCTTCCGAAACCCCGAACCTTAATTACACGAACAATATCATCAACCGCAGCAGCAATCACGAGATCGGCGCAAACGCCCTGTACCAGACTGAAAAGTTCCGGGCTCAGCTGGGATTTGCCGCGCTGCCCACGACCACATACAACAGTACCACCCGCCTCAACCCTGAAACCGGTGCCTATGAGCCCGTGGTGTACGATCCGGGTACCCGCTGGTTCTTCTCGCCGCAGGCGATGCTCTGGTGGGAGATGGGGGAAAATTCCAATGCCCGCCTCTTCTATCGCGGCCGTTCCAGCCAGCCATCCACATCGCAATTGATGCCGGTTCCGGACAATACCAACCCGCTGTCGGTGAGTTTCGGTAATCCTACGCTGAATCCCTATTTCACGCATTCCCTGCGTGGCGGCGTGCGTTACAACAACAAAAAATCGTTCATATCCTTCAATATGCGCCTGAATGCATCAGTGGTGCAGGCTCCCATCATCAGCGCCAGCTGGTATGACTCCGGGGGAGCCCAGTTCTCGATGCCATTCAATGACGAGCGTCAGCCTTCCGCCAGCGCCGGGTTCAACGCTTCCCTTAACGCGCCTATCGCGAAGTCCGGCTTTACGATAGAGAATTTCCTGCGGGCGAACTGGTCAATGGGCGCTTCCCTGATAGGGGAAGGCATAGATATGACCACCTATCACGACAAGGGCTACTATGCCTTCATGGAAGAATTCATAGCGAATTTCCAGGATCCCGACTACTATGCCGCCCATATTACCAGAAACAATATCCATAATCTTACCGCCTTCGAGCGCCTTACCCTGACCTGGCGCAACAATGCCCTGGAGCTTTCGGTTTCAGGACGGACGAGGGTGAACCATTCCTGGTACACGGTCTCCAGGGCGGGTTCCGAAGGGACGACCTGGAATAACCAGGTGCGTGCCGGCATCAACTGGACCTGGGATCTTACGGGACTGACTTTCAAGAGTCAGTTCAGCTATAACTGGTACTACGGCTATTCTACGCCCCAGCCTTCCGAGTACATTCTCGATGCTGAAATCCAGAAGCTGCTCTTCAAGAAGCGCTGCACCCTTGCCCTCAAGGGTTACGACATCCTGGGCCAGGCCAAGAACCTGAACGTGACGGACAGTGCCAACTACCACACTGAGACGGTCAACAACACCCTTGGCCGCTACGTGGTGCTCTCCCTTACCTGGCGCTTCGGCAACTTCAGCGGCAGGAGGATGGGCGGTGGCCGCGGCCCGATGGGCGGTCCCGGCGGCTTCGGCGGCGGCCGTCCCCCTCGCTTCTAAAAAACAATTCGAGAGCTTTGCGCATCAAAGCGGCAGGTTGTTCTCTGCGACCATTTTCCCGGATAGGGTTGCGAAGCAACAGGGAGCAGAGAACATCTGACGCGTAAATGATGCGCAAAGCAACTTTTTTTGTTATATTTGTAAGTTTTCTATGGTTTACGATTTGCTGAAAGCGTTTTTGATCGGGATCTGTGCCTCCGCGCCGATAGGTCCCGTCGTCATCTACGTCATGCAAATCACCCTTACGCGTAATCTCCGCGCCGGTTTTGCCACGGGCATCGGCTCAGCTATCGTAGATACCCTATACGCGGCCGTAGCCCTTTTTGCGGTTTCGCTCGTGCAGGACGTGATTACTACCCACCAGCCGTGGATCATGCTTTTCGGCGGACTCCTTATTATATATGTAGGCGCCGGGATGTTTTTCAAGGACCCGATGCGCAATGTCGGCAAACCCATATCGGCGAGCAGCTATTTCGGCTATGCAATCCAGTCGGCGGGCTGCGCCCTTGCCAATCCCGGGGCGCTGGCTTTCATGTTCGCGCTGGTTGCAATCTTTGCCGTAGACATGGGAGAAACGAAGGTCCCGGTATGGCTGATGGTGCTGATGGTTTTCCTTGGCGCCCTCTCCTTCTGGTTCTGCTTCTCATGGGGAATCAATAAATTGCGCAAGAAAATTGACAAAAGCCTCATCTATCGTCTCAGTAAGGTTACCGGGGTGATAGTTATGGTGTTGGGAGTAGTGCTGGTGACCAGGGGCATAATCCTTTTCCTGAAATGAACCGCTTTTTGAGCAATTGGGTTGTGAAACTGCTGCTCGAAGGTGCCGGGGCAGTGTTGATTATTTTGTCGTTGACGGGACTGGCCCTCAGTATAGGCACCAGGCACAACCGCGAGCTTGCGGTCCCGGACTTTACGAACATGACATGGTTCGAGGCCCTTGGCGAGGCGTCTCTTTCCGGGGTAAAGGTGCAGGTGGCAGATTCAGTCTATGTACGAAAGGCCAAGCCGGGCGTCGTCCTCAGCCAGAGTCCTGCTCCCGGGGAGCACGTCAAGAAGGGGCGTCATATATTCCTGACGGTCAATGCCCTCACGCCGATGAAGGTGACCATGCCCGACGTGCGGAAAATCACTCTCCGCCAGGCAAAGTCCGAACTCGCGGCGTCCAATCTTACCCTTGTCCGGATTCAGTATGTAAACGACATCTCCTCCAACCGCGTCATAGAACAGTACTACCGCGGACGTCCCGTCCGCCCGGGTGCCAAGCTCAATGCCGGCTCTCCCATAATGCTCAAGGTTACTACAAATGGTTCCGAGCAGGCATGGATGCCTGATGTGATAGGGCGGAAATACCTGAATGCAGTGGATCTGGTGCAGGACAATTACCTGAACGCAAAGCTTCGTTTCGATTCTTCCGTCCGCAGTTATGCGGATTCCCTAAACTCTATGGTTTACGCCCAGGAACCGGGGCCCTCGGATGGTCCGTTCCTTCTTGGTGCGGAAGTCACACTCTACCTTTCTCCCGATGCCGGAAAACGGAGTGGAAGATAGCTCGCTGGACTTGCTCTTCGAGCATTTCCGCCTGGAGGTGGATCCCGGCCAGGCGCCCCTGCGCGTGGATAAGTTCATGGCATCCCATCTTGAGGATACCTCCCGCCACCGCATCCAGCTTGCCATCAAGGAGGGTTATGTCTTCGTAGGGGACAAGACCGTCAAGGCGAATTTCATCGTCCGTCCTGGCGATGTCATCCGTTTTATGATGCCTTATCGCCGCAGGGGAGTGGAAATCATTCCCCAGGACATTCCTTTGGATATCTGCTATGAAGACGACGATGTGCTGGTCCTCAACAAGGCTGCCGGAATGGTGGTTCACCCGGGCCACGGCCATTATGACGGGACACTGGTGAACGCCCTGGCCTTCCATCTTGGCATAACTCCCGGAACGGAAGGCGACGAGCGTATGGGTATGCTGGTGCACCGCATAGACAAGGATACTTCCGGCCTCCTTGCCGTAGCCAAGAACGACGAGGCCCAGCTGAGGCTTGCCAAACAGTTCTTTGACCATAGTATAGACCGCCGCTACCGTGCGGTGGTATGGGGTGACCTCAAAGACGATGAGGGCACTATAGACGCCCCGCTGGGACGCGACCCCTCCGACCGCCTCCGTTTCAAGGTCCAGGCGGACCCGGACAAGGGCAAACGCGCTGTGACCCACTACAAGGTTCTGGAGCGTTTCGGTTTTGTTACTTTTATCGAGTGCAGGCTGGAAACGGGCCGCACCCACCAGATCAGGGTGCACATGAGCAGCATCGGCCATCCGATTTTCGGCGATGAGCGCTACGGCGGTACTGAAATCCGCAAGGGGACCGTCTATTCCAAATATAAGCGCTTCATAGCCAATTGCTTCGAACTCTGTCCCCGGCAGGCGCTCCACGCGCAGACCCTGGGATTCGTGCATCCATCGACGGGAAAGTGGATGCAGTTCAGTGCGGATATTCCCGCCGATATGACCGCGCTCCTGGATAAATGGCGCCGCTATTGCGCCCAAATGCCCCCCGAGGAATGAAAGGACGGGTATGGCTTTTATCGCTCCTTTCGGGAGTGTTGCTGTCGCTTCCGTGGCTGCTGCCCCACAGCGCTCCGGCAGCGCTGTTCGCGCTCGTGCCGCTTCTGCTTGCTGAAAGGGAAGCCCGCCGATATGGCCTGCGCGGCTTTTTCCCCTGCCACTATGCCTGCTTTGTGCTGTGGAATGCGCTGACTACGTTCTGGGTATGCAATGCAACTGTCGGCGGAGGCATTTTCGCAATTTTCGCGAATGCGCTTAAAATGTCCCTGATTTTCGAGTTGTTCCGGTTTTCGCGTAAAAAGTGGTCCGGAGCGCTTCCGTACATATTGCTCGCTTCCGTGTGGATGGCCTGGGAGCATCTTTACTTCGATGTGCAGATTTCCTGGCCCTGGCTGGTGCTGGGCAATGCGCTGGCTGGCAGCACGGAGCTTGCGCAATGGTATGAATTTACCGGAGTCATGGGCGGATCGCTCTGGGTATGGGCATCCAATCTGTTCCTATTTACCCTCGCGTCCCGATTGCCTTCCCGTCTGCAGCGGCGTGCGCGGGTTGCACTTCACATCGCCGGATGGTGTATATTGCTGCTGCCTCCGGCGCTGTCGCTTTGGATGTTCGCTACTTTCAGCGAGCGTAGCGAGGCGGCCGTGGATGTGGTCATCGGGCAGCCGAACTTCGATCCTTACCATAAGTTCGAGAGCATGACCCAGGAGCAGCAGGACAGGGTGCTCCTGCGCCTGTTCGCTTCAGCGGAAGGCGCGGATTCGGCCTCGGCTACCCTTTTTCTCGCTCCGGAGACCTTTACCGCTTCATATATCCTGAAGGGTGCTTCAGGCCCCAACGCTACTTCGCAGCGCTTTGCCTCTTTCCTGCAAGGGCGGCCGCGCAGCGCCATTCTTTTCGGCGCTACCACTTACGATATCTATGCGCACGGGCCGGCCCCGTCGCCCGTTTCCCGCAGGTACGGTGACGGCTGGCTGGATTCTCATAACAGCGCACTGCTGCAGGATTCTTCCGCCAGGGTCCAGGTCTATCATAAGTCCCGGCTGGTGGTGGGGACGGAGCTTACGCCCTTCCCGAAGATTTTTGTCCCGGTAGATGATATGCTTGGGGGAGTGATGGGACGCTGTGTCGGGCAGGATGACGTAAGCCTGCTTCGCTTCGGCGACGTTCCGCTCGGCTGTGCCGTCTGCTACGAATCCGTTTTCCCCGAATACTGTTCCCGTTATGTACGGAAAGGGGCGAAAGCCCTGGCTGTGATTACCAACGACGCATGGTGGGGGAATACGCCCGGATATCGCCAGCACTTCAGCTATTCCCGGCTGCGCGCCATAGAGCTGCGCCGCGATATCGCCCGTTGCGCCAACACCGGCATCAGCGCTTTCATCAACCAAAGGGGCGATGTGCTTTCCCGCACGCCATGGTGGCAGGAAGCGCTTCTCGAAGGCTCCGTCAACCTCAGTTCCGAGGAAACCTTCTTTGTCCGTTACGGCGATGTCGTCGGCCGCTCCGCATGCCTGGTGGCCGCCTTGCTGCTTTTGCTGCTGCTTGCAGCCTGTACGGGCCGGCTGCGAAAATAATCAGTGTGTAATATAGTCCTCCGGGTGCTTTCCGGTCAGGTGCATCTCCTCATAGAGGGCCTGGATGCGCTTCATGTCGGCGCGGGCGTCTTCGGTCAGTTCTACCTTTTGCCCCCGTCCTATGCGTTTGGTCTTCCAGTCGAAATAGCCCATATAGACGGGGACGTTCGCCTTGGTGGCAATCATGTGGAAGCCGGTTTTCCAGTTCTTGACAGGCTTGCGGGTTCCCTCCGGGGCGATGGCCAGGTGGAAATGGTCCGAGTTCTCCATCTCATGGATTACGCTCATGACGAGCTTTGTTGGGTTGCTGCGGTCCACGGGCACGCCGCCCATAGCCCTGAGCAGCCAGCCCAGAGGAGGGAAGAACATTTCCTTCTTTATGAGGAAATTCGCCTTTCCGCCGATAGACCTATAGTATAAGTAGGAGATAAGAAAGTCCCAGATAGAGGTGTGAGGGACGCCCAGCATGATACATTTGTCCTCTTCCGGAAGGGGATCGACCCCTGTCCAACCCAACAGCCTGAGCAACCAGCCACAAAATTTACGATGCATGATAAGTGTTATTGTTTTGGTCGTTTTTCACTGCAAAGATAGAAAATCGAAAAAAAATTAAAAAAAATTTGGAGAATAAAAAAAAGTGCGTACCTTTGCATCCCCGTTCGGGAAACGGGCACACGAAAGATCTTTGAAAGACTGATTGGAAAGTACAAGCAAGTACCGAAAACAATAGTACAAACGAGAGCGTTGATTCTTTTGGAATCAAGAAAGCGTCAGGTTCAAGCTGAGAATTTGAATATACAAAGAAGAGTTTGATCCTGGCTCAGGATGAACGCTAGCGGCAGGCTTAACACATGCAAGTCGAGGGGCATCGCGGAGTAGCAATACTCTGGCGGCGACCGGCGGAAGGGTGCGTAACGCGTGAGCAACCTGCCCGTAACCGGGACATAACCGATGGAAACGTCGCCTAATTTCCCATAACAACAGGGTCGGCATCGGCCTAGTTTGAAAGCTTCGGTGGTTACGGATGGGCTCGCGAGACATTAGCTGGTTGGTAGGGTAACGGCCTACCAAGGCGACGATGTCTAGGGGTTCTGAGAGGAAGGTCCCCCACACTGGAACTGAGACACGGTCCAGACTCCTACGGGAGGCAGCAGTGAGGAATATTGGTCAATGGGCGGAAGCCTGAACCAGCCATGCCGCGTGCAGGAATAAGGCCCTATGGGTCGTAAACTGCTTTTGTGCGGGAGCAATAAGGGCTACGCGTAGCCTGATGAGAGTACCGTACGAATAAGCATCGGCTAACTCCGTGCCAGCAGCCGCGGTAATACGGAGGATGCGAGCGTTATCCGGATTTATTGGGTTTAAAGGGTGCGTAGGCTGTGCGTCAAGTCAGAGGTGAAATGCCCGGGCTCAACCTGGGAACTGCCTTTGATACTGTCGCGCTGGAATACGGATGCCGTGGGAGGAATGAGTAGTGTAGCGGTGAAATGCATAGATATTACTCAGAACACCGATTGCGAAGGCATCTCACGAATCCGTCATTGACGCTGAGGCACGAAGGCGTGGGGATCAAACAGGATTAGATACCCTGGTAGTCCACGCAGTAAACGATGATAACTAACCGTCGGCGATAGACAGTCGGTGGCCAAGCGAAAGCGATAAGTTATCCACCTGGGGAGTACGACCGCAAGGTTGAAACTCAAAGGAATTGACGGGGGCCCGCACAAGCGGAGGAACATGTGGTTTAATTCGATGATACGCGAGGAACCTTACCCGGGCTCGAACGGCTGGTGAACGACGCAGAGATGCGAAGGTCCTTCGGGACGCCAGTCGAGGTGCTGCATGGTTGTCGTCAGCTCGTGCCGTGAGGTGTCGGCTTAAGTGCCATAACGAGCGCAACCCTTGTCAGTAGTTACCAGCATGCAAAGATGGGGACTCTACTGAGACTGCCACCGCAAGGTGAGAGGAGGGGGGGGATGACGTCAAATCAGCACGGCCCTTACGTCCGGGGCGACACACGTGTTACAATGGTGACCACAGAGGGAAGCCACCTGGCGACAGGGAGCGGATCTCGAAAAGTCATCTCAGTTCGGATTGGAGTCTGCAACCCGACTCCATGAAGTTGGATTCGCTAGTAATCGCGCATCAGCCATGGCGCGGTGAATACGTTCCCGGGCCTTGTACACACCGCCCGTCAAGCCATGAAAGCCGGGGGTGTCTGAAGTTCGTGACCGCAAGGAGCGACCTAGGGCAAAACTGGTAATTGGGGCTAAGTCGTAACAAGGTAGCCGTACCGGAAGGTGTGGCTGGAACACCTCCTTTTTGGAGCGCGAACTTGACGCCGCTCTCATTGTACTTTCCAAGAAGTCTTTTGTTTTATACAGCGGCCGCAGCTGTGACGCGGCAGCAGTTCTTTGAAAATATTGAGAGAGATTAAGAGGTTTAAAAAACGAGAAGATAGAAATTAAATTAGTCTGTAATGAATACGAGTTTTTTCGTAGAAGTTAAGCGGACTACAATTTCGGAATAGGCAAAACGAGTGAAACAAAGATTCACAAAGAGCGAGAAAGATTACAAGAGCGAACGGAGGATGCCTTGGCTTCCGGAGGCGAAGAAAGACGTGGTAAGCTGCGAAAAGCTCCGGGGATCCGCAAACAGGAAGTGATCCGGAGATGTCTGAATGGGGGAACCCGTACGGTTGA
>Ga0265301_10000525_pt1 | contig 54849 bp, 55 predicted proteins | sample AusTroGonzalo_MG_2_FD_193488 | JGI IMG/M metagenome (GOLD analysis project Ga0265301, IMG submission 193488) | Bovine rumen microbial communities from tropical cattle in Woodstock, Queensland, Australia - Gonzalo_04 | ecosystem: Host-associated > Mammals > Digestive system > Stomach > Rumen ... | reverse complement strand
TCCGGGCGCCGGCCGTGAGTCCGCCGTCCGCACCATCAACAACGCGGGTATCATCGTCACCGAGATCATCGACGTGACCCCCATGCCGCACAACGGTTGCCGTCCGAAGGGCCGCCGCAAAGTCTAATTGAACTTAAAGAAGAAGAACCATGGCAAGATATACTGGTCCTACCACCCGCATCGCCCGTAAGTTCGGCGAGCCCATCTATGGCCCTGACAAGACCTTCGAAAAGAGAAATACCCCTCCGGGACAGCACGGCCTCGCCGCCAAGCGCAAGAAAGCCAAGGAGTACGGCATCCAGCTGAAGGAGAAGCAGAAAGTGAAGTATATGTACGGTGTCCTGGAGCGTCAGTTCCGCAACACCTACGCCCGTGCCGCCCGCATGAAGGGCCAGACCGGTGAGAACCTCCTCTTCCTGCTCGAGTCCCGCCTGGACAACATCGTGTACCGCCTCGGTATCGCCCCCACCCGCGCCGCTGCCCGCCAGCTGGTCCTGCACCGCCACATCACCCTCGACGGCGTGATCTGCAACATCCCGTCCTGCCAGGTGAAGCCCGGTCAGACCGTTGCCGTCCGCGAGCGCTCCAAGAGCCTCGAGGTCATTCAGAACAGCGTCGCCTCCGCTCCCAAGTTCGCCTGGCTGGAGTTCGACCCGAAGACCCTCGTCGGCAAGTACCTCAACGTCCCGGCCCGCACCGAGATTCCGGAGAACATCAACGAGCAGCTGATCGTCGACATCTACTCCAAGCAGTAATCGAATTTAACACCAAGAAACAGCAATTATGGCAATCTTAGCATTTCAGAAACCCGACAAGGTGATCATGCTCGAAGGCACCGAGACCGTGGGTCGTTTCGAGTTCAGGCCGCTTGAGCCCGGCTACGGACAGACCATCGGCAACGCCCTCCGCCGCATCCTCCTCGCCTCATTGGAAGGTTTCGCCATCTCGCAGATCAAGGTCGGCGGTGTGGACGAAGAGTTCCAGACCATCCCCGGCGTGATCGAGGGATTGCAGGACATCATCCTGAACCTGAAGCAGGTCCGCTTCCGCAGGATGGTGGACACGGTCGATACCGAGACGGCGAACATCACGATCAGCGGCAAGCAGGAGTTTACCGCTGAGGACATCTCCAAAGGATTGTCTTCTTTCAAGGTGTTGAATCCCGAGCTTCACATCTGCTCTCTCGAGCCTTCCGTCAAACTGGACATCACCCTCACGATCACCAAGGGCCGCGGTTTCATCCCGGCCGAGGAGATGCGCGACGAGAACACGCCGATCGGGACGATCGCCGTGGACGCCATCTACACCCCGATCAAGAAGGTGAACTGGACGGTCGAAAATTTCCGCGTCGAGCAGAAGACCGACTATGAGAAACTCCTCCTGGAGATCGTGACCGATGGTTCCATCTCCCCGGAGGCCGCCCTGCAGGATGCTGCCAACATCCTCATCTACCACTTCAAGCTCTTCACCGACGACAAGAAGATCTCCCTGGAGAACGCGCCGGAGAACGACAGCAAGGAGCTGGACGAGGAGTCGCTGCGCATGCGTCACCTGCTGCTGACGAAGCTTTCCGACATGGGTCTGTCCGTCCGCGCCTTCAATTGCCTGAAGGCCGCCGACATCGACACCTTCGCCGACCTTGTGTCCTACAGCCGCGCCGAACTGATGAAGTTCCGCAACTTTGGCCGCAAGTCCCTCAACGAAATCGACCTGCTCGTCGAGAAGATGAAGCTCAGTTTCGGAATGGATGTCACCAAGTACAATATCGAACCTAAGAAAAAGATCGTATAACCATGAGACACAATAGAAAAGTCAATCATCTTGGGCGTAAGAGCGGTCACCGCAAAGCGATGCTCTCCAACATGGCATCTTCCCTGATCCTGAACAAGCGGATCGAGACCACCGAGGCCAAGGCCAAGGCCCTGAAGCCCTACGTGGAGCCCCTCGTGACGAAGTCCAAGGAGGATACCACCCACAACCGCCGCATCGTCTTCAGCTACCTGAAGGACAAGCACGCGACCGCCGAGCTCTTCCGCACCATCGCGCCGAAGATCGCCGACCGTCCGGGCGGATACCTCCGCATCCTGCACACCGGCTTCCGCCAGGGTGATGCTACCGAGATGGTTCTCGTCGAGTTCGTCGACTTCAACGAGGCCGCCCTCGCCACCCCGAAGGAGGCGAAGAAGAGCACCCGCCGCAGCCGCGCCAAGAAGGCTGAGGCCGCTCCCGCCGCCGAGGCTGAGGCTCCCGCCGCCGAGTAGCCGGAAACGGATCGCACAGATTGAAAAGCACTTCCTTTTGCAAGGGAGTGTTTTTTTGTTATATTTGTTTGTCCATCACTGATCGCTTATGGAAAAGCCAGCTTACGAAGTGCCCCGGATTCGGACATCTCCTGGTTCCTGGACGACGAGCCCGTCTCCGGCACCATCACCCTTTCCAAGCCCGGCTCCCATACCCTCGAAGCCCGTTTCACCACCGTTGCCGGCCGGCGGAAGGTCGTGGAAAAGGAAATCCGGGTTGAATGAGATGATACGGAAAACGGCCTTGTTCTTCATAGCCTGCGTGCTGCTTTCCGGATGCGTGAAGCAGGGGCCGGAAGAGTGGCGCCAGCTGGACGGGGAGACGCGGGCGCAGCGGAAGTATGTCAACCTCTTCGCCTGGAACACGATGAACCATTATTATCTCTGGCGCGACGAGATTGCACCGGAGATGGAGGCCTGGGAGAACTGGGAGGAACCCATCGGCAAAGTGGCTGCCGTCCGCTACAAGAACGAGCGCGGGGGGGATATCGACCGCTGGACCCTCCTGACCGACGATTACGCCTCGCTCAAAGGAGGCGTTTCGGGCTATACCCGGACCTTTGGGATGGATTTCCAGCTGTATTATTCCGATCAGACCCATACACGCATCTGGGCGGTCGTGACCTTTACCTTCGCCGGTTCTCCGGCGGAGAAGGCCGGGCTCCGGCGCGGGGACATCATCCAGAGTGTCGATGGGAGGAGTCTGACCCCGGACAATTACCGGAATCTGGTGCGGGAGCGCCTGCTCGGGGACGGGACGGTATCCCTGGGCCTTTCCGACGGACGGTCCGTCACGCTCCAGGCTGTGGATCTGTACGAGGACCCGGTGCAAACGGCGCTTGTCCTGACGCTCCCGGATGGGAAAAAGGTGGGCTATCTGCACTATACTTCGTTCACGCTGGACTCCTGCGAGCGGCTGATCGAGGTCTTCCGGTCCTTCACGGAGGCCGGCATCGATGAACTGGTCCTGGACCTCCGGTACAACGGCGGCGGGTATGTCATCGCCGAGCGTGTCCTGGCGTCCATGCTGGCGCCACGGAAGGAGGTGGAGGCGGAGAGTGTCTTCTGCCGGGAAATCTTCAACGCGCGGATGACGGAGGAGAACAAGGAGCAGAACACCTGTTTCGGGACGCATATCTTCTACAAAAAGGACGGTCTCCTGGAGACCCTGTCCATGAAAGGGGCCAATCCCGATTTGTCGCGGCTGTATGTTCTGGTGACAGGCAGCAGCGCTTCGGCGTCCGAGAGCCTGATCGGCGGCCTCCGGCCCTATATGGACGTCATCCTCATCGGGGAGCAGACATACGGAAAGTTCTGCGGCGGCTACCTGATCGACGCCCGCCAATGGTTCGATTCCGTCCAGAAATCCCTGGATGCGGGAGAATATGAGAAAGCGCTCCCGTATGTGGACAACTGGGGCATCTATGTGATGTATTCCCGGTATGCCGACTGTAACGGGTACACCCTGAGCATGCCGGACGGAATCGCCCCCGATGTGGAACAGCGGGATGATCCGCTGGACGGATACGCCCTGGGCGATCCGGACGAGACCCTGCTTTCCGTCGCGCTGGGTCTGATCGAAGGCCGGACCCGGAGCGCGGATCCGCCCGTCCATCGGGTTCTCGCGCCGGTTCAGGAGGCCTCGCACCCCCGTACGAGGGCCCTCAGGGTGCTAATTCCTTGATATCCGTTGATTTTTTCGTATCTTTGCAAATTATGCGAAAGAGAATGAGAAAATCAATCATAGCCGTTCTGGCCGCCCTGACGGGTTGTGCCGCCGTCCAGGAAGTGGAAACGCCGCCGCAGGCGCAGGCTTCCTTCGAGGTGTTTGCGGTGCCCGTTGAAACGAAGACGGTCAACGACGGCTTGTCTACCCGGTGGGTGGACGGTGATACATTCTGTTTGTTCCATGCCGCCGCCGGCGCGCACAGTTACGTCGCGGACGGCATTTTCAAGGTCGATGATCCGGAAACCGGCCATGCCCGGGGAACCGTTTCCTCCCTGTCCGGTGCCAGCCAGGACTGGTACATGATCTATCCTGCCGTCTCCGGAGCGACCTCGCCGGCCTCCGTGACCGTGACGGTCGGCGCTGCCGCCGGGACCGCCCAGGTCCAGACCGGCGCGGACCATATGGCCCATCTGGCCGGTCCGTCCGTGCCGCTCGCCGGAAAGGTTTCTTCCGTGGCGACCGGAGCGGTCCCGACCCTTCCCGTTGCCCCTGCCGTGTCGGTCCTGGCCGTGAACGTGACGAATCCCGGTGACGCCGCCGTCCGGGTCACGGACGTGAAGTTCAAGGCTCCCGAGGCTGTCGTGGGCAGCTTCACCATGGACGTGACCGGCACTTCCCCCAGCTTCAAGGCGGTTTCCGCCTCCGATGAGGCCCTGCTTTCCATCTCGGGCGAATCCACCCTCAAGGCGGGTGAGAATGCATTCTTCTATTTGGTAATCAAGCCCTTCACCGCCAAGGCCGGTGCGACCCTCACCCTGTCCGTGAACGGGCAGGAGCGGACAGTGACCCTGTCCCAGGCCGTCACCTTCGCCCCCGGGAGGATCAAGACGCTGAACTTCACCCTGGACAAGAGCGCCGCGTCGGAGGGCGGCCCGTACTATTTCAAGCAGGTTACTTCCGTGACCCCGGCCGCAAGTACATCTTCGTCGCGGAAGATGCCAATGCCGGCAATGTCCTTCGGATGGCGCATCCGCTGCCGGACGGAACGGCTTCCGGCCGGATGGATGCGTCGGATGTGGAAGAGGAGAACGGGGTTATCGCCCTGACGGCCGTAGATGACGCGTTCACCTTCACCGAGAATGAAAAGGGGTACACCATCCGTCAGGCCGATGGCCGGTATCTGTATAACAACGATGCCGACAATGTTTACGCCGGTTCTGAGCCCAATGCCGGCTACTATTGGACGGTTACCTTCGACGTTGACGGTCTTGCGTCCGTGCTGAACCGCGGCCGCCAGATCCAGTACAATCCAACCAGTTCCGTCCGCAAGTTCCAGACCCGCAAGACTTCTTCCACCGTCGGTGTCAATCTCCGCCTGTACGAACTCCAGAATGACGGGGAGAGCACGAAGGCCTTCCTCCAGAAATCGGTTCCGGGCGTGTATGACATCGCCGCAGAGGACTGGCTGTATGCCGACGGCACCCACCAGATGGCCGTCCGGATCAAGGGCGGGGACCTGACCTTCCGCCTGTATCAACCGGCAACCTTCGTCGCCGTCCAGCTTTCCGGCATCCCGGTGACGATTGCCGCCGGAGACCGGTTCCAGGTCCGGCTGACCCGCTTTGTCAAGCAGGTCCTGACCCATCTGAACGAATACACCGTTACGGTGGCGAAAGTGGAAGACGGCCAGGCCTGGCTGATGGCGGACGGCGGTACGGGTTTCATCGTTAAGACCAAGTGATTATGAGAAAGATACTGGCTATTGCCGCCCTGCTGCTGGGCGCCTTCCATATCCTGTCTGCCATCCCCGCCTATCCTGGAAAGATCCAGGTGACCCAGCCGGACGGCAGCGTCATCGTCATCCAGATCCATGGTGATGAATTCCTCCATTATGCCACCGACGAAAAGGGAAAGGTGGTGGCCCGGGGCAAGGACGGATTCTTCCGGGCCGCCCAGGGCCCGACCCAGGCGGAAGTGGAACAGGCCTTCCGGCTGCGCCAGGCGGCCCGGGAGATGCAGCAGGAGGTCCGGGCGGCGGCCGGGTCCTCCATGACCCGGGGAGAGCACCGGATTCCCGTGCTCCTGGTGGCGTTCGCCGACGGCAAGTCCTTCTCCATCGCGTCCCCCCAGGCGTCCTTCTCCGACCTGCTGAATCAGGAGGGATACTCCACCGGCGGGGCGACTGGTTCGCTCCACGACTACTACTACGAGAACTCCCGCCACGCCTATTCGCCCTACTTCGATGTGTATGGACCCGTAACGCTCTCCAAATCAAGTTCATACTATGCTGGAGATGGCGGAACGGAGCATGTTCCCGAGGCGGTCCGGGAAGCCTGCAGCCTCCTGAACGACCAGATCGATTTTTCCCGGTACGATTCCAACGGCGATGGCACGGTGGATATGATCGCCATGATCTATGCCGGTTACAGTCAGGCGGAAGGCGGCGGAACGGATACCATCTGGCCCCACCATAACAGTACGTCCGGCAATTTCGACGGCAAAAGGCTGGGTTCCTACGTGTGCACGTCGGAGCTCCGGAATGCCTCCGGTGCCAAGATGAGCGGGGTGGGTCCGATGGCCCATGAGTTCGGCCACGCCCTGGGACTTCCTGATTTTTACGATTCGGATTATGAGAAACACGGCTCTTGCGGCGCCTTGTATTCGTACTCGCTGATGTGCAGTGGCTCTTACAACAACAGCGGCCGCACCCCGCCGTACCTGAATTCCGAGGAACAGAAACTTCTCGGGTGGCTGGATGACCAGACGGAAATTACCCGCACGGGAGCGCTGACCTTGACGCCTGTCCAGGAGGGGGTCGCTTACCGGATACCGACCTCCATGGATGGAGAGTATTTCGTGTTCGAGTGCCGGCGAAAGGCCGGCTGGGACAAGTATATCGGCGGTGGAGGCCTGTTGGTCTATCATGTGGACAAATCCAACCGGGCCAGCCTCAATCCCTCCGATTCCTGGGCGGACTACTACAAGCCCGTCAATCTCTGGAGCCAGTGGAAATATACCAACGCCATCAACGCTTTCGGCAGCCATCCCTGTTTCTACCTGATTCCCGCGGCCGACCAGGACGAACTGAACTATTCGGGGTACGAGTCGGCGATTCCTTTCCCGGGCAGCAAGCGGATCACGACCTATATCCCGGTGGACTGGCAGGAAACGGAGTCGGATTTCCGCTTTACGGAGATCACTTTTGACGAGAGCAAGGTGACGCTGAACATCCGTTACAACGCGGAAGTCGGCATCAGCGGGACCGTGATGAACACGTCCGCGAAACCGGTCCGTGGTGCGGTGGTTTCGGTCCGTCTGACGGGCTCCTCGACGGTCCTGCAGACCGTGACGACCGATTCGGACGGTCTGTTCGAGTTTAAGGATGACGCCCTCGGCGATTCGTCATGCATCGTTTCGGTTTCCTGTGAGGGGTATGTGTCGACGGAAGCCACCGTTGCCGTGGCGCGGAAGATCGCCGTCCGGGATTTCTATCTCCGTAAGGTGGGAGAGTCCGGGGAAATCACCTTCCGTCACTACGATCCTGCTTCGTCCTCGTTCACCGCTTATGGGGAAGGGAAGACCGGCAGCAGCCTCGCCGCCGCCATCCGCATCACCGCTTCGGAAGCCGCGGCCCATGTAGGAAAGCAGCTGAAACTCATCTCCTTCCAACTGAATGGGTCCGCCTCCTCGTCGGCGGATGCCGTCTATGTTTTCGTCGAGGCCGGGAATCGCCGCCTGTTTACCCAGAAGGTGGAGAATCCGCAGTTCGGGGAAATGAATACGGTCAATGTGATCGGCCAGGAATATTTCATCCCGTCCGGCCAGGATCTGTACATCGGCTATGGCCTGGTCAACGCCAGTGAAGCGAATCCGCTCCTGGTCCAGGCTTGTACCGAGGAGAACACCGGGTATAGGGGAACCTTCTCCACGACCCGGTCCACCACCTGGAGCCTGATGTCCTCCGGCGGGAAGCGGTATACGCCCGTCCTGTCCGCTGCCGTCGGGGAACGGGTGGAGCCGGAACTGGGTTTCAACTACATTGCCAATCCCGGTAACGGGATTTACAAGGCTGGGGACCGGTTCAACCTGGCCCTTGTCCGTTACGAAGATGACGCACCGTCCTCGGTTTCCTGGACCTTTGACGGCGTATCCGTCCAGGCCGCCTCCGTGTCTTTGACTGCCGGTACCCATACCGTGGAAGCGCGTCTGAAGTTTTCAGACGGCGCGACGGAGGTAATCCGTCTCGTCATTCGTGCAGAATAGTTATGCATAACGAGAAAAACACCTATTCCGCTCCGGCCTTCCGCGTGGTCGATGCCAGGCTTGAGCAGAGTTTCCTCCAGTCCGGGGGAAACGGAACCATCGACCCGGGCACGGACGATCCGTGGGGGGATTTCTAACAGGCGTGCCATGGACAAGAAACTCACATTCAGCCTGTTGGCACTGATTGCCCTCCTGTTCCTGTCCGGTTGTCGGAGCGGGGAACAGGAAGCCCCCGATACCGTGAAGACGGTGCGGTTCCGGGCTGCCGCCGCCGATACCCGTACCGCCTTTTCCGAGGCGCTGGACGGGAAATATGCAACCCGCTGGACTGTCAATGACCGTGAAGTCCTGCTTTCCCTGAACTATGCGGAGGCCCAGCCGTCTGCGGTGACTGCCTCGGCGGACGGGGAAACGGCTTCTTTTGAGGCCTCCTTCGACGCGTCGGCTGCATCGGCCCCCTATATCTTTTACGCCGTTTCTCCGGCTTCTGCCGCCCGGGCCATCAGCCCGAGCCGCAAGGCCTGGAGCGTCTATATCGCTGCGGACCAGACTCCGTCGGCCGGTTCCGTGGACGAGGAGGCGCAGCTGCTGGTGGCGAAATCAGCCTCCTCCGCGACGCTTCCTGACGAAGTGGCCCTGCATTTCTCGCATCTGACGGCTTATGGGCGCATCTCCCTGAAGAACCTGTCGCTGGGCAGCGCACAGGTGCAAAAAGCGGAGTTGGTGTTTGACACCCCCGTCGTCGGTGAATGGTACTGGGGAGAAGAGGGCACCCTGACGTCCAAAGGTGCTTCCCATACCATCACCCTGGAGACCGATGCTTCCGGCGACCTCTGGTTCGCCTGCGCTCCGGTTTCCGTGGGAGGTACCGGCATGACCCTGACCCTGCACACGGACCAGGGAATCCTGCGCAGGGAGATTTCTTTCCCGGAGGGCCGCTCTTTCGCTTCCGGTAAAGTCGCCCGCTTCTCCGTGGACATGGCGGGTATCGACTTCATTCAGGAAGACGTCTATGTGCGGGTGACGGATGCCTCTACGCTCCAGAAAGGCGACAGTATCTTGATTGTCAACGCAGACGGCACTTATGCCCTGGGGGGACAGAAGAAAACCAACGCGGTGGAATACCGCCTCCAGGCCGCTGTGGAAACGAAATCCGGAAGGATTGCCGATCCGGGTGCGGCTACCGTCCTCCGTCTGGAAGAAGGTTGTGTTCCCGGAACCTGGTCTTTGCATACGGGTGCCGGATACCTGTCGGCTGGCCGGGAAAACAACATGCTGAAAGAGGTATCTATCCAGGATTACTTTTCCAGTTGGATCATTACGGTCGCTCCGGACGGGTTCGCGACGGTAAAGGCCAAAAGTTCGATACCGGCTTATATCCGGTATGATGCACAGAATTCCCGTTTTATCAGCTTGGGTGCGGAAACAGACCAGCAGGGGATTGTCCTCTACCGGCTTTCCCAGGCGGCCGCTATCCTGCCGGATGATCCGTTGACGGCTTCCCAGGAACTGGGAGCCTATCTGGCAGACTGGCAGCGGACCTATGTCCGGGGCGCCGACCAGGTCCACCGGTCTTACGGTGCAGACGGGAAACTCGTTTTCGTTCTCCTGAATGCGGCAACCCGGGAGCAACTGGTCATATCCGGCTATGATCCTGCCTTGACCAAGGGGGACGATGTGACCGTGACGGTCGATTACCGGATCGGGGAGCAGGAAATCCTCGAAGGGAAGACCTTCAGCCTGCAGGTCGCCCGGGAGGACGGTTCCAAAGTATGGCTCGGGAATGGTTCCGGCCTGGGTTTCATCCTAAAAAAGTAAGCAGCCATGAGAAAGTATATCGTGTTTGTGATTGTCGCATTCTTATGCGTCCTGCTTCCGGCCTCAGCCCGCCCCGCCCGGCCGGGCAAGTTCACCGTTACCCAGCCCGACGGTACCCGTATCGAACTGGAACGTCACGGCGACGAGTGGTGCCACTGGCTCACGGACGCGTCCGGACGGATGGTCCGCCAAGGGGAAGACGGCTTCTTCCGGGTCCTCACCGAAACGGAAGCCACTGAATTTCAGAATCGTTCCATGGCCAAACGGAATGCCCGTCTCCAAGAGGCCGCTGCGCGTCAGCAGCAGACTGGCCTGGCATTGGGGCAGCGCCATTTCCTGGTGATCCTCGTCGAATTCAGCGATCTTTCCTTTAAGCAGGAGGACCCTAGACAGGTTTTCAGCGACATGCTGAACCAGGAAGGATACTCCGATTATGGCGGAACCGGTTCGGCCCGGGATTTCTATTATGACAATTCCAATCACCGGTTTGAACCGATCTTCGATGTCTATGGTCCGGTAAAGGTCTCCAAAGGCTACGCCTATTATGGAAGAAACGTGAATGGGGATGACCAGCATCCCGCAGAGGCAGTTGCCGAGGCCTGCACCCTGCTGAATGAGGAAATAGACTTTTCGCAGTATGACGCGGACGGGAATGGGGAGGTAGATATGGTTTTCATGTACTATGCCGGTTACGGGGAGGCGGATACCGCGATTTCGGATACGATCTGGCCGCATATGTATTGGCTTTCCTACTATCAGACCCACCTCGTTCTGGACGGGCTCAAGATTGATACATATGCCTGTTCGAATGAACTGGCCGGGGGTGGCAAATGGAAGGGCGAACTGGACGGCATCGGGCCGGTCTGCCATGAATTTGGCCATACCCTCGGTCTTCCGGATTTTTATGATTCGGATTACGCCACGAACGGGAATGCCGGCGCCCTGTATTCCTTTTCCCTGATGGACTCCGGATCGTACAACAATGATCACCGCACGCCCCCGTATTTCTCCTTTGTGGAGCGGGCGATGCTCGGGTGGGTCGATGAATCGGACTTCCTGGAATTCGACCGCAGCGGAGCCAACAGCATCCCTTCCGTCAGCCAGGATGTGGCTTACCGCACGTTTACCGACAAGGACGGGGAGTTTTTTGTCTATGAGAACCGCACGAAGAGCGGTTGGGACCGGTATATTCCGTCGGAGGGTCTGATTGTGTACCATGTGGACAGGTCAGACAACAGAGTGGGAACCCGGACGGCCCGGGAATTGTGGGAGGACGCGCTGGAGAGCAATGCCATCAACAAATACGGTTCACACCCCTGTTATTACATCGTTCCGGCCGCCAACCAGTCTTCCCTGAACTACAAGTATGAGGACAAGATCGCGTTCCCGCAGGAGTCTGTCAACAGTTACACCCCCATCAGCTGGAGCGGCGAGAAGGGCCGCATATCCTTCCGCGATATTTCGGTATCCGACGGTATGGTCAGCCTCCGGGCACGTATTTTCACCGGTGACCTGGATTATCCCACCATCGTAGGCGCTGAGTCATACCGGGCCGGAGACCGCTTCTCCTTCGCCCTGGCGCTGCCGGAGGGGGACGATCCGCCTGCTTCCGTCACTTGGTACTACGACGATGAACCAGCCGGAGCCGAAGCCGTGACCCTGACCGCCGGAGACCATACCATCGAGGCCCGCATGATTACGGCATACGGCTTGCAGGAAATCCTCACATTGGAAATCACGGTATTATAACACACGAAACACTAAAACTATGACCACCCTGTTTTACCTGGTTCCCGCCGCCTCCGTGGTGGCGCTCCTGTTCGCCTGGTTGTTCTTCCGGCGGATGTACAAGGAGAGCGAGGGTACGCCGACGATGCAGGAAATCGCCCAGTATGTGCGCGAAGGCGCCATGGCGTACCTGAAACAGCAGTATAAGGTTGTCATCATCGTGTTTGCGGTGCTGGCGGCCCTCTTTGCCGTCCTGGCCTACGGGTTCGGCGTCCAGAATCCCTGGGTGCCGTTCGCCTTCCTGACCGGCGGTTTCTTCTCCGGCCTGGCCGGTTTCGTGGGCATGAAGACGGCCACCTATGCTTCGGCGCGGACCGCCAATGCGACGATGCGCTCGCTCAACGGCGGCCTTCAGATCGCCTTCCGCAGCGGCGCCGTGATGGGCCTCACGGTGGTCGGCCTGGGCCTGCTGGACATTTCCCTCTGGTGGATGATCCTGCGCACTTTCGTGCATGAGGCTTCTGATGCCCAGACGCTTGTGGTGATTACGACGACGATGCTCACCTTCGGGATGGGCGCGTCCACGCAGGCCTTGTTCGCCCGTGTGGGCGGCGGTATCTATACCAAGGCGGCCGATGTGGGCGCGGACATCGTGGGCAAGGTGGAGCAGGATATTCCGGAGGACGACCCCCGCAATCCTGCGACCATCGCGGACAACGTGGGCGATAACGTGGGCGATGTCGCCGGCATGGGCGCGGACCTCTATGAGTCCTACTGCGGCTCCATCCTCGCGACAATGGCCCTCGGAGCCTCGGCCTTCTTCAATGCAGGGACGGGTGTGCAGATGCGCGCCATCCTGGCCCCTATGCTGATTGCGGCCATCGGCGTAGTGCTCTCGATCATCGGTATCTTCGCGGTGCGCACGAAGGAGGGAGCCTCGCTGAAGGACCTGCTGAAGTCCCTCAGCGTGGGTACGAACCTCGCGGCGGTGCTGATCGGCGTGCTTACCTTCGGCGTGTTCTATGTCCTGGGCTTTACGAAGGCGAATGGCCTGCCGGAATGGTGGCAGCTTTCGCTGTCGGTGATTTCCGGCCTGTTCGCGGGTGTGGTCATCGGCAAGGTCACGGAGTATTATACCTCACATTCCTATAAGCCTACGCAGAAACTGGCCGAGAGTTCCCAGACGGGTGCGGCGACCGTGATCATCAACGGGGTGGGCCTCGGGATGATTTCCACGGCGGTTCCGGTGGTGACCATCGCGGCCGCCATCATGCTGGCGTACGGCTTCGCGACCGGCTTCCATTTTTCCACGGATACGCTTTCCCTGGGCCTGTACGGGATTTCCATCGCGGCGGTGGGGATGCTTTCCACCCTGGGAATCACCTTGGCGACAGACGCTTACGGACCGATTGCCGACAATGCGGGCGGGAACGCCCAGATGTCGGAGCTGGACCCGTCCGTGCGCGAGAAGACCGATATCCTGGACTCCCTGGGCAACACGACGGCCGCGACGGGCAAGGGCTTTGCCATCGGCTCCGCCGCCCTCACCGCCCTGGCCCTCCTGGCCTCCTATATCGAAGAAATCAAGATTGGCCTCGAGCATATCGGCAAGGATGTGCTGGCCGTCGGTGACCGGACGGTTGCCACGGTCTCCGCTTCCATCACGGATATCGTTGAGTATTACGATATCACCCTGATGAATCCGAAGGTGCTGGTGGGCGTTTTCATCGGTTCGATGATGGCCTTCCTGTTCTGCGGCCTCACGATGAATGCCGTGGGCCGCGCGGCCGAGAAGATGGTCGTGGAGGTCCGCCGCCAGTTCCGGGAGATCAAGGGCATCCTGGAAGGCCGGCAGCGCCCGGATTACACCTCCTGCGTGCGTATTTCCACCAAGGCCGCCCAGCACGAGATGATCTTCCCTTCGGTCCTCGCGATCGTCGTGCCGATGCTTGTCGGCGTGCTCCTGGGCCCTGCGGGCGTGATCGGCCTTCTGGCCGGCGGCCTCGGTGCGGGCTTCGTACTGGCGATCTTCCTCGCCAACTCCGGCGGAGCCTGGGACAATGCGAAGAAATATGTGGAGGAGGGCCATTTCGGCGGCAAGAACTCCGCTTCCCACCATGCGACCGTCGTCGGTGATACCGTCGGCGATCCCTTCAAGGATACCTCCGGCCCTTCCCTGAACATCCTCATCAAGCTCATGTCGATGGTTTCCATCGTCATGGCCGGACTCACCGTGATGCTGCACTAGGCGGCCTTAGAACTGGAAATAGATAAAACTCTGGAGGTCTGCGGTGATGAACTGATAGACCACGAAGACCACGGCAAAAACGGCCAGGGCCATCACGGGCAGGGGCAGCCGGGCGAAGGAAATGCGGTACCAGCGCTTCCAACGATCCGGAAGCCAGTGCACGATCATCCCGAAAACGAAGACCAGCAGGACGGCCCGGTGCTGATGCAGCATCGCCGGAATCTTGGAAAGATCCCAGGCGGAGCCGATCTGCGCCACCATGTTCTTGGCCGTGGCCCAGGCTTCCTCGTTCGCGAGCGCCGGGTCCAGGTTGGATCCGCTGCGGAAGAACAGCCGCGTGAAGGTGATGAACACGAAGGTCTGGAACACCGCCCAGGCTTTGGAAATCCACGCCGCCGCAGGAGATTTTTTGTCATTCTGAACCCCGGAGGGGTGAAAGAATCCATACCCCAGCCGCACCAGCGTCCCCAAGGCAAGGACGAAGGTCCAGACGGTGAAGAGGTTCCACACCGGTGCAGGAGTGAGGCGCGAGAGGGCGAAGCAGAGGGCGCAGAGGACCCAGATGACGGCGGTTTTGAGGCCGATGCTCCAGCCCGCCCAGAACTTGTAGATGATCATGCCGATTCCGTTCAGCCCGCCCCAGATCATGAAATTCCAGCTCGCCCCGTGCCAGAGGCCGCCCAGGAGCATGGTGTCCATGGAATTCACCTGCGTGCGGAGGAACTTGCGCTTGTCCGGCCGGCGCCAGCCGTAGAGCAGGATCAGCCCCGAAATCACCGCCACGGCGAAGGCTACCCACCACGAACCGCTCAGGAAAGACCCGATGACCGCCACGGCGATAATGATGATGTAGGTGCCCCAGGTAGCGTTCCGGTTGCCGCCGAGGGGGATGTACAGGTAGTCCCGGAGCCAGCGGGAGAGGGACATGTGCCAGCGGCGCCAGAACTGCTGGGCATTCTCCGCCTTGTAGGGGGAATCGAAGTTCTGCGGCAGATGGAAGCCCATCAGCATCGCCACGCCCGTGGCGATATCCGTGTAACCGGAGAAATCGGCATAGACCTGCAGGGAATAGCAGAACAGGGCGGCGAGGTTCTCGAAGCCCGTGTACAGGAGCGGGTTCCCGAACACCCGGTCGCTGAGGTTCACGGCGAGGTAGTCGGCCAGCACCAGTTTCTTGATGAGGCCGTTGAGGATCCAGAACACGGCGATGCCGAACCAGCGCCGGCTCAGGTTATAGGGTTTGCGCAGCTGCGGGAAGAATTCCGGCGCCCGGACGATGGGCCCCGCCACCAGTTGCGGGAAGAAGGTCAGGAAGAAGCCGAATTCCAGGAAGTTGCGCAGCGGCTCCACCTTCCCCCGCTTCACGTCCACCACATAGCTGATGGCCTGGAAGGTGAAGAAGGAGATGCCCACCGGCAGGATAATGGCATCCACCCGGAAGGCCGTCGTCCCCGTCAGCGTGTTCGCCAGTTCGCCCAGCACGTCCCGCACCTGGATGGACAGCCCGAACAGGTCGTTCAGGAAGTCCGCCAGGAAGTAGGCGTACTTGAAATAGGCCAGCACCCCGAGGTCCACCACCACCGACAGGATCACCCAGAAGGTCTTCCAGCGGGGCCGGGCACGCTGCAGCGCGCGGGCGGCGAAGAAGTTGTACGTCACCACAAAGAGCAGCAGCGCGAGGAACACGCCGCTCGTCTTGTAGTAGAAGAAAAGGCTGACGAAAAACAGGTAGGCGTTCCGCAGCAGCGGCTTGGAATGGATCAGCGAGAAACCGGCGAACACCAGTGCGAAGAACGCCCAGAAATAGAACTGGGTGAACAGCAGCGGGTGTGCGCTGTCGAAGGAGAACAGCGCCTGGAGGTATTCCCGTATGAGATCCAGGAAGGTCATCGGGCCTGGGCGGCGTACGCGTCCATCAGGGCGTTGAACAGGAGGTTCCCAAGGATTGTATAGCCTTCCGGCGTGAAGTGGATGTGGTCCGCCCGGGCGAAGCCGGCGTTAACCCATGCATCCATTGACCCGGAGCCGCCCATGATGTCGAACAGGTCCCAATAGGCCCCGTCACAGCTGGCGGCGATTTCCTCGAAGGCCTGCTGCGCCCGCGCGCCGTGGGGGTTGGAACGCCCGCCCTTCCAACTGTCGTTGCAGGAGGTGAAGAGGAAGGCGCAGTGCGGATTCGCGCGCCGGACCATCTGGACCAGCCGGCCGTAGTTGGCGGCGAACCGGCGGGCGTCGAAATCCGAGCCCTGGAGATCGTTGATGCCGATGGAGAAAATCACGAGGTCGGGTTTCACCAGCGTGAGGTCCCGCGTGAAGTCCTCGCACCTGAGGAAGGAGGAGGTGGCGGCGCCGTTCACGCCCACCTCGCTGATGGTCAGTCCGTTAGCCGGATTGTCCAGGTAGATTCCCTTGATGGTGAACTTCCCGGGGAAGCCCCGGAAACCCACCCGGATATAGTCGGTGTAATGCGGCAGTTCAAAGTGCCAGTGCTCGTCCGTCTGCCGCCCCCGGATGGTATCCCGTCCGGCGTAGATGACCGGTTCCAGGTCGCCGTATCCGAGGATATCGGCCGACCGGACGGTGAAGCGCAGGTCCCACAGTTTCCGCTCTTCCGGCAGGAGGTCCAGCGAGACGGTCGCGGCGGTATCGGCCGTGGATACGGTCATCCCGGTCACGCCCATCACGGTCTCCGGATTGAGGCAGCGGCTGGAGGTCCAGGTGCCCGTGTACGAGGTCTGGTAGCCCATCGGGGTGTTCGTGCCCGCTGCGGCGTAGGGGAACACGAGTCCCCGGCCGCCGTCCATGCCGTAGCGCAGGGCCATCAGGTTCTTGCGGAGGGTATTGGTCCAGGTACCGCCCTGGACGTGGGAACCGCCCACGTGCAGGATGCGGACATCCCCGCGGCCGGTCACCACTAGCGTGTCCAGTTTCCGCAGGAACGTGTCGAAATCGGCCGAAGCGCCGCCCGGGAACTGCAGGGCGTTCCGTTGCGTATGGGCATAGGGCAGCGGGGGAATCCGGCGGTGGAAGCGGTTCTGGGCGCCGGAGGGCCAGAAGGCGGTAAGGAGAATCAGGAGGAGGAGTAATCGTTTCATCTTCCCATACTTTGCTGGACTGCAGCGGCCGGGAGGCTCTTCCGCAGGTCATAGAAATCGTAATAGGTGAGGAAGGAGCGGGACAGGGTCTCGCCCACGACCTGGGCGCCGGCCGTCGTGAAGTGGATATAGTCCGGACCCGCGAGGGCCGGTCGGTGCCGGACCCATTGGCCCATGGAGTTCTGTCCGCCCATCATCCGGTAGAGGTCCCAGTAGGCCGCCCCGCTCTGGAGGGACACGGCCTTGAGGGAGTCCACGACCTCCGGCAGGCGGCGATAGGAGACGATGCGCCCTTCTTCGGTAGAGACCGCCATGTCGGACGGGCCGATGAACAGGATCTTCGCTCCCGGGGCCACTTCCCGGAAGTAGGCGATCTGCGCCCGGACCTTGTTCATGTAGTTGGAGATGGCCTTGGTCGATTTGGCGGCGGGAACGAAGTTTCCGCCGAACTGCAGGATGATCAGCGAAGTTCCGTCCAGGGAGTAAGCAGCCTTCAGGAGGCTCTTGTCGATGCCGGTGAGGATGGTGCCCGTGCTCCCGCGCATGGGGATGTTGTCCACGGTCACGCCCGCCCCGCCGTCCGTGGCGACGCCGTAGATCTCGGCGCTGCCGGACAGTTTGATCGTCGCTTTCTCGACGGGTTTCCGGAAGGTCCAGGTGACCCAGGTCACGCCGTCCTTCGTCCGGGTGACCGGCTGCGGCTTCAGCGTGTCGGCCTGGGCCGTCACGGTGAATTTCTCCGATGCACGGCCGTACAGGAGGGATACGGACTGGAAGTGCCGGACATGGTCCAGGGTGGATTTCAGGTTTTGGGCGCGGAGGCTGATGGTACCGTCGCCGTTGAAGCCCACGACCTGCGCCAGGGGGCCGTAACGGTGGTGCCCGGCCCGCCGCGTGGTGGAGTCACCGAACATCGTGTAGGAGACGAACCCGCCCGAGGTGGAACGGGAGATGGAGGCCATCGGCGTGTTGGTCAGGGCAGGGAACATCCCCGTTCCGCTGCCGCCGAAACGCACCTGCAGCGCCTCCCGCAGGTTGGACGAAATACGGTCCAGTTCAATCTGGGAATCCCCGTAATGCACGACGCGCACGGTTTTGCCCTCGCGCCTGGCCCGCTCGAAGGCGCGGAACACCGGGTCGAAGAAGGTATAGTCGTCATCCGGCAGATAGATCCGGTCGGGATTGTCATAGAAGAACGTCCGGTAGAACGCGAGCGTGTCCTCGTGCATGGAGAACCGGTCCTGGACGGCATTCAGCAGGGAGTCCACGTCCAGTTTCTTTTCCATCGCGTCCCGCAGGTCTCCCGCGTAGGACGCAAACCGCAACTTATTTCCCCCGACGCGGACCCCGTCCGCCGGGAAAACGGCCCAGGCCGCCCCCAGCATCAAGAATACACCCAGGATAAACGCCAATACCTGTCTCGCCTTCATTCCGAATTTTGCTGAAAACTCACAAAGTTACGAATATTTCACGGCATTGGCAAGTACCGGATTGTCAGAGAAGTCCCTGATCCTTGGCTTTGGCCGTGAGGGCGGCGGACGTGGCGACGCGGAACTTCACCAGGAGTTTCTTACGGTACCATTTGATGGTTTCGGGGCTCAGGAAAAGTACTTCTGCGATCTGCGGATTGGTCTTTCCTTCCGCGATGAGGGAGAGAACCTGCCGTTCACGGTCCGTGAGCGACGGGGCATTCCCGGCGGGAACGGACCGCAGTTCTTCCAGGGTCTCATCCATTACGACCGCCGCCTCGGCCTGTTCCTGGCGGACGCGGCGCAGGCGCCGCAGGATGAAAGTGACGATGCCCAGCAGGACGACCAGCATACCCAGGACGGCCAGCCAGCTGGCAAGAGCCTTTTTCTGTGCCTGGAGCACCTGGCTCATAAAGTCGAGGTTCTCCAGCCGGGCACGGAATTCCTGGTCGTCGTGGAGTGAATAGTAGCGGTCGGCTTCTTTCAGGCAGCGCAGGGCCTTCCAGGTCCTGCCCGTGTCCAGATACAGGCCGCCCAGGCCCTTGAGCGCATTGGCCACCAGCAGGGAGTCGCCGGCGGTCCGGGCGTAGGTCAGGGACCTTTCATAAGCAGGAAGGGCCTTCTTGTAGTCCTTCTCATCCACCCAGGTCTCGCCGATGTTGTAATACAGGACGGAATTGCTTTCGTTCCAGCCGTACTTGTCGAAGATGTCGCCGGCCTTCCGGTAATAGTCCATCGCCGTGGGGATGTCGCCCATCACGTTGTACAGGTTGCCGATGGCTCCGTACAGCGACGACCGGTTGTCGTCAAGCTCCTTTTCCGTGTAGCCGTTGGCATCGGCCACCTCCGTCATCTTGTCGATGCAGGCGAGGGATTCCTTGAACCAGACCATCGCGCTGTCGTACTGATCCGTCGCGTAGAAATACTGGCCGATGTGCCGGGTTGCATCGCCGGAGGCATTGTACCAGCCTTTCCGGCGGCTGATGGCGAGGGCTTTCCGGGCATAGAACACGCTTTTCTCCCCGTTGATGACCTCGTAACCGAGCATCAGGTCGCGGTAGGCGCGGTTCAGGTCGGCCAGTTCTTCCTCCGTTGCCGTGTCGATGGCGTCCGGCGTCCAGTGGGCGACGACCCGCTCCAGCGAGTCCACATTATGGCCGCGGTGGTCGGTATAGGCGCCGGCGGAAAGGGCCGGCAGGAAACACAGGATCAAAAGGACGAATCGCGTTCTCATGACACAAAGATAGATAAAAATACGGCGCAGCCTCTATCAAAAATCGGTCAAAACCCTTCATTTCCCCCCTAACGGGTAGTGTCATCCCTTTTGTTTTATCCATAGAATTCGTAAATTTACAAGACTTTGGATAAATATGCAGATAATCACATAGTTTAACCGATTATGAAAAAGTACATCCTTACTCTGGCGGTTCTCGCACTCGTGTGCGGGACTGCGTCTGCCCAGGGCATCCTGGGCCGTCTGGGACAGCGGGCAAAGAACGCTGTGGAGCAAAACATCGGAAACAAGATCGAAGAGGGTATCAACAACGCCCTCGACGGCAAGAAGAAGGACAAGGACAGCAAGAAGAACCGGGCGGAAGAGGCCGAATACGACGAAGATGCTCCCGTGGAGGTCGAGGAAGCCGACGCCACCGCACAGAACGCCAAGAATGACTTTGTCCGTGGCAGCGTGATCCTGTTCGAGGACACGATGGATGGTGAGCAGCTCGGTGAGTTCCCCTCCAAGTGGGATATCATCGATGAGGGATCCTTGGAAGTGGCCATGGTGAACAGCAAGAAATACGCGCAGTTCACGACCGATTACAACTACGTCACTCCATTGATGAGCAACCCCAAGAGCTACCTGCCCGAGGTCTTTACGCTGGAATGGGACATGTTCGTTTCCAAGTCGGAGACGGAGGAGTCGAAATTCGGGGAAGAGAAATTCGAGCTGCAGTTCCGCTATCCTACGGTGGATTACAGGAACAGTTCGATAGAATTCTGGTGGCGCTCCTGGGACGATGGCTGCGACCTCAACTATCAAGTCCGGAAGCCCAATTTCTCCGGAGATGCGGATTATATCGGCGGTGAATCCCGGGATCTGGTCGGGTCCAAGATTGTCAAGAAGAATGCCTGGAACCATTTCGCCGTTTCGTTCAACAAGCGGGCTTTGAAGGTCTATATCAACGGTGTCCGTATTTTCAACATCCCGAACATGGAAGCGCCGGGTTGGTTCGTGTTCTGGCAGGGCGGTGATTACAAGTACCGGGGCTTCACCAATGTGGTGCTCGCCAAGGGCGGCGTGGACCTCTATGCACAGAATACCACCGACCTTTCCGCCGCGGCCGCAGCCGTCGAAAAGGCCATCGCCGAGACCGGTAAGTTCGTCACCAACAACATCCTCTTCGAGACCGGCAAGGCGACCCTGAAGCCCGAGTCGATGGAGGAGATCCAAAAGGTGGCCGAGTATATGAAGAAGAACCCGACGGCCCGCTTCGAAGTGCAGGGCCATACGGACAACCAGGGTTCCGACAAGATCAACGATCCGCTCTCCCAGCAGCGCGCCGAGGCTGTCGTGAAAGCGCTTGAGGACCAGGGCGTGGACCCGTTCAACCTCCGTCCGGTGGGCAAGGGCTCGCACGAGCCGGTGGCCGACAACAGCACCGAGGAAGGCCGGGCGAAGAACCGTCGCGTGGAATTCATCAAGAAATAGCATTTACCATGGGACTTTTGGGAAACATTCTTTCCGGGGCCGTCAGTGACGCCATCGGGAAGGCGGTCGGAGAGGCCGCGAAGAAGGTCGTGACCCCGGCTGCGGAGCACCTCGCTCAAAAGCAGGCGGAAGTAATTGACAATGTGGCCAAAAAGGCCGAATCGGCCGTGAACGAAGCGGCGGCCGCCGCGGAGCAGTCCGGCGAGGCCGCGCAGGCCGCCCCGCTCACCGAAGAGCAGAAGGAGCAGCAGAAACAGGCCCTCGACGCCCTGAAGGGATTCGGCGCGATGTTCTCCGGCGCCGTCGCCATGGCGAAGAAGGAAGCCGAAGCCGAGGAGGCGAACCGCGCCGCCGCCGAGAAGGCTGTCTTCGACAACTGGGAGGCGAACCTCCCCGCCTTCCCCGTCTGGGACGTGGGCGGCGAGCGCTTCGAAATGGAGGAACAGTCGCCCATGAACGGCTACCCGGTCTTCCGCCTGACCCTCAAGGGACGCCCCTACCTCGTAGAACTGTACACCGCGAAGCTCCGCACCGCCGGCTTCGTCGCCAAGGGCAGCAACCCGCTGGACCTGAACGCCGACACGTATTACAAACTGATTGACGGAGTCTGCTGGTCCTTCAACCGCACCGACGCCGCCTATGACGGCTGGATCAACGTCACGTTCTTCGTAGATCAGTACGTTGCCCCGAAGCCCAAGACGGCCGCCCAGAATGCCCAAACGGCCGGCGACCTGGCGAAAGCCGCCAAGAGCCTCTTCAAGAAGCTGTTCTAAGGCACAATCACGTCACAAAGTAACCGCCTGGCTATCAGGCAGTTCGTCGTCAAGAGGTGCACCTGGCGGTGCACCTCTCAAACGTTAATTCGCTGCGTATCAGCGCAATAGCTTACGAGAGGTGCACCACCACCACGCTGGCCCAGACTTCGCACCCTTCGCCCCGGCCCACAAAGCCGAGGCGTTCGGTTGTGGTGGCCTTGACGGAGACGGCATCGACCGGGATGCCCATCACCCCGGCGAGGGTTTCCCGCATGGCGGCGATGTGCGGGGCGAGCTTCGGCCGCTGGAGGGCGATGGTGATGTCGGCATTCCCGACCTTCCAGCCTTTTTCGCCGATCAGCGCCACGACTTTCCCCAGGAGGATCTTGCTGTCAATGCCTTTCCACTCATCCGAGGTGTCGGGAAACAGGTGGCCGATGTCCCCGAGGGCGAGGGCCCCGAGGAGGGCGTCGCAGAGGGCGTGGATGGCCACGTCGCCGTCCGAATGGGCCACGAAGCCGGTTTCCGAAGGGATGCGCACCCCGCCGAGCCACATGGGCAGCCCGTCCGCAAGGGCGTGCACGTCGTATCCGTTTCCAATTCTGATTTCCATATCCACAAAGGTAACGAAAAAAATGCTACATTTGTAGATTGAGTAAGATATCACGGCTATGGCATTATTCAATTTCGGTTTCTTCGGAAACCCCGAGCACCGGGTGTTCAACTACAAGCCCCGCTACTACGATCCCGAGGAAGAGGAGCGCAAGCGCCTGTTCGGTGACGTGGACGGCACCAATGCGAAGGCGAAGGAAGAAGGGAAATACGTCCCGGGCAGCAGCATCCGCGGCGCCTGGCGCGACGGGAATTACAAGCGCACCCGGGGGACCCGCAGCAGCGCCATGGTCGTGATCGGCATCATTTCGATGATCCTGATCTTCCTCGTGATCTTCTATATTGCGAAACTGTACGCCTTGATTGAATTCTAGATGGAACTGAAGATACTCCCCAGGAACATCGCGGACATGATCGCCGCGGGAGAGGTCGTCCAGCGGCCGGCTTCCGTGGTGAAGGAACTGATGGAGAATGCCGTCGATGCCGGTGCAGATGAGGTGACGGTCACCGTGACCGACGCCGGCCGCACCCTGATCCAAGTCATCGACAACGGATGCGGCATGTCCCCGGACGAGGCCGTGCTGTGCTTCGAGCGCCACGCCACCTCCAAGATTGCCACCGCCGAGGACCTGCAGGAGATCACCACCTTCGGATTCCGTGGGGAGGCCCTCGCGTCCATCGCCGCCGTCGCCGACGTGGTCCTCCGGACCCGCCGGGAGGAGGACGAAGTGGGCGTGGAGGTCGAGATCTCCGGCTCCGAGCACCTGTCCACCCGGATGGTCGCGGCCCCGAAGGGCGCGAACTTCGCCGTCCGGAACCTGTTCTACAACATCCCCGCCCGCCGCAAGTTCCTCAAGTCCGACACCGTGGAGCTCCGCCACATCGTGGAAGAGTTCCAACGCGTGGCCCTCACCCGTCCGGACATCGCCTTCACCCTCATCCACAACGGCCGTGACATCCTCGTCCTCAAGAAGGCCAAATCCCTCAAGTTCAGGGTGATGGACCTGCTGGGCCCGGGTGTCGTCGGGGAAGTGATGGACATCGAGGCGGTGACCACCCTGGTTCGGATCCACGGTTTCGTGGGCCGTCCCGAGGCGGCGAAGAAGACCCTCGGCAACCAGTTCCTGTTCGTGAACGGGCGCTATTTCCGCAGCCCCTATCTCCACAAGGCGGTGATGAAGGCCTACGAGTCCCTGATCCCCGAAGGTTCCACGCCCGCCTATTTCATCTTCCTGGAGGTGGATCCTTCCGCCATCGACGTGAACATCCACCCCACCAAGACCGAAATCAAGTTCGAGGAGGACACCGTCATCTTCCAGACCCTCTATGCCTGCGTCCGCGAGGCGACGGCCCGGGGCGGAGCCGGCGGTTCCATCGACTTTGACAATCCCGAGGCCCGGGAGATGCCCGTGCTGGGCCCCCGCTTCGAGGAATACCGCCCGGCGAGCATTCCCTCCGCCGGGGTGGACCCGACCTACAATCCTTTCGTTACCGGTGACAAGTACCTGGACGACAAGGATTTTGCTCCGGTGGAAACCCCGATGCGGCCGTCTTATACCATCGACAAGAGCGATGACTACGGCAAACTCTTCGAGGACCGGACGATGCCCACGGCGCAGGTCCTGGTGGTCCAGGGGAAGTACATCTTCTCCCAGTCCGCTTCCGGTGTGATGATCGTGAACATCCGCCGCGCCCGGGAGCGCATCCTCTTCGACCGTTTCCTGAAGATCCTGGGCCAGGAGGCCCACGTGAGCCAGGCCGCCCTCTTCCCGGTGCAGGTCAATGTGGGCGTACAGGGTCGTCTCCTGTTCGACGCGCACGCCGACCTGCTGAAGCGCCTCGGCTTCGACATCGAAGCCTTCGGCACCGATACCGTCGTCGTGAACGGCGTCCCGGAAGGGTACAGCACCGAGGCGGGGAAGGTCCACACGATGGTGGGCGACCTCATCCTCATCCTGAACGACGACCACGGCGCCCTGCCCGAGATGATGGAGCAGTCGCTGGCGCAGAAATTCGCCGTCCTGGGCGCTTCCGGCGGCGAAAAGGTGGCTTCCCCCGGGGAGGCCCAGCGCCTGCTGGACGCCCTCCTCTCTTCCTCCAATCCTGAATTCACCAGCGCCGGCCGGCGGATCATCAGCATCCTCCCGCTGGACGAAATTGACAAGCGTTTCTGATGGCCTTCCAGAGCAACTTCCTTGAAAGAATTCCGCCGGTTACCCGGAATATTCTGATTATCAATGTGGTGATGTTCGTCGCCACCCTCATCAACGAGAACTTCATGGTGAGGACCTTCGCCATGTTCTATCCGGCTTCGCCCCTGTTCCACTGGTGGCAGCCGCTCACGCATATGTTCATGCACGGGGGCTTCTGGCACATCCTGTTCAATATGTACACCCTCGTGATGTTCGGCATGGTGGTGGAGCGGGTCCTCGGGACGAAAAAGTTCCTCATCCTGTATTTTGTCACCGGCCTGGGGGCCGTGGCGCTGCATACGGGTGTGGAGTGGCTGCAGGTCCATTACCTTTCCTCCGGGGATCCGACGGTCGTGATCGACCTTTACCGCACCCCGATGGTGGGTGCTTCCGGAGCCATCTACGGCGTCCTTGTCGCCTTCGCGATGCTCTACCCCGAGGCGCGGATGACGCTCATCTTCCCGCCGGTCACCCTGGACGCGAAGTGGATGGTCACCATCTTCATCGGCATCGAACTCGTCACCGGCATCACGGGGACGCAGCTGGGCATTGCCCATTTCGCGCACCTGGGCGGCGCCCTGTTCGGCTTCCTGCTGATCCTGTATTGGCGTAAACGCGGCGAATTATGGCGCAGATAGACGGAAACCGGCACGGGTGGTTCTCCCGGCTGACCTTCGGAACGGTCTGCCTGGTGCTCGTGGTGTTGCTCGCCCTGGGCTACCTGTCCGTCTTCGTGAACCCGGCGAAGGCCTGGTTCTTCACCCTGTTCGGGCTCCTGTTCATCCCGGCAGGCATCCTGGCGGTCCTCTTTTTCATCTGGGCCCTGTTCCGCCGGTCCCGGATGACGGGCCTGCTCATCGTGATCCTGCTGCCGGCCGTGTTCCTGCTGGGGAAATATTACCAATTCAGGGCCCCGGAACCGGAGCGGGAGCCCTCGCTCAAGGTCGTGTCCTACAACGTGGGCCTGTTTGCCCATGGGGACATGGGGGACCAGCGCCTGGTCCTGGCCGATTCCATCGCGTCCTTCCTGCGCAGTACGGAGGCCGACATCATCTGCCTCCAGGAGTTCCATCTCCCGAATGCGCTGAACCTGGATGCCTGGTTCCGCACCCGTTTCCCGGGCTATCACGCGGATTATTACGTGCTGACGGGGGAGAGCGGTCACGCGGGGAACGTGACCCTGTCGCGCCGACCCGTCCTGTACAAGGGCAAACTGGACTTCGACAAGTCCACGAACCTGGCCCTTTACACGGACATCCAGCTGGACTCGACGGTCCTCCGTTTCTACAACTGCCATTTCGAGAGCTACAACATCTCCTTCTCCGGCATCGTGAAGTCCATCGGCCACAAGACCGACGAGATGGTGGAGGACACCGGCCGCAAGATGCGCCGGTCCATCACCCAGCGGCCCCAGCAGGTGGAGGAGGTTATGCGTGACATCGAGGAGTGCCCGGTCCGCTCCGTGGTCCTGGGCGATTTCAACGACAATCCGCTCTCTTATACCCTGCACCGCCTGTCCCGCGGCCGTCTGGATACCTTTGTCCAGGTCGGAAAGGGCTTCGGCGCCACTTTCCGCTCGCTCTGGCCGTTGCTGCGGATTGACTATATCCTCTATCCCCGCGACCTGCAGGCCGTGAGTTACGAGGTCCCGAAAATCAAGTATTCCGACCATTATCCCGTCATTGCCACCTACTATGAAAAGAGATGAAGTCTTAGCCGAGGCCCTGAAGACCCTCCGTGCCGGCGGTACGATGCTGTATCCCACCGATACCGTCTGGGGGCTGGGCTGCGACGCCACGAACCCTGAGGCCGTCGCGCGCATTTTTGAAATCAAGCAGCGGAGCGAGGCCAAGTCTCTGGTCCTGCTGGCCTCCGACCTGGACATGGTGGCGAAGTACGTGCGGGAGATCCCCTCCATCGCGGTGGACCTCGTGGAGGTCAATGACAAGCCGATGACGATCATCTACCCGGAGGCCCAGGCCGGGGTCGAGGGTGAGCCCGGCGACCGCTGGCACCTCGCCTGGAACGCCGTTGCCGAGGACGGTTCCGTCGGAATCCGGATTCCGCTGTTCGATTTCTGCAAAGACCTGATATTCAAGCTGGGAAGGCCCATCGTGTCCACCTCCGCCAATATCTCCGGCGAACCGACCCCCAAGCGGTTCAGCGAGATTCCGCAGGAGATCAAGGACGCCGTGGACTTCGTCGTTCCTCCGTCCATCGACACGAACTCCACCGGCAAGGCCTCCCAGATCATCAAGGTCGCCATGGACGGCCAGGTGGAAATCATCCGGATGTAATCCCCTGTCATTCCGATAACCCATTTGTCATTCCTATAACCCATTTGTCATTCCGAGCGAAGCGAAGGAATCTATGGAGCTGTTCTACGCATACGAAACTGACTCCCGCCTCTGTCGGCTGGATGCCGATGAATCCGGTCACTGCGTCCGGGTCCTGCGGCACCGCGTCGGGGACGAGATCCACGTGATCGACGGGATCGGGACGATGTACCGGTGCCGCCTGGTCGATGACAACCCGAAGGGCGCGGAGGCCGAGGTGATCGAGGCCTTCCCCGGCTGGGGCGGACACCCCTACCGGCTCACCGTCGCCTGCTGCCCCACGAAGAACAATGACCGCTTCGAATGGTTCGTGGAAAAGGCCACCGAGGTGGGCGTGGACCGCATTGTCCCGACGATCGGCGAACGCTCCGAGCGCAAGGTCTATAAGACCGACCGCGCCCTCCGCATCGCCCTCTCCGCCACCAAGCAGTCCCTCAAGGCCCGCATTCCGGTAATCGCCGAACCCTTGAGCGTAAAGGATTTCATTTGTCATTCCGAGCCTGCGTCTTTTTGTCATTCCGAGCCTGCAGAGCAGGCGAAGGAATCTCTCAAGCTTATCGCCTACTGCTTCGAAGGCGACACGAAGCGCATCTCCATCCAGGAGGCCCTGCGTGCCTACGACGGCACGGACGTGACCGTCCTCATCGGCCCCGAAGGCGATTTCTCACCGGAGGAGGCCCGCCTCGCCATTGACCACGGCTACATCCCCGTGCACCTCGGTGCTTCGCGCCTCCGCACGGAGACCGCCGCCGTGCTTGCCGCTACGGCGGTGTATCTGCACTTCGCTTAAATGTATATCGGTCTCATCTCAGACAGCCACGGGGTTTTCAGCCCTGAGTTCCACGAGTTTCTCGCGCCGGTCGATGAAATCTGGCATGCGGGGGATTTCGGGGGCGGACTGGCTACCGAGGAAGAAATTGCGGCTTTCAAGCCGCTCATCGGGGTCATCGGCAACTGCGACGACCGGCGACTGCTGGACCATTGCCCGATGTTCCGCTTCTGGGAGTGCGAGGGCCTGAAGGTCCTGATGACCCATATTGGCGGCTCTCCCGGCCATTATTATCCCGAGGCGCGGAACCTGATCCGGCAGTATCGTCCGGACCTGTTTGTCTGCGGTCATTCCCACATTTTGAAGGTGATGAATGATAAGTCGAATAACCTCCTGTATATCAACCCGGGAGCCTGCGGTAATCAGGGCTGGCACGCCGTCCGGACGGCTCTTCGCTTTCATATTGATAGCGGAAAGGTGCACGACATGGAGGTCTTCGAATTGAATCGCAGACAGACGTCCGCAGGGTGGTGACATCGGCGGATTATAAATTTTTTGAAAAAATCTTTGAAGTCTCGCGAAAACACAGTACCTTTGCGGCCGGAAAGAGTATTTGTTTCATTACTTAGAAGTTTTTTACTATGAAAAAGGTGTTCATGCCCATCGCCATCATCGCTATGATGGTCGCTGCCGCCGCTTGTGGCAACAACAATTCCAAGAAGGCCGCTGAGGCCGCCGAGGCTGTCGAAGAGGCTGTCGAGGCCGTCGATTCCACCTGCTGCGCCGCCGCTGATTCTTGCGCCGCCGCCGCTCAGGAGGTTGTCGAGGAAGTTGCCGAGACCGTCGCCGAGTAAGCGAATCCCCACAATCATCGCGATGAGATATTGTCCCAAGTTGGAACAATATCTTTTTTTTTGTGTCTATCCGTGGTATGTCCATCCGAACCTAGCGGCAAGGGTGTCCAGCAGCTGCTTGTCAGACTCCGGAATGGTGAGGGTTATTTGCAGAACACCATTGTATGCCGCTTGAGGTTCTGCCAAATAGGCAGGCTGGGCCTGATAGCCGGAACGGGAATACCCGGATACCAGTTTTGACGGACTGATACTTTTCCGCTGCTTGTCCACATTATACCGCTCTTGGGATTTCATCCAAAACTCGGCAGAGATTCCCTCCAGGCCCGACGCAATCTTTTCAGCCACGGCCGCCGTAAAACTCCGGGTGCCATGAATCAAGGCGCTTAAATGAGTGGCCTGTAAGCCGATACTCTCGGCGAACGCCTTCTGACTGATCCCCCGGGCTTTCAATTCCTCCCCAAGGATACTGCCTGGATGCACCGGATAGGCAGGTGTAAGGTCGTTTATACGAAACTTATTTTCAGTGTTTGTTTCCATAATGCGTGTCGTCTATTTCTATGAGTTCTACTTCCACTCCATCGGCTGTTTCCTTGAAGATGAGTCTGTGTACAAACCTGTTTGACAAACGAACCGATGAATAGCCAGACCATTCATATTTGAGCTGTTCATAATGCAAGTAACTGAATCCACGTAATTCGCTCACATTATTTACCGTTACCATAGTGTTGACCGCCCGGATGAATCCTTCCAATAGAATGCGGTTTCTCTCCACATCTTGATATCTCTTGCTCTTGCCGTTCAGGTATAAATCCAGCAAGTCCTGATTCATCAAAACGTTCATATCTTCCCTCTTTGCAAAGATACAAAGAATAATCGAATTATCATAATAATTATGATAATAATGGCAAAAAGAAGGAGATGTTATCTGTGTTGATTTCTCCTTTGTACGCTGCTCCAGCGAACATGGAAATGTGATTCAGGAATGGGTTTTCTGTACGCTGCTCGCCGAAATAGGGCAAATAGCGGGTTTTTCGATAGGAGCGTACCGAGAATCAAGCCTGGAAACCGTTATCCCAGCTCACTGCAGCAGCGTACAACGAGGTCGCGCCGGGCATTCCCCAGAAAACAATCGGAATGACCGGAGGGGCAGGCTAACACGGCGTGTAGCCGCTGAGCCGCTTATTGCCGGAGAACCAGAAAATATGTATCTTCGCGGGAGCGAACGGTTTGAATTATGGCAGTGAAAGGTACGAAAGCGAAGTCCGTGTGGTTCTGCTCGAACTGCGGCAATGAATACTCCAAGTGGATGGGCAAGTGCCCCGCCTGCGGGGAGTGGAACACCCTGGTAGAGAAGGAAGTCGTGACGGGGAAGCGACCGCTGTCCGTGTCGGTCCCGGGCGCCGGGCGGAAGCCCATGCCCCTGAAGGACGTGTCCACGGCGGCGGAGGACCGCGTCTCGCTGGGCAGCGCCGAGGTGGACCGCCTCCTCGGCGGCGGCATCGTCAAGGGCTCCCTGGTGCTGATGGGCGGCGAGCCCGGTATCGGCAAATCCACCCTCTCGCTGCAGATTCCCCTTAGCTGCCCTGCGCTCAAAGTCCTCTATGTCACGGGCGAAGAAAGTGTCAAGCAGGTGAAAATGCGAGCGGACCGCCTCGGTGGCGACGCCTCCAACTGCCTGATTTACAGTGAGACGCTGATGGACAACATCCTCGCCGAGGCCGAGGAAACCGCCCCGGACCTCCTCATCGTGGACTCCGTCCAGACGATGTATTGCCAGAGCGTGGAATCCACCGCAGGCTCCGTGGCGCAGGTCAAGGAAGTCGCGGCGAGCCTCCTTCGGTTCGCCAAGGGGAGCGGCATCCCCGTCATCCTCATCGGCCATATCACCAAGGAAGGCACCATCGCGGGTCCGAAGGTGCTGGAGCACATTGTCGATGTGGTCCTCCAGTTCGAGGGCGAAAACCGCGGCCCCTACCGGGTGCTCCGGAGCATCAAGAACCGCTTCGGCTCCACTTCCGAACTCGCGGTCTTCGAGATGACCGGCGCGGGTCTCCGCCAGGTGGCCAATCCCTCGGAACTGCTGATCCCTCAGCACGAAGCGGGCTTGAGCGGCACGGCTGTGAGCGCCATGCTGGACGGCAACCGCCCCTTCATGTTTGAGGTGCAGGCGCTGGTCTCCTCGGCCGTATATGGCACGGCCCAGCGCAGCGCAACGGGCTTCGACGTCCGCCGCTTGAACATGCTCCTCGCGGTGCTCGAGCGCCGGGCAGGCTTCAAACTCAGCCAGAAGGACGTGTTCCTGAACATGGCCGGCGGCCTCCGAATCACTGACCCGGCCTGCGACCTGGCCGTCGTGGTCGCCGTCCTCTCCTCCAATTTCGATTACGCCATTCCCGGCGACGTGTGCTTTGCCGGCGAGGTGGGCCTCAGCGGCGAAATTCGCCCGGTCTCCCAGGCCGAGCGCCGGGCCGTGGAGGCCGCCCGTTTGGGCTTCCGCCGCATCTTTGTCTCTTCCTATACCCGCTTCGACCGGAAACCTGAGGGCATCGAGGTCGTGAAAGTGGCTGATATCCCCGCCCTCGTCAAATCCCTGTTCCGATGAAACTGACCATGCGAAAGATCAACCGGGTCCTTTTCCCGCTGCTGATCCTGATTGCGGTATTCCTGATTTTCAACCGCCCGAAGCCTTTCTCCGAGCAGGAGCGCCTGATTATCCGCCAGTCCGATTCGGTGATGTACGTGACCGTATGGCCGCTGGACAGCGCCGTCCTCCGTACCCCGTGCACGGACCTGACGCCGGTCGAACTCAAGTCCCACGAGCTCAAGACCCTGACGGCCAAGATGCTCAAGACGCTCCGCTCCCCGCAGCATGACGGTGTGGGCATCGCCGCCCCGCAGGTAGGCGTGAGCAAGCGGATCATCTGGCTCAAGCGTTTCGACAAGGAAGGCGGTCCCTTCGAGTGTTACCTGAACGTGAAGATCGACAGCCTTTTCGGGGAGATCGGCAAGGGCCCCGAGGGCTGCCTCTCCGTGCCGCCGATGCGCGGCCTCGTTCCGCGCTACACCTCGGTCATTGTCTCTTATGTCCATCCGGAAACGCTTGAGCCCAAGCGCGATACGGTGACCGGTTATACGGCCGTCATCTTCCAGCACGAGTGCGACCACTTGGACGGCATCCTGTACGTTGACAAGGCCGATACGGTTTACGTTTCTTCTTCCTGGGAAGCCGAAAGGCGGGCGTACGACTACGCCCGTCCGGAGTGGTGGCCGTTGCCGTAGTACTTTCCCTGCCAGGAGTCGCGTTCCGCCAGACGGCGGTCCAGCAAGGCTGAAAAGGCAGCCGGTTTGACGCCCCAGCCGGGGACGGCAAGAAAGCGGGGCGGGACGCCGGCCGCGAGACGGCCGACGGCGATATCGGGCCGCAGGCGCTCCAGCAGGTCACAGAGCAGGTCGATATACTCATCCAGCGTCCAGCGCGCGAAGTCTTCCGGCCGGGCTGCGAATTCATCGGCCATCGGCGTCCCTTTCAAAAGCTGTAACTGGTGGAGCTTGATGCTGTCCAGGGGGAGGGCATTGATGCTGGCCACGTCTTCCAGCAGGGTATCGCGCGTTTCGCCCGGCAGCCCCAGGATGAAATGCCCGCAGACAGGAATTCCCCGAGCGGCAGTCTCCCGGACCGCCTGCTCTGAACAGGCAAAGGTGTGCCCCCGCCGGACCGGGCGCAACGTTACGTCCCTGCACGACTCGATGCCGTATTCCAGGCGCGCACAACCGAGCGAGGCGATGTAATCCAGCTTCTCTGCATCCACGCAGTCAGGTCGTGTGCCAATGACGAGTCCCGTTACGGCCGGATGCGCCAGCGCCTCCCCATACGCTTCCTTGAGCCGTTCCAGCGGCGCAAACGTATTGGAATATGACTGAAAATAAGCCAGATAAGGACCTTCAGTCCGGCCTCGGGCTGCATGGAAGGCAATGCCCTCGTCGAGTTGTTGTGTAATGCTTTTCGTGGATGTGCTGTAAGAGGGATGGAAAGCGGCATTGTCACAGAAGGAGCACCGTCCGGGGCACGAGAACCCCGCGTCCAGGACCAGTTTCTGCCCCGGCTCCGCCGCCGCGTGATACCGTTTTCCGTTCCATTCCATACAGCAAAGTTAAAAATAATTGCTATCTTTGCACCGACAATTCAAATCATTGAAAAGATATGAACCTGAGAGACATCAAGAAAGACATCGAGTACGTGATCGGTGCTTTTGTGGACGACTGCGCCCTGTTCCTTACCACCCATCCGGGCAAGAACGCAGATGCGATCGCCGACCTGATTGACGAAGCCGTGGACCTCTACAACGACCTCCGCGACCAGATCAACAAGCCGGAGGGCAACAAGAAGGCCTTCTATGACGGTGTCCGCAAGGAGCTCCTCGAGAAATCCGACGCCCTCTACGACAAGCTCAGCGAGGCTGTCAAGGCTGGTCTCGGCGAGTAAAAGACTGATCCACACGCCATAAAGATGCCCGGAGGAATCCCTCCGGGCATCTTTTTTATGTCCATCAAACCTTATCTCACATATTGCCGGAAGAACGCCCACATTTCCTCGCAGGTGTCCATGTCCTGGAGGGCCCAGGAGTGCTTGCCGCCCTGGACTTCGTAGAGGCGGACTTCAATGCCGTTGTCGCCGCCCAGATAGCGGTGGAGGACAACGGGATGCTCACCCTTGAGCGGCATCGAGACCGTTTCCTCGTGCGTGCAGCGGGCCTGCGCCACCCAGTAGCCGACGGCCCGGGGGACGGAGATGTATTTGCCCCAGCCGCCGGTATCTTCGGGGTCGCCCTCCCACATGGAAGTTTTGTCGGCGGTACCGTGGACCTCCATCAGGGGAACGGGGCACTTTGCCTTCCAGGCCTTATAGGCCCATTCCATCGTGAGGCCCGCGATGGAAGCGAAGGCGTTGAACAGCTCCGGATGGCGGTAGGCCATGAAATAGGTCATCTCGCCGCCATTGGACATACCCGACATAAAGACGTTGTCCTTGCCGATGTGATGCGTTTTGACAAGATGCTTCACCAGCGCCTTGACGAAGCCCACGTCATCGCGCGTAAGCCCCTCCTGGACATCATAACCCACATTCCAGCAGTTCTTTCCCTTCGCGTCCTTCTCGCCCTGCGGATAGCAGACGGCAAAGCCTTCGCGTTCAGCCACTTCCAGCATGGACGGGCAATAGCCTTCGGCCGAGCCGCCGTAACCGTGGAAGACCAGGACGAGCGGCGTGGAGGCATTCGCCCCCTCCGGAACATATAGCCAGTAGGTCCGTACTTCGCCTTTATATTTCATCGTGAAGCGGACCGTTTCTGCAGCCAGGGCCGGAAGCCCGATGGCCAGCAGCAGAACAACAAGCAGGAAACGTTTCATAGCGATCAGGTTATAGCATGGCCTCGATCAGGGAGCCAAGGGTTTCGCGGAGGACGGTGGTTTTGGCGGTGGCACCGTTGACCATCAGGGAGAACACCCGGGCAGGGGTGCCGTTCTCGTCCAGGATATAGCCGCTGTAACAGAGGACGCCCTCCATGGAGCCGCTCTTGATCCGGATGCGGGCCTTCTGTGCGGCCGGGAGCTTGGGTAGCAGGGTGCTCAGCGTTCCTTCCCCGGGCTGCGGCAGGCTTTCCAGATAAGCGTCGAAGGCCTTGGTCCGTGCCATGGACCGGAGGAAAGAAACCAGATAAGCCGGGGAGACGGCGTTCAGGCGCGAAAGGCCGCTGCCGTCCTCCAACCGGACTCCGTCCGCGTCGTCCGGAACCAGGCGCCCGAGCACTTCATACACTGCTACGCGGCAACTGTCGTAAACGGCAATCCCAGTGGCTTTTTCGCCCATCTGGCGGAAGAGGGACTCGGCGTAGAAATTGTCACTGCGGACATTGGTTTCCCGGATAATCTTGGACAGGACGGGCGAGAGGGAGGTCCCGAGGATGCGCGGGGTGCCGGCCTTGTCCATAGGCACGAAATCCCGCCCCCGGACATAGCCGCCGCGGTCGATGTCGGCATAGCCGCCGGAGATCTCCCAGCCCGTGGTGCGGAGGTTCTGCCAGAAATAGTACGCGCAGGTCAGGGCGCCGTACTTGTTGGCGAAATGCTCCATCTTGGGCTTGCGGTCCACGGCGAAGGTCCCCCGCATCTCCGCGTAGGGAGCCAGGTCGGTGGTGTACAGGTAGAGGCTGTTGCCGGTGCCCTTGGGCCCGGTCGATGTCAGGTTGCTGAAGTGGATCCAGGGCGTGTCCGGATAGCGCTGGACCACCTTGACCGGCTGTCCCTCCCCGTCGGCCGAGACTTGGTAGTCGATGGCATTTTCATAGAAACTCAGCGCGTTACAACCTGCCCCATAATAGGTTCCGGTGTCGTCATAGCCCCAGCTCGTGTTCTCCAGGTGGCCTTCGAGCGCCCTGCCGTCGCCGATGATGCGCCCGTCGATGCGCTGGATACCGGCGTCCCGGAGGAACGTCTTCCAGCGCCAGAACAGGGCGTCCGGTTTCACGGCCAGGGTATCGTTCACGCCGATGGTGGGATCGCCTCCGCCCACGATGTACACGTCCCCGTGCAGGGTGCCGTCCTCGACGGTGCCCGTATAGCCGATGCCTGTCTCAAACCGATAGTCGGCCCCGAGGGCGTAGAGGGCGGTTCCCGTGGTAATCAGCTTGAGGTTCGAGGCCGGGACCATCCGCCGCCCGGCCTCCCGCCGTGCGAGGACGTGTCCTTCCATGTCCTGGACCATTACGCCCACGACCGCCCCTTTCAGGGGTTCGCGTTCGACCGCCTGGTCCACCCGCTGCTGCAGGGTCTGCGCCTGCAGTCCGAGGCACGCCAGCAAAGCGCCGGCAAACATCATCTTCCGCATACTGCAAAGATAGGTTTTTTTCGTATCTTTGTCCTTATGAAGCGCACAGTTCTTTTTCTCCTTTTCCTGGTCCTGCTGCCGGCGGCCCTGCGGGCGCAGGCCATCGGCCGTGTGCATTACGGCGACCTGGTGTTCAGTACCGGTTTTCCGGCGAAGATGCCGGATTCCTATTTTGAGAACGGGGGCCCGAAAATGCCCCAGGAACGCAGGGAAATTGCCTTGCGGTGTGTCGAACGTACGTTCGGGAAGGTAAAGGAGTATCAGGAGTATTGGGGAGACTGTACGGGCGAGCATGTCTTTGTCGTCACGTTGGAAAGTGGCGATGAACTCTGTTTCGTTGACGGACGACTGGATACCTACACCATCGTCTCCTCCCGCTTTACGGTGGGGGCGGACAAACTGCGCGGCGGGTTGAAGGTCGGGCAGAAACTCGATCTGAAAAAGAGCCGCGGAGACTGGGTGATCCGGAAGCGCGAAGACAATGCCAACATTTACGACTTCGTCCCGAAGTGGTCGGATGACGGCGCCTTTTTCGAGGTGGATGAGAATAACGTCATCACGAAAATCACAACCTGGTCCAACGATTGCTAATCAATTTACTATGAATAAGAAAACAGTTCTTGTATCCGGCGGGGCCGGCTTCATCGGAAGCCACGTGACCGTGGAACTCGTGGAGGCGGGCTACGACGTGGTCATCGCCGATAATTTCTCCAACTGCGACCGGACCGGCTATGAAGGGGTGACGAAGATCATCGGCCGGGAACTCCCGCTGGTGAAGATGGATTTCTGCGACGCGGCCGCCGTGAAGAAGATCTTCGCGGACTATCCCATTGACGCGGTCATCCATTTCGCCGCCTACAAGGCGGTGGGCGAGTCCGTGGCGAAGCCGCTGATGTACTACCGGAACAACCTGACGAGTTTCCTGAACGTGCTGGAAGCCGCTCAGGAGAAGGGCGGCTGCAATGTGCTGTTTTCCTCTTCCGCTACCGTCTACGGTGAGCCGGACGCCGTGCCGGTTACCGAGAAAACGCCCCGGAAGCCGGCGACATCGCCCTACGGCAACACCAAGACGATGTGCGAGGACATCCTCCGCGATACCGTAAAAGCGAGCGGCGGCGCCCTGAAAGGCATCCTCCTCCGCTATTTCAACCCCATCGGCGCGCACCCGAGCGCACTGATCGGCGAACTTCCCCGCGGGGTCCCGAACAACCTCGTCCCCTTCATCACCCAGACCGCCATCGGGAAGCGCGAGTGCCTCAGCATCTTCGGCAACGACTATCCCACGCCTGACGGCACCTGCCTGCGCGACTACATCGACATCGTGGACCTCGCGAAGGCCCATGTGTACGCGGTCACCCGGATGCTGGAGGGGAAGATGAAGGAGGACTGCGAGGTCTTCAACATCGGCACCGGCCGCCCCGTCTCCGTCCTGGAACTCGTCAACGCCTTCGAGAAGGTCAATGGGGTGAAGGTCAATCACCGCTTCGCCCCGCGCCGCCCCGGCGACGTCACCGCCATCTGGGCGGATCCGACCCTCGCGAACGAGGAGATGGGCTGGAAGGCTACCCGCACCGTCGAACAGACCCTCGCCGCCGCCTGGGCCTGGGAAAAACATCTGGCTGATCAATAGTTCCGTCATGAAGATACTGCAAACACTTGCCGGCGCCGTCCTGCTGCTGATGACGGCCCTCCCCGCGCAGGCCCAGTCCGCGCTCACCCTCGAGGACATCTATGTCAACCGCGTGTTCCGCAACAAGGGAACCGCCCAGCCCACCTGGATGGAGGACGGGAAATCCTACTCCGCGATGACGGACAAGGGCCTGGTCCGGGTCGATGCGGCCACCCTGGAGGAAACGGTCATCGTCCCCCTGTCCGCCTTCATTCCGGAAGGGAGTACGCGCCCGCTCCGCGCCGAAAGTTATGAGTGGTCGGCGGACAAGACGAAACTCGTCGTCTATACGAATTCCAGCCGGGTCTGGCGCCGCAACACCCGAGGCGACTACTGGCTCCTGGACATCGCTGCAGGGACCATCCGCCAGCTGGGCAAGGGCCTGGAACCGTCCCGGATGATGTACGGCAAACTCGCGCCCACCTGCGACAAGTTCGCTTATGTCTATTTCAACAATCTCTATGTGGAGGATATCGCCACCGGAGAGCGCAAGCAGCTGACGAAGGACGGCAGCGACATCATTGTCAACGGCAACTTCGACTGGGTGTACGAGGAGGAACTGGACTGCTACGACGGCTGGCGCTGGAGCCCGGACGGAAAGAAGATCGCCTTCTGGCACTCCGATACCGAAGGGACCGGGACCTTCCTGATGATCAATAACATCGACTCCCTGTATTCCTTCACCATTCCGCTGCCGTATCCCAAGGCCGGGACCACGAATTCGGCCGTGACGGCCGGGGTGGTCGATGTAGAGACCGCCTGCACGAAGTGGTTCCCCGTTCCGGGCGACCCGCGGGACAACTACCTCGCCCGGATGGAATTCGTCCCCGGGACCGATGAGGTGATGATCCAGCAGCTGAACCGCCTGCAGAATACGAACACGGTGTACTACGGCAACGTGAACACTATGGAGGTGACCCCGTTCTACGGTGACCACGACGACGCATTCCTAAACATCCACGACAACATCGTCTGGCTGGACGGGAACAAGTATTTCACCTGGACCAGCGAGAAGGACGGCTGGAGGCACCTGTACCGGGTGAGCCGCGACGGCAAGGAGGAGAAGCTCATCACCCAGGGGGACTTCGACGTGATCCGGGTCCTGGAAATCGACCCGAAGGGCGGGTATGTCTATTACATGGCCTCCCCGGACAGCCCGCTGGAGCAGTACCTGTACCGGAGCCGCCTGGACGGAAAGGGCAAGACCGAGCGCGTGACTCCGCAGGGATTCCGGGGCACCTACAGTTATAACATCTCCCCGGGCGCGAAATACGCCCTGTGCAGCTACAGCAACTATTCCACGCCGCGGGTGTTCGAAATGGTGACGCTTCCCAAGCATCAGACGCTCCGCGTCCTGGAGGACAATGCGGAACTCAAGGAGACGGTCGCAAAGTACGGCCTCCGGCCCCGGGAATATTTCCAGGTGGATACGGAGGATTTCGTGCTGGACGGCTGGATGCTCAAGCCCGCGGATTTCGATCCGTCGAAGAAATATCCCGTCATCATCCAGATTTACGGCGAACCTGCCTCCTCGACCGTCCAGGATTCCTGGTCCGGTGATTTCTGGCACCAGCTGCTGGTCCAGCAGGGGTACATCGTCATGAGCATCGACCCGCCGGGAACCAACAACCCGAAGGGCCGGGAGTGGCGCAAGTGCATCTACGGCCGCGTCGGTGACCTGGCCATCCGGGACCACGCCAAGGCCGTCCGCCTGGCGGAGGAGATGTTCCCGTTCCTGGATCCGGAGCGCGTGGGTGTCTGGGGCTGGAGCGGCGGCGGTTCTTCCACTGCGCACCTGATGCTCCGCTTCCCCGAGATCTACAAGGTGGGGATCGCCGTCGCGGGCGTGTATTCCCAGAACCTGTACGACACCATTTACCAGGAACGCTACATGGGCCTTCCCTCCACGAATCCGGAGGGCTTCCGCATCGGCTCGCCCATCACCCACGCCGCCGGCCTGCAGGGGGACCTCTTCCTGATCCACGGTACCGGGGATGACAATGTCCACTACCAGAGTTGCGAAATGCTTGTGAATGAGCTCGTGAAGCAGAACAAGGTCTTCTGGATGATGGCTTACCCGATGCGTACCCACGGGATCAGCGAACGGCAGAATACGACCCTCCACCTGTACCGGACGATGCTCCGTTTCTGGCTGGACCACCTGCCGGCCGGGGCCGTGGACGCGGGGGAATCCGTGAAAAAGTGAGCCGGAAATGAGGCGAAGCCCAAAAGAATTGCTACCTTTGTAAATCGTCTAATCCGACAATATATGGCAAACGATACAGGCAAGATTACCCAGGTCGTGGGACCGGTGGTGGACGTGCACTTCTCCCTGGAGAAGGGCGGCGAACTGCCCCGCATCCACGAAGCGCTCCAGGTGAAGCGGGAAAACGGGCGGACGCTCGTCATCGAGGTACAGCAGCATATCGGCGAGGATACGGTCCGCTGTGTGGCCATGGACTCCACCGACGGCCTGAGCCGCGGGATGGAGGCCGTGCCGACGGGCGCTCCCATCGCGATGCCGGTGGGCGCGCAGATCCGCGGCCGCGTGATGAACGTCGTGGGGGAAACCATCGACGGCATGGGCGACCTCTCCCGCGCCGAAGCGCTTCCGATCCACCGCGAGCCTCCGAAGTTCGAGGACCTCACCACCTCCCAGGATGTCCTGTTCACGGGCATCAAGGTCATCGACCTGCTGGAGCCGTACCTCAAGGGCGGTAAGATCGGCCTGTTCGGTGGTGCCGGCGTGGGCAAGACCGTGCTCATTAAGGAACTGATCAACAATATCGCGAAGGCCCACAACGGTTTCTCCATCTTCGCCGGCGTCGGTGAGCGTACCCGCGAGGGCAACGACCTTCTCCGCGAGATGATCGAATCCAACGTCATCCGCTACGGCGAGGCCTTCAACAAGGCCATGGAGGAGGGGAAATGGGACCTCTCCCTCGTGGACAAGGAGGAACTCAAGAAGTCCCAGGTGTCCATGGTGTTCGGCCAGATGAACGAACCCCCGGGAGCCCGTTCCAGCGTGGCCCTGAGCGGCCTGACCCTGGCGGAATCCTTCCGTGACAGCGATACGGGCGAGGGCCCGCGGGACATTCTCTTCTTCATTGACAATATCTTCCGTTTCACCCAGGCGGGTTCCGAGGTGTCGGCCCTGCTGGGCCGGATGCCGTCCGCGGTGGGTTACCAGCCCACCCTGGCTACGGAAATGGGCCAGATGCAGGAGCGCATCACATCGACCAAGAACGGATCCATCACTTCCGTGCAGGCGGTTTACGTCCCGGCCGATGACCTTACGGACCCGGCTCCGGCGACCACCTTCTCCCACCTGGATGCGACCACCGTCCTGAGCCGTAAGATCACCTCCCTGGGTATCTACCCGGCCGTGGATCCGCTGGAATCGACCTCCCGCATCCTGGACCCGAACATCGTGGGCAAGGAGCATTACGAGACGGCCCAGCGCGTGAAGCAGATCCTCCAGCGCTTCCAGGAGCTCCAGGACATCATCGCCATCCTGGGTATGGACGAACTCTCGGACGAGGACAAGACCACGGTCAACCGGGCCCGCCGCGTCCAGCGCTTTCTCTCCCAGCCCTTCCACGTGGCGGAGCAGTTCACCGGCGTCCCGGGCGTGATGGTTTCCATCGAGGATACCATCCGCGGCTTCAACATGATCCTGGACGGTGAGGTGGACTACCTCCCGGAGCAGGCCTTCCTGAACGTGGGCACGATCGAGGACGCGATCGCGAAGGGCGAGAAACTGCTGGCGGCGGCGAAGGAATAGATTCCCGGTCAAGCCGGGAATGACGAGAGTATCCGGAATGACGAAAGTATCCGGGAATGACGATAGCATAACGTCATGGCCGACCTGATCGGCCATCTGAACAGAATGGATGTGATTAATTTACATATCGTATCCCCCGAGGGGACGCTCGTGAAGACGACGGTGTCGGCCGTGACACTGCCGGGGACGCTGGGCCCGTTCGAGGTCCTGAAGGATCACGCGGCGCTCATTTCCTCGCTGGAGCAGGGCGATATCGTATATGTCTCCGAAGGCGCGGAGCAGCGGCTCCGCATCGCCTCCGGTTTTGTGGAAGTACGGAACAATCAGGTGGATGCCTGCGTGGAAGTATGATGCTTTCCCTGCTCATATCGCTGCTGATGCTTTTGCAGGTTTCCGGAGGGGATACCCTCTCTGGAGCATTTGCCCGTACAGAGTCGCAAAGCGACGCGGAAGAGAGGGTATCCCCTCCGGAAACGGGTGAGGAAACCGTCGATGTCGCAGGCATCATCTTCGAGCATATCGGCGACGATTACGAATGGCACCTGCTGACCTGGGGGGACAAGCACGTAATGCTGCACCTGCCGGTCATCGTGCACAGTTCCACGGGTTGGCACGTGTTCTCGTCCAGGCGGCTGGCGCACGGGGAGTCCTGGGAGGGACTGAAGATTGACCCGGAAAAGGGAAAGATCGTGGAGGTGGACAGCGGAAAGCGTCCCTTTGACATCTCCATTACCAAGAACGTATTGTCGCTGATGATGTCCAGCCTGCTGCTGCTCATCATTATCCTGTGCACGGCCCGGTGGTATCGGAAGCACGACGTCCTGAACGAGGCGCCGACGGGCATCGCCGCCCTGGTGGAGCCCCTCGTGATGATGGTCCACGACATGGCCCGCGAGAACATCGGGGAGGCCGATTACCGGAAGTATTCCCCCTACCTGTGCATGGCGTTCCTGTTCATCCTGCTGAACAACTTCCTGGGTATCATGCCCTTCTTCCCGGGCGGGGCGAACCTGACAGGCAACATCGCCATCACCCTGGTGCTGGCCCTGTGCACCTTCTTCACGGTGAACCTCACGGGTACGAAGCACTACTACAAAGAGATTTTCGCCCCGGACGTCCCGGGGTTCCTGAAACCCATCATGCCGGTCATCGAGGTGTTCAGCGCCCTGATGAAGCCGGTCTCCCTGACCATCCGACTGTTCGCGAACATGCTGGCGGGCCACATCATGATCCTGTGCATGGTGTGCATCATCTTCATCATGGCCAAGTACGGGCCGCTCCTGCTGGGGTCGATGACGGTGGTGTCGGTCCTGTTCGGCATCTTCCTGGATGCGCTGGAGTGCCTGGTGGCCTTCATCCAGGCCTACGTGTTCACGATGCTTTCGTCGATTTATATCGGGCTCGCAAGGGCTCATGAAGAATAATAAACAATTTAAAACCATACGATTATGTTACTTGTTACCATGATTCTCCAGGCTGCGGCGGGTGCCGCCCTCGGAAAGGCCGGTGTCGCCGTGGGCGCCGCCATCGCCGCGATTGCCGCTGCCATCGGTATCGGCAAGATCGGTAAGTCCACGATGGAGTCCATCGCCCGTCAGCCCGAGAGCGCCGGCAACCTCCGGACCGCCATGATCATCGCGGCCGGTATGATCGAGGGTGCCGCCCTGTTCGCCATCATCGTCTGCCTGCTGGCCCTGGTCCTGTAGTCCCATGAATCTCGTTACGCCCGACGCCGGCCTCCTCTTCTGGATGGTCGTCATCTTCGGCCTCGTCTTCTTCCTGCTGTGGAAGTTCGGGTTCCCGATCATCACGTCGATGGTCGATGAACGGAACGCCACCATCAAGAAGTCGCTGGAGGACGCCCATGAGATCGAGGCGCGTATGGCCGGTATGGTCGAGGAGCACGCCCGGATGCTGGAGGAGACCCGCAAGGAGCAGGCCCAGATGCTCCGGGAAGCGACCGAGACCCGCAACAAGATCATCGCGACCGCGAAGGAAGAGGCCCGGGACGAGGCCGGAAAGATCCTCGCCGAGGCCCGCACCGAAATCGCCGCCGAGAAGGAAGCCGCCCTGCGCGACGTCCGGAAGGAAGTGGCCCTGCTGTCCGTCGCCATCGCCGAGAAGATCCTCCGGAAGGAACTTGCCGACGAGGGGGAGCAGCGGGAATACATTGACAGGATGGTCGAAGAGACCGTCCGGGAAGAAGTCCATTCGTGAACGACAGCATCATCAGGATCCGATATGCCGACGCCCTGGTAAAGTATGTCCAGGAAACCGGGAACGGCGAATCCGTCTGCCAGCAGGCGGAGCGCCTCGCCCGTGTCATCGGGGATGTGCCCGACCTTTCCCGGATGATCGCCGCCAAGGACGTGGTGGCCGATGCCAAGAAACGGGAGTTGCTGAAGACCGCCCTCGGCGAGCCGATGGCCCCGGAACTGGAGCGCTTCATCGACCTGCTCCTCACAAACGGCCGGGTCGGGTCCCTGCGGATGATCCTCCTGGATTTCGCGGACCGGTACCGTCGGAGCATCGGCCTTCGGAAGGCACACCTGAAGGTGGCCGTTTCGCCCTCGGAGGACCTCCTCCGGCAACTGGCCGCCCTCGTGAAGGAACGGACCGGGGACGAAGCCCTCATCGACGTGGAGGTGGACCCTGACCTGCTCGGCGGGTTCGTCTTCGACATCGACGACGCCCTGATTGACAAGAGCGTCGCGCGGAAACTGGAACTCATCCGGCTCCAGTTCATTGAGAAAAACAGAAGAATCGTGTAGTCATGCCCAATACGATAAAACCCAGCGAAATTTCCGAGGTGCTGCTCAGCCAGCTCCGGGATATCAAGAGCGATCTCCAGTTCGAGGAGATCGGCAAAGTCCTGCAGGTCAGCGACGGCGTCGTCCGCATCTACGGTCTGGACCACGCCGAGGCCGGCGAACTGCTGGACTGCGGCGACGGTGTGATGGCCGTCGTGATGAACCTGGAACCGGACAACGTGGGTGCGGTCCTGATGGGCCCGACCGACCTCCTGAAGGAGGGGGCCGTCGTCCGCCGGACCCGCCGCATCGCCTCCATTCCGGTGGGCGAAGCCCTGGTGGGCCGCGTCGTGGACCCGCTCGGCAATCCCTTGGACGGCCTGGGCACCATCGGCGGGGAAAAGGTCGATATGCCCCTGGAGCGCAAGGCTCCCGGCGTCATCTACCGGCAGCCCGTGAACGAACCGCTGCAGACCGGCCTCAAGGCCATCGACGCGATGATCCCCATCGGCCGCGGCCAGCGTGAGCTCATCATCGGCGACCGCCAGACGGGCAAGACCGCCATCGCCATCGACACCATCATCAACCAGCGGGACAATTTCCTGAAGGGAGACCCGGTCTATTGCATCTATGTGGCTGTGGGACAGAAGGGTTCCACCGTCGCCAGCATTGTCAAGACCCTCCGCGACCACGGGGCGATGGACTATACGGTCGTCGTCGCCGCCACCGCTGCGGACCCGGCTGCGCTGCAGTACTACGCACCTTTCGCGGGAGCCGCCATCGGCGAGTATTTCCGTGACACCGGCCGGCACGCGCTGGTCGTGTATGACGACCTCTCCAAGCAGGCCGTCGCTTACCGCGAGGTGTCCCTGATCCTCCGCCGTCCTTCCGGACGAGAGGCGTATCCGGGCGATATCTTCTACCTGCATTCCCGTCTCCTGGAGCGGGCGGCGAAGATCATCGGCCAGCAGGAAGTGGCCGAGCAGATGAACGACCTTCCGGAGGTCCTCAAGGGCAAGGTCCGCGGCGGCGGTTCCCTGACGGCCCTCCCGATCATCGAGACCCAGGCGGGCGACGTTTCCGCCTATATCCCGACCAATGTCATCTCCATCACCGATGGTCAGATCTACCTGGAGTCCGCCCTGTTCAATCAGGGTGTCCGCCCGGCTATCAATGTGGGTATCAGCGTCTCCCGTGTGGGCGGCAGCGCCCAGGTGAAGTCCATGAAGAAGGTCGCCGGCACCCTCAAGATCGACCAGGCCCAGTACGCCGAACTCGAAGCCTTCTCCAAGTTCTCGTCCGATATGGACAAGGTCACGGAGATGGCCCTGGACAAGGGCCGCAAGAACAACCAGCTCCTCATCCAGCCCCAGTACAGCCCGATGCCCGTAGGCGAGCAGGTGGCCGTCCTCTTCTGCGGCACGAACGGACTCATGCGCGACATCCCCGTGGACCGCGTCCGCGAGTTCCAGGACCTCTTCCTGGACCGCATCCGCGCCGCCCATAAGGCCGATGTCCTCGAGCCCCTCGCTGCCGGCAAGATGTCCGATGAGATCGGCCGGATCCTCCGCGACACCGCCGCCTCCGTGATTGCCGCTATGTAAGAGATTGTTTTATTGACATTTCGAGCTTTTTTTAACTGTCATTTCGAGCGAAGTCGAGAAATCTGATATATGCCGTCATTAAAGGAAATCAAAGGCCGCATCGGCTCGGTGAAGAGCACGCTGAAGATCACTTCCGCGATGAAGCTCGTGGCCTCCGCCAAGCTCCGCAAGGCGCAGCAGGCCATCGAAGGCATGCGCCCCTACGAGCAGAAGCTTCAGGGCATCTTGGCGCAGCTGATGGCGCAAGGCGGGACGGCGGAGGCTCTTTCCGGAGCATTTGCCCGTACAGAGCCACCCCAAAAATCGGAGATTTTCGGGGGCCCCGGAATTTCGCGAAGCGACGCGGAGGAGAGGGGATCCGCTGATCCGATTAGACCGCAGCGCGTCGCGCTCGTCGCGCTGGCGTCCAATTCCTCCCTCTGCGGCGCTTTCAATGCCAATGCCGTGCGCCTCACCCTGGAGGCCCTGAAGGAGTACGATGACGCAGATGTCACCGTGTACAGCATCGGTCGCAAAATGGCCGATTCGATGCGGAAGGCGGGAAAGCCTTCCCCGGAGGATTTCCAGAAACTGGCCGACAAGCCGGCTTACGCCCCCGCTGCGGAACTCGCTGAAAAGCTGATGGAAGATTTCCAGGAAGGCCGCCTGGACCGCGTGGAACTCATCTATAACCACTTCGTCTCCTCCGGCAAGCAGGTGCCCGTGCGGGAAACCTTCCTGCCCATGTCTTCCATCACGCCGGGCGAGGCGAAGGCATCCGACATCGATTATATCCTGGAGCCCTCCGCCTCCGCCCTTCTCGAAGAGCTTCTTCCGAAGTCCCTGAAGCTGAAGTTCTACACGGCCCTTCTGGACAGCAATGCTTCCGAGCACGCCGCCCGCACCGTCGCCATGCAGACGGCTACCGACAACGGCGAGGACTTGCTTCAGGAACTCACCCTGCAATACAACAAATCCCGCCAGCAGAAGATCACTTCGGAAATCCTGGATCTCGCCGGCGGGAGTCAGCAGCAATAGCTTTTGTAAGTTCATCTTTATTCGCTTGCAGCATCCTAAATAATTGATTATCTTTGACTGTGCGCATGAGACAGTCAATCATCGGTTTTATTTCAGGCGTTGCTGCACTGCTGTTTCTAGTTGGTTGCAGGGAGAATCCTGTGCGCGCCCGGCTGGCCGAGATTGATTCTTTTGCAGCTTCTAACCCGGACAGTGCCCGTCGGGCATTGGAGGCCATCGACCATTCATTCTTGAATACGCGACGTTTGCAGGCTCAGCACGCCTTGATGCTTTCCACGGCACTCAGCCGGTGCAAGGTGAAGGTCCCGAGTGATTCACTGATTAATATCGCGGTGAATTATTTTGGAACCGTTGGCCCCCGGAAGGACGCGTTTCTTTCCTATTATTATCAAGGCCGTGTCTATCAGGATTTGGAAGATTACGAATCTGCCATGCGGAGTTATCTGGTGGCTGAGAGCATTCATTCCAAAAAGATTTCACCACGGTATTTGACTTCATTGTATTTAATGAAGGGGGAGATTTATCAACATTACTATGATTACGAAAAGGCGGTAGAGGCCTATCAAAAAGCCCAGAAGTATGCCCGTCAGTGTAATTGGCAGGCTAACTATATGAATGCATTGACAGGTGAACTTGCCCAATACGTCATTTTTCAAAAGAACGCTGATGCCGATAGCATGATTCGTCTTCTTTCACCATTTCGTGATGAAATGAATATTCGGAGTCGAATGGCGTTTGATAATACAGTATTGGTGTTCTCGGTCAATAATCTTTCATCACAGGAAAGCCTTCTTGACTCAGTGCAGGCTTTTGAGCGAAGATATTCTTCTTTGGAGGGTTTCCCTTGGGCCTCATTATCTTTGTTTTATACGCGTACTGGCGCTTTTTCTGATGCAGAAAGGTCGCTTGAATATGCGGAACAAAGTATCAAAGAACCAAGAACAGATGCTCATTTCCTACAATCGTATTCTGAACTGAATGATAGTTTAAGCAGACAAGTGGAGAGTCAGAAGGCAAGAGGGGATTTTCAACAGATTATCGGGCAGCGGGTATACGAGAAAGGGGCGAGCGATCTTCGTTTTTTGGAAGAGCGGAGGGTTAGCGAGACGCGTTCGAAAAAACAATATTTATGCATTGAAATCGGTGCTCTTGCGATCATTCTGTTTGGCGGCATGTCAATCTTTTGGTTGAGAAAGCGAAGAAAGCAGAAAGAATTCATTAGTCAACAGTATTCCGCATTACAAGAGGAATATGAAGGCATCAGTGCATTGGTTCAATCCAATGCAAGTCTTCAAGAAGAAGCTCGGGCCGTTCTTGGGGAAAGAGTAAAATCGTTGGCTAAATTCCTTTCTGTAGAATCGCCATCCTCTTTGAATAAAGTGGCTAATCAACTAGAGTCTTTGGTGGAGAACAGGAAGCAGTTGCTGGAAACTATTGGTCTTTTGTATGCCGTGTATCATCCTGCATTTGTCAATCGCTTACACGATTACGGATTAACAAATGGGGAGATTGGCTATTGTTGTCTGTTGATCCTTGGTTTCCGTACGGGAGAAATCGGTGATGTTATCAATCGTAGTTCCACATATCATATCTCCAGTGTCATTCGCCAGAAGGTTGGCCTTGGCCCGAATGATACCAACCTGTCCATTTTCCTAAAGAAGTTGTTCCAAGAAACGGGATCATAATACTTTTTTTACGTTAGTTCAGACTTTATAGCTCGAAATCGATTGACTTCGAGCTATTTATTTGTTTTGATTATCAAACTTTTCTTTTTCGGGTAACACTTTTCGAGGGTAAATTTGCATTAACAAGCCTATTAATAAAAATGAAAACAAACAATCTTGAACTACGATTTCTTTTTATTCTGTTCGTACTATTCTTGACAGGGAGCGAGTTATTTGCACAGTACTATCATGTTGGCCGGTATGGTGGAAGACTCTATTTAGATGATACCAAATTGACAGAACAGGAAACCAGGGTACTTCTTGCTGATGTACAAGGTTTTGATCTTTCTAAGGATTGGGACAATGCGAGGAATGCCTATATTACCGGGGAGATATTTCAAGTGAGTGGAGGACTCTGCACCCTCGGTTGTGTAATCGGGATGTATTATGCGGACGGGAAAGGTTTTTCTTCCTTAATTAACCCGGAAAAAGGGATGGGTAAGGCAACGCTTGGCCTATTGATTGGGGCAGGCTTTGGCTTGTTAATCAAGGGAATTGGAGATGCAAAGGTGATGGACGGAATTGACCAGCTACGAATGATCAGCCGCTGGCTCAATGAGTCTGAAAGTAGAGGCAAAACCGGGAGAATATCTTTCGGGCCAACGGAATCCGGAATAATCGGAGTGACATTTTCGTTCTAAAACTTACAAAAAGGGGCTGACTCAAAAGTCTACTTGACTTTTTGGTCAACCTCTTTTTGTAAACAGCAGAAGGGAAGAAAGTTCCCGGTCTCGTCTACTCCTGCATCCGGTTCTCTTCCGGTACGAGGGCGAGGGCCTTTTCGAAGTCATCGGCATTGACCTTGACTTCGATGGGCATAACGTATCCCAGGCTGGGGTAGGAGGAGTCGGCGCCGAAGACCCCGGCGGGAATGCCGTTGTCGTTCAGCATGGCGGCGAGGATTTCGGCGGGCATCCGCTCGGAAAACTTCGCCACGGTCTTGAAATCATTCGTTGCCATAGTCTCTGAAATGGTGTTCGAGGGTACTGACCACCCGGACCAGGTCGCGCGAGAGGCCTTCCGCCTCCCAGCCGCCGAGGACCGGGGTAAGGGTGATGGTGTCTTCCCAGAGCCGGGCGGCCCGGTTCACGGGAGCGGTGAGATGGAACTTCAGCGCGCCTTCCTGCTCGCTTTCCAACACATAGCCGCGGCGTTGCATCGCTTCGATGATGCCGCCGCGGGCCTCTGCCGGATCGCCCTTGAGGTAAACCTTCCGCTTCTGGTATCCGAAGATCGGATACACGGCGGACATCACGGCGAAAAGGGCGAGGATCCACCAGACGGATTTCCAGCCGTGCTGGAAGGCCACGTCAACCTGCGTGGACACCAGCCCGGTCGCCATCAGGGCGCCGAGGATGATGGCCAGCAGCAGCGTGATCTGGATGAAATACTTGAGGGCGCGACGGAAGTAGGTCATTTGGAAAGGCGTTTTTTCAGCGCCCGCACGAGGGCGAGGGCGTTGGTGTAGAAATTGACGTTCAAGGCGGCCCGGCGGACCCCCTGCAGGGCCAGGTTCTTCGGTGTGTAGAAGTCTTGTACCGTGGTCAGGCTGGTATGGACCGATTCCCCCTGGGCGTCGATGCGCGCCTTGTTCTCGCTGATGGCGGCCGTGAGCTCATCCATCGTCCGGATATCCTTGTAATCAGTCATCTTTGCTGGGGAAAAAGAGTTTGACAAAGAGCGGGACGAAGGTGTCCTTGAACAGGGTGTCCTTCTTCCGGATGAGGATCCAGAACGCGATGCCCAGCACGGCAGCCACGCCGATGGCGGCCCAGGCGTAGCTGCCCACCAGCTCGCCCAGCAGCAGGATGAGGCCGAAGGAAAGGACCAGCGTCAGGTTCGTCGCCACGCCCACCAGCAGGATGATGCCCACCAGCTTGGACGCCGTGAGCGACAGACCCTTGGCGGTCTGGAGTTTCACACCGTCCAGGCGGAGGTCGATGTATTCCTGCGCGCTGTGGGTGAGGTCTTCGGCCGGCCGGGTGAATTTGCTCATGCCTCGGGAGCCTGCTCGTCCACTCCGACCTCTTCTGCGGCTTCGGCTTGCGCCGTTTCCTCCGCCTGCTTTAGGGCCTTTTCCAGGCGCTCCAGCTGCTCGACCAGCAGTTTGCGGGTGCCTTCCTTGATTTCGGAGCCCTTCTCGCGGAGGGTTTCGCCGAGGTTCTTCAGGGATTCGCGGGCTTCGGCGGTCTTTTCACCGGCCTTGCTGCCCAGTTCGTCCAGGTTGTCTTTCAGGTCCTCGAAGCCGTTGGCCGTGGCTTTCTTGATGCGGCCGCGGGTTTTCCAACCCTTGTCCGGAGCGTAAAGGATACCGATGGCGGCGCCTGCAGCGAGGCCCGCAAGGAGGGATAAGAATGATTTCGTGCTAGACATAGTGTTATGTGGTTAAATGAGTTCGCGGACGATTTCGTCGGAGACGAAGAAGTGGTCTTCGGGGATGCGGTAGCGTTTTCCTTCCCGGACCAGGGCCCCGTTCTCCACGAGCCGTCCGATATCTTCCTTGCTGCAATTTTCGTGCAGGAAGCCGGCGTCGATACCCTTGTCAGTCCGGAGGGAGAGCATGACGGTCTCCACCAGGGCGTCTTCGGCGGACAGGTTCTCGGTGGTGGACTTCCATCCGTGGAGTTCCTTGCTGTTCCAGGAACGGCTCAAACCTTGGAAGGAATGCGCTCCAGGGCCGATTCCGACGTACGGGCGCCGGGCCCAGTACCCTCCGTTATGGACCGCCTCGAAGCCCGGGCGGGCGAAGTTGGAAATCTCGTAATGGCGGTATCCGGCGGCTGACAGTTTCTGACAGAGGATGTCATATTGGCGGCGGCAGAGGTTGTCATCGGCTTCCTCGTATCGGCCGTCCTCCACCATCTCCGCGAGGACGCTTTCCCCTTCGACGGTGAGCTGGTAGCAGGATATGTGTTCCGGACCCAGGGCGACGGCCTCATCGACCGTGGCGGCCCAGACCTCGTCGGAGAGGTGGCTGATCCCGAAGATCAGGTCGATGCTGACGTTCCCGGCGCCGGCTTCCCGGACGATGCGGTAGGCTTCCCGGGCGCGGGCGGCGTCGTGGCGTCGGTTCATCCACCGGAGCATCGGATCGTCGAAGGACTGGATCCCGATGCTGATCCGGTTCACGCCCAGGGAGAGGAGGCTTTCGACATATTCCTTCCCTTTCTCCACGATGTCTTCAGGGTTCACTTCCATCGTGAACTCGTCGTAGGGGCCGCCGTAACCGGCCTCGTCCAGGGCGATAAGGATGCGCGTCAGGACGGAAAGGGGCAGCACCGAAGGGGTGCCGCCACCGAAATAAAGGGTCTTGGGGTCGCTGTCCATCTCCCGCGCCCTGCGCTTGATCTCGGCGCAGACGCCGTCGGCATAGGCCTTGAAACAGTCCTTCTGCACCAATTCCGAGTAGAAGTCGCAATAGGTGCAGAAGCGCTGGCAAAAGGGGACGTGGATATAGACCATGGGCTTACCGGAGCATCAGTTCGGCGCGTCCGAGGGCGGAGCGCGTGGTGTAGGCCTCGACGGTGTAGATGCCCTTTCCGATCTCGCCCAGGTCCTTGATGTAGATGCTCAGTTCCACCTCCTGGCCCTCATAGTCGATCTCACGGGAGGCGGAAGCGGTCATCGTTTCGCCGTTCATGGTGAAGTCGGTGGAGGAGTTGTTCAGCAGGATGAGGCCGTTCGGGTCCTTCAGGCGGACATATACACGCACCGGGCCCCGCTCGGCGATCTCATTCTCCACCAGGGAGAGGGTTGCGACGAAGTATTGGACGCGGCTGGAGCGGTCGGTCTCCCTGTCGGAGCCGTTGTAGGCTTTCAGGTGCAGGCCGCGGGCCTTGATGACGGCCCCGGCGGCCACCTGGCCGGAGAGGCTCTCCACCTGGCGGGTCAGGTTCTCATTGGCCTGGCGGCTCTCGGCGGCTTCCCGGCGGGCGGCGGCGGCATCGGCCGTCAGCTGCTTGTTCAGGGTGTTCAGGGAGTCGATCTGGACGATGTAGCCGCGCATGATGGAGCGCAGGGTGCCCAGTTCCTTCTCATACTGGCGGATCTTCGCGCGGTTCGTCGCCTCGGTCTTGGACAGTTTGTCGATGAGGAGGGCTACCTGCTCGCGGGAGGTATCCAGCTGGCTGTTGATGTTCTCGTAGTCGGAGTTCAGGTTCTCAAAGTCGTTCTGGAGGTTGAGGAGCTGCTGGGTGAGCTCGGCCTTCTCGCCTTCCAGTTCGTTCACCAGTCCGCTCTTCTGGCTCCAGACCCAGGCCAGGGCGCCGCCCAGGGCCAGGGCCGCGACGGCGAGGATGATGGTGGCGGTCTTCAGGCCGCCGTTCCGGTTTTTCCGTTCACGCTCTTCGCGTTCGATTCTCTCGAGGGGGTCTTCAGTCATGGTGATTTTCGTTTTAAATATGTGCAAATATATCTATATTTGTGAAAATTGTCAATAATCGTACCATGGAAAACGTCTATGCACAGCGCGTTGAGGCCATCCGGTCCCAGATGCGGGAACGGGGATGGGACGCGGTCATCCTCACGGGGAGCGATCCCCATGCCAGTGAATATCCGGCGCGTCGCTGGAAACAGGTGGAATGGGTGTCGGGCTTCACGGGGGAGGCGGGAGACCTGTGCATCACCCTGGACCACGCCGGCCTGTGGACCGACACGCGGTATTTCATCCAGGCCGTGAAGCAGCTTGCCGGAACCGGGATCGAGCTCCATAAGATGCGGGTGCCCGAGCAGGTGCCCATCCCGCAGTGGCTGGCTTCCCGCGGCTTCGCGCAGCCGGTCGTCGCCGTGGACGGCCTGTGCCAGACCGTATCGGCAATGGCCGGCCTGAAGGCGGCCTTCGGCGGGGAGGTACGTATCGTGTCCGTTCCGGACCTGCTGTCCCCGCTGTGGACGGACCGGCCGGCGATTCCATCGACTCCGATCATCACCCTCGGGGAGGACCTGACAGGGGAGTCCCGCGAGGCGAAGATCCATTGGCTCCGTAAATGGATGGTCCTGCAGGGGGTCGATGCCATCTTCCTCACCGCCCTGGACGAGATTGCGTGGCTGCTGAACGTCCGCGGCTCGGATGTGGACTACAACCCGCTGGTGATCTCTTACCTGCTGGTGACGATGGACGACGTGTTCTGGTTCGTCCGCAAGGATGCTTTCTCGGAGCCGGATGAGGAGACGAAGGCCAGTTTTGACGAACTGCTTTCCGATGAGGTGACCCTCTGCGACTACGAGGAGGCCGGCATCGCGCTGTCCACCTTTGTCGATGAGGACGTGGACCGGATCTTCGTGGACCCGGCTACGCTGAACATCCATATCCGCGGCTACCTGGACGAGTGCGGCTACGACGTCGTCGAAGGGCTGTCGCCTGTTCCGCTCCGTAAGTCCGTGAAAAACAGCGTGGAAATCGAAGGCATGCGGGAGGCGCACCTGGAGGACGGCCTCGCTATGGAGAAATTCCTCTACTGGCTGGAAGGCCAGGTGGGGCAGGTGGACGAATGGGAGGCTGCGTGCAAGCTCCAGTCGCTGCGGGCGGAGATCCCCGGCTACCGGGGCGACAGCTTCGAGACGATATCGGCCTATGGGCCGGGTGCGGCATTGCCGCATTACGTGACCCCGCGCAACGGCGCGCCGGTTCTGGAACCCCACGGCCTGTACCTCGTGGACTCCGGCGGCCAGTACCTCTTCGGCACGACGGACATCACCCGGACGATTCCCATGGGCCCTTGCACGGCCCTGGAGAAGGAAGACTATACGCTCGTGATGAAGTGCCACATTGACCTGTCCATGGCGGTATTCCCGGTGGGCACCTGCGGCTGCCACCTGGACATCCTGGCCCGCAACCCCCTCTGGCAGAGCAAGCGCAACTTCGGCCACGGCACCGGCCACGGCGTGGGCTTCTTCCTGGGCGTCCACGAAGGGCCGCAGGAGTTCCGCCAGAATTTCAACGCTTACCCCTATGTCCCCGGCATCATCAACACCATCGAACCCGGCCTGTACCGGGAAGGCATGCACGGTGTGCGGCACGAGAATGTGGTCCTGGTGCGCGAGGACGGTACGAACGACTTCGGTACGTGGTACACCTTCGAGACCCTGACCTTATGCCACTACGATACCTCCATCCTGGTCCTCGACCTGATGACACCCGAGGAAATCGCCTGGCTCAACGCCTACAACGAGCACGTCTACCGCACCCTTTCGCCCCGCCTCCCTTCGGAAATCGCCGCCTGGCTGCGCGAAAAGACCCGGGCCGTCTAGGCGCTTCGGGGGCTTGCTTCCTGACGTGCCGCTTTTGTTGGCGGCCGTCGAATGGAAGTGGTTGATATTTAATGCATTAAGCAAAGTGTTCTGGGAGGTTTTCCCCAGAACACTTTGCTTAATAGCCTGTTGTTCAGGCGATTCTATTCGACGCCCTCTTTCGGGCCTGGCGCTTCCTACTGATTCAGCGCATCGGCGCTCTTGATGAACTTCGCGAGATCCTCGTCGGAGACGTGGTAGTTCTGCATTTCGCCGGAGAAGTACTGGTCGTAGGCGCTCATGTCCACGAAGCCGTGGCCGGAGAGGTTGAAGAGGATGGTCTTCGCTTCGCCGGTCTCCTTGCACTTGAGG
>Ga0265301_10000522_pt1 | contig 55309 bp, 48 predicted proteins | sample AusTroGonzalo_MG_2_FD_193488 | JGI IMG/M metagenome (GOLD analysis project Ga0265301, IMG submission 193488) | Bovine rumen microbial communities from tropical cattle in Woodstock, Queensland, Australia - Gonzalo_04 | ecosystem: Host-associated > Mammals > Digestive system > Stomach > Rumen ... | reverse complement strand
GCCCTCGTGCTGCTCGATGAAATTGCCGGTATAGACCTGCAGACCCTTCATCGTGGTCCAGCATTCCATCTTCAGCCCGTCTGCTTCCAACGTGGCTGCATGACGTAACTGTTTTGGTGCATCGTGCTTGCATAGACACCAGTTGTTGTCAATGCCTTTCCACGGCTTAAAGAACGGGTCGTACATCCGGTCTCCCAGCCGAACCGGTTGCCGGAAATCCATTGGCGTGCCGTCCACGGACTTGATCTCTCCGGTCGGACAGGTCCATTCGTCAAACGGGGTGTAGTAGTCAGCATTCACTTGCAGCACATGGTCATCCACCTTGCCGCTTGCTTCGCCTGCCAAGTTGAAATAGGCGTGGTTGGTGAAGGCCGCGAGGGTAGGCTTGTCCGTCTTAGCCTCATAATGAATGCGCAGCGTGTTGTCCTTGGTAGCCGTATAGGTCACCCATATGTCCAGATTGCCGGGATAGCCTTCTTCGCCGTCTTTGGAACGGTAGTGTAGGGTAATCTCATACGGACTCTGCCCCGTAACGTCCCAGTATTTGGCATTGAACCCCTCAATGCCGCCGTGCAGACTGTTGGGACCGTTTGTAATCGGTAGATGGTATGTTACGCCGTCCAGCGGGAAAACACCGTCTTTGATGCGGTTTGCCACACGTCCGCAGATGGCGTTGAAGTACGTCTCTTGCGTCTGCCATTCCTCTGCGGTCTTAAAACCCAGCACGACATCCTTGCCGCCGATGAGTAACTTCGTGATCTTGGCGCCGAGATTGGAAATCTCCACTTTGAGACCTCCGCTGCTCTTAATGGTATAGAATTGGATTGCTTTCATAATTTTATATATTTATATAATCGCAGCGCGCGCAATCGTGCGAATTTTAGCACAAGCATGTCACTCCGTCTCCGATCTCCGCCACATAGAAATCCGCCTTCAGACCGGTCTTCTTCTCGTATTCGGTACCTACAAATGCTTTGAACTCCTCAATTGCTTCGTCTTTGACAAGGCTGACAGTACAGCCGCCGAAGCCTCCACCGGTCATACGGCTGCCGAGTACGCCTTCCACCTGCCATGCGGCTTCTGCAAGAGCATCCAGTTCCGGTCCGGTTACTTCGTAATCATCGCGGAGGGACACATGGCTGGCCGTCATTAATTCACCGAAATAGGCAATCTCGCCTTTCTTGAGCGCCTCTACGGCTGCGGCGGTACGCGCTACTTCGCCAACCACGTGGCGAGCGCGTTTCTTGGCAATCGGGTCTGTGACGGCGCTTTCTACGGACGCCCAGTCTTCCGGTGTCAGTTCCGCAAGGAACTTGATCGGTTTCACTTGGCTGATTTGCTCTACAGCTGTCTTGCATTGGCGGACGCGGTCGTTGTACGCGCCGCTGTCCAGATGGTGCGGACTGTGGGTGTTGGTAATCACTACTTTGATGCCTTCCAGCTTAACCGGCACATGCTCGAACTCCAGCGTGTCGCAGTTTAGATAGATGGCATGGTCTTTCTTGCCCTGTGCACTGGCGAACTGGTCCATGATACCGCACATGACGCCTGCATACTCATGCTCGCACGCCTGACCGATGAGAGCCAGTTCGGTACGGTATGCCTTCTCGCTCTCAGCTGCACTCATCCACTCATACACTGAACCGCTCATCATTTCTTCCGTAAACGCCCGTGCTGTTACCACTTCCATGGCGGCACTGCTACTCAGGCCTGCACCTGCTGGCACGTTGCCGTAGTAGAGAATGTCGTATCCGCTTTCCAGTCTGGCTTCCGGATGACGGCGTGTAATGATATCCAGACATCCTAACGCATAGTTACACCAGGCCTTATCGGGCTGAGGTCTGATTGCGGACAGCGGGATGTTATACTCTTGTGGCATGTTCAGCGATTTGAAACGCAACACTTGGTCTTCATTCTTCGCTAACAGCAACCATGCGCCGAAACTCAGCGCACAGGGGAACACGCAGCCACCGTTGTAATCGGTGTGCTCACCAATCAAATTTACGCGCCCGGGCGCAAAATACATTTTCTCAGCCTTGTGGCCATACGCTTGCTCGAAAGCAGCCTTCATCTCTTCTGTAGTCATATTGGTATGGTAATAGGGTTAGTATCCGCTATAAATTGGGTGCAAATATACAAAAAAAAATGCATATACGCAAGTTTTCTCGGGAAAAATAGCAATTAAATACAAAAAACATACGGAAAGTATTGCGTATTTCGCAAAAAAGTTGTATCTTTGCACCAAATTTTAAAACACTAATACTATGATGTTGGCAATTTCTCACGATTTGGAGTTTACGCTGATGGCGTTGATGTTTGTCCTTATCGGACTGATGTTGGTATCTTTCTTCCTGGTTTGGCACTGGTTTGATGCTTCTGACCGCTTGAAGGTGGTACGTGAGACTACGCGTGAGCAGACGATGCACGCCATTCGTCATTCGCATAATCGTTGCCGCTTGCTTTTAGGTATCGGTTTGTTCTTGGCGTTGTGCTATATCCCTATCCCGTTCCTGTTGGACCGCTATTTCAACACGTTGGTTTATCCGGGTATCGTCATTGTAGCGGATACGCTGATTTTAGTGGGTTTGCGTATCAAGGCACGCGATGCGATCGCTTCGATTGACGAGTTCGTGAATGCCAATGAGGAACATGTGCGTGAGGCGGCTGCGGAGCGTGCGCGTATTCGTGAGCAGTGGCAGCGTGATGCTGCGGTGCTGAATCCGCAGGCGAAGGCGCAGATTAAAGAGGAGTTGGGAGATAACTATGAGGTATGGTATCAGCATGATATCCTCACGGGGCGTAACGTCCTCGCGAGTTATGAGCAGTCGAAACTGTATGCCCAAGGTGTCATTCTGGATTTCAAAGATATCATGGAGGTGCGTAAGGGACGTAAGGACCTCAAACTGGTTACATCCAACAGCATGCATCCGTTTGTGACGATTGACTTCGGCGCACTGCCTATTAATCCGGAGACGGGTAACAAATACATGGATGAAATAGCCGAGCTGATTGAAAAGATAATCCCTTAATCAATCCGATAGGATAAGAAAAAACGCCTGAAAAAGGCGTTTTTTCTTGCATATATGCAAAAAAAGCAGTAATTTTGCAGGCTTTTTTGCGAATCGGTCGCATACAATATTGTATGGAAGGAGTGAAAACAACAATTAATCTTATAAATTTTAGATTTGACAATGAAAAGTATCTATTCTAAATTACTACTCATTGTAGTATTGATGGCAGGATTATGTGCCTGCGAGGGTAAAGACAACACGCCGGAACAGCCGAAGGTGGATTACGACAAGATGATCGGCACTTGGACGCTGAACAGTTTTACCGAGAAATGGGTGAACACGACCGAAGATGAGGTGGAGCTGGACACAACGATCAACCGTGGTACGCTGACCATCCGGAAAGATCTGGACGAGGAACAGCAAATGCAGTATTTCTACACCGAGAACTTCCTGACCCAAGAGGAATACGAGGGCATGATCCTTATTGAAAACGGGTATCTCAACCTGTGCGCCATTGACGGATTTAACCGCAGAGACCTTGTGAACAACTATGAATACGAGGTTTCCTTCCCTGCTGACAACAAGATGGAATGGACCTATGAATGGACAGGAACGCACAAGCGCGGCAGCGATATACACCAAGACAAGCGTACGGTAAAGGCTGTATTTACCAAACAAAATAATTAACCAAATTAAACATCTACAACAATGAAAAAGTTTTTTAATCTGGCAATGGCATTCTGCCTTGCCATGACCGGCATTATGCTGAATTCATGCGAAGGAATGGAACGTACCAGCAGTTATCAGTTCGGTTATGAACTGGATGCATCCAACACCGTTGACGAGTCCATTCTGGGCGCGTTTGAGCTGGACGAGCAAGGAATGGTAGTCATCTACAACGAGATGAAAAAGACGGCGGACCAGTATTCCGACGTATCGCGCAGCTGCATCTGGAAAACATCCAGCCGCGAGGCTGCCATCAAGAGCGCCAAAGAGGCTTTTGCTGCAGGTATGGAAGCTGTTCGTAAGGACGCCGGTTCGTACGAGGGTATCATCATCCGCCTGTACATGGATGACCCGGACGGAAATGGCAAGATAACGATTGAGACGGCTACGATTTGACAGACTGAATGATGGCATTGGCCATTGAGAATGTCAATGCCGCCGCTAATTAGCTCGGAAAGCATCGCTTCGGCGGTGCTTTTTTGTGACAAAACCATAAAAGAATAAGAGAAAACGAATATTTTTTAAGAATTTCGGACAAAAATTTGCATATTTGTTATAGTTTTAATTTCGCTAAAGATACTACGTGTAATTTCGTACGGTATGAAAACGTATGGAGTGGTGCAAAAAGAACTTTTGTGCAAATAAATTTGCATATATCAAAAAAAAGCAGTAATTTTGCAGGCTTTTTGGTGAAGATGAGGCGGAACGGAATCATATTCGGAGCTTTGGGAGTGGCATTATTGCTGCTTTTTGTATTGGATGTCTGCAAAGGTGGTCCGGACTGGATGTGGCCATTCGGTTCCTTGTCCGATCTGGACAGCAGGATCCTGATGGATATCCGTTTCCCAAAGGCGTTGACGGCTGTTTTAGCCGGTGCGTCCCTGTCCGTTTCGGGCCTGATGATGCAGACGCTCTTCCGGAACCCTCTGGCGGGTCCGTACACCTTGGGTGTGAGTTCGGGAGCGAGTCTGGGTGTCGCGTTCATCACGATGTACAGTGCGATGACGGTGATGGTGCCGATAGCGGCATGTATCGGAGCGCTGGCTGTCCTGCTGTTGGTGCTTGCCGTCAGCAAACGGGTGAAGAATAACGTCAGTCTGCTGATTGTGGGTATCATGTTCGGTTCGATAGCTGGTGCGTTGGTCAGTCTGCTTCAGAACATAGCGAATCCGGATGCGCTGAAGGTGTTCATTGCTTGGACTTTGGGTTCGCTGAGCAGCGTGTCGTGGGATGACATGGTGTTTTTAGGTCCGATTCTTGCGGCAGGTGCAGTCTTTGTGCTGCTGACGTTGAAGCCGTTGAACGGTCTGTTGCTTGGCGAAGACTATGCCCGGGGCTTGGGCATACATGTGGGTCGGACGCGGTTGTTCATTGTGTTGGCGACGGGTCTGTTGGCGGGAGGCGTGACGGCTTTTTGCGGTCCGATAGCTTTTATCGGTGTGGCGGTGCCTCATATCGCGCGTGGCATCTTCCGTACCTCCAATCACCGCATCACACTTCCGGCCTCGCTGTTGATCGGGGCGTGTCTGTTGCTGCTGTGTGATTTCATCTGTTCGCTCTTCACGTACCCCTTGCCGATCTCCACGGTCAGTGCTCTGTTCGGGGCACCGATCATTATCTGGATTATTATGAAAAAGAATTAGATATGAGTGTACATGTACAAAATAGCCGAATGACGACTGCCAGACTGCGTCAGATGAAGGCGAATGGTGAAAAAATCGCCATGTTGACCAGTTATGATTTCACGCTTGCCTCCTTGGTGGATGAAGCGGGTATTGATGTGCTTCTCGTGGGTGATAGTGCCAGCAATGTGGTATGCGGAAACCAATATACGCTGCCCATCACGGTGGACGAGATGATTTTTCTCACCCGAGGTGTCGTGCGTGCAGCACAACACGCATTGGTGGTATGCGACATGCCGTTCGGCAGTTATCAGGTGAGCGAAGAGGATGCTGTCCGCAATGCGGTCAGGATTCTGAAAGAGAGCGGATGTGATGCCGTGAAGTTAGAGGGCGGCGAAGAGATCCTGCCGGCTATCCGTCATATGATTCAAGCCGGAGTGCCGGTGATGGGTCATCTCGGTCTTACGCCGCAGAGCGTCAACCAGTTCGGTGGTTATGGTCTCCGTGCCAAAGAGGAAGCTGAGGCGGAGAAACTGCTGCACGATGCGAAGTTATTGGAGCAAGCGGGCTGTTTCTCCATTGTGCTGGAGAAGATTCCGGCTGCGCTGGCAGCGGAAGTGACGAAAGCCGTCACTTGTCCGGTCATCGGTATCGGAGCAGGTAATGCGTGTGACGGTCAGGTGCTGGTGCTGCATGACATGCTGGGCCTTAACAACGGATTCAAACCGAAGTTCCTTCGTCATTTCGCCCATCTGGCGGATGAGGTCCAAGGTGCGGTGGGAGAATATATTCGCGTGGTGAAGGATAGTAGTTTTCCTTCTGCAGAGGAAAGTTATTAGAATCAAGACTGTTTTTTTATAAAAAATCCGTAAAATCTTGCATATACGGATTTTTTTTTGTACCTTTGCGCGGAATTTTCGGCAGAAGGAAAAATGATTCATCAGAACGACATACGAAATTTCTTCTTTTTGGGCATCGGAGGTATCGGAATGAGTGCCTTGGCTCGTTATTTTCATCATTTCGGCTATCGGGTAGCGGGTTATGACCGTACGCCGTCCGAGTTGACCAAAGAGCTGGATTGTGAAGGAATTCATATTATCTATGAGGATGAACCGTCTGCCTTCACCGGTCATTTTTCCGATATGACTCCGTCTGATACACTGGTCGTTCGTACGCCGGCGGTGCCGGAAGCCAGCCTGCTCTATCTCTCTCTGCGTGAGAGGGGTTTTGATATCCGCAAACGCGCGGAGGTGCTGGGTCTCGTTACGCGTCAGAAAAAAGCGCTATGCGTAGCTGGTACGCACGGCAAGACCACTACCAGCACGATGATTGCGCACCTGATGAATGTACAAAGTGACAAAGTACAAGGGACAAAGGGTGTGAATGCGTTTCTCGGAGGTATCAGCATGAACTATCAGACGAACGTACTGATTGATCCGGAGAGCGAGTATGTGGTGGTGGAGGCGGATGAGTATGACCGCTCGTTCCATCATTTGACACCGTATATATCTGTGGTCACCGCCGTGGATGCAGATCATCTGGATATCTACGGCACGGAGGAAGCCTATCGGGAGGCGTTCGCGCATTATACGGGTCTTATCACAGGCACGCTGGTGATGAAACAAGGCATTGCTTTGCAACCGCGTTTGCAGCCTGGAGTGCGATGTGTGACATACGGCATGGAGAATGCGGAGAAGATACGGGTGGCGGACGGAGAAATCCTATTTGATTATGTATCGCCGCTGGCGACTATCCGGGATATCCGGTTAGGTGTGCCGGTGTGGGTGAATATAGAGAATGCGGTAGCCGCCATTACCGTTGCGTTGCTGGTAGGTGTGCCGGTGGCGCAGATCAAGGAACGCATGGCCTCCTTCAAGGGCGTATGGCGACGCTTCAACATCCATGTCAATACACCTGAAGTGGCGTATGTGGACGATTATGCCCACCATCCGCAAGAGATAGCTACGGCGATTGACTCGGTGCGCAAATTATATCCTGAGCGCAGACTGATTGGTGTGTTCCAACCGCATCTATACACGCGTACACGGGACTTCGCGGACGGTTTCAGAGAGGTGTTGGCTATGCTGGACGAATGTATCCTGCTGCCGGTCTATCCGGCACGTGAACAGCCGATACCCGGTGTGACGAGCGAGATGTTAGGTGGACGGGTGGTGGAGAAGAAAGACCTGGTCAAGGTACTAAGTGACAAGATACAACGTACAAAGGAGCCGGTAGTTGTGTTGACCGTAGGTGCCGGAGATATAGACCGGCTGGTACCCCAGATAACGGAAGCGTTGAAAGGATGACGGAGAAGACGATATACAGATGGAAACAGGCAGGCGTAGGCTTCGTGGCATTAGTGCTGCTGCTGGCGCTTGTATGGGGACGCAAGCAGACATCCTTGTCTCAATCCTGTGTGGCCATTGAGTATCATTTCCGCGATGCCGCTAAACGGATGTATCTGGAGTCGGAGGAGTTGGACAGTCTCTTGATAAACGCCGATATGTATCCGGTGAACAGACCGCAGTCTGCGGTGTCCCTTCAGCGGATGGAAGAGGTGATAGCCGGGCATCCGATGATCCGGCACGTGGAGTGTTACCGCATGACGGGTCGCAAGGTGATGGTGCAGCTGACGCAACGTGCTCCGTTGATGCAGGTCCGGACGGAACATGAGACGTATTATGTGGACCGTCAGCGGCATAAGATGGATGCACGCCAGTCGATTACGGATAGCGTGCTGGTGGTGAAGGGCGCCTTGAGCGAAGAGATGGCATGTACAGAAATAGCGGATTTCGCGCAGTGGCTGGAGGAAAACCGCTACTGGCGTGAGCGCGTGAAATATTTGGATGTGAGAAACCCGTTCATGGTTCATCTGTATCTGAAGGGGTACCAACAGCCTCGTGTCATCTTAGGTGAGATGGAGGGTTTCCAAGACAAGCTGGCGAAACTGCGGACTTTCTTTGAGAACGGCACGGAGGTGCTGCAGGACAAGCACTACAAGGAGTTGGATCTGCGATTCAGCGACCAGGTGGTGGGACGGAATTAGCTGAATAACGGATTAGAGAGATGGCAAGAAAACAACATATAGCAGCCGATTCATTGCCTTTGGTGGCGATTGATTTGGGAAGCGACAGTATCCGGGCGATGGCAGCACGTCGTCTGGCGCCGGATCTGTTTGAGATTCTGGGTGTGGAAGAACGTCCGCATAAGACAGGTAACGTATGTGTGGAGCAAGGCGTCATCACGCAGTCCAGTCAGGCCGGTTACGCTATCGCCGAGGTGCTCAAACTGTTGGCGAACCGCATCGGAGAGACGGAGTTACCGACGGCGTTTGTATCCGTGGGGGGGCAGTCGATGCAGATTGTAGCGGTTCATTCCCGCCGCGACCAGGTACGCCGCAAGGAGATCAGCCAGTCGCTGCTGGACGAGATGGAGCAGGAATGCAAGGAGAAAATCGAATTGCGCAATCCGGATGTAGCGGTGCTGGGACTGGTACCGAGTTATTTCATGCTGGACGGTGTGGAGCAGGACAATACGCCGAATCCGGACCAGCGGGCTGCGTTGATAGAGGCGCATTATACTGCTTTCTGCGGTCGCAAGGCTATTGATACCCAGTTGCAGAAATCATTCTCGCAAGCAGGCAGAAGTATCGAGCATGCGTTTGTCAGACCGGAGTGTCTGTTATCCACTTTCGCTACTTGCGACGATACGAAGATACTGATGGACGGTTGTGCGGTCATCGATTTCGGTGCCCAGACTACGTCGTTCACCGCCTATAAGGGCGGACAGTACCTGGCCAACCGGGTAGTGCCCAAAGGCGGTTATCATATCACCCGGATGCTGGAGCAGCAAGGCCTGGCGTTTAATACAGCCGAAGCACTGAAGAAACGCTTCGGTTGCGCGTCACCGGATCTGGTGGAGAAGAATGTACGTCTGCGTGTTCCGGCTGCGCCGGAAATAGGCGGAGAGGTCGTTTTTACCGTCAAGGAACTGGCGGAAGTGATTGAACTGAAGTTACAGGAGATATTAGCCAAGCCCTTGGAGGAGTTGCGTAAGATAGAGTCGCGTATCTCCACAGTATATATCACCGGTGGCGGTAGTATGATGGCGGGGATGGCGGAGTATCTCCAGAGCCTGACGGCAGTGCCGGTACAATACGGCGCACATAACCTGCTTGTGCACCGCGACACCGAGGAGAAATACCTCTCTCCGGAATACACATCGCTGGTGGGGACCATCCTGCTGGGACAGGATTACCGCGACAATCATAAGAACCAGCCTGTCCGTAAACCCGGTTTCTTTGACCGCGTCAAGGAATCCACCTTGGATATGTTTATCGACCAGCAATAAAAAATTCAATCGTAAATATGTAAATCGTAAATAATTGTTTTTATGGAAGACGAAGTAATGACGTTGCCTTTGGAAGGCTTAACTGAAGATAGTATTATCAAGGTTATCGGTGTAGGTGGTGGCGGTTGTAATGCCGTGAACTATATGCATCGTCAGGGACTGAAAGACGTCTCTTTCCTCGTATGCAATACCGATCGCCAGGTGCTGATTAAATCCTCGGTGCCCAGTAAACTCCAGTTAGGTTCGGGTTTAGGTGCCGGTGGTGATCCGGAGACCGCTCGTCAATACGCAGAAGAGAGCAGGGATCATATCCGTGAGGCCTTGGATGACGGCACGCAGATGTTGTTCATCACTGCCGGAATGGGTGGCGGAACAGGAACAGGTGCGTCTTCCGTAGTGGCTGAGGTGGCACAGGAGATGGGAATCCTGACCGTCGGTATCGTCACCATCCCGTTTGCCTTCGAAGGAAAGAAGAAGATAGAGAAAGCAATGACCGGTGTGGCCCGTTTGGCAAAGCATGTAGATGCACTGCTCATCATCAATAACGAGAAACTGAAACAGATATATCCGGAGTTGAACCTGCTGAACGCCTTCAGCAAGTCCGATGACGTCGTAGCCAATGCGGCACGTTCGATTGCCGAGATTATCACAGTACCCGGATATATCAATACGGACTTTGCGGACGTACGTAATACCTTGAAGAAAGGCGGTGTGGCAATCATGAATATCGGTCGTGCTGCCGGAGAACAGCGTATTACGAATGCCATCAACGATGCGCTGAACTCCCCGCTGGTCAATACCAACGACGTGCATGGCGCTGAGCGTATCCTGCTGCAGTTCTACTGTTCTTCTGAGCATGCTATCAAGATGGAGGAGATTGACCAGATCAATGAGTTTGTGCAGGAAGTGGGCGATGATATTGAGGTACAATGGGGGGCTTCGATTGATGAGAGTTTAGGAGAGGATGTACGTGTGACGGTGATTGCAACGGGATATAAAGTGGACGGTCTGCCTTCGGAAGACGAAGAGGAAGGCAAAAAATCCATCTCCGAGGCGATTGAGGACAACTATCCGCAGCAACAGCCCAAGCAGAACGATGACGAACCGGTACAGACCATCGATCTGAGCGGTACACTCTTCCCAGTGGATGAACCCGCCGCTCCGACGCGCGAACATCCGGTAGCGCCGTCCGCTGACGAGGTGTTGATTACCGTGGAGGATGATGTGAAAGATGAACCGGAAGAGGCTCCCCGCAGCCGTTTCGGATGGATTAGAAGAAAATAATATATAATTAGCAAGTAACCCTTTGTAAATTGTACGTTGTACATTATTCATTAAGTTTATGGATAGAGAAATGAATTTCTTTGACCTTTGCGTAGCATGTGTACGTGCGATAGGTCGCGGATGTAAGGCGTTTGGACGTCTGCTGGCGCATATGTTGCGTCTGACTGTCCGTTATTGGTGGATCGTTCTGCCGACATTCGGTTTGGCTCTCGGACTGGGCTATTACAACACGCGTTATGAGAATACGACGTATAAGGTGAATGCCGTGGTGCTGCTGAACGGTCCTTCCATCCAGCAGTTCGAGCAGGCTTTTGCACCGCTTCGTACAGGTCTGCTGATGGATGAGAAAGATGACATCACCAGGTATGTGCATGACGGTCTGGCTTCTCATTTCGATACCTACCGTGTGGTGGATGCGAAAGATGACGGCATTGCTGATTATGTGGATTTCAGCCGTAAATCGAACGCCATTGATACAGTTCGTGTGCAGATGACGGACCGTCTGTGTCTGCAGTTCCGTACCAAGTCGAAGTTCCTGACGGCGATTCCGGATATCGAGAAAACGATGATGGAGTGGTTGAACGCCAATGAAGCGATGCAGGCTTCATATGAGGCATACAAGGCCAACTTGGAGAACGAGGCCGCTTTTAACCATCGTCAGGCGGAAAACCTGGACAAGATGACCGAACGCTATTGCTCCGAGGCTTCCCTGCAGCGTAGTTCGCTCAAGGCAGAGGGTAGAGGAGAACAGGTGCTGACGGCGGAGAGTAAGGTGAACCTGTCTTTCTATAAAGACATCTACGACCAGCAGCAGCACTTGCAGATGGTGGATTACCGCAATCAGTTAGCGACTGCTCCTGTGACCTTGGAAAACCACTTCTCTGTGGACCCCAAACCACTGAACAGCCGCCGTCAACAATTACCGAAATATTTCCTTATCGGATGGATTCTCGGTTGTATGATTGCCGAACTTGTTTATAAGCGCAAAGCTATTTACGCCTGGATAAAGTTATAATCTTCTTGATAACGAAATAGAGAACCACGGCACCAACCAATGCCAGTATAGCCACGCTCAGTTCGTGGCTATATTCGTTGATGAGGTCTTTGTTTCCTCCAGCAATATAACCCAGTGCCGCTAAGATAGAGTTCCAGATAAACGCACCAAGGAAGGTGTATAACAGGAACGAACCGAAATGCATCTTGCTCAGTCCCGCAGGGATGGAGATTAACTGTCGCACGGCAGGGATAAGACGCCCGATGAAGGTGCTGATTTTGCCGTGGTCGTTGAAGTATTTCTCCGCACGTTCTATTTTCTCGCGATTGAGCAGGCACAGATGACCTAACTTGCTGTCCGCGAACTTATAGATAATCACGCGTCCGAGCCACATAGAGAGCAGATAGTTGATGATTGCGCCCAGCAGTGCACCCAGTGTTCCGAATAGCACAATCAATATAACATTGATCAGATAACTGCCTGTTACGTTCAACGAACTGTCTGGCTCGGATGCCACATAGGCTGCAGGAGGAATGACAATCTCACTCGGGAACGGAATGAACGAGGACTCAATGGTCATCAGCGCCACGATTGAACCGTAGTTCATGTGATCGCGGTACCAGTCACTCACCTTTTCGATTAGACCCGGATTGTCTGCCAGGCTGTTGTTTGTCGTATCATTCGCTTCCCGGCATTGCTCAATGAGGGTGGTGTCTGCCTCTTGAGCATACAAATTGGTAGCAGGCGCGAGGCCCGCTACCAATAAGCATACTATGATAAACCGTTTCATCAGATGAACAGCAATTGAACGATGATATAAACCGGCAGCAGGACAACCAAGCTGAACTTAATCATGTAGCCGAAGAACGACGGCATCTTGATACCTTCCTGCTCCGCAATCGACTTCACCATGAAGTTAGGTCCGTTACCGATATAGGTCATGGCGCCGAAGAAGACAGCACCCATCGAGATTGCCTTGAGGAATGGATCCGCTGCTAACATGGCACCATCGGCAGCCATCTCGTTGAAGACCATTGCGGTAGGTGCGTTATCTAGGAAGGATGAGAGCAGACCGGTTCCGTAAACATACTGCCACGGAGCATTGATAAAGCCTCCGATAGCCTCTCTCGTCGCATCTTCTTTGAGGAACTCCAATGCCGGAGTCATCGTAGCGAAGATACCGAGGAAGACGCATGCCACTTCCAGAATCGGTGTCCAGCTGTAGTTGTTCTTCTCGCGAACCTGCTTCTTGGTCGTGAGCCATGAACCCAAGATAATCAGCACGAATACATATTCACGAATCAGCTTGATATATGCCGGCATATGGTGAACGGCTTCTTCCATGGCCTCCGGAGACGCATCGGCATCGGCGTAACCGAACCAAACGGCGAAGTTGTTGTGTGTCAGGAAGAGGGTCGAAGCAATCACGCAGAGCAGCCAGAAGATGTTAATCAGTCCGCTGAACTCCAGTTTGCCGGCTTCGCGTGCATCCGCCATGAGGTTCTCGGTCGGCTCTTTGCGGTAGAAATAGAAATCCACCCAGTAATAGATGAACAGCAGTAAAGCACCTGTTACGAGCCATTCGCTAATCATATTCTGCATCCACCATGTGAAGCTTGCACCGCGCTGGAACAGCAGGAACAAAGGAGGATCACCGAGTGGTGAGAGCAGACCACCGCAGTTCGCCACAATGGCGATGAAGAACAATACCGTGTGAACGCGGTATTTACGTTGCTGGTTCGTGCTCAGAAGCAGACGGATCAGTAACATCGCGGCACCGGTCGTTCCCATGAACGAAGCCAATGCCCATCCGATGGCCAAGATGATGGTGTTCACTTTCGGCGTCGCCTTCAGGTCACCGCGAATACATATACCGCCGGTGGTCACAAACAGCGCCATCAGCAGCAGGATAAACGGCACATAGTCGAATACCATCTGATGTATGAGTTTGTCACCGATACCATTGGAAATCATCCAGATGGATACAGGTACACCCAAAATCAATGATACGTACAACTTGTGCAGGTTGTGTTCCCACCATCCTTCCACTTTGTGAATGAGGGGCAGCACAGCAATACATAACAGCATCGCCGCAAACGGAATGAGCATCCATGCCGGAATGGCAGTAGAGGCTTCATGTACCGTCTCAGCGAGAGAGGCCAACGGATCCGATACAATCGAATCAGAAGCAACTGAGTTTAACAATTCATTTTCCATAATGTTATTGATTTATGACATGTTAGTCTAATTTCAATACGGCAAGGAAGGCTTTCTGCGGCACTTCGACATTACCGATCTGTTTCATACGCTTCTTACCGCGTTTCTGTTTCTCGAGCAGTTTGCGCTTACGGCTCACATCACCGCCGTAACATTTGGCGAGCACATCCTTGCGAACCTGCTTTACGGTCTCTCGGGCAATGATCTTCGCGCCGATAGCCGCCTGGATGGCGATATCGAACTGTTGGCGCGGCAGCAACTCTTTGAGTTTCTCACACATGCGGCGACCGAAATCCACGGCATTGTCACGGTGGGTGAGGGTAGAAAGGGCGTCGACCTGTTCGCCATTGAGCAGGATATCCAGTTTCACAAGGTTGGACGGCCGGAAACCGTTCATGTGCCAGTCGAAGGAGGCATAGCCTTTGGAGATTGATTTGAGCTTGTCGTAGAAATCAATGACGATCTCTCCGAGCGGCATGTCAAAAAGCAGTTCCATACGGTTGCCGCTGATATACTCCTGCTTGACCAGTTCGCCGCGTTTGCCAAGGCACAGCGTCATGATAGGTCCGATGAAGTCCGCTGTGGTGATGACCGACGCACGGATATATGGCTCCTCGATACGGTCTATCTCCGTCAGGTCCGGCATGCCGGCAGGGTTATGCACCTCTACCATGCCGCCGTCTTTGGTATAGACGTTGTAACTAACGTTCGGTACGGTCGTGATGACATCCATGTCGAACTCGCGGTCCAGACGTTCCTGTACAATCTCCATATGCAGCAGACCGAGGAATCCGCAGCGGAAGCCGAAACCTAACGCCATCGAACTCTCAGGCTGGAATGTGAGGGATGCATCGTTCAACTGCAGTTTCTCCAGGCTGGCGCGCAAATCTTCATAGTCTTCACTCTCAATCGGATAGACACCGGCGAACACCATCGGTTTCGCTTCTTCGAAACCGTCAATGGCTTTGTCACACGGACGAGCCACGTGGGTGATCGTGTCTCCGACTTTCACTTCCGTACTGGTCTTGATACCGGAGATGATATAACCCACATTACCGGCACTGATCTCCTTGTGCGGACTCATATCCAGTTTGAGGATGCCTATCTCGTCCGCGTCGTACTCCTTGCCTGTGTTCACAAATCGAACGAGGTCACCGCTACGCAGCGTGCCGTTCACTACTTTGAAATAAGCGATGATGCCGCGGAAAGAGTTGAAAACCGAGTCAAAGACAAGGCATTGCAGCGGTGCGTTCGGGTCTCCTACCGGCGCCGGAATACGCTCAACGATGGCGTCCAGTATCTCCGGTACGCCTTCTCCTGTCTTGGCGGAGCAGCGCAGTATCTCCTCTCGCTTGCAACCTAGCAGGTCAATGATCTCGTCCTCCACACGCTCCGGCATGGCGTTGTCCATGTCGCATTTGTTGAGCACAGGGATGATCTCCAGGTCGTGCTCGATGGCCATGTACAGGTTGCTGATGGTCTGAGCCTGCACGCCTTGTGTGGCATCCACCACCAGCACGGCACCTTCACAGGCCGCGATGCTGCGGCTTACCTCATAACTGAAGTCCACATGCCCCGGAGTGTCAATCAGGTTAAGGGTATAGGGACTGTTACTCTGTACGTTGTCTTTTGTCCCTTTGTACATGTAAGCCATCTGGATGGCATGAGACTTGATGGTGATACCGCGTTCTTTCTCCAGGTCCATGTCATCCAGTACCTGGTTCTCCATGTCGCGTTTGTCCACCGTTCCGGTGATTTCCAGCATACGATCCGCCAGGGTGCTTTTCCCGTGGTCGATATGCGCGATGATACAGAAATTACGTATATTTTTCATTCTTCTAATTCGCTTTTTGCCAGCCGTAAGGCCTGTTCAATGGTTGGTGCCATATCGTAGTATTTGTATTCCGCCAGTCGTCCGCCGAACCGCACGCTGGTTTCCTTGTCCGCCAATTCCTTGTATTGTGCGTAGAGCGCCGCATTACGCTCATCGTTGACAGGATAATAGGGTTCCATACCGGGTGCCCATTCCGTACTGTACTCACGACTGATAACGGTTTGCGGGTTATCGTATACCGCCTGTCCGAAGGACTCGAAATGCTTGTGCTCGATGATGCGGGTGAACGGAGTCTCGCGGTCCGTATAGTTGATGACGGCGTTGCCTTGATAGTTGGGTGTATCCAGAGTTTCGGTCTCGAAACGGACGGTGCGGTATTGCAGTTGACCGAACTGATAATGGTAGAACGCATCAATAGGACCGGTATAGATAATCTTGTCCGCGATCTGCTCCAGCTCGTCACGGTTGGCAAAGAAATCGCAGTTTACACGGGTCTCGATGCCTTCCAATAGTTTCTCAATCAGTACGTTATATCCGCCTATAGGGATGCCTTGATACGGGTCGTTGAAATAGTTGTTATCGAATACAAAGCGTAGCGGCAGCCGACGGATGATGAATGCCGGTAACTCGGTACAGGACCGTCCCCATTGTTTCTCCGTATAACTCTTGATGAGTTTCTCATAGATGTCACGTCCCACTAATAGCAGAGCCTGTTCTTCCAGATTCGCCGGTTCGCGACCGTTCAGCAGCTCTCTGATGGCTGACTGCTGACGGCTGATTTCCGCCTTTGCCTCATCCGGCGTACGCACGCCCCACATCTGGTAGAACGTGTTCATGTTGAAGGGCAGGTTGTACAGCTCGCCTTTGTAGTTTGCCACGGGGCAGTTGGTATAACGGTTGAACGGCACAAGGCTGTTCACGAAATCCCATACTTCTTTGTTCGCCGTATGGAAAATATGCGCGCCGTAGGTATGCACGTGGATACCTGCCTTATACTCGCAATAGACATTACCGCCTAACTGTGGCCGGCGGTCAATGACGAGACAACGCTTACCTGCCTGGTGCGCTTTGTAAGCGAAGGTCGCTCCGAAAAGGCCGGAACCTACTATCAGATAATCGTATCGGGTCATGGCTTGTAATAAATGAAATAGTCGTTGTAAATATTGATTTCCTTCAATCGGGTATAGCCCCAACTGACGAAGACAGAGTCATGCACATTCGTGCATACGACATAGGACGGTTCGCGTTCTCTGATCTGTTCCCATGATTTCTGCCGCATCTCAAGAGGCAGGGTGGGAGGAATATAGAAGAGCGAACTGGCCGGTTTGGCATCCAACTGCATCCAAAGACGATATGCGAGAGAATAACTTGGGTTCAGCGCATTCCACTGGCTGCGGTCATCGGGCTCGATAACCGCCACATAGTCGCCTTTCCGGATATGATTGTTGATATAAACCGCGGCTGTCTTCGTCTGTTCGTCCGGGAATGGCATCAAACGCAGATAGGTGCGCACGCCCATATATGTCACGCCTACGAACAGCATGAAATAGACGGTGAACTGATGGAGTCTCTTATTGGCTTTGATGGCTGGCCATGCGAGGATGAACAGCATTGCAAATACCGGTACGGCAGGCAGAAGATAATGCGGATAGCTGTTTTTTAGGTAGCCGTTCATGATGAGAGTGAACAGACAAAGAACGGTGATGAATGCGAATTTCCAGTTCTTGCGCTCCGTCGAACGGGCGTAGATGACATAGCAGTATATCGCCGGCAGACAGATGGCTGTGACGGCAAGAATACTCAGGATGCGGAAAATCCACGACGGGGCACCGTAGGAAACGAAGTTGAACCGCAAATAGGCTTCCAGCATTTCCTGACTGTTGTCCTGCCGCATCACCCATAACGTCACCGGAATGGCGATAGCGCCCAGCCCGACCACAACGGCGGATGCGTAACGACCGAAGATATGCCAATCCCGGTTTCGGAACAGGTGTACTGCGAAATACAACGCCAGTGGAATCATGAATGCCGAAGTGTTTGGTTTGGTCGCCAGACAGACACCGACGGCGGCGGAGAAAAGACAGATCTCAGAAAACGAGCAGTACGTATGGTCCTGCCAGTGTTTGAGGAAGATGTACAGGCAGTACATCGTTCCCGGCAGCACTAGCCAGTCTGGACCTCCTTCGTCAATAAACGGGGCTTGGATGAAACAAGCGATAATGACGCTGATCATCATGGAGTGATGCTCGTTCTCAAACAGACGTGCCGACCGGTAGGTCAGTCGTAAGGTGACAAAGAGAATCAATACATCTAGCAGCCATACGCCGTACACGCCCAGGAATGTGATACACCAGTAAATCATGTACACGAGCGGACCTTTGTGGTCAAACATGTCGCGGTACATAATCAGACCGTCCTGGATCCAGTCGGCACAACGCATATATACGCATATATCCGTCGGGTAATTGCCGTTACCCCATAGAGCCATCGAGTGCGGTATCTGGACAATGACCGCCAACAGGCCCAACAGCCACCAGGACGATTTATCGGTTACTCTCATGGTTTGGCACGACGGATACCGCGGTTAATGGAACGGAAGTCACTCAACGCCTTCCATCCGATTTTGAAAATACGCTTCATGTTAATGGAATTCACACCGCCCTGACGGGGACGGAACGTAATCGGATACCATCCGATCGCGTAGTTCCATCTGACGGCAATGGCACTGATCGCCACGTTGGCGAGGTTATAGTCCTCAGGAATGATTGTCAGGATGGGTTTCAGCTTGTCTGTTTTCATGAGACGGAAGGGCGTGTTGGCGTCCTTCACCCGGCAATGAAACATCAGCCAGACCACAAATCGCAGGGTCTTTGTCACAAACACACGACTGGCACCGTCTTGACGGCCGCCACGCGTGCCGATCTGGAAATCATATTTGGTACGGTTCTCCCACATCTGCCAGAACTCCTCCGGCAGGGTCTGACCGTCACTGTCCGTCTGGAAAATATAATCGGCGCCATGCTCCATCGCATAGCGATAGAGGTATAGCACCGTTGCTCCGTGACCCGAATTGGGCTTGTCTATCGGAAGAAAATAGCGGTATTTCGATTGCAGGCTCTGCATGATGGCGAAGGTATCGTCCTTGCTGCCGTCATTGGCTATCACGAGCTTGGCTGTATGCCCCTCTGCGTTAATCTTTTCGCAGATAGGGTGCCATTGAAGAATCACATCTTCTATGTTCGCCGCTTCGTTATATGCCGGCATGACGAAATAAACGGTATCTGTCATTTCTTGTGTTTCGTATAGAATGTGATATATTTATTGAGCATGAACTGGATAAGCGCTACTACGACTGTTGCAATCAGTTTGCCTTTCCAGTATATCATATCGCCGTCTGTGACCATGATTTGCAGCATCAATGCGCTGATACCTAATCCCGCCAGACCTACCAGATAGAAGGAGAAGAACCGTAGGGAAGGCCTGTTCTTTACTTTGAAATTCAACGAGCGGTTCAGCAGGAACGAAGTGAAGATACCGATGTGTACGCTAATCACATTCGCCCACTGCGTGGTCAGGATACCGTAGTGGCAGAGGACGGTATAGATAGTGAAATCCAGACCGGCACAAAACGCACCGATGATGCCGTATAGTATCAGATTGCGAAACCGCGTATATAGTCTTTTGCCAGGATTGATCATATATAATTCAAAAAGTCTGCAAAATTACGAAAAAATAATGACATATGCAAGAAAAAAATACTTTTTTCTTTCCCTTTGGAGCGATTAAAAACATTTTTCGTTTGTTTGGCGTTTTGAGAGTGCTTCGTTTATTGTTGGGATACTGTCATCGCTCCTGCTTGACACTACGTTGCCGTAATTTGTTTCAGACTCTCATTTCCCGGTAAAAAAGCATAAAAATACCAGGACATATGCAAATAAATTTGCACAATTCAAAAAAAAGCAGTAACTTTGCGAACTTTTTGAAAAAATCTATTATTGATGAAGAATATTGTAGTTCGATTTTGTGGAGACTCGGGCGACGGAATGCAGTTGACGGGAAACTTGTTTTCATCGTTGAGCGCCATTTTAGGCTATGAGATATCCACACTGCCGGACTTCCCGGCAGAGATTCGTGCACCGCAAGGAACGATAGGCGGTGTGAGCGGTTTCCAGGTTCAGTTAGGTAGCGGTGTGTATACACCGGGAGACAAAGCCGATGTCATCGTGGCGATGAATGCGGCGGCGCTGAAAGTGAGTGCGATGAACAAGCATTATCACGACCACGCCATTATCATCGTGGATACCGATTCGTTGACAGACAAAGACCTTGAGAAAGCGCTGTATAAGACGGATAATCCGTTTACCGAATTGGCGATTCCGGAGAGCGTGCAAATCGTGCCGGTGGCATTGACGACATTGACCAAGGAAGCGCTGAAAGACAGCGGATTGGACAATAAATCCATGTTGAAGAGCCGTAACATGTTCGCATTGGGTCTGATATGCTGGTTGTTTGACGAGCCGATGGATGAAGCGATACACTTGCTGGAAGACAAATTCAAAAAGAAACCTGCGCTCATCGAGCCGAATACGAAGGTAATGGTGGACGGCTATAACTACGGACAGAACCTTGCCTTATCCGTCAATCAGATACGTCTCGAAGCCAATGACAACCCCAAAGTCCAAGGCCGATATACCTCTATCGCCGGTAACAAAGCGACGGCATGGGGACTGATTGCTGCGGCTGAGAAGGCAGGCAAACACCTGTTCCTGGGTTCGTATCCGATCACGCCGGCTACGGATATTCTCCATGAATTGGCAGGCCGCAAGGACATGAACGTGATGGCTGTTCAGGCGGAAGACGAGATAGCGGGTGTTTGTACGGCTATCGGAGCTGCTTTTGCCGGTGATCTGGCTTGTACGAGCACGAGTGGTCCGGGTTTGAGTCTGAAGAGCGAAGCGATAGGTCTGGCCGTGATGGCCGAATTGCCGTTAGTGGTTATCGATGTGCAGCGCGGCGGTCCGAGTACAGGTCTTCCGACGAAGACCGAGCAGACAGATTTGATGCAGGCATTATACGGCCGTAACGGCGAGTGTCCGGCGGTGGTGCTTGCCGCTTCGAGTAGCGCCAACTGCTTTGATTTCGCGTATGAGGCATGTAAGATTGCTTTGGAGAACATGACCCCGGTAATCTTGCTGACGGATACCTATCTGGCGAACGGAACGGCCTTGTGGCGTATTCCGGAGATGGCAGAGCTACCGGAAATCAAGCCGCAGAGCGTACCCGAGGAGCTGAAAGGACATTATAATCCGGCGCTTCGTGACGAGCGCGGTGTGCGATATTGGGCATTCCCCGGCATGGAAGGTTACGAGCATCGAAACATCGGTTTGGAGCGTGACGCAGAGAAGGGCACTATCTCTACGAACCCGGCAAACCACGAACAGATGGTGTTGGCACGTAAGCACAAGATAGAGCAGATAGCAGACCGTATACCGGAATTGAAAGTGATTAAAGCCAATAGCCAACAGCCAATAACTGACAGCACTTTATTGGTCGGATGGGGTAGTACGGAAGGCCACCTGCATGCTGCGGCAAACGAGATTGGATGTGATCTGGCGCAGTTCAATTATATCAACCCGCTGCCGAAGAACACGCGTGAGGTGCTGAGCCGATACAAGCGTATTGTGGTATGTGAGTTGAATACGGGTCAGTTCGCAGCATATCTTCGTGCCCAATTCCCCGAGTTGCCGATTGAGCAGTATAACGAGGTTATGGGACAGCCATTCGCTGTTGAACGCATTGTTAACTTTGTAAAATCCGTTAAACGCTAAACCCTAAACGCTTATCGATTATGGAAGCATCTCAATTCAAATCAGATCAATATGTACGTTTCTGCCCGGGTTGCGGTGACCACGCGATATGTATGGCCATTCAGAAAGCGATGGCTCAGATAGGCATCGAACCGCACCAAGTGGCAGTCATCTCCGGTATCGGTTGTTCCAGCCGTATGCCTCACTACCTGAACACCTACGGCTTCAACACGATTCACGGTCGTGGCGGTGCTGTAGCCACAGGCGTGAAGACAAGCCATCCGGAACTGACCGTATGGCAGATGAGTGGTGACGGTGATTGTTTCGCCATCGGTGGTAACCATTTCATTCATGAGATACGCCGAAACGTGGACTTGAATGTCTGCGTGTTCAATAACCGCATCTACGGTCTGACCAAAGGTCAGTATTCTCCTACGAGTGCAAAGGGTTTTGTCAGTAAGTCGAGTCCGTTCGGCACGATAGAGCGTCCGTTCGTACCGGGTCAGCTGGTATTAGGTGCCGGTGGCACATTCTTTGCCCGCACGCTGGATGTGGATATGCCGACGACGGTGGATTGCCTCGTGGCAGCCCAGCAGCATAAGGGTTGCTCGATCGTAGAGTGCCTGGTTAACTGCGTTATTTTCAATAACGGAACGCATGCGTGGATTGCGGACCGTGAGCAGCGTGCCGAGCATAGCATTATCCTCAAGCATGGCGAGAAGATGATCTTCGGTAAGAATAACGACAAGGGCCTGGCTGTGGAAATTGACCCGCATACCTTCGTCCCGAAGATGATTGTCGTCTCTGCAGACGATCCGCGTGTACTGACGCATGACGCTACCCAGCAGGATCCTACTTTGCATCGTCTGTTGGCTTTGATGGGTCAGGACCGTTTTGTGGAAGTACAAAAAGATGGAGCACCCGAAGCAAACGATGCGTTGCCTGTCGCGCTCGGTGTGATCCGTAACGTAGAAGCGGAGAGTTATGACGAGGCTGTCAACAAACAAATTGCCGACGTTCGCGAACATGCCAAAGCGCATTGTTTCGACGAACTGACGGCAACTTTAGAGAGTTGGGAAATGTGATACGTTGAACGAATGAATGTTTACCGAATGAGTGTTAAATTGGTAAATAAATCAATTGTTTAGTATCGAACCATTCACCTTTAAACCATTGACTGCAGGGAGTGATCTCTGCAGTTTTTATGTACGGTGCTATTTCCGCTTTTAGGTCACCGCCTTTGAGGACGATGATACCGTTCGGCATTGCATTGCGATGCTTGGAGGATATATTCTTCCTTACCAGCTTGACGAGGTCGGGTAGGGGCATGACGGCGCGCGAGACGACGAAGTCAAACTTCTGTTTCTCCTCTTCTGCGCGTTCCTGCTTGCAGATGACATTTGTCAGGCCGAGAGCCGCCGCCACTTCCGTCGCTACTTTGATTTTTTTGCCGATGGAGTCGATGAGCAGGAACTGACACTCTGGAAACAGAATGGCCAATGGAATGCCCGGGAAACCGCCGCCGGTACCCACGTCCATGATGGTCGTGCCGGGTTGGAAAGGAATCCACTTGGCAATTGCCAGCGAGTGGAGTACATGGTGCTCATAGAGGTTGTCAATGTCCTTTCGAGAGATGACATTGATCTTGCTGTTCCAATCGCGGTATAGTGCGTCAAGCGCAGCGAATTGCTGCGCTTGATGTTCTGTTAATTTAAAATATTCCGAGATAATCATCTCTATACTTTCAACTCTTAACGTTACTCCGCCATGTTCGTGAATACGTTCTGTACGTCCTCATCCTCTTCGATCTTGTCGATGAGTTTCTGGACGGACTCGCGTTGCTCATCTGTCAGAGGTTTGGTGTCATTCGGGATACGGACGAACTCCATGGCTTGAATCTCAAATCCGTGCTCCTCGAGATATTTCTGCATGTTGATTGCCTCGTTGAAGTCCGAATAGATGACAATGGTGTTCTCCTCCTCGTCAACGCCGAGTTCCTCTACGCCGAAGTCAATGAGTTCGAGCTCGAGTTCATCAAGGTCAATGCCGTCTTTCATCGTAACGGTGAAGCATGCCTTGCGGTCGAAAAGGAACTGGAGGCTGCCTTGTGTACCGAGTGTACCGCCGAACTTTGTGAAGTACGAACGGATATTGGCTACGGTACGCATGTGGTTGTCCGTAGCAGTCTCTACGAAAATAGCGATACCGTGCGGTCCGTATCCTTCGTAGTTGATCTCCTTATAGCCCTCAGATGACTTGTCGGTCGCTTTCTTGATGGCGCGGTCGATATTGTCCTTCGGCATGTTTTCACGCTTACATTGTTGAATGAGTGCACGTAAACGCGGGTTAGAATCGGGATCCGGTCCACCCTCACGGGCAGCAATAGTGATTTCTTTACCTAATTTGGTGAATGTGCGGGACATATGTCCCCATCTTTTCAGTTTAGTCGCTTTGCGATATTCAAATGCGCGTCCCATATTTATGAATGAGTGTTTATAGATTAATATGTTTATTCTTCAGTTTTTTCTTGCGGTTCAGCATGGTCGAGGATGGTCTCTACATGTACTTCCTCGAAGGTGATCTTAAACTGCACACGGCGGTTCTTCTGACGACCTGCTTTGGTGTCGTTTTCCGCAATCGGATCGGTTTGTCCGTAGCCGACAGCCGTCATTCGATCGGAAGATACACCCTTCTTGACCAGGTATAACAAGACGGCGTCTGCACGATCCTGAGATAGCTGCAGGTTCTTCTCCGGATTACCTACATTGTCTGTATGTCCTTGAATCTCAATGATGTAACTCGGGTTCTCAATGAAGGTCTTTGCAATCTCATCCATCAGCGGATAGGATTTCGGCAGAATCTTCGATTTGCCGGTTTCAAACTCGATACCTTTCATTGCTTTCTCCAGCAGGGTACGTATTTCGCGTTTCACTTCCGGACAACCCTTGTTGATAGGTACACCAGGCATGTTCGGACAATCATCTTCATAATCCATCACGCCGTCTCCGTCGGAATCCAGGTCGCAGCCTTTCTCATCTACATGACCGATCGCCTCTTTGCGTGTCTTCGGGCATTCGTCCAGATAATCAGGCACACCGTCTCCGTCAGAATCCAGCGGGCAACCGTATTCGTCAATAAAGTGGTGGGCTGCTTCCGGAGTCTCCGGACATGCATCGTGGTAATCGGGTACACCGTCACCATCGGTATCTATCGGGCAACCCTTGGCATCTACCAAGCCATAAGCTTCTTCCGGAGTGTCCGGACATTCGTCCAGGTAATCAGGCACGCCGTCCTCGTCGGTATCCAACGGGCAGCCGATACTGTCTACTTTGCCCCAGGCAGCCTCCGGTGTATTCGGACATTGGTCTTTATAATCTTCCACGCCGTCACCGTCGGTATCCAGCGCACAACCGTTCTGGTCTACCATTCCGATAGCGGCAGCTGGCGTACCGGGACATTTGTCGAGATAGTCAGGCACACCGTCCTGGTCTTCATCCAACGGACAACCCTGTTCGTTAACTTTCACGCCGCGCGGCGTATTCGGACACATGTCGAGTTTGTTCCATACTCCGTCTTTATCCTTGTCCGGACGGTTGGAACCCCAGCAGATGGAGAAACCCAATGCGAGGTTGAACATCTTTGCCTTATCGGGGATGACATACATCTTGGCTCCATTTCCGTTTTTCATTCCGGCGAAGGAGGTCGGAATATAATCCATCGCGAGGGTTAAGTTGATACCGTCATATGGCATAAAACTCAAACCTGCACCGATATTGCTGTACTTGCCATTGTTCATCAGGGAGTAGGTCAGGGCGAGGTTGAACCAGTTCACCGGTCGGAAAGCGGCACCCAGCGTAATCTCTTCATACAAACGGGCGTTGTAGAGGCGGGTAGCGGAAACGATACCGATACCTACGCGGTTATTCCAGAAATTGGCGTCCACGCCGATATTCAGGCGCGCCGATGTCATTCGTGCAAAACCTGCACCGCCGTTATCCCCCAGATGTACACCATTCAATAGGCCCATCATGCGGGACTTCACCGTATCCATCAGAATCTCCGTAGAGAAATTGCCTTGTGCATCGCGGTAGGCCGGATCGCTGTAATCAATTCTACCGGCACCCTTAAAAGTGGTATCTACCGAGCAGGTAAAACGATTGCTGCGGTTCCAATAGATGAAACCGAGGTCGGTGATAGCCGCCGTAATCTGCAGGTTCTCAATCGGTTTGTAGGTGAAACCGAGATCAACGGCCGCTCCGTATCCCGAAGGAGTGAGAGCACTCTTGGCGAGAGCCATCGGATCCGAAGTGTTGATAAGACTGTCGGTCTTGAAACTTCCGTCTTTGAAACTCTCAACGACTTGATTGATATTCTTGCCTTGGAAATGCTTGTTCAGGTAGGCCATATTCACCGGTCCGGCGATGTCCAGACCGAGCGTTCCTGCGATATGCCATTCTTCCGTGCTGGCATTGATGCCGAGATCCATCGTGTTCAGACCGATGTATGCTTGACCGAGCAGCACTTTGAGTTTGCCACCGACAGTCCATTTCTCGTTGATTTTATGACTGTAGCCCACTCCTATCTCGGTGTAAGCGGATGCTCCGACACCCAGGCCGCCCAGGTTCATGTTGTTGGTGGCACCGTCGAGATTCTTCATGCCGCCGTCAAAGACAAAGTCGAAGATAGAACGGGGAAGGGTTCCTCCTGCGTTGATACGCTCATTGATGCCGATGGTCAGATAGCCTTTGTCGTTCTTCATGCGGAATCCCATATTCAGAAGACCCAGGTTCATCTCCTGGTTCAGGAGCGTCATCGAACGAATGGCGCGCAGAAATGCGTTTCTGTTGGCATTCGGATGCAAAGGAGTGATGGTCTTGTTCGTGACGGGATCAATGAACAGGAAGTCGTTCAGCGTGAACGAGTTGTTACCTATGCCGAGAGACATCCAGCCCAGCGGTAAGAAGTTGAGATAACCGTTACTTACCGGCTGGAAAGCAGGGTTCAGAGTATGACGCATCGGGGCATTCTCCAGGAAATAGAGCGTTGTCACCTGTTGTGCGCTTGCACTTAGCGTCACGATAGCCGCAAGGGCTGCAAGAATAGTTTTTCTCATTGCTTTCATTGTTCAGCCCTCCTTATTGTTTTGGGTTATTGGAATTCGTGAAATCCAGAATGGCATTGACATCTGCCGAGAGGCCGATCTTCAGTGTCAGACCCTGGTCGTTCGTCAAACGGATGTTCTCCAGGCCCTTGTCATAGGCATCTTGCAGCGACTCGTCATCGATGATGGCGAAGTATGCGATATGTTTGATCTTCGGGAACAGCTCCAACTCTTCCTTGGACACATTGGCGATGATGGTGGTCTTGCCGGATTCCTCCGGTTGCCAGATGCCGCTGGAGTTCTTGATGTAGTTCGGAGCCTGCAGCTGGATCGTGTCCTGCTTGAACAGCAGCAGCGGTTTGCTCGAATCGGTCGGATCATTGATGACCTTTCCGTTCTCATCCAGACAGCGCATATAGGCCTTGATATCCAACGGGATATCGTTCTCGGCATGCAGGATGACATTGACATCGGTGGCTTTGAGCGTGTCCACAACGGCAACGCTGCCCAACAGCGAGTCGATGCTGACCTTACTGAGGTTGATATCACGGATGGTATCGTTGTACGAGATGTACAAGCCTTCGTTGAATATCAGCGGCAATGTGCAGACAGCCTCGATGCGAATGCTCGTGTTCGGAGTAATACGGATTTGCGGTGTCTTGCTGTAATCGAAGTCCAAACCGAACTTGTAACCCAGTTTCTGCGGCATGTTCTGGAATAAGGAATCGATATGTCCGCGTCTCGGGTCCTTGTCGAACGGAATCATCATGTTCGTCGTCGAATCACCGATATTGCTGTGAATAGGATCCAGATACTCTGCGGCTTGGAAATATTGATGGAAGTCACGAGTGACCACATTTCCTTGCTTGAACGATGCATAGTGCTTTACGTTGTTAGCATCCAATGCATACAGATAATCGCCGTCCACTTTCAAAGCACCGGCAACCTGCGTGATGATGTACATATCAATCTTCGGATCGGCGAACGGCACGTTCGAACGACTGATGAAGTCCAACGAACCCCAACTCTCTGCTACATCGAATACATTCTCATCATACATATCGCTGGAACGCAGGAATCGACCCCAGATAGCCTTGTAATCAATGAATTGTACACCTAACTTATAGTCAAATCCGGCATCAGGCTGAACGGTAACCGTCGTGCCAGAAGGGATAGTGAACGTGAAATGAATCTGGAAATTGCAGGAGTCGATGACTTTTCCGGGATTCGTACCATCCATCAGATTGATGGTGAATTTGTCCACAGCAGTCGGAATGGACTTGTTGTAGCCGTAATGGTCGCGGGTCTTGTCATAAACCACCATGGTGTTGCCTTCCGGACGACGTATCTGGTCGCCGAGGTCCAGCGTCACCTGGTCTATCCAATCCCATTCTAACGGCAGGTTGTGCGCGTTGATGACGGATGTAAAACTGGCCAGGTCAATCAGAGCACTATCCAGACGCTCTTTGGCAAGCGAATCAGGATGGTTGATGCCTTTGAGCTTTAACGGCATGTCGAAATTTAAGGTAAAGGCTGTTCCGGTTCCGATGACCTGCTTGTTCGTACCGATCATGATGGCGGCAGGCAGATGGTCATACACATTGAGTGTCAGTTGCTTTTCAGAGATATACTGCGCCAAATCAACCTGGTGGAAGTTACGGGAAATCTTGAATGTGTCTTTCCAAGTGATAACGTCTTTGTTATCTATGGAATCTACATAGAAATTACCGATACCGGCACCTAGAAAATCGCCTATTGTGGCGTGCAGACTACCCACCGGCAAGGCTACACCTAATTCCACTTCGGCCTTGGGATCCAAGTTGTCGAGGTCTATCTCGGAATGACATCCGGCCATCAATACACTTAGTCCGATTGCAATAAATGCGTGCAGAGATTTGAAAGACATAAAATAAATCGATTTGTTTGTTATAGTTAAATTGCGCCGCAAAATTACAAAAAAAAATCCATATGACCAAATAAATTTGTAAAAATTTATCGCAGTATATAGATTTTTTCAGTAGCACGTGTTACCGCTGTGTATAGCCAGCGCAGATACTCATATTGTTCCGTCTCTTCTAATCCACGGATCCATTCATCCCCTAATCCGTTGTCTATATACACATGTTTCCATTGTCCGCCTTGCGCTTTATGACAAGTCACACAATAGGCGAATCGGACTTGCAGGGCATTGTAATAGGGTGATTCATAGATGGTTTTGATCAGTTCCTTCTTGTTGCGGATCTCCGGATAGTCTTCCGCAATACGGGCGAAGAGTTCCCTTTGCAGCGTGTAGTTCGCCTCCGGGCTGTCCGTGCTTAGGGTGTCTGTCCAGATGAGCGCTTCTATCTCCCAGTTGTAATCAACGGATCGCAAGGTGGCTTTCGCGAAATGAAAACCGTACATCTCATGCCGGTTGCTCAGACGCTCTATCTCAAACATGTCGCCGTTGGCGATGAATTCCAGATCTTTGTACTCCTTGGCCCAGAAATAGTTGTTTTTGGATACCATCAGACGGTCTCCGTTCGACATGTCGTCTTCTTTCCATAACACGCGTGCCCGAACGCCATTGTTGTAGAGGTTCGTTAATTTGTTGCTGCGTGTGATGATGAGCGTTTCTTCCGAACCTACTGTCCGCCGGCTGTTCTCCAGTGTCTCGATGACTTGTTCTCCTGGAACCCGGATGATATCAATGTCATTGGCTCTGATCTTTAAGCTCTCTACGCTCCCTAAAGACCCTAACAGTTTCCGGATGCGTGTTGCTTCGCTTAGTATGCCGCTGTCCAATGCTTGTCGGGCTACTTCTTTTAACCCGTAACCCGTAATCTGTAACCCGTACCCCCTCATATAATCCGCATCCAGGGCGGGGCTGTTGATGCTTCCTACGGGCGGTAGCTGCGCATCATCGCCGACGAGTAGCATGCTGCATCCCTCGCCGCTGTAGACATATCGTACCAGATCGTCCAGTACACATCCGCTGCCGAAGGTCCCGTTATCCCGGTTGCCGGAGAGCATCGAGGATTCGTCTATGATAAAGAGGGTGCGTTTGTGCAGGTTGTCATTGAGCGAGAACGATTCGGAGCCCAATTGGTCTTGCCGGTAAATCTGTTTGTGAATGGTGTATGCCGGGAAACCCGAATACCGGCTGAGCACTTTCGCGGCCCGGCCTGTCGGAGCCAGTAAAATACAAGGTTGCTTCAGACTTTCCAAGGCGCGTACCAACGCACTCATGACACTGGTCTTTCCCGTTCCGGCATATCCGCGCAGGATAAATGCTTTTCGTGGCTCATGGGATACGATAAAAGCACCTAACGCAGCGAATAATCCTTCTTTTTCTGCGTTCGGTTCAAAGGGTAATTCGGCTTTGATACGTCCTATGATAAAGTCCTCTAACAAATCAAAAATCTAAAAATTTTAATCGAAAATACTTTTTTTTAGTAAAAAACTTGTGTATGTCAAAAAAAAGCAGTACCTTTGCACCCGAATTTTAGTTTAAGTACAGAGCAAGTCCTATACGACCAGCTCCCTCTAAATTCCCCCAGGTCTTGACCGAAGCAAGGGTAGGAGGTTGTAGCGGTGCGATGTAGTCAGCTTGCTCTTTTTTTTATTCTACTAACTGTCCTGCCAGGGTATAGATATGCCCGTGACGGATGATAAGAATCTGGTTTCCGCGCAGAATCTTCTGAACTTGTAACCCATCACCGGTAACTGGTAACCCTTCTTCCAACTTCATCGTATACGCTTTCCATGCATTCGGGATGCCGTAGCCGTACCGCTGCGTGTCGGGATTCGTATACCGGTTCGAAGAACGGATTATCCGTTCGCGTATCTGCATCGCATTCTCATCCGGCAGGGCGGACCATAAACTGGCCGCCAGACCGGCTATCAGCGGGGTCGCAAAACTGGTTCCGTTGTTGAGGACAATCTGGCCGTTGGGATAGATAAGCGTCGATCGGACACCTACGGCGCATACCTCGGGCTTGATACGTCCGTCGGATGAAGGGCCGTAACTGGAGAAGATACCGATTGTACTGTCTGTAGCAACCGCACCGACGGTCAATATGCTGTCTGCATCGGCCGGCACACTGATGGTCTGCCATTCGGATGCGCCTTCGTTTCCCGCTGCCACACAGACCAGCATGCCTTTGCGCGCTGCGATAGTGGCGGCACGGCTGACACGAGTCGTCCGCCCGTCCAGATCCGTGCTCTTGTCCAGTGTCCACTCGGCGTTGTCAAACATCGCATAGCCTAAAGACACGGAGAAGACATTCACGCCTAACGAGTCCGCTTTTTCGAGGGCCGCAATCAGATTGTCCATCTCTTTCGGACTCTCTGGCGAATTCTCTTCCGAGCGCATCAGATAATAATCCGCTTGGGTGGCTGCGCCGTAGAAACCGTCTTGGATGCCCGAGATGGTACTTAGGCACTCCGTGCCGTGTACCCCGGTCCATCCGTAGAAATTGTCTGGGTCGTCTGTGAAGTCGTAATGACCCGACTCCTGCGTTTGACGGAAACAACTCAACGTGTTGGCCTGTGTGAAACCGCCGTCGCAGACGGTCATCAGGATTCCTTGCCCTTCGTAACCCGCATTGTGCAGTGCTCTGAGATTGAATAGATCCAACTGCTGGTCGGTGTAGTTGTCCGGAGGAAGCGGGCTGGTGGTGGTATGTTGAGGGATTCTTTTGCGGGCCCCGTAGATAGGCTCGCTGTCATCACGTGTCATCTCCACCTCCGTCACAAAATCCAATTGTGCCACCTGTTCTGCCAGTTCCGTACTCATCTCGCAGGTCGCTCCGTTAAACCAGCGGCTGGTATGATAGACGGTCACGCCCATCCGTTTCAGACTGTCCAGATACAAGGTGTTCACCGGATAATCCAGTTCGTCTGTCTCGATATGCCATTTGGCACGCTGTTCCTGTGCGCGAGGCGACAACGCCGGCTCGCCCGATAGTGGTTTGCCGGTGAAGAACACAAAGAAGGCGTTGATCAGTATCAGTAAAAAGGAAATCATGCAGGTCGGTAGAGATTAATTCTTGAGGGTTAGTTGTACCACATTCTCCACATGCTGGGTATGCGGAAACATATCCACCGGTTGTACCTTTGTCACGCGGTACTTGGCATCCAGCAGGGCTAGGTCACGGGCTTGCGTGGCGGGGTTGCAACTCACATAGACAATCCGTTTCGGCGCAGCGTTCAGGATGACATTCACTACATCTTCATGCATTCCGGCACGAGGCGGATCGGTGATGATGACGTCCGGTCTTCCGTATTTGGCTACAAACTCGTCATTCAGAATATCTTTCATGTCCCCGGCAAAGAACAGGGTGTTCTGGATATGGTTGATTTGCGAATTGACTTTGGCGTCTTCGATCGCTTCCGGCACGTATTCGATACCGATAACCTGTTTGGCCTGATGGGCAACGAAGTTCGCGATCGTTCCGGTTCCGGTATATAAGTCGTACACCAGTTCGTTTCCGCTAAGTTCGGCGAATTCACGGGCCACTTTGTACAGCTCGTACGCCTGTTCCGTATTGGTTTGATAGAACGATTTGGGACCTACCTTGAACTGCAGATCCTCCATCTGTTCCATAATATGGTCCTGACCGAAATAGACTTTGACATCCTGGTCGCCGATGGTGTCGTTGAATTTCAGATTCTCCACGTACAATAGCGATATGATCTCCGGAAATTCCTGATGCAGAAACTCCAGAAGGCTGAAAACGGACGGCTGATTACTGATTTCTTCTCCAAAGGAGACAATCAGCATCAACTCCCCTTTATGGTTGTTGCGTAGAATCAAGGTGCGGAGCAGACCTGTATGGGTGTGTTCGTTATAGAAGCTCAATCCATGTGTACGCGCATACTCACGCACGCTATTCCTTATTTTGTTATTGATCTCCGGCATCAAATGGCATTCTTCGATGTCCAGCACTTTGTCAAAGCAGTTCGTGATGTGAAAACCGACTCCGGGCTGATCTCTGAGTTCTGACGGCAGAAGGCTGAATTCCTCCCACGGCAGCCATTTGCGGTCTGAGCAGGTGAACTCAAGCTTGTTCCGGTATGCGTAGATATGTCGGCTGCCTAAGATGGGACTGATCTCTGGCAACTCGATTTTACCGATACGGGTGAGATTGTCTACTATCTGCTGCTGTTTGTATTTCAGTTGCTCTTCATAGGGCAGAATCTGCCATTTGCAACCACCGCAGAAACTGAAATGCTTGCATCTCGGTTCGCAACGCACCGCGCTGGGCTTGACCACTCGCAGCACTTTGCCTTCCATGAAACTGTGCTTCTTCTTTGTGATTTGCAGGTCAACGATATCTCCCGGTACGCAGTTAGGTACAAAACAGACGATGCCGTCACCTTTGTCACCCTTGTCACTCGCTACTTTGTCACTTCGTAACTTGGTGATCGCCTTTCCTTCTGCGGCTACGCCGGTAATCTCCACATTTTCAATAATCGGTAAATTTTTCTTCTTTGCCATATAATCAAAACCTTTGCGGCTGCAAAGGTACAATAAAAAATTTGATTGTACAAGAATTTGGTAAAAAATCATTCATTTATTTGCATATGTCATTTTTTTTTACTAATTTTGCGGCCGATAAGTGTAATCACTTGATGAATACTAATTTTAATCAGCTATGAAGAAATTTTTTTATGTGGCAGCCTTTGTTGCTGCTTTGATGTTCTCCGCCTGTGGTAACCAACCCAAGACCGGTTTTGCCGATGCTCCCGAGGAGCTTCAGAACATTTGTTTGGAGATTCGGGACGAGATGTCAGTTATGAAAACTTCCACAGGCATCCAGGTGCTGGAGGTTGATATCGAGAACGGTAATATCGTGATAGAAGTAGAGGTGGATGAGAGTTTGTTCGGTGGAACGAGCTTTAAGAAAGGACTGGAGGAAAGCGGTATCAATGCGGAAGTGTTGGCGGATATGCTCAGCGAGAAGTTGTTCGGTATGCGCGTGGCGGTAGAGAAGGGTGTTCGCCGTTTTGAGACGATGCGCGAGAATGACTGTGCGATTGTCTTCCGCTTTATCGGTAGCAAGTCAAACGATGAAATGGAGGTTGTGCTCCCGCCGGATAAACTGCCGCAGGTCAGCATGGAGGATGTACAGGCCGTACGTGCGCAATATCCCGGAGTTCCGGAGGAGATTATTGAAGTAATCGGGGGCTTTGAGACGATTTTCTCGATTATGTCCGAGCAGGGAGTTACCTATCGTGGTATAGAGATTGAAGGAAATGATATCGTTTGCGTTCTGGAGTTGGATGAGGAAATGTTCGGCTACGATAACTTCGTTACGGCATTCAGGAACGCCGGTTTTGACGAGGAGGTGTTGCACGATCGCTTGCAGGAGGCTATGAATTCGGTATCAGGCGGCCAGCAGGCTTCCAAGGAGTTTGATGCAATGCGTACCTATAAGTACAATCTGGTTATGCGCTATGTAGGCTCCAAATCGAAAGCTCGGCTGCAGGCTCGTTTACGCTATGACGAACTGCCTTAAGTGTAATAAGTCTTCTTTCTTTTCCGGGTAATCCGATTGCCCGACAAAAGCACCCCGCCTGACACGTTCTGAACGGTCAGGCGTTTTTTCTTTAAAAACGTACTTTTATTTGCATATGTCATTTTTTTTTACTAATTTTGCAGCCGGTAAGAATAATCACTTTATGAATATAAATTATTATCAGTTATGAAGGGATTCTTTTATGTGGCAGCCTTTGCCGCTGCTTTGATGTTCTCCGCGTGCGGTAAGAAAGCTACTCCCGAACCTGTTCAAGCGCTTGTTGCACAAATGAAAGCCAATGTCGAAGGCTCCAACATAGGCGTGGCTTCTTTCAAGTCCGTTGAAGCGGATGGTAAGGATATCGTCATCGAGATGATATTTGACGAGAGTGAGTTTGGCGGTATCAGCTTCAAAGAGGGATTCGAAATGATAGGCATAAATGCAGAAGAAATGGCGAAATTTTTTCGTGAGTCGTTTATAAACCCTTATGTCGTTTCCGAGAAAATGTATAATTATCTCTCTACTATGCACGAATACGAGTGTGACATGATCTTCCGCTTTAAGGGTAGTCTCTCCGCTGATGTGATGGAAGCTGTTTTGTCGTACAAGGATCTGCCGGAAGTCAAATGGGAGGATGTTGAGGCCTTGTATGCCAAGTACGAAGGCGTGCCCAAAGAGGTGGTGGAAGTGATCGGTGAGTTTGAGTTGGTTCTCTTGAAGGAAGACATCGGCATCATGCATCAAGGCACTGAATTGGAAGGACATGACATCGTCTTGAATCTGCTGGTGGACGAAGAGGCACTGGACATGGATAATTTCGTCACTTTCTTTGCCGAACACGGAGTAACCAAACAAGCCATTCACGATGAGGTGATGAAGGCAATTATGACGGGTAATCGTACCGCGGAAGTGGAACAGCAGATCGCTGTCCTGCAAGAAGGGCAATACTGTCTGGTGCTGCGTTATCTCGGTTCGAAATCCAAACAGACTATGGAAGTGAGAATAACCAGTGACGAACTGGGTAAATAAGGCTTTTTACGATACATTAAACAATCATTGTATGGACATTCAAACCTATATCGATGCCCACAAAGAGCGGTTCATGGAAGAGTGGGCGAGTCTAATTCGTATTCCCAGTGTCAGTTGTCAGGCGGAGCATAAAGCGGATATGATCCGATGTGCGGAGCGATGGAAAGAACTCCTTCTCGCCGCCGGCTGCCGGCATGCAGAGATTATACCCGCGTCGAATAAATCGGAAGCATCTGCCGGCAATCCCTTTGTCTATGCGGAGTATAAATGTGAAAATGAGAAAATACCAACGGTCTTGGTCTACGCTCATTATGACGTCATGCCGGTGGAGCCGCTTGATGCTTGGCATTCCGATCCATGGGAACCCTCCATTCGTGACGGACGCCTCTATGCGCGTGGCGCTGATGATGACAAAGGGCAGGCTATGATTCAGGCCAAAGCCTTCGAATACATGGTTCAATCCGGCCAGCTGAACTGTAACGTCAAGTTTATTTTCGAAGGAGAAGAAGAAATCGGTTCGCCGTCCCTCGAGGCTTTTTTGGAAGACCATAAAGAACTGCTCAAAGCGGATATCATCCTTGTCTCCGATACTTCGATGATCGGCAAAGACACTCCGTCTATCACTACCGGTCTGCGCGGTCTCGCCTATTGGCAGATAGAGGTGGACGGCCCGAACCGAGATCTCCATTCCGGTCATTTCGGCGGAGCGGTGAAGAACCCCGTCAATGCACTGTGTGAGATGCTCGCTAAGGTGGTGGACGACAACGGACGCATCACCATTCCCCACTTCTATGACGATGTGCTGCCTATCCCCGATGCAGAAAGAGCCATGATAGCCCAAATCCCGTTCTCGCAAGAGAAATACAACGTCGCCATTGATGTGGACGATGTCTTTGGCGAAGCAGGATATAGCACGCTTGAACGCAATTCATGCCGCCCGTCTTTTGATGTCTGCGGTATCTGGGGCGGTTATACCGGCGAGGGTTCGAAGACCGTGTTGCCGTCGAAGGCTTTTGCGAAAGTGAGTTGCCGTTTGGTGGCAAACCAAGACCATGCGAAGATCTCGCAGGCGTTCATTGATTATATCGCAGCGCTCGCGCCGAAGGGTGTGCGCGTGAAGGTGACACCGATGCACGGAGGACAAGGCTATGTCTGTCCGATTGATATCCCTGCTTATAAGGCCGCAGAGAAAGGTTTTGAGATCGCTTTCGGTAAACGTCCGTTGGCAGCTCGTCGCGGAGGTTCGATACCTATCATCGCAGCTTTCGAGCAGATTCTCGGATGCAAGACGATCTTAATGGGCTTCGGCCTCGAGCAGAATGCGATCCACTCTCCGAACGAATCCATGGACCTCGAGGTCTGGGAGAAAGGTATTGTCGCAGTCAGCGAGTTCTATCAACAATACGCAAAAAAGCATTGATATGAAAAAACAGATTTTCTTTTCAGCAGTGATGATGGTGACTGCAGTGCTGCTGACGGCTTGTGGTGGTAGTGGCAATGACAGTACCGGCAATTCATCCAGTACCTCTGACACCACCGAAGTCTCCAATTTTATTCGCGAAGAGGACAACCGTCCGCCAATTGTGAAGGCCGGTCTTGGCTTCCAGATTGACTTGCCTGCCAGTGCTAACGATGTGACCTGTATGCTGGTGGACAAAGAAGAGGCGGATCAGTTGAGGCAACAAGGATATCGATTCCTTACTCGGCCTATTCGTGTGACCCGAAATGGCAGTAATCATGTACAATTGAGCGGAGTGGCTACCCTTCGTTTTGATATACCTGAAGACTTTCCTAAGGACCAATACGACGAATTGGTAGGTATCCTCATTACCGACAAAGGTCCGGAATACAAGATTCCTGACTATTACGCCCTGCGTGAAGGAGTGGCGCAGTTTGAAACCAGCCATTTCAGTACTACAGGCCTCGGGCAAGACAAGAACGCTCTGCGCGAGCGGTTCATCGAAGAATTGGCCGTGAACGGATGGCAAAGAAACATGAGCAACAAGGATATGGAGCCGACCTTGCGGGAACAAATCAATAAGTTTGCTAATGACTACTGTCTGGGTGAGAACGACTTGGTCGGTATCGCGATGCGCGAGGTGTTTGGCGAGAAGGACTTCGTGAAGATAGGTCTGGATATAGTCAATGCCTACGATATGGAGAATGCAAGCTTGGAGGATCGCATGGCCGTGGCATCCGAGACGATGATCAAACTGGCCAAAGGCAAAGTGCTGTCCTATTTCATCAAAAAACTCAAAACGGACGAGACCAAAAAAGTCAAGGTGATGGATGAACTCAAGAGCGAGAAGATCGGTGAGACGGTGTACAAAACAGAACTCCATAAAATCGACAGCAGACGAAACAAAATTATTGGTGTGCTGGAGGATCATTTCTCTATGGAAAATGCGGAGAAAGTGGGGACAGTCATGGGCGACAATCCTACGTTCGAGCAGTGCTATATCTACGCCTGCGAGTATATCGGCAACTTTGCCAAGGAAAAAACGAAAGAAACCTTGATAGAAATGATACCTTATCTCGGTTATCTGAAACAAATGGCTACAGCAGCGGAGATCTGGAAGAAGTTCTGGGCATGCACTCAAATGCAAGACCTGTATAAAGCATATAAAGAAAAGGCCGATGAGAATGGTGGGTACGTCAGCAATGATATATGGGATGTTATCAGCATAGGGGTCGCTGCTCCTAAGTTTCTGCACAACATGACCGATGCGCAGATTCGAGAGAAACTGGCTCAACGCTACCGTGAAGAGACGGAAATCGAGCGGAGAAAAGCAGAGGAAAGAAAATACCTGGATCTTATTGAGTCCATCGTGGATCTGGATGCCCCATGCTTGGAAGCAAAACATTTCGACTATATTCAGCGCCTGACGATCGTCAATAATCTGATCGACCGGTTCTATGACGAACTGAAAGATAAAGACGGATGTTTGGTTTTCTATGACAATGGATATAAACAGACGTATTGCGGCCCCAATTCCATCAACGAACAACTATGTTATGTGGTCGATGAGTACCTCAAATGCTATCCGGACCGAGAGAAATTCTATCAATGGTTGAGCAAGAACGGGTTCAACTACGGCCAACTGGAGGACGAGTATAAGAAACTGGATGCCCTCTTGTGGAAGGAGGAACCCGAACCGGAGATCCGCATTGCGATTCAGGAATCCACCAACGGAGCCAGTTCAGGAGGCATCAAGTATGCGGGGCACACCATCTGTCTGGGAACGAACGGAAAACCCTACAAGGATTGGCATCGTAATATTCCGGATGAAGACTGGGTGTATAATGATGGTTGGAGCACCGAATTCCCACGCGAAGACTCTATTGTCTTGTTAAGCGAATACAAGGAGATCGGCATGCCGAATCAAGTGCTGATCTATGCCAACGAAAAGAGCTTCCTGAACGGTGGTACGCCTGTTGCAACCTTTGATTTCAAAGCGGATACGACGGATCACAAGACCGTAGTGGAACTCAATCCGAACAGAGAGGGCTTAGTGGAATACGGATTCGACACCGAAGACCAGTATTGTGGTATCAGTTATCACTCCTACATCAGTGACGACGGTCAGGGGAACTACGTTTATGCACCGGAACTGCCTTATTGTACAAAATATGCCTTGATGGATGCACTAAGCAAGGCTCATATTTACCTCAAAGACAAAGGCGATAAATTCTCCTTCACAACTTACGGAGAAAGTTCCAGTGAAGATGCATCGGCAGAAATCACTCTGACTGTAGAGGGAGAAATTGACTTCTCGTACACCTTCCCCAAGGCCTCTTGTACCATCAAAGCTACCGTGGATGCTATTAAATATGATGGAACCAGAATCAAGGCTTATTTTAATTTGACCGGCTTATCTGCGGATGAAGAAGATGAGAATGGCGCGCATTATCGCCTTCAGTTTGGTTATCATCCGGCGCCAGTGCGGATTGAGTGCGTGACTGCAGATGGTCAAAAGAATGTGTATGAAGCGAAGGACGGAAATATCACCTTCCATTTTCTGATGATGCAATAATTCTTTTCGTACCTTTGCAGCAAAATCTTGAATTACAATGAAAATAGCGATTATAGGAGCAGGGAGCGTAGGAACAAACCTGCATCATGCTTTTGAATTGAAGGGAGTTAGAACGGAATTGGTACATGCGCGACCGCTGACAGCGGATCCTGAGGCGGTGAAGGCACTGCCGAAGGCTGACATCTATATCTATACCGTCGCAGATCATGTGTTGGAACAAGTCGTAGCGCTCGTTCATGCCCCGCAGGCGCTGCATCTGCATACCTCAGGCTCGATGCCCATATCGGTGTTCGGTGCGGATAAACCGCATGCAGGAATACTTTATTTCTTCCAGAGTTTCAGCAGGGAAGTGCTGATAGATGACTGGAGCGGCATCCCTTGTTTCATCGAAGGGCATAACATTGACGACATAGCCGCCATCTATTCTTTGGCGCAATGCCTTACCAGCCGCATTTACGAGGCCAACCAGCATGACCGTGAGCGGCTGCATATTGCGGGCGTGTTCGCCAATAATTACACCAATCTTATGTACCGAATCGCTGCCGATGTGCTTAAAAACACGCAGATTCCGTTTGAAGCGCTGCTGCCCCTCATTGACCAGACGGCGCTCAAGGTACACACGCTCAAACCGGCCGATGCACAGACGGGTCCCGCACAACGTGGGGACAAAGCCGTGATTCATCATCATCTGAAAATATTGCAGACTACGCCGTACGCTGAAGTGTATCAAGCGCTCGCAGCGTTAATCGGGAAAGAGCATAATCATCCAACGCTGACCAGGGAATAACCATCGTTCCCTCTATCTCAGGCAATTCATCCACTCTGTGCACAAAGAATTGTGCATGGAGTTTTTGATGCGACAGCACGTGCGTGAAAGAAAGCTGACCGCTGACGGCTGATGGCTGACAACTCGTTTCCTCACAAGGAAACTCATACAGATGGTACCATATGTCCTTCGGATTCTCTCTCCGCCGAATAAGGGTAAAGAAGTCTGATGGCTGATTGCTGACGGCTGAAGACTCACACAAATAAATATGGTATGCCAGCCATCTGTCCCGCACTTTCGGTCTCGTTTTGCGCACAGGCAGCAGTTCCGCCGTCCCGTTGGCATATCCTTTGCAGAAACGCTGCAGCGGACAGCTCAGACAGTTGTCTCCCAGAACTGGCGTGCAGTGAAGTGCGCCCAACTCCATGATGGCGGAGTTGAAGAGCCGTGCATGCGCTTTGTCCATCAGTTCCTCTATCTGTTGGTGAAACAGTTTCTTGCCGACTGTCGTGTCAAACGGTTCGTCAATGTCCATCAGCCGTGCTACTACGCGATATACATTGCCGTCCACCGCCGGATAGGGGGCATTGTATGCAAAACTCGCAATGGCGCCTGCCGTATAGTCGCCGATTCCGGGTAATGAGCGGATATCCTCATATCGGGTAGGGAAGGGACTCCAGCCTTTCTCCACCACGGTCTGCGCAGCCTTGTGCAAGTTCCGCGCCCTGCTGTAGTAACCTAATCCCTGCCATTCGCGTAACACGTCCGCTTCATCGGCGGAGGCCAGGTCCTCTATGCGGGGCCAACGGGCTATGAAACGCAAGTAATATTCCATGCCTTGTACGACGCGTGTCTGCTGCAAAATGATCTCGCTTAACCAGATGGCATAGGCGTCTTCCGTGTCCCGCCAGGGCAGTACACGATGGTTGATCTCATACCATTCATATAATCGGCTATATAATAGTGCGTTGACCATTTTTGGACCAATTTTGATGCCTGAAAACTCAAAAAACGGCACAAAATTACAAAAAAATAACGATTTTTGCAATTTTTTTTGCGAAAAACTTTTGTATTTCAATAATTTATCGTAACTTTGCACGCTTTTTTGATCTTATATAGCATTTAGAAGGAAAATAATTATTAAAAAATACGATTATGACAAAAGCTGATCTCGTTAATGAACTGGCCATCACCACGGGGTATGACAAGAAGACTGTTACCGTGATTGTGGAGGCTTTTATGGAAAATGTAAAGAATAATATTGCTGACGGAGAAAATGTATACCTCCGTGGCTTCGGTAGTTTTGTAACCAAAGTGCGTAAAGCGAAAGTGGCTCGTAATATCAGCCAGAAGACTTCCGTTTTCGTTCCGGAGCACAAAATCCCCTACTTCAAACCCGCTAATGAGTTTGAGGCACTCGTACGCAAATAATTTATGCGACAATCATAATTAACACAAGTATAACAATTTATTAATCATTATTCATTATGCCAAACGGAAAGAAGCATAAGAGACATAAGATGTCGACGCACAAACGTAAAAAACGTCTGCGTAAGAATCGTCATAAGCATAAGTAAATGACGAATGGTTAGCTTTGTGGCGTGAGACTTGCTCAAGTGTGAGCAAGTTGCCACAAGGCTTTTTATTTATTTAATACCCCCTATTAGTATGAAAAGCGAAATGATTGTTGACGTACAGCCAACGGAAATCGCGATTGCACTGACAGAGGATGACCGACTCCAAGAAGTGGCGCGTGAGAAACGCGACCAGGACAACTTCGCCGTAGGAAATATCTATTACGGACGTGTCAAAAAGGTCATGCCTGCCCTGAATGCGGTTTTCGTAGACGTAGGTCATGAGAAAGAAGCTTTTCTGCACTATTTGGATCTAGGTTCTCAGTTTCGTACGCTGCAAACTTATGTGACCAAAGCCGTCTCGGACAGACGCCGTATTCCTCTTATCACTAAGACACCGCGCCAACCCGAAGTAGGGAAAGAAGGACAGATAGCGGAAGTGCTCAAAGTGGGTGACCCGATTTTGGTACAGGTCTCGAAAGAGCCGATTAACACCAAAGGACCACGACTCACTGCGGAAATCTCTATCGCTGGACGGAATATCGTCCTCATTCCTTTCACCGACGGCGTGATGGTCTCCCAGAAGATTAAACGCGAAGCAGAACGCCAGCGTCTCAAACAACTGATGCTTTCCATCAAGCCACAGGGCTTCGGAATCATCGTGCGTACGGTTGCGGAAGATAAACGCGCCGCGGAACTCGATAATGAATTGCAACTGCTGCTCGAACGTTGGGAGCAAACGATTAAGATACTCCAGCAACGTGAGCCGGTGAGCTTGGTAAGCGAAGAGATGGGACGGACACTCGGTATCATCCGCGATGTCCTCAACCCCGACTTCACCTCTATCCAGATTAACGACAAGGATATCTATGATGATGTGCGTCGTTATCTGCAACTCATCGCTCCCGAGAGCGCGAAGATTGTCAAGCATTACCAGGATACGCAACCTATCTTTGACCATTTTGACATCACCCGTCAAATGAAAACGGGACTCGGTAGAACGGTCGGTTTTAAACACGGAGGTTATCTCATCATTGACAAAACCGAAGCACTGTTCTCCATTGATGTCAATTCCGGCAGCAAGAAAATATTTGAGGACCAGGAGGAGAATGCCTTCCAATTCAACATGCTTGCCGCAGATGAATTGGTGCACCAGCTTCGACTGCGTGATATAGGAGGAATCATCATCGTCGATTTCATCGACATGGATTCCAAAGAGCATCAGCAGCAATTGTACGACTACGTGCGCAAACTCATGGAGCGCGATCGCGCGAAACATAATGTTTTGCCGCTCAGTAAGTTCGGACTGATGCAAATCACCCGTCAACGCGTAAGACCCGCCGTGGAAATGCCGGTGGAAGAAGTGTGCCCGACCTGTGGAGGAAAAGGAAAAATCCAGGCCTCTATCCTCTTTACCGATCAGATTGAGGAACAACTCGAACAAGAGTTCGCTGAACATGGACGAGGTTTGCAACTCCACTTACATCCGTATATTTACGCCTATATCAGCCGCGGATGGTGGAATTCACTCAAAAACAAGTGGCGTCGAAAGTATGGCGTGAAAATAGTGGAGAATCAGTCACTCGGCATGTTGGAAACCCGATTTATTGCAGAGAAGTAAATGAATAAAGCCCGCAACTCGCGGGCTTTATTCATTCTCTCCTTTCAACATTCAACTATCAACTCTCCCCTTCTTCCTCAATCGCCGCTCCCGGTATATAGCGTTTCAATACGCGTGCCACACCGGTCGTCCAGTTGTTGATAGAATCGCTGTCCATCTGTAAGCCGCTGATCATATGTACGACCTGGTCTATCGGCATGCCGTAGCGTAATACACCCGAAATCAGTCTGGCGTAGTTCCAGAACTCGCGGTCAAACTTATAACTCAGTCCTTCAACGGTTGTCTTGAATCCGCGTGTGTTGACGAACTGGAAGTCATAGCGCTTGGTGCCGTCTTCCTGCACCACTTTGATAATCTTGCCCTTCGTCACGCTCTTGGGCAACGCAATACCCATCTCGTCGTCTGCCAAGCCGGTGAATATCTCATAGGGTCTGCCGTCCTTCAGGCCCACAAACGCAATCCATTTGTCCTTCTGGTTCTGAAAACGCACTACATCCGCTTCCAACTCTACGGGACGTTTCAATAACGTGGTGTTCTCTTGTATCTCCATATCTCAAAATAATAAACTATCAACTTTCAACTGTAATTTTCGCCGAACAGCTCGTTTCGCCGGCACTGTTCTTCTGCTGGTATTGCACGCCGTCTTCCGTCACTAGATAATATGTTTGCAACTCATCGCCTAACAGCACCTCTTTGCTGTAGTTGATGTCCAGCCGCACTTTCTTGCCGTAGTAATCGGGCAGGTAGGCGTCAATCATCGCCTGCAGGTACTTGCAACTGTTGCAGTGCCCGTTATAGTCGATATCCGAATAGACGATTTTATGCGGTACGACACCCGTCGGCTCGGGCAGGGTGGTCATGCGGATACGTTGCATGTCAATCGTTTCTCCATCCACGCTGTTCTCAAACATAGGGGAGTTGAATATATTGACAATCTCGCGTTTCTCCATATCCAGAATAGCCCACACGCTCTTGCATTGCCCGATGAGCTTCCACTCGGATGGCTGATGGCTGACGGCTGATTGCTTATATATGCGGAAATTACGGGTACTGAGCATATGTACGTTACTCTCTATCCATGTCTCGTAACGCAACTGTTCGCCGTACGTGGGCAGTTCATACATCTCTATCGACAGGCGCGTCAATATCCATGTCAGACCCATCGGGTGCAACTGAACGATGCCGAAGCCCAATTGGTCGGCTACCTTGCCGGCTGTTTCCAGCAGGTAGTTCTCCAGATTGAACAGACGGAGTTTCTTCTGACCGTCTACATCCTGCGTCTTGATCTCAAATTCGTATAAATACTTCATGAATTTTAAATTATTTTAACCATCGGTCGAGCCAGTTCCGGAACTCTCTCTGCCACAGGATTCCGTTCTGCGGTTTCAATACCCAGTGGTTCTCATCCGGGAAAATCAGCAGCTTCGCCGGCACACCGCGCATCTTCGCCGCGTCAAAAGCCGCCATGGCCTGGTTGGCCAAGATACGGTAGTCTTTCTCACCATGAATACAAAGTATCGGCGTGTCCCACTTGTCTACGAACTTATGCGGACTGTTGGCAAACGTGCGCTGTGCCACCACATTGTCTTTCTCCCAGTACGCTCCGCCCATGTCCCAGTTGGCGAACCATTTCTCTTCGGTCTCCAGGTATTGCATCTCCATGTTGAAAATACCGTCGTGGGCAATGAACGCTTTGAACCGCTTGTTATGATGGCCGGCCAACCAGTACACGCTGAAACCGCCGAAGGATGCACCTACACAACCGAGGTGGGCTTTATCCACGTACGGCTCTGTGCAGAACTCGTCGATGGCTGTCAGATAGTCCTTCATGCACTGACCGCCGTAATCACCGCTGATCGCTTCATTCCACTCCTTGCCGAAGCCCGGCAGACCGCGTCGGTTCGGTGCTACGATGATATAATCGCCAGCACTCATCATCATGAAGTTCCAGCGGAACGACCAGAACTGGCTCACAGGACTCTGCGGACCGCCCTCGCAATACAGGATGGTCGGATATTTCTTTTTCGGGTCGAAATGCGGCGGATAGATGATCCAGGTCAGCATACCCTTGCCGTCCGTTGTCCGCTGCCATCTCGGCACGACGGTCGAGCGCTCGATCTGATTGTATATATTGTCGTTCTCGTGTGTCAGTTGCGGAATCTCTTTCTCCAACGCCGTGTGCGGCTGTTCCCAATCGATGCCTCTCGGGCCGAAATCACGACTCGGGTCGTTCTTCCATTCCTCTACGTCCATGCGGTAGATCTCGTTCGCCTGACGCATGGAGTGGCCTAACAGGAATGCATACTTGTCGCTTACATCGCCTAACCCGAGGTCGTACTGACCTTCTGTCATGCGCTCAATGGAACCGTTGTTTAGATCCAAGTGGTATAGGTTGATGGTTCCTGACCAACAAGCCGTGAACAAGATTTCGTCGTTGCTGTACCATGCAAACTCGTCCACATTGTCTTCCATGTTCTCGTTAAGCCAGTGTTTCTCGCCGGATTTGAGATGCATGTCAAACAGACGGTTGAGATCGCTCTCGTATCCGTCGCGCTCCATCGACAGCCATGCAATATATTCGCCGTCAGGAGAATAACTCGGATTCGTGTCATACCCCTTATTGTCGGCTGTGATATTCTTATGCGCGCCCGTACGCAAATTATATAGGTATATATCGCTGTTCGTGCTCACGGCATAGTCCAGACCCGTCTTCTTGCGGCAGGTATAAGCGATCTCCTCGTTGTTCGGGTTCCATGCCAACTGCTCCACGCCACCGAATGGCTTCATCGGACATTCATATGCCGTGCCTTCCAGGATGTTCTTGCTGGCACCGATTTTGGCGCTCTTCATCCGTTCGCCTTCGCCGTAATATGTAATCTCCAGATCGCATATAAACGGTTGCGGAGCAGTCTCGGTCCATTCGTCCCAGTGTTTGTACATCAGGTCCTCGTGCATGTGTCCTGTTGCCAACGGCAGGTCCGGATATACGTCCTGCGTCGTCTGAACGGTCTTCACCTGCTTAATAAGGATCACCTTATCCCGCATAGGCGACAACAAGAAACCGTCAATATCATTCGCACCATCTACCTTCACATCCTCGCCGTCTCGACGGAAATACAACTGTCCGCCTTTCACATAAGCGATACATCCGCTGTTTCCGAACCATGCCGGCTCCGATCCCACGAACTCATCGCAAACCTTCATGTCCTCATACGGATTGCAAATTCGGATCCACGCCGTACTCCGGTTCTCCGCTACGCTGTAATAGCTGACGGTATACGCCAACAGACCCGTCTCGATGTCACTCTTCACACTACCGATCCGACCCATCGCCCACAGCGCCTCCGGCGTCAAACGACCACCTTCAATCGTGATCTGCGGCTTCATGATAGGTGCCTTACCTTCATTTTCCTTCTGTTCCTTCGAACAACTGATACCCAGCAAAGCCATTGCTGCCATAATAATTAAAATGCTTTTTTTCATTGTTCTTAACCTTTGCGACCGCAAAGGTACAACAAATATTTGGAATACACAAGTTTTTTTGCGCAAAATTAAAACTTGTTTGAGCTTTTATGTAAAAAACTTGTTATTCGCACCTCACATTTTCTGCCATTTTGTCAGTCCTTTTCTGCCAAATTCCCTTTGGCACATCTTTTGTCATTAATATGGTGAACCTCGTGGTCACGAGATCACGAAAATGTGAAAATAAGAAAATGTGAAAATTTAAAAATTTAAAAATTATAAAGTTATGTCTAAAATTATTGGAATTGACCTCGGTACCACGAACTCGTGTGTAGCCGTAATGGAGGGTAACGAACCTATCGTCATTGCTAACGCTGAGGGTAAGCGTACGACCCCTTCTGTTGTTGGATTTATTGATGGCGGCGAGCGCAAAGTAGGTGACCCTGCCAAGCGTCAAGCTATTACGAACCCGACCAAAACTATCTATTCGATCAAGCGTTTCATGGGCGAGACCTACGATCGTCTTGCTTCTGAGATCGCACGTGTTCCGTATAAAGTAACGCGCGGCGACAACAACACTCCCCGTGTGGACATCGACGGACGTCTCTATACCCCGCAGGAGATCAGCGCTATCATCCTTCAGAAGATGAAAAAAACCGCTGAGGACTACCTCGGACAGGAAGTGACCGAAGCTGTTATTACCGTACCGGCATACTTCAACGATTCTCAACGTCAGGCTACGAAAGAAGCCGGTGAGATCGCAGGTCTTAACGTACGTCGTATCGTCAATGAGCCTACTGCAGCTGCCCTGGCTTATGGCCTCGACAAGTCGAACAAAGACATGAAGATCGTTGTCTTCGACTGCGGTGGTGGTACCCACGATGTATCGGTCCTCGAGCTCGGCGACGGTGTGTTCGAAGTAAAAGCAACCGATGGTGATACCCACCTTGGCGGTGACGATTTCGACCATCGTATCATCGAGTGGCTCGTGCAGGAGTTCAAGAACGAGAACGGCGGCGCAGATCTGTCGAAAGACCCGATGGCTATGCAGCGTCTGAAAGAGGCTGCTGAGAAAGCCAAGATCGAGCTCTCGTCTGCTACGACCACGGAGATCAACCTCCCGTATATCATGCCGGTTAACGGTGTTCCCGCACACTTGGTTAAGACCCTGACACGTGCTAAATTCGAGCAACTGATCGACGATCTGATCCAACGTACGATCGCTCCGTGTCGTACTGCGCTCCAGAACGCAGGCCTCACGACCTCCGATATCGACGAGATCATCCTCGTAGGTGGTTCGACACGTATCCCGGCTATCCAGGATGCCGTACAGAAATTCTTCGGTAAAGCTCCGTCGAAGGGCGTTAACCCGGACGAGGTAGTAGCTGTAGGTGCAGCAATCCAGGGCGGTGTCCTCACCGGCGATGTCAAGGATGTCCTCCTGCTCGATGTAACCCCGCTGAGCCTCGGTATCGAGACCATGGGCGGTGTCATGACCAAGATGATCGAGGCCAACACCACCATCCCGACCAAGAAGACCGAGACCTTCACCACAGCCGTTGATAATCAGCCTTCTGTGGAGATCAAAGTCCTCCAAGGTGAGCGTCCGATGGCAGCACAGAACAAGCAGATTGGTATCTTCCACCTCGATGGAATCATGCCGGCCCGTCGTGGCGAACCGCAGATCGAAGTAACTTTCGATATCGACGCTAACGGTATCCTCAATGTCACCGCCAAGGACAAAGCTACCGGCAAGGAGCAGAAGATCCGTATCGAGGCTTCGAGTGGTTTGAGCGACGACGAGATCAAGCGCATGAAAGCCGAGGCAGAGGCAAACGCTGAAGCCGATAAGAAGGCCAAAGAGCAAGCTGACAAGCTCAACAAGGCAGACGCTGCTATCTTCCAGACCGAGAAACAACTCGCTGAGTTCGGCGACAAGATCCCGGCTGACAAGAAAGCTCCGATTGAGAAAGCCCTCGCGGACCTCAAGGACGCCTATGCGAAACGTGACGCCGATGCGTGCGAAGCAGCGAACAATGCCCTCATGACCGCCTTCCAGGCTGCCAGCGCAGAGATGTACGCTGCTCAACAGCAAGCCCAAGCCGGCCAACAAGGTCCTACCGGTAATGCCGGAAACGCCGGAACCTCCGGTTCATCCGACAACAACGGTTCCAATGGCAACCCCACCGCCGAAGACGTCGACTTCGAAGAGGTTAAATAATTGACTTCGTTCCTTACGTCGGATATGATCCGACAATAGAATCCCCCTCTCCCCAACGGAGTGGGGGATTTTCTTTGTCCTTTTTTCGCAATTTCATGCGGATCTTCTACTCTCTCTAGTATAGCGTAGCGGTCTAGGTCATCTAGGACGACTAGTAAATTTCATTTTCCCAACTTTTTCCCCGGAGCGTTCTCCCGACGGAACGGGAGAAGCGGCTTCCGCCTAAGAGGGTAAATTTCATTTTCCCAACTTTTTCCCCGGAGCGTTCTCCCGACGGAACGGGAGAAGCGGCTTCCGCCTAAGAGGGTAAATTTCATTTTCCCAACTTTTTCCCATATATAAAATTTGCACATTTCACAAAAAAGCATTACCTTTGCACCGTCAAATCAAAAATCATATCATTATGAAAAAACGCTTTGCTCTTTTTCTACTCGTTATTGCAGCCTTTTTGACCTCCTGCAATTCCGATGTGTACTTCGGCAGCAGCGACAATCTCCCGAAGATCGCAGAAAAAATGATTGGTATGACACCCGATCAAGTCCTCTCTTATATGGCCAAAGAAGGTTTTGCGTACGAAGGCGATGAATTGCATGCGCAGCACCCGGGGGAGTATATCTTCTCCAAAGGCGCGGACAATGGACAGTTTTCTTTCGCCGCGCCTATCGTCATCTGGGTGGAACATTCTCGTTTGAATGACACCATTACCGGCGTTGAGGCGGAGCAACGACCGGACAGCGAAAAACAAGCGCTTGACCTCTATTGGAAATGGTCGCACTACACCGAGTCAGTCTTTGCTTCCCAAATGAAAGAATGGTATGCTAACATCTGGAAAATCGACCAATCTGACAAGGACTACGACAACAGGGAACTCTTCTGGACGGATTATAGTAATGCTGCAGACTCTCTGCTTATCGTTTACGAGTACTATGGAGACTGGGACATACCCAAAGAGATTAGTATGGGCTTCAACTTCGAGGATCCGGGCGAGTATAGACTGATGTACATCACCCGCACATATATCAACATCCCCATGCCTTGTATGCCCGCCAAACTCAGACGTAATCGTCCTTGTTATTAATCATCTGAAATCTTGTTTGTTAAATTGATTAGCCAATGGATAATTATGAAAACGAAATTCTTTTTTCTTTCGCTCTTTGTCGCTTTGGTATTAAATGCATGCAAGAGTAATGAACCGGACATGAATGCTCCTATGCCTGCTCCGTCTATCAATACGGGCATATATGGCACGGTGATTGAGCGTTATGGAAACTGGATGCCTTTATGGGATCCTAATGATACGACGCGTGGCGAAAGGCCCATCGTGCGTGAGATTTATGTGTACGAATATACGATGTCTCAGGAGATAGAAGGCGTTCACTACTCTCCGTATTATTCTATTGATGAGATGCCCCATCGACTGGTCGCAAAAACGAAATCAAAGGCGAACGGCTTTTATGAGATGGAGTTGGAACCGGGTACATATTCCGTCTTCTTGTTAGAAGATGGCCAACTGTACGCGAATGGTGGTGACGGATACGGTGGTCTCAGTCCTGTTACAGTAATTGCAGACTCGGCGTATTACTTTCCGCTCGTCCTTGACAACGCGGTATATTAAATTCATCTGCCAATAATAGCACGATCCATCCCCCTCTCCCTTGCGGAGTGGGGGATTTTATTATGTCCATTAGCCTGGCATGTTATGTCGGTTTTCATCGGCTGCTTACCTGCTGTGTTTTTTCTCTTTGGTTGTCCATCTATGTCTTCTAGGGTAGCATAGCGCTCCGGTTTTTCCGGAATTTCCAGAAATAACATATTTTTCTTCGTCTTTATTTGCATATATCAAAAAAAAGCAGTACCTTTGTACTCGTAATAGAGGAGTTTTTATTTATAACATTAGAAAGTATATGCGTCTCTTTCGTGATAAAATAAGTATGTTGCTATTTGTAACAGCGATGTTTTGTATGTCAGCATGTAATTATAATGCAGAAACTACACCCGCGTTGGATACTACTGATTTGTGGCCGGCCGGTATAACACACGAAATAGGCTCGAATGGTTCAATTGATGATCCTGACCATGATTTTTATCCAGATTCTGCACTTTATGGCTATATTGATCGGCATGGTAATATGCTTGTTCGGCCGCAGTTTTACTCTGCCGGCTCGTTTTCGTGCGGATATGCGCCGGTGCGTGTAAAAATTGACAAACGCAATGTAGAGTCTGCTTATATGGATAAAAATGGAAAAATTCATCATATCAAAAACTATCCATACTCTCCTAATGAAGGAGGAATTTGTACGGCTGTTCCAACCCCTTTCTATTATAATATAGCTGTCATTTATCATCAAACTGTACCATCTGTCGGGAATTTTTACTATTCATGGATGGTAGATAAAAATATGAATGTGGTAAGCGATTGTATTTCGCGAGGACTGTTGTACCAGATGACAGAGGATGGATTAGCCGCATATGTTGATTCTTATAATCTGGAAGTGTCTCATTACAACAAATCGGGAAACAAAGTTTTGCAAACAAAAGCGTATCCGGAAGACCCGCATTTTAAAGATGGATACATGATTTTGTATTATGGGAACCAGCAAGAGAAAAATCACTATACTCACGGCATTGTGAATAAACAAGGGCATGTAGTATATGAAGATACGCTGCCGCTGACAAACTTAGGACATCAGCGGTTCTTACGGGAAAACTACAATGCACTTTCTTCTGCTGAACAATTTGAGATTATTGATGTTTATGGGCATTCCTTGGGCTCTGAAGAATTTTCTGCACCGGAGTTCAAAGAAGACAGACAATTTTTGGTTACTCATACTCACAACGAGTGTGCCAATGAGGGAATACCTCCATATTATTATATCAATCAAAATGGTCAGCAGACAATTATGCGTTCGTTTACAAATGCTGAGCCTTTTTATGAAGGCTACGCGGTAGTACGAACAGTAGAAGACTGGACTGTTGATGCGCTAGAGTATCCTTATGAAATAATTAACATGAAAGGAGAAACTGTTTTAACACTTGAAAAAGGCGAATTCCCCATGAGGGTGCATAATGGACTTGTCCTGACTTCTAAAGAAGAATATATGAATAACAGGTACCAAGCCATTATTCATTATGCATATAAAGACTTATCGGGAAATGTGATTTATAGTTGGGATGAAAAATTACTAAATAATAGTAGTAATAAAATGCCTGCTCAAGACAGAAACAAAGATAGATTGCTTGTCTTCCCAGAAGGATTGTATATGCTAGGAGCCTCTCAGAATACTTCTTTTTGATTCTTTGTATTTTCCCAACTGCCAGTCCACCCTCTTCGCCCATTAGCCCGAATATCCATCCCCCTCTCTCCCGTAGAGTGGGGGATTTTCTTTTAGATTCTTCTTTTGTGCCGATTATCAATCGGCTTCTCCTTTCTTCTTTTTCCCGGCATTGAATGCCGGCTTTTTTCTATGTCTATTGTGCGGGATATTATTCCGCTTTTTTTTGACTTCGTTTCTTTCAGGGCGATATTATCGCCCGCTCCCTCTCCGCCTTTCTTATAGCGTCTTGCATGCACATTCATGTGCGCTTCTTCTTCGTTCATTAGCCCGACATCTGATGTCGGTTCTTCCTTGGTACTTACTGCGGATAGTATCCCGCTTCTCGCTCTTGCCGGATTTTCCAGGCTTCCCGGATTAGCGTAGCGCTCCGGTTTTTTCGGAATTTCCAGAAATAACATATTTTTCTTCGTCTTTATTTGCACATGTCCGAAAAAAGCACTACCTTTGTCCCCGAATACAATCACTAATGGCATGAAACGTCTCATCTACATACTATTCATCTCTATCTTCCCGTTCTGTACGCAGGCGCAGGACACTACACAAGTGGAGGAGGAATTTGTTAGCATTCACCCTATCTTTTATCATCCGGAGTTTCCTGGTGGTATGAGTGCGTTTTATCAATACTTGAAAGATAGTATCCGTTATCCGAAGAGTGCTTTGGAGAAGGAAAAGGCTGGCCGTGCAATCTGTATGTTTACGATATGCAAAGACGGCTCCATAACAGATGTGGAAGTAGTACGCACTTCTGGTGATTCAGCGCTGGATGCGGAGGCGGTACGTGTCTTACAGGCGATGCCTAAATGGAAACCGGAAGAGACATATAATAGAGAAGGGAAACGTGTTGCTATTGCTACGAAATACACAGCCCCTGTGCAATTTGTACTGCCATCATGGCACACCATTACTGACACGGTCTCACTGGTTGACAAAATGGATACCATCCTTATGCCGAACATATCCATAAACTCTGTTTGGGAGAAAAATCGGGGCTTGTATTGTTCCGTTAGCGCAAGAACTCGTCTTTCGCACTACGGCTTGCAAATGGGAAAGGACTATTCGTTCGAGATTTTTCCGAATGTGAATAACCCGTGGGCATACAAGGCAGAGATAGAAAAGCCGAACGTGCCAAGAGAAGGAATAATCCCCCTAACAGCCACCGACAAGTGGAATATCAATTATATGGATATGGGTGAATGGGGCAATTATTTGTCTTTTTCTAACGATAGTACAGGATACTTCTTTAATCAATATGGCAATCTTCGTGCTCTCTTTAAAGAAGACTCCACCTTCCTTGCGGTTAGTCAATCTACTATTGCGCGAATCCACCCTTCTTCCGGTCGTTTGATGACCATCCCAAAAACAGATGAAGACTTCTTTAATGATCTTGACAACTACGAAATGGGCGGTGCAAAACCGGAGATTCTATGGACAACCGACCCGTTTCGCATTTATATGGGCGAAGCCGATACGATTATTTCCGGTGCATATAAGATAGACGACAAACTGATGCTGGCTATGCAAGTAGGTATAAAAAGAGGCATCTGGTCTTTCGACGGCAAGGATTTTCATTGGGAACGAGATCTGGTCGGGATACGTTTTGATGACGATTACTCTACCTTGCTTAACCAACAGACTCGTCCGGACGTCCTGTTGCTACCTTTTCATGAAAGCAAAGACAAAAAGGGAATACTTCGCATAGAAGGACGCGCCGTTCGTCTAATCTATCTGCTTTTCCCTGAACGGACACTGCCTGTTACACGCAAGGACCCGACGGTGTCTATGATCCAGGCCATGCAGGCAATCCCGAACCTCACAATGGCGGAAGTCGATAGCATTGAGCACCTTTACGGCGGTGTCGCTTTAGACGATGAGCAATATTATACCCTCTTACCGGATAAATCTTATATTTGGCGCTATTACGAAACGAATGAGACAACCGGCCGTGTGGAAAGCGTGCAATTTAAACGGAATGATTTTGATTATTCCAACCGAGATTATTCCAAATGGCAGAACTCCGTATTTTCCGCTTTTCAGTCGGAACTCACTCCTGCCAAATCGCTCAATAGCAATTTTAAGAAATTCACCTCTCCGCGTTTCAACTTGAGTATCTCTGTTTCGTCGCGTAATATGATCGATATCTCTTTTCCTACCGTCCAATAATCTTCCCCCTCTCTCCCGTAGAGTGGGGGATTTTCTTGACGCATTTTTGTGATTTTATTTGCATATCTCAGAAAAATGTTGTACCTTAGGTCCTCCCTACTTAAAAAGCATGGTCCCCCCGAAAGTACGGTCGCGTCCCGCGGAACATATGCAGATTTTTAAGGCTTTCTATCATCGCAAAGTTGCACTTTGCTATCAAAAATTGCCTTTAAATTTGCATATGTGCAATTTTTGTTGTACCTTTGCACGCACATAATTCATAAATCCTGCATTTGAAGCCATCCATAGATTACATACAGTCTTGTTTTGATGAGTACAACACCTGTTTCTTTGGCGGGACGTTGCCGCCTGTGCCGGTCAAACTAAGCCATGCCAAAGGTTTCCTCGGCAAACTCACATTTACCCGTCGCAAGCAAGGTCTGTTCCGTGGGTATAAAAACGAGAACTTCGTCCTGCGTATCAACACACGCATTGACTTGCCCGAAGAACTGATTCAGGACACCATTCTGCATGAGATGATTCATTATTATATCGCCGTCAACCAACTCCGCGATACCTCGACGCACGGTCAGCTCTTCCGCCAGCAGATGTCGCGGATTAACGAAGAAGGAGGCCGGCATATCACTATCTCCCATCGGCTGACAGACACCCAGCGTGCA